>JABLTO010244677.1_pt1 | contig 197120 bp, 186 predicted proteins | sample 7160091 | NCBI WGS metagenome assembly JABLTO01 (sample SAMN14651225, study PRJNA627086) | human gut metagenome | isolation source: feces | host: Homo sapiens | reverse complement strand
TTGCACACGTGAGATCGCTTTTTTTCCGTGCATTGCACACGTGAGATCGCTTTTTTTCCGTGCAATTTTGTCTGAAATAATCGAAAATTGTCGATGAAAAGTTGTTGACAAATAATATTATAAATTGTATAATTAGGTCAGATTTTTTGTTGTGTTATTTCTTTTAACACATTAGTATTTTTATTATTCAAATGAGGTTTTACTTCATACATTAATTAAATCTTTTTAGATTGAATCTATATAACAAGGAGGAAAAGAATATGAATGACAATAATGAATTATTAATTCAAATATTACATACATTAAATAATTTTCAATTGCAAACAGCAGCTTCATTTACTGAGTTAAGAAGTAAGGTTGAAGAAAATAAAAAAGAAATTGAAATAAGTAGGCAAATTGAAAATGAGCATTGGCAAGAAAATTTAAGACGTTGGGAGGAAAATGATAGACGTTGGGAAGAAAACGAAAAGCGTTGGGAAGAAAATAAAATGCTTTGGAAGCAAAATACAAAAGATAGAGAAAGAGATCATAGTGAGTTACTGGATATATTACTCAAATTTGATATTACAATTTCTAAAAGAATCGGGGATCCGAATGCAGAAAAGATGGAAAAATACTTAAAAGTTAGATAATAAAAATTAACATAAAAAAGGATGCTTGACAAGTTTATCATAATTTGTTATAATCTATAACAGATTGCCAAAGGGCAAAGATGAGATTTTATTTTAATGTATTAAAGAGAGCGAGAAAGAGAATAATTTAAGAGAGTGGAATAAAATAGAAAAAAGTGTATAAACATGGCAAGAATGTCATGTATAATATACTTTATTCTTTAATAGGAAAAATCAAATATTTTCTTATTATCAATGTTCTACTTATCTATTAATGTACGTAAAATGAAATTCAATAGAGATTAAAGAGAGGAGAAAGTTTAGATTATGACAGATGAAAACAATGCTCCAAAAGAAAATACAGGAGCAAACGTAGAAAAAGTAGAAACAATAAAAAAAAGAAGAACTAATTCAAAAGTTCAAGCAGAGAAGGGAAAAAATACAACAAGAAAAGCTAACACAAGAAGAAATTATAACCGAAAAAATGAAGCAGATAGTGTAGAAAACAAAAAAGAAATCAATGAAGAAAAAGTAGAAAGAAAGAGAGTAACAAGAGGAAGAACAAGAAAAACTTCAAATGATTCTATATTTCAAAAATCAAAATTAAAGATAATCCCATTAGGAGGATTACATGAGATAGGAAAAAATATAACAGTATTTGAATATGAAGATGAAATAATTGTTGTAGATTGTGGTATATCATTCCCAGAAGATGATATGTTGGGAATTGATTTAGTAATTCCAGATATAACATATTTAATAAAAAATCAAGAGAAAATAAAAGGAATGGTTATAACACATGGACATGAAGATCATATAGGAGGAATACCATATTTCTTAAAACAAATAAATGTGCCAATTTATGCAACAAGATTAACAGTAGGGCTAATTAATAATAAATTAGAAGAACATAAATTATTAAGAAGCACAGATATGCATACAGTAAATCAAGGAGACACAATAAAATTAGGTAAGAATTTCAAAGTGGAATTTATAAGAAGTTCACATAGTATACCAGATTCAGTAATGCTAGCAATAACAACACCAGTTGGTACAATTTTACACACAGGAGATTTTAAAGTAGATTACACACCAATTGATGGACAAATTATGAACTTTGGGAGAATTGCAGAATTAGGTCAACAAGGAATATTAGCATTAATGGCAGACAGCACAAATGCTGAAAGAAAAGGATTTACAATGTCAGAAAGCTCTGTAGGAGAAGTATTTGAAAAACTATTTTTAAATTGCACAAAAAGAATTGTTGTAGCAACATTTGCATCAAATGTACACAGAATTCAACAAATTGTAAATTCAGCAGTAAAATATGGAAGAAAAATAGCAGTATGTGGAAGAAGTATGATAAATATGATTTCAACAGCTATTGAACTTGGGTATATTGAATGTCCAGATAACTTATTTATAGATATAGATATGATTGGAAGCTATACAGATGACCAGCTTGTAATAATAACAACAGGAAGTCAGGGTGAACCAATGTCTGCTTTAACAAGAATGGCTGCAGGAGATCATAGAAAAGTAAAAATAACACCAAATGACTTAATTATCATATCTGCAACTCCAATACCAGGAAATGAAAAATATGTATCAAAAGTAATTGACGATTTAATGCAATTAGGTGCGGAAGTTGTATATAGTGCTTTAGCTGATGTTCATGTTTCAGGACATGCTTGCCAAGAAGAACAAAAATTGATTTTAGCACTAGCAAAGCCAAAATACTTTATACCAGTTCATGGTGAATATAGACAGTTAAGAGCACACCAAGAAACAGCAGAACTAATGGGAATAGATAAAGATAATATTTTCATGTTAACAAATGGTAGAGTACTAGAGGTAGATTCAGAAGAAGCAAGATTTAATGGTTCTGTTCCAAGTGGAAGAGTATTAGTAGATGGACTTGGAGTTGGTGATGTTGGAAATATAGTTTTAAGAGATAGACAACATCTCGCACAAGATGGACTTATAGTTATTGTATTAACAATGGATTCTCAAACAGGAGAGGTTGTTGCAGGACCAGATGTAATTTCTAGAGGATTCGTATATGTTAGAGAATCAGAAAATTTAATGGATGATGTAAAAAGTGTAGTAAGACACGAAGTTGCAAAATGTGAAGAAAGAGGAATTCGCGATTGGTCAACTATAAAATCAACTGTTAAAGAAAACTTACGTGATTATTTGTTTATTAAAACAAAGAGAAACCCAATGATTATACCAATTATAATGGAAGTTTAGAAAAAATTATAGAACTAAATGAACCATAAGGAGGAAGAAAATGGATTACAAAGATTTAGCAAATTTAATCTTTCCAGATGCGAAAGAAATATCATATTATGAAGAAAAATATCCTGAAAGAAATTTACCAGAAGGAGCAGTTGTTACAAGATTTGCTCCTAGTCCAACAGGATTTGTACATATAGGTGGATTATATCAAGCCTTAGTTGCAAGAACTGTTGCAGAAAAAACAGGTGGAGTGTTTTTCTTAAGAGTTGAAGATACAGACCAAAAAAGAGAAGTAGAAAATGGAGTAACAGGGATAGTAAATTCTTTAAAAGATTTTGATATGGCACCAGACGAAGGAATGATTTCAGACACAGAAGAAATCGGAAATTATGGACCATATAAGCAAAGTCTTAGAAAAGAGATATACCAAGCATATGCAAAATACTTGCTAGAACAAGGAAAAGCATATCCATGTTTCTGTACACCAGATGATTTAGAGGAAATAAGAAATAAACAAGAAGCTGCAAAACTAAGAACAGGATATTATGGTGTTTGGGCAAAATGTAGAAAGCTTTCTGTTGAAGAAATGGCTGAAAAAGTTAAAGCAGGAGAACCATATATAATTAGATTTAAATCACCAGGTAGAGAAGATAGAAAAATCAAACATAAAGATATTATAAAAGGAAATGTTGATTTTCCAGAAAATGACCAAGACATAATTATAATAAAATCAGATGGTCTTCCAACATATCACTTTGCACATGCAGTTGATGATCATTTAATGCATACAACACATGTAATTAGAAGCGATGAATGGTTATCATCAGTACCATTACATTTGCAATTATTCCATGAATTGGGATTTAAAGCACCAAAATACGCACATATATCACCAATCATGAAAAATGACAATGGTGGAAAACGTAAACTAAGTAAAAGAAAAGACCCAGAAGCAGCAGTTTCATATTATAAAGAACAAGGAATTCCAACAGATGCAGTAAAAGAATATTTATTAAATATTGCGAATTCTACATTCGAAAATTGGAGAAGAGCAAATTCAGATAAAAAAATTGAAGAATTTGATTTTCAATTAAATAAGATGAGTGTAAGTGGTGCCTTATTTGATATGATAAAATTATTAGATATTGGAAAAACAGTAATTTCTAAAATGACTGCAGAAGATGTATATGAAAAATCATTAAAGTGGGCAGAAGAATATGATAATGAACTTTCAGACTTATTAAAAGATAAGGAATATGCTTTAAAAATATTTGGAATTGAAAGAGGAAATAAAAAGCCAAGAAAAGATATTGCAAAATGGTCTGATGTTAAAGAAAATATTTCATATATGTATGATTCTGAATTTTACAAAAATACTCAAGAATATCCATATCAACCAGCAATTTCAAATAAAGAAGATATTTCTAAAATATTAGATTTATATATTGAAAAATACTATGATGAAAATGATGATAAACAAACATGGTTTGACAAAATAAAAGAAGTTGCAGGAAAAATGGGATATGCTAAAGAAGTAAAAGAATTCAAAGCAAATCCAGGAATGTATAAAGCTCATGTTGGTGATGTAAGTACAGTTTTAAGAGTTGCTTTAACTTCAAGAACTAATACACCTGATATGTATGAAATAATGCAAGTTCTTGGAAAAGACAGAATTGCCAAACGTTTCGAAGTGGCTAAAACAAATTTAAAATAATAGAATTTAATTGCAGATAAGCAAAGGTGTATAAAGTTACTTAAATGAAAAGGAGGAATTCAATATGGATTACAACATTGGAGATATAGTTAGAACTAAAAAACCACATCCATGTGGAAGTAAACTATGGGAAATAACCAGAGTTGGTGTTGATTTTAAACTAAAATGCCAAGGGTGTGGACATATTGTAGTTCTAGAAAGACCTAAAGCATTAAAAGCAATAACTAAAATAGAGAAAAGAGCAGACTCATAGAGTTTGCTCTTTTAAATAAGATTCAATTACTTTCCAAACTTCATCACTATAAACTTTTCTCTCAGAAGAAAATGGAAGAGTTGTAATATCACCAATAGGGTTAAGTTGCTTTTGGATGTTTTGGGTAGCATTATCAACTTTAGTTTTGGCAATCTTATCAGCTTTATTGGTCAAAATCATACAAGGAAGACCACTTCTTATAACATAATCATACATTAAAAAATCATTAGAAGTAGGGTCATGCCTAATATCAACTAAAAATATAATAAGACAGATTTCCTTGCGAGTTTTTAAATAATGTTCAATGAATTCTCCAACTTTAATTTGTTCTTGTTTTGACATTTTGCTATAACCATAACCAGGTAAGTCAACAAAATAAAACAAATCGTCAATATTATAAAAATTCAGTTGGCGAGTTTTACCAGGTTCGCTACTTGTACGAGCAAGTTTCTTTCTATTAATCATAGTATTAATAAAACTAGATTTTCCAACATTTGACTTTCCAACTAGAACTACTTCTGGTAATCCGTTTTTAGGATATTGATTTTCTCTAACAGCAGAGATTTCAAATTTCGGATTTTTAACTATCATAATATATAAATTCCTTTCTTACACCAATTAAACCAGTTCTTTGCTATGCATTTTAAAATTTTGCACCGATAAGAACTGGTTCTAAATGTTTCTTTATTTTTTTACAGGTACTAATTTAGCTTTTCCACCCATATATGGTCTTAAAATTTCTGGAACAGTAATAGTTCCATCTTCATTATAATTGTTTTCGATAACTGCAATTAATCCTCTAGGAGTGGCAACAACTGTATTATTTAATGTATGAACATAGTAATTTCCTTTTTCTCCTTTTGCACGAATGCCTAAACGTCTAGCTTGAGCATCACCTAAAGTAGAACAACTACAAACTTCAAAATATTTTTGTTGACGAGGACTCCAAGCTTCAATATCACATGATTTAACTTTTAAATCAGCCAAATCTCCTGAGCAACAGTCTAATTGTCTAACAGGAACATTGAAACTTCTAAATAGATCAACACTTAGTTTCCACATTTTATTATACCAGTTCATAGAATCTTCTGGTTCACAAAGAACAATCATTTCTTGTTTTTCAAATTGATGAACACGATATAATCCCCTTTCTTCAAGACCATGTGAACCAATTTCTTTTCTAAAGCAAGGAGAATATGATGTCATCATTATTGGCAAATCAGATTTTTTAATAATTTGACCTTTAAATTTTCCAATCATAGAATGTTCAGAAGTACCAATTAAATATAGGTCTTCACCTTCAATCTTATACATCATAGCATCCATTTCTTCAAAACTCATTACACCTGTAACAACATCAGAACGAATCATAAATGGTGGAATACAGTAGGTGAAACCATTATCAATCATGTAATCTCTAGCATATGCAAGCATTGCTTCATGTAATCTTGCAATATCGCCAATTAAATAATAGAATCCCATACCACTAGTTCTTCCAGCACTTTCTTTATCTAAACCATTGAAAGTATTTATAATATCTGCATGATGTGGAATTTCATAATTTGGGACTGTTGGTTCGCCAAATTTTTGAACTTCTACATTTTCACTATCATCTTTTCCAATAGGAACACTTGCATCCATTATATTAGGAATTTTCATCATTCTTTCTTTTATTTCTTCAGAATATTTTTCTTCAAGAGCTTCATTTTCTTCAAGAGCTGCATTTATTTTTTGAACTTCTTGTCTTAATTTTTCAGCATCTTCTTTTTGACCAGCTTTCATAAGTTGTCCGACTTGTTCACTTGTTTTTTTTCTATCAGCTCTTAAATTATCTCCATTCAATTTTGCTTCTCTATTTTTTTTATCTAATTCTAAAACTTCATCAACTAAAACTAATTTTTGGTCTTGAAATTTTTTCTTAATATTATCTTTTACCAAATCTGGGTTTTCTCTAATCAACTTAATATCTATCATTTTTCTCAATCCCTTTCTTACATTAATGCTGATATTATATAACAAAAGTCCGGAAATATCAATAAAAATTAAATAATTTGTAAATAATAAGCTAAAGAGAAAGGAAGATAAAAATGAATTTATTATGGGAAATTATCCAATTTTTATTTTATGCAGGCTTGATTGTAGTTATATCTAAGGAAATATTAGTAAGAACTTTAAGAAGTTTGGCAGAAAACCTAAAATTAAAGCCAAAAACAGTTGGCGATATCGCGGGAATTGCAACATCTGTACCAGAACTATTAACAATAAGTGCTGCAAGTATTAATGGTTTAATAGGTGCGGGCATTTACAATGTTTTAAGTTCAAATGTAATAAATTTAATTCAATATGTTGGTGCAATTACCTTAAATAAAAATCATAAATCGTTACAAAATAAAGCAATAAAAGTTGATATATATTTGGTTTTAATAACAATATTATTACCTTTATTTTTTAGCTTTATGAAAAGTGAGTTAAGCATTGTAATGGTACCAATTTTGTTTATTTTATATCTAGGCTTTAAGAAAGTAAATAATGATGTGCACCAGTTGTATTTGCCAAAAGAAGATGATGAATCAGAGCAACTAGAAAAAAAGACAGAAGTCTCAAAAAAATCAATTAAAATAAAATTAATAAGAGACGTAGTGTTATTAATCGCAACAGGAGTATTATTATTTTTTATAGGTGAATGGCTAGGGAACACCTTAGACACACTTTGTGTAGTTTTCAATATACCAGAAATAGTTATTGGAATTATTCTAGGTTTTGTAACAAGCATACCAGAATTAATTACATTCTTCGAAGCGCAAAAACATCATAAAACTATCAGCAACAATAATATGCATGGGGTTGTCGAGGCAACAAATAATTTGCTTATGTCAAATATGATGAATTTATTCATTATACAATCAATAGGGATATTATTGCACACGTGAGATCGCTTTTTTTCCGTGCAATGCACACCTGAGATCGCTTTTTTTCTGTGCAGTGGATAAATATAGAAAACGATGCATATAATAGTATAAATTGAAATGAGAGAGGGAGAAAATGCAAGAAGAATATTTAATTAATAAAATGCTAAAAAGCAAGACTGATAAAGAATTAGAAGAAGAACTAATGAGAATTATCAGTGAAACTAAAAGAATACTAGAAGTAGCAAGATGCAATTTTGAGTTTGCAGAAGATGAGCTGATTGATTACTATGTTTATCAGATAAAGGCTCATCAATCAAGACTTGATTATTTAATAAAAATTGCTAAAAGTAAGAAAATAAAAGTTGATAGAGAAGCGGAATTAAAATCACGAATATTTGATAAAAAGAATATAGCTGGTTAAAGAATAATTACGTATAAAACAACATAAGGATAGTAGTAATAATTACTACTATTTTTTTGAGGTGATAATATGAACATAAATATTCTTGTAATTATATCTTGTATTTGTATGCTATTTATTATAGGGAGAATTTTTATAATTCCAATTAGAAAAATTTTAAAGCTTGTATTTAATTCAATTTTAGGTGGGGTATGTATAATTATAATCAATTGGATAGGCGGTATATGGGGATTTCATATAGGACTGAATTTCTTTACATCATTATGGGTTGGAATTTTAGGTGTTCCTGGTGCAATATTTTTAATTATATTGAAGCTGATTTTATAGTTGCACGGAAAAAAAGCGAGATAATCGGTGCAGTTTTGCACGGAAAAAAAGCGATCTCACGTGTGTCACGTGTGCAAAAAAATATACCAGGAGCTATGTAAGCCTCCTGGTATTGATAAAAAATAATGACACACCATACTATTTTAGCAAATGTATGGCTAACCATCGATTCTGTTAAACTCCAACATGTTCCAAAAAGCTTTTTCAGCTTTTTTAGTGATAACCACGACAGATATGTTCATATCTGCAAATGGTTTCTGAAATGCACTAATGAAGTCAATGGGATACTTATAAACAGTTCCCATCAGCTTATCTTCTGGGATTTTTACAGCTTTTCCAGATTCAACGTGCGTTACAACAAAGCACCGATAGAGGTTTTCATGATTCACTACCAGTGTTCCTTCTTCTGAGAAGATTATTGTTGCGTTGTTTACTTTTTCTGTCATATTTTTATCCTCCTAAATTATTATAGATAACATAATTATACTACAAAATTTAACAAAATGCAAATTTTTTAAATTATTATTGCGTTAAAATATAAAATAGTGTAAAATATAATTGTGAAAAAGGATTACAAAAGAAAAAAGTACTAAAGAAGGGAGAAAAAATATAGCATGAAGAATATATTGCGTCAGCATAGAAAATCCAAAGGCAAGAAAAAAGCAAAGAAATATATATTGTTCATATTTACTCTTATAATGACTACATTTGCGTGGTTTGCATATTCTAAGGTTTTAAATTCACAATTGAATATGCATGTGGCAGCATGGGATATGGAATATTTTATTGGTGAGGAAAAAAAGGAAAATCCAATAGGTATAGAATTTCCAACATTATATCCACATATGCCGGAGCAAACTGTAACTGTTGACATCTTGAATAATGGAGAAGCACTGGTAGATTTAAGCTATAGTATTCAAGCAATATCAATTGCAGGAGTTTCATATGAATTGGTACCAGAAGGAAAGCAGCCAACAACAGGAAATTACATAGAAATTGAAGAACCGGTTTTGGAAGAAAAAGCCACAGGAGAAGTTATTTCAAAAGGAAAAATTATAAATGATGCAGCAAAATTTCCATTTACATTAGAAATTGAGCATTCTGCACAAGTAGCCGCAAAGAATAAAGCATATTTGAAAGTAACAGCCAATTGGGCAGGTGATAATGATGAATTAGATTCAAAATGGGGATATACAGTAGGAAAATATTTTATGGACAATCCTAAAGTTACATCAGCTATGAGTGTGACATTGAGTATTGATTCATACCAGGCAAATGAAGAAATAAAAGGAGGAACAGTAACAACAGCAGGAACATACTTGCCAACAGGATTTACTCAAGTAGAAGGAACAACATTAGAAAATGGATTGACAATTCAAGATAGTAGTGGAAATCAATATGTTTGGATAGAAGTTCCAAAAACAGAAAAAGTTTATCCAACTGCTGGTTTAAAAATTAGAAACTTTACAGATGAAGAATATACTAAAATTGAAAATGATTTGCACACATATACGAGTGTATATAGAAATGGAACAACATATAAAGATGAATATTATTCAGATGAAGCAACAGGATTAACTCGCGAGAAATATACAGAATTAAAGAAAAAAATGTTAAAGAGTGTATACCAAAATGGTGGATTCTATATTGGAAAATACGAAACAGGATATGAAACAGGAATAGAAGCTAAACCAAGGACATCTGGTTCAGCAACAATCACTCCAAATGAATTACCAATAATAAAGCAAAATGCATATCCATACAATTATGTAACTTGTAGTCAAGCACAAAAATTAGCAAACATGATGGAATCAGGAAGCTATAATACAAGCTTAATGTTTGGTGTACAATGGGATTTAGTTTTAAAGCACTTGGAAAATAAAGGTGTAAAACAATCCTTATTAAAAAATGACAGTAAGACATGGGGCAATTATACAAACAACTTATGGAGTTCAACAAACGCAGATTCAAAATATGCAATTGCTGGACAAGATTGGGTAATAGGACCATATGGAGAGAAAAATGTAATTGGTGGCATATTGTTATCAACAGGAGCAAGTGATACATTTAGTAAACAGGGAATATATGATTTGGCAGGAAACGTATGGGAATGGACACTGGAATATACAACTAATCCAAATTATCCATCTGCTAGACGAGGAGGATGTAATTTTAATATAGGAGCGGAATGTACAGCTACTTCAAGAAATAATAGTGAAACCTCAGATATGTATAGAAGCACCGGTTTCCGTACAGCACTTTATTAACAAATAAAAGTACAAAAGCCAATTTGCACACTGATGCAGATTGGCTATTATAAAATAGGGCAAAAATTAAAGAAAGGAAGTAGACAAAATGAATGACAAAATAATCATAAAAGGAGCAAAAGAGCACAATTTAAAAAACATAAATTTAGAAATACCAAGAGACAAATTAGTAGTAATAACAGGACTTTCAGGCTCTGGAAAATCATCATTGGCTTTTGATACATTATATGCAGAAGGACAAAGAAGATATGTAGAAAGTTTATCATCATATGCAAGGCAATTCTTAGGTTTAATGGAAAAGCCAGATGTAGAATCAATTGAAGGGTTGTCACCAGCAATTTCAATAGATCAAAAAACCACATCAAAAAATCCACGTTCAACAGTAGGAACAGTTACAGAAATCTATGATTATATACGTCTACTATATGCAAGAATAGGTGTGCCATATTGTCCAAATTGTGGTAAAAAAATTGAAAAGCAATCAATAGACCAAATTGTAGACAACATAATGAAATTAAAAGAAGGTACTAGAATTCAAATATTGGCACCAGTTGTGCGTAGCAGAAAAGGTGAATATACAAAACTATTTGAAGACTTACAAAAAGACGGATTTGCAAGAGTAAGAGTAGATGGAGAAATCTATGACTTAACAGAAATGGAAGATTTAAAATTAGACAAAAAAAAGAAGCATGAAATAGAAATAGTAGTAGATAGATTAGTAATAAAACCAGAAATAACAGCAAGACTTACAGAATCAATAGAAGTAGCACTAAAACATGCAGATAATTTAGTTTTAATTGATGTTGTAGGAGACAAGACAATTCTATACAGTTGTAATTATGCATGTCCAGATTGTGGATTCAGTTTTCCAGAATTAACACCAAGAATGTTTTCATTTAATAATCCGTATGGAGCTTGTCCAAAATGCTCAGGTATAGGATATTTAATGAAAATGGATGAAGATTTAATAATTCCAGATAAGAACAAAACTTTATATGATGGTGTAAAAGCATTTGGGTCAAGTACAATGAAAAAAGGCGATACAATGGCCAAAATGTATTTTGAAAGTATTGGAAAACATTATGGGGTTGAAATAAAAAACAAAAAAATAAAAGACTTGCCTAAAGACTTCATTGATAAAATTCTTTATGGAACAGGCGATGAAGAAATTGATTTTGAATATTCATCATATGCAGGTACAAGAAAATTCACAGCTCCATTTGAAGGAGTAATCCCAACACTTGAAAGACGTCATAATGAGACAAAATCTCAAGGAATGAGAGATTTTTACGAAATGTATATGAGCAATATGCATTGTGATGAATGTAATGGTGCAAGACTAAAAAAAGAAATTTTATGTATTAAAGTCGGAGGAAAAAATATAAATGAGTTGACAGATATGTCAATTAGAAATATTCAAGAATTCTTGAGAAATCTTGAATTAACAGATTCTCAAAAAATTATTGCAGAGATGATTTTAAAAGAAGTAGATTCAAGACTTCAATTTTTAATTGATGTTGGACTAGAATATCTAACATTATCAAGAAGTGCAGGAACATTATCAGGAGGGGAAGCACAACGTATTCGTTTAGCAACTCAAATTGGTTCAGGACTAACAGGAGTTTTATATATATTGGACGAGCCAAGTATTGGACTTCATCAAAGAGACAATGACAAGTTAATTGCAACTTTGAAAAAATTAAGAGATTTAGGAAATACTTTAATAGTTGTTGAACATGACGAAGATACAATGTATGCGGCAGACCAAATTATAGATATTGGTCCAGGGGCAGGTGTACATGGTGGAAATGTTATGGCACAAGGAACCGCAGAAGAAATCAAACAAGTAAAGGGTTCAATAACTGGTGATTATTTAAGTGGCAGAAAGCAAATACATGTACCATCAAAAAGAAGAAAAGGAAATAAAAAATGTATCGAGGTTGTTGGTGCAACAGAAAACAACTTGAAAAATATCAGTGTAAAATTCCCATTAGGTGTATTTACTTGTGTTACAGGAGTATCAGGTTCTGGAAAAAGTACACTAGTAAATGAAGTTCTATACAAAAATATAGCTCAACAATTAAATGGTGCAAGTGAAAAACCTGGAAAATGTAAACAAATAAAAGGACTTGACAATATAGACAAAATAATTAATATTGATCAATCTCCAATTGGAAGAACACCACGTTCAAACCCTGCTACATACACAGGTGCATTTGATTTAATAAGAGACATATTTGCAGGAACAAATGAAGCAAAAATGAGAGGATATGAAAAGGGTAGATTCAGCTTTAATGTATCAGGAGGAAGATGTGAAAGTTGTAATGGAGACGGTGTTCATAAAATTGAAATGCATTTCTTGCCTGATGTATATGTGCCATGTGAAGTATGTAAAGGAAAAAGATATAATAGAGAGACTCTAGAAGTAAAATATAAAGGAAAAAATATTGCAGACGTTTTAGACATGACTGTTGAAGAAGCATTAGAGTTTTTTGAAAATATCCCAAAAATAAAAAATAAAATACAAACATTATATGATGTAGGACTTGGATATATCAAGTTAGGACAACCATCAACAACATTATCAGGAGGAGAAGCACAGCGAGTAAAACTTGCAACAGAATTGTCAAAACGAGCTACAGGAAAGACTTTATATATTTTGGACGAGCCTACAACTGGTTTGCATATTGCAGATGTACACAGATTAGTAGATATTTTACAAAGACTTGTGGATACAGGGAATACAATCATAGTAATTGAACACAATTTAGACTTAATAAAAACAGCAGATCACATTATAGATTTGGGACCAGAAGGCGGAGATGCTGGTGGAGAGGTTATTGCTGTTGGAACACCAGAACAAATCTGTAAAAATGAGAAAAGTTATACAGGGAAATTTATGAAACGTTTTGTTTCATAAATAAAATGTATTTGACCTAATTGTGACATTGTGGTAAAATAAGTTCGAAATAAAAAGGAGGAAAACGAAATAAAAAATGAAAAAAATTTCAATAATAGTACCTGTATATTATAATCAGGATAATCTTTTGCCATTATATGCAGACTTAAAGGAAAAAGTTCTTACGAAATTACCAGAAGGAATACAATATGAACTAATAATGGTTGATGATGGGTCAAAAGATAATTCTTATAAAGTAATGCAAGAACTAGCAAAAATTGATTCAAATATAAAAACAATAAGATTATCAAGAAATTTTGGAGAACATGCTGCGATTTTGGCCGGATTGTCTCAATGCACTGGAGACTGTGCTGTAAGGAAAGCAGCTGATTTACAAGAACCATCAGAAATGATATTAGATATGATGAAAAAATATGATGAGGGAAGTAAAGTGGTTTTGGCTGTAAGAGCAGATAGAGAAGAACCAATTACGCAAAAAGCCTTTTCAAATCTATATGCATTTCTGATGAGAAAATTAGCATTACACAATATGCCAAAAGGAGGGTTTGATTCATTTTTAATAGATAGACAGGTTATAGATTTCTTAGTAAAAATGCAAGAATGTAATACATCACTAATGAGTCAAATTTTGTGGGCTGGATTTGAAACTTCAACGGTTCCTTATGTTAGAAAGAAAAGAGAAATAGGAAAATCAAGATGGACACTATCTAAAAAAATCAAATTAGTATATGATTCGCTATTAAGTTTTTCATATTTCCCTATAAAAATGATAACTACAGCAGGAATTTTAAGTTTCTTTATAGCATTAATTTGGTTAGTCATTATAATTTATAAAAAAATGACAGGAATAATTGATGTTGAAGGATATGCATCAATTATTATAATCATGTTAGTCGGATTTGGAATTATAATGTTATCAATAGGGGTGTTAGGAGAATATTTGTGGAGAACTTTTGATGCAGCGAGAAATAGGCCTCCATATATTATAGAAAAAGTGGAAAAGGGAGAAAAAACTGACAATGGATAAAATTTTAGAGATATGTAAAAAACATAAGAAAATTATAATGACTATTTTCTTAATAGGACTATTTTGTTATTATTTGATATGGACTGTATCACAACCATATAATTCATGCCCAGATGAAAAAATGAAATGGGATATTTGCAAATATATTGCAGAACATAATTCAATACCTGACGGAAGAGATGAAAGTATACGAGATTCTATTTGGGGAATTTCGTATGCATTTCAGCCGATTCTTACATATATGATTTGTGCTGTTTTTGTAAAAATAGCATTACTTTTTACTACAAATCACTTTGCATTAGTAGTGGCTGCAAGACTTGTAAGTACAATAAGTATGACATTGACAATATACTTTGTAATAAAGATTTCGAATAAACTTTTTAAAGATAAAGAAATTTATAAATATTTATTTATAGTTTTTATTGCATTTCAACCAATAACAGCATTTTTGGCTTCATATATAAATAATGATTCAACTGCGATTTTGGCAATATCTATTATAATTTATTTATGGATATTAGGATTAGAAAGTAATTGGAAAACAAAGCATTGCATATTACTAGGGTTAGCAGTTGGTTTTTGTGCCTTAACATATTACAACGCATATGGATATATTTTATGTAGTGCATTAATTTGCCTAAGTTCAGCTATATTAAACAAGATGGATGCAAAAGAGATAGCTAAAAAAGCTTTAATAGTTGCAAGTGTTGCTTTTGTAGTTGCAGGCTGGTGGTTTGTAAGAAATGCAATACTTTATGATGGAGATATATTGGGAACAAAAACGCAAAATGAATATGGAAATAAATATGCCATGGAACAATATAAGCCATCTGCAAGAAAAACACCAGAGAACAGTAATGAAAGTCTTTGGCATATGTTAGATGATGATGCATGGATTCATATAACAACAAGAAGTTTTGTAGGAATGTTTGGATATCAAAATATATTGATGTCAAATAAAATATATTATGCATATTTTTGTATTTGGATGATAGGTGGAATTGGATGTTTATTGAAATTTAAGAAATTATTTATTTATAAAAAAGAAGAAAAGAATAAATATCTTTTAAATTACACTTTTGTGATAGCAATTATTATACCAATAATTTTAAGTATAATATATTCATATACAAGCGATTTTCAGCCACAGGGCAGATATATAATGGGAATTATAATACCATTTACATATTTCCTTGTTAATGGAATACAGGCAGTGTTAGAAAAATTTATAAAATCAGAAAAAATACGAAAGGCTATAATAGTAGTATTAATGCTACTAATTATTGTAATATCATTTAAAGCAATATTTGCATATGTGATACCAGCTTATAGAATAAAATAGAAAGAAGAGGATAAAGATGATAGGATTTAATATACCAATTTATATAGAAGGTTCTTTAGATTGCATAGAAGAAGCAATTAAAAGTAGAAAAATTTGTGGCGATGGAGAGTTTACTAAAAAATGTAGTAAATGGATGGAAGACAAATTTAATGCTACAAAAGTTTTATTAACAACATCTTGTACGGATGCACTTGAAATGGCTGCAATTTTATTAAATTTACAGCCAGGAGATGAAGTAATAATGCCATCTTATACATTTGTATCAACAGCAGATGCATTTATTATGGTTGGTGCTAAAGTGGTTTTTGTAGATATAAATTCTAAAACAATGAATATTGATGAAAATAAGATAGAGGAAGCAATAACACCTAAAACTAAAGCGATTGCAGTAGTTCATTATGCAGGAATTTCACCAGATATGGATAAAATTATGAAAATCGCTAAGAAACACAACTTGAAAGTTGTAGAAGATGCGGCTCAAGGATTTATGGCTAAATACAAAGGAAAATATTTAGGAACAATTGCAGACCTTGGATGCTATAGTTTCCATGAAACTAAGAATTACAGCATGGGCGAAGGTGGAGCTATTGTAATAAATGATCCATCATTAATTGAAAGAGCTGAAATAATAAGAGAAAAGGGAACAAATAGAAATAAATTCTTTAGAGGGGAAATTGATAAATATACATGGGTAGATTATGGTTCATCATATTTACCAAGTGAATTAAATTGTGCATATTTATATCCTCAACTTGAAAAAGCAGAAGAAATCAATAATGCAAGATTATCCGCATGGAATTATTACAAAGAAAATCTACAAGAACTAGAAAAGTCTAAAAAAATAACATTGCAGTATGTTCCAGAATATAGTACTCATAATGCACATATGTTTTATATAAAAGCAAAGAGCTTAGAAGAAAGAACAGCATTAATTAAGTATCTAAAGGGTAATGGAATTCAAGCAGTATTTCATTATATTCCATTACATGATTCTCCAGCAGGAAAGAGATTTGGAAGATTCAATGGAGAAGACAAATACACAACTTCGGAAAGTGAAAAATTAGTAAGATTGCCAATGTATTATGGATTAACAAAAGAAGATCAAGATAAAGTAATAAAAGCAATAAAAGAATTCTATGAGAAGAATTAGTCAGTATAATAACCGAAAGAAAGGAAGTTTCTAAATGAAAAAAATTGTTATTATAGGAGCAAATAATTTTCAGATGCCACTCATAATAAAAGCTAAAGAACTAGGGTATGAAACACATGTATTTGCTTGGGCAGAAGGTGCTGTTGGTGCAGCTTTTGCAGACTATTTTTACCCAATAAGTATAGTAGAAAGAGATAGAATACTAACTAAATGTAAAGAAATAAAGCCAGATGCGGTTATTTCAGTTGCATCAGATTTGGCCACATTAACAGTAAACTATTTAGCAGATAAATTAGGACTTGTAGGAAATAGCCTTGAATGTACAAGATTATCTACAAATAAATATGAAATGAGAAAAGCATTTTTATCAAATGGAGTATCAGTTCCTAAATTTATAAAAGTTGCTGGGACAGGTGAAGAAGAAATATCCCAAATAAGAGATTTTTCAATGCCAATTATAGTAAAACCAACAGACAGGTCTGGAAGTAGATCAATTAATAAAATAGAGAGTTGGGAAGAAGCGGAATCCAGAAAATTAAAAGAAGCAATAGAAACAGCTGTTGAGGTTTCGTTTGAGAAAAAGGCGATTATTGAAGAGTATATAGCTGGAGATGAGTTCAGTGCTGAAAGTATTTCATATAAAGGAAAACATATGTTGTTGACAGTAACTAGAAAGCAAACAACAGGTGCACCACATTTTATAGAAACAGGACATACTCAACCGGCAGGATTAGATTCAGAAATGTTAGAGAAAGTAAAAAAAGAAGTTTTTGCAGGATTAAATAGTTTACAAATTACAAATGGAGCATCACATGCAGAATTCAAAATTACACCTGATGGAAAAGTAAAAATAATCGAAATTGGGGCTAGAATGGGTGGAGATTGCATAGGATCAGACTTAGTAAAAATCTCAACTGGATATGACTTCTTAAAAATGGTTATAGATGTAGCTTTAGGAAATGCACCAGATTTTACAAAAGTTGTAGAACCTAAGAAGGCAGTTATCAAATTCATTTTTACAGAAGCAGATATAGAAGAACTAGAAAAAGTAAAAAAAGAGCATCCTGAATACATTTATTATGTGAGTCCAATAGAAAAAATAAATTCTCATAAAATTGTTGATAGTTCAACAAGATATGGATATTATATTTTAGCGGTTTAGAAAAGGAGAAGCAATTCCTAATGAACGAAGTAGAGAAAGAAACAAAATTAGTAGAAGTAAAGAATGAAGGAAAAAAGAAAGCAAAATTAAAAGATATTTTTATGCTACAAATAGTTATTGCAATATATACATTATCAACTGTTTGTGCCAAATTTGCATCAGGTCAAGAATTTATGTCATTTCAATTTATATTATATTACGGATTAGAAATGGTGATTTTAGGGGTATATGCAATAGTTTGGCAACAATTATTGAAAAAATTTGAAATTTCAGTTGCTTATGCGAACAAAGCTATGGGGCTATTGTGGTCAATAGTTTGGGCAATTTTGATATTCAAAGATACAGTAACGATAAAAAATGTGATAGGAGTAGTCATTGTAATAATAGGGACAATGATAGTAAATAGTGAAGATGAATAAATATGTATTATTATTAATTTTAGCGGTTTTGGTAAGCTCAATATCTCAAATTATTTTGAAAAAAAGTGCTTCTAAAACTTATGATTCAGTTTTAAAAGAATATTTGAATGTGTATGTAATAACCGGTTATGTTTTGATGGTAATTTCAACTGTGTTAGTAGTGTTGGGATTAAAGGGTGTTCCTTATAAAAATGAGCCTATAATTGAGTCTTTAGGTTATCTTTTTGTTATGATACTAAGCAATAGGCTTTTAGGTGAGAAAATAACTAAAAAGAAATTTTTGGGCAATGCACTTATTTTAGTAGGGATTGCGGTATATTATATGTAAGAGGATGCATATGCACATTTGAGATCGCTTTTTTCCGTGCAAAATTGCACCGATTATTTACGTTCTCAGATGTGCAATATTTCTTAAATTTTAATAATAGGTTTATACTTTTCAAGCCACATATTAACTTGGCAAAGATAAGCCATTAGTTGAGGACCAGTCATGAGTTGGCCGGAACCAAGGACGAGAAAAAGCCTTGCCGTCAGTTTCTAAAATATTTAAAATATATTCCCTATTTAATAGATAATTAATAGGAGCATTTGGATTTGCCATTATGTCAGAAAGCATAGATTTTACTTTGACAAGATAAGTGGGATTATGAGTCTTTGGGTAAGGGCTCTTTTTTCTATCCACAATTTCAGGTGGTAAAAATTTACGAGATACATAGCGAAGAAGTCCTTTTTCTCTACCATTTAAAGCTTTAATTTCCCAAGGAATATTCCAAACATATTGAGCTAACCTATAGTCACAAAAAGGAACACGAAGTTCAAAACCATTATACATTGCCATTCTATCAGACCTATCTAGAAGAGTTTGCATAAACCAATTTAAAGTAAGATAAGAAATTTTCCTTTTTTCAGCAGTCTCTAAGGAGTCTGTGTCAAGAATTTCTACTTGGTCAAGACTTTCGGTGTATCTGTAATTTATATAGTCTTTTAAATTGACTTTTTTCGCAATGTTTGGATGTAAAAGAGTTTGACGTTCATCTATTGCAATTGACCAAGGAAAAGTTCCACTTTGAAGAGCATCTTCGCGGAAAAACCATGGATAACCGCCGAAAATTTCATCAGCACATTCACCAGTAAGAGCAACAGTAGCAGTTGGTTTAACATATTTGCAAAATAATAGTAAAGATGAATCAATATCGGCCATTCCAGGCATATCTCTGGCAATCATAGCATCTTCTAAATATTCTGCAAGTTCTGGAGTATCGATTACTATTGGATGATGTAAAGTATGAAGTTTGTTTATCATTAAATTTATGTAGTAATTATCAGAGTTTGGTTGAAAATCACTCTTTACAAAATTCTTGTCATTGTCAACATAGTCTATCGAGTAGGTATCAAGAGGTGGTAGGTTATTCTCAAAACAATAATCTGAAGCGTATTTGGTAATAATGCTTGAATCTAATCCACCTGATAGAAAAGTACATAAAGGAACATCAGAAACCAGTTGTCTAGTTATTGCATCTTTTAAAAGAAACTCTAAATGTTCACAAGTTTGTTCAAAATTTTCAGTGTGAGGTTCACTTTTTAATTTCCAGTATCTTTCAAAATGAAAACCGGAACGGTTAAAAACAGCGAAATGAGCAGGTTTTAATTCAAAAATATTATTAAAAACAGTGGTGCCAGGAGTATGTGCAGGGCCTATGCCAAATAACTCTGAAACTCCTTGAGAATCAAGAATTTTTTGAACACCAGGATATTGAAACAAAGTCTTGATTTCTGATGCGAAAATAAAAGAATTATTTTGCATTGTATAAAATAAGGGTTTAACGCCAAAATGGTCTCTAGCCATAAAAAGTTCTTCTTTTTCTGAATCCCAAATTGCGAAAGAGAAAATACCATTCAAGTGATGTACAACATCCTTTCCATAAAAAATATAACTTTTTAGTAAAACTTCTGTATCAGAGTAACTTGTAAAAGTGAATCCGTTTTCTTCTAAAGTTTTTCTTAATTCATTTGTGTTGTAAATTTGACCATTATAAGTAATGACTATTTCAGAATGCTTTTTTTCTGTTTTACTACTTATCATAGGCTGTTTACCACCAATAGGGTCAATAACAATTAATCTTCTGTGTGCCAGACCAACATGTTCTTTTAAATAATATCCTTCCTCATCTGGACCACGTTTGGAAAGAGAATTATTCATATTTTGTAAGATTTTTTTATAGTTCAAAAGATTTTGCTTATAATTTACAAATCCAACAATTCCACACATAAAAAGCCTCCAATCAATTTAAGATTTTGTTTATTCATTCTATAATATATGCCATATTTCAAGAAAAGTTGCACAAAATTCTTAAAAATTATTGACAAATGGCAAAAATGACTGTATAATCTTAAAGTGACAAAATCAATGAATAAGTAAAAAATGAATGGATATATACATATATCTTATGCGAGGAGGGATTAAGATGGCACAACCAAAAAGAAGATGGTCAAAAGCTAGAACACATTTAAAAAGATCTACATGGAAAGTAGAACAACCTAAATTTGCTACTTGCCCACATTGTCATGAACCAGTAATGCCACACAGAGTATGCTCTAACTGTGGATATTATGATGGAAAAGAAGTAGTTGCAAAAAAAGTAGAAGAATAATTAGATGACAAACGCCAATAGGGCGTTTTTGTGGTGCTATTGTATAAAATCATCAAAAAAAGATATAATAGCAATAACTGTAAAAATTTAAGGAGGAATTTAAAGTGAAAAAATTAAGAAAAACAAAAATTGTAGGAACAATAGGTCCAGCAAGTGAAAACAAATTAGAAGAATTATTTGATGCAGGGTTAAATGTTTGCAGAATCAACTACTCACATGGAAGTTGGGATGAACAATCAGAAAAAACAGAAAAAATAATCAAATTAAGAGAAGAAAAAGACCTACCAATTGCATTGCTATTAGATATGAAAGGTCCTGAAATTAGAACAGGAATGTTATATACAGGAAAAAATACAAAAATCCAATTAAAAGATGGACAAAAATTCACACTAGTTAATGAAGACATTACAGGTGATGAAGAAAAAGTTTCTGTAACATACAAAGAATTATATAAAGATGTACAACCAGGTACAAAAATATTAATTGATGATGGAGCAATAGAATTAAAAGTTGACGAAGTTGTAGGAAAAGACATAGTTACAACAGTTGTTCATGGAAATGGATTAGGAAGCAGAAAAACTATGAACTTACCTGGAACAGTAATCAGATTACCAGGATTAGCTGAAAAGGATATAGCTGATTTAAAATCTGCTTGTGAACATGATTATGACTTTGTTGCAATTTCATTTGCAAGAAATTTAGATGATATAAGACAAGTAAGAAAAGTATTAGATGAAAATGGTGGAAAAGATATCCAAATAATAACAAAAATTGAAAATGTTGAAGGATTATCAAACTTAGATGATATTCTTAACGAAGCTGATGGACAAATGATAGCACGTGGTGACATGGCTACAGAAACAGACTTTACAGAACCACCAGTTGTTCAAAAAAGAATTATAAGAACATCAAATAAAATATTCAAACCAGCTATTACAGCTACACAAATGTTAGAATCAATGACACATCAACCATTACCAACAAGAGCAGAAGCAAGTGATGTTGCAAATGCTATCTATGATAGAACAAGTGCAATCATGCTTTCTGGAGAATGTGCACAAGGTGATTATCCAGTTGAATGTGTTAAAACAATGGTTAAAATTGCTAATAGAGTTGAACCAGAAATCCATTATTGGAAGAGATTTGACAATAATGAATATTTAGATTTATCAGATGATGGAGCAAAAATCGCTTATTCATCATGTGTAACAGCTAAAAACTTCAATGCAGATGCAATCGTTGTATATACACATACAGGTGATTCTGCAAGAACATTAGCAGGTTTAGGAGCTGGATGCCCAATCTTAGCTGTAACAGACAACAGAAGAACATTCCATCAATTAGCAGTAGTTTGGAATGTAACTCCTGTATATGTTGAAGGAGAAGAAACAATTGAAGAAACAGTTGAAAAAGGAATCCAAAAATTAAAAGAAAAAGAAATTCTAGAAAAAGGTGATGTTGTAGTTCTACTAGGTGGAGCTCAAACATTTACACAAGGACTAGACAAAAAAGTTCTTGGAGGAATCGTAAGAATTTAATTATAAAAATATCACAATATTGATTAAGTATCTTTATTGTGATATTTTTTTGTTTTAACTTGACTATTCAGTCTAATTGTAAAAAAAAGGTTATAAAGATATAATCAATAACAAAGAATTAACTAAAAAGTTAAAGGGAGGCAATAAGGTGGTAATAGACAAGATAAAAAAAATAAACAAAGTTCAAAAAAGAGTAAAAAATGAAAAAGCATCTGATATGCTAATAGGAAAATGGATCAAATGTGACAACTGCAAAGAAATTTTATATAAAGAAGAAGTACATAATAATTTTAGTGTATGCCCAAATTGTGGGAAGCATTTTAGAATTTCGGCAAGAAGGAGAATAAAACAAATCATAGATGAAGGAACATTTGAAGAAATTGGAGAAAATCTTGAAACGGCAGATCCATTGAATTTTGAAGGATATCTAAAAAAGGCAGAGATGTTAAAACAAAAAACAAAAATAGATGAAGCAGTTAAATGTGGAACAGGAAAGATAAATGGAAAAGAAGTAGCAATAGCTATAATGGATGGAAATTTCATGATGGGAAGTATGGGAAGTTGTGTTGGAGAAAGAATCACACTAACGATAGAAACATCAATTGAAAAACGTATCCCACTAATAATTTTTTGCGTATCTGGCGGAGCGAGGATGCAAGAAGGAATAATTTCACTTATGCAGATGGCAAAAACATCAGCAGCTTTAGCGAAACATAATGAAGCAGGACTATTATATATATCAGTTTTGACAGACCCAACAACAGGTGGAGTAACTGCAAGTTTTGCAAGTTTAGGAGATGTGATTTTGGCGGAACCAAATGCTTTAATAGGTTTTGCAGGCCCAAGAGTTATAGAACAAACAATAAAGCAAAAATTACCAGAAGGATTCCAAAGAGCAGAATTTTTATTACAACACGGTTTTATAGATAAAATTGTTGAAAGAAAGGACATGAAAGAAACACTATATAAAATAATAAATTGCACGGAAAAAAAGCGATCTCAAGTGTGCAATTGCACGGAAAAAAAGCGATCTCAGGTGTGCAATGCACAGAAAAAAAGCGATCTCAAGTGTGCATGGGAAAAAGTATGTCTAGCAAGAATGGCTGAGCGCTCAAAAACCATGGAGTATATAAATGAGATTTTTACTGATTTCATTGAATTGCATGGTGACAGATGTTTTGGAGATGATAAGTCAATAATTGGAGGAATTGCCCTATTAGGAGATATTCCAGTTACAGTAATAGGAGAGCAAAAAGGAAAAAATATTAAAGAAAATATGGAAAGAAATTTCGGAATGCCAAACCCAGAGGGATATAGAAAGGCTTTAAGGCTTATGAAACAAGCAGAGAAATTTAATAGACCAATTATAACTTTTATTGATACACCAGGGGCATATCCAGGAATGGGAGCAGAAGAAAGAGGGCAAGGTGAAGCAATAGCTAGAAGTATTTGCGAAATGTCAAATTTAAAAGTTCCAATCATATGTGTTGTAATAGGTGAAGGCTCTAGTGGAGGAGCTTTAGCAATAGGCGTAGGAGATAGAATTGTTATGCTAGAAAACGCAGTATATTCTATCCTTTCACCAGAAGGTTTTGCAAGCATTCTTTATAAAGATTCTGGAAAAGCTAAAGAAGCTGCTGAAAATATGAAAATAACTGCTAAAGATTTACAAAAATTTGAAATTGTTGATAAAATAATAGAAGAACCAGAAAGCGGAGTTCAAGATGATTTTGAAAATGTAGCAAATAATTTGAAAGTGTACATTACAGATGAAATTCAAGAGCTGGAATTGCTTTCAAAAGAAGAATTGATAGATGAAAGATATAAAAAGTTTAGGAAAATCGGACAAAGCGAATTAGTATAAATAATAAAATGAAAATTAAATAATACTATTAGTATAAATAAGATGGAGGAAATCAAATGATATTAAAAGATAAAAAAATAGTGATAATGGGAATAAGAAATAAATGGAGTATAGCATGGGGAGCTGCACAATCAGCATATGAACAAGGAGCACAAGTGATTTTTACATGTGGGTCCATGGAAAAGATTGAAAAAATTAAAGAGCTTACAAATGAAATTCCAAATTCGGATGTATTTGCATGTGATGCGAGTTCAGATGAGAGTATAAAAGAATGTTTCGAAAAAATTAAAGAAAAGTATGGAAAAATTGATGGAATCTTACATGCTATTGCACATGCAAACACAGAAGATTTAAGAAATGACTTCATTTTAACTTCAAGAAGTGGATATGCGCATGCCTGTGATGTTAGTGCGTATTCATTAATAGCGGTTGCAAAAATAACTAAAGAATTAGATATGTTAAATGCTGGTGCAAGTATTGTGTCATATACATATTATGGAGCAGAAAAAGTTGTTGATGGATATAATATAATGGGAGCAGCTAAAGCAGCATTGGAAGCCAATATTAGATATTTAGCAAAAGATTTAGGAAAAATAGATGTCAGAATTAATGGAATTTCAGCCGGACCTATAAAAACACTTTCAGCAAAAGGAATAAAAGATTTTAACAGTATATTAGATGTTGTAGAGGAAAAGGCACCATTACACAAAAACGTAATTCCTAAACAAGTTGGAGATGCTACAAGCTTTTTATTTAGTGACATGGCTTCTGCAATAACAGGAGAAATAATTCATGTTGATAATGGTTTTTCAATAATTGGAGTATAGCACCGATTATCTCGCTTTTTTTCTGTGCAATTTTGCACCGATTATCTCGCTTTTTTTCTGTGCAATTTTGCACTGATTATCTCGCTTTTTTTTCGTGCAAATTTTTAGTAATCCGCTAACTATTGGAAATAACCAAAATATCTGCACCGAAAAAAAGCGATCTCAAGTGTGCATTGCACCGAAAAAAAGCGATCTCACGTGTGCAAAGAAAAAAATTTTAGAAAAGCTTGATTTTTGTACTAAAATATAGTACAATAATTGTGTGAAAAAAATGTTCCTTAAACTTAGCACAATAAAAAACACCTATTATTGTAGCTCGGTATAAGGAGAAAAAGAAATAGGAGGTGTTATTATGACAGCAGAAAGAAAACAACAAATCATTAATGAATATAGAAGAGACGAAAAAGATACTGGTTCATCAGAAGTTCAAATAGCTCTTTTAACAGAAAGAATTAATGAATTAACAGAGCATTTAAAAGTTCATAAAAAAGACAACCATTCAAGAAGAGGACTTTTAAAAATGGTTGGAAAAAGAAGAAATTTATTAAACTACTTAGCTAAAAAAGACGAAGAAGCATATAAAGACTTAGTTAAAAAATTAGGACTAAGAAAATAGTTGATAAGTTGTAAGGGGGCGTTTGCAACATGCAATGCTCCCTTTATTAGTAAATTGAGATTAGAAAAGTAGCTTGTATAATGTTTTAAATATGATGTAAAGTTTAAGATATTATAGAGGTTACAATCTATATCTAATTTGCTAATAAAACACAGGTGTTAATGTAAGGAAAGAAAGGTAGGAAAAATATGTTTAAAAGTTATGAAACAGAATTAGCAGGAAGAAAACTTGTAATAGAAACAGGTAAAATATGTGGACTAGCAAATGGAAGTGTAGTTGTAAAATATGGAGATACTGTAGTAATGGTAAATGTTACAGCATCAAAAGAGCCAAGAGAAGGAATAGATTTTTTTCCATTATCAGTAGATTATGAAGAAAAATTATATTCAGTTGGAAAAATTCCAGGTTCATATCAAAAAAGAGAAGGAAAGCCAAGTGACAAGGCAATTTTAACATCAAGAGCAATTGATAGACCTCTAAGACCATTATTCCCAAAAGACTTTAGGAATGATGTTGTAGTTGTTGCAACAGTTTTATGTGTAGAGCAAGACAATTCACCAGAAGTTGCAGCAATGATTGGAGCTTCAGCAGCATTATCAATTTCAGATATTCCATTTGGAGGACCAACAGCAGCAGTAAATGTAGGTTTAGTTGATGGAGAAATTATCATAAACCCAACAGAAGTACAAAGAGAAAAAAGTGATTTAACATTAACAGTTGCAGGAACAGCTGAAAAAGTAGCAATGATAGAAGCAGGAGCAAATGAAGTTCCAGATGATTTAATGCTAGAGGCAATCAAAAAAGGGCATGCTGAAATCAAAAAAGTATGTGAATTCATTCAAAAAATGAAAGACGAAATAGGAAAACCAAAATTTGAATATAAGTCATTTGCAGTTGACCATGATTTATATGAATTTTTAGAGACTAACTTTACTGATAAAATGAAAGTAGCTGTACAAGAAATAGACAAAGAAACTAGAGACAACAATGTTGCTACATTATCAGAAGAAATTACAGCAGCAGTAACTGAAAAATTAGGAGAAGAAGCAGCAGCAGAAAGAACACAAGAAATTGGAGAAGCAATATATAAATTAGAGAAAAAATGTGTAAGAGACATGATATTTTACGAGCATAAAAGAGTTGATGGAAGAGCAATTGATGAAATAAGACCATTATCATGTGAAGTAGGAGTATTACCACGTACACATGGAAGTGCATTATTTACAAGAGGACAAACTCAAGTAATGTCAGTAGTAACATTAGGAATGTTAAGTGAAGAACAAGATTTAGATGGAATTGATACAGAAACAGCAAAAAGATATATGCATCAATACAATTTCCCTGCATATAGTGTTGGAGAGGCTAGACCATCAAGAGGTCCTGGAAGAAGGGAAATTGGTCATGGAGCATTAGCTGAAAAAGCATTAGTACCAGTACTACCTTCAAAAGAAGAATTTCCTTATGCTATAAGAGTTGTATCAGAAGTATTATCTTCAAATGGTTCAACATCACAAGCAAGTATATGTGGAAGTACATTATCATTAATGGATGCAGGTGTTCCTATAAAAAGACCAGTTGCAGGTATTTCAACAGGGCTTGTAACAAATCCAGAAAATCCAGATGATTATGTAATGCTAACAGACATTCAAGGACTTGAAGATTTCTTTGGAGACATGGACTTCAAAGTTGGTGGCACTGAAAAAGGTATTACAGCTATCCAAGTTGATATCAAAGTAGATGGATTATCATATAAGATAATTGAAGAAGCTTTTGCTAGAACTAGAAAAGCAAGACAATATATTTTAGATGATATTATGAAACCAGTTATTTCTGAACCAAGAGAAGAAATTTCTAAATATGCACCACAAATAGTTACAACTCAAATTAAGGTTGAAAAAATAAAAGATGTTATCGGAAAAGGTGGAGAAACTATAAATAAAATAATTGACGCAACAGGCGTAAAAATCGACATTGAAGAAGATGGACAAGTTATGATATATTCTCCAGACCAAGATAAAGCATATGAAGCTTTAGACATGATTGAAGACATTGTTAGAGAATTTGAAGTTGGACAAATTTACTATGGAACAGTTACTAGAACTACTTCATTTGGAGCATTTGTTGATATTGGTGGAGGAAAAGAAGGTTTAGTTCATATCTCTAAGATAGCAAAAGAAAGAGTTAATAAAGTTGAAGATTATGTTAAACCAGGAGATAAGGTTCCTGTAAAAGTTATTGGAATTGATGATCAAGGTAAAATTAATCTTACTATGAAAGATTTAGTTGATTTAAGTCAAGAAAAAATCTTAGAAGAAGAACTTAAGGATGATAATAAAGAAGAATAAAAATTAGTCAGGATAACGACATGAAAAAATTTTTCATGTCGTTATTTTGTGGTCAGAGTAATTTTATATATTTATGTTGATAAATTGTGAAAAAATTGTAAAATATTAAAGTAATTAGTATTTTTTTAACTGAACAGGAGGTAGATTATGCATATTGTACAATGCTATGAATTGGAAGAAAAATCTGCAGAAGGCTATTTTAAAGGAGTATTGCGGGACACAACAACAATAGGTAGATGGACATTGGAAGTTACATCTAACGAAACTTCATTATTAAGATTAGCAGAAGTGGTGTATACAATTCTTAAACCCGAATGCAAAGCCTTTGAAAGTCTGAATATTGAAGAATTATACTATTCTTTCAAAAAGCAACCTATAATTTTTAAAAAAGAAGATAATAATATAACAATTTTAAAAAAAATGTTAAGTCGTGTTCAGTGCGAGTAAGATTTTTTGCTAATAGTAAAATTTCGATTTTAATTTTCACATTTTCAAATTCTGTTTTTATCTATTTTGTCCATTTTTTTTATAAAATTTGCATGGTCTGAATAGTAACCAATGTCGTATAATTTTTTATAAAAAATACTTGATTTTACGAGAGTAGTATGCTAGAATAGAGGTGTACTATTTTAGTATGGTTTAGAAATTTATTTCAAAAATTCAAATTATTTATATCAAAGTAAAAAATCGTAGAAGAGAAAGAACATTGAAAACTAAATAAAAAGGAGGTAGATATCATATTACCAGAGCGAAAATACATTTTTACATATTCAGATTATTTGTTAGTAACAGGACAAATAGAAGAATATAAAAGAGTAAAAGATGAAGTAGAAAGGCAATTAGAGGAATATTATCTTAAAGATGAAATGCAATTAAATGAAGAAACGGTAGAATATGTATTAGACAAAAAACATGATAAAATGTTTAAAGAAATATTACATAATAAGAAAGAAATGAAAGAATTTATAAAAGAATTCATTTGGCATGATTTCAATGAAGAATTAGAATTACAAAATGGAGAATATATTACTAAATTAGGAAGTGGAAAATTAGTGGATATACTTTATAGAGTAAAAGGACAAGACATTTATTTTTTAATAGAACATCAAACCAAAATTGATTATAATATGCCATTTAGAATGCTAGAATATAGTGTAGAAATAAGTAGGAGGGCTATGAAGAATATGAATAAATGTCATGAAGAATACAAATATCCATTAATTATACCAATAGTAATTTATACAGGGAATAGAAAATGGTCAGTATCCACTAAATATTCAACTGAAGTGGTGAAAGTATTAAAAAATCATATAAAAGGGATAGATATAGAATATAAAGTTATTGATATAAATGAATTAGAAATTGATGAATTATTACGAATTAATACAAATCTTACTAAAGCAATGGCATTGGAAAAATGTAAAAATCCAAAAGAATTATTTGAATGTTTTAATGAAATAATAAAAAATGCAACTACCGATGATGAACTAGAAGATATGAAAGAAACATTAAAATATTTATATGAAAAAATTGAAGTAAAAGATTTAATGAAAATAATGAGAATTATTGAAGAGAAGGAGGAAAAAGATATGAGTACAATTCAGGAAAGAGTGAGAGATTGGTTTAATGAGGCAGAAGCCAGAGTAAATGAGATGGAAGCTAAACTAAATAAAGCAGAAGAAAAAATTAAAGAGAACGAAGAAAAAGAAGAAAAAGCAATAAAAGAAGCGAAAAAAGAGACATTAAAAGATGTAATTATAAGAATGTTAAAAATACAATTAACATATGACACTATAGAACAATTAACTGGTGCTAGTATAGAAGAAATAAAAGAAGTAAGAGACGAGCTAATATGTCAAAAAATTTAAGAATAAAACCATATTAAAATAGAAAGTACATATATTCACTTGAATATGTGTACTTTTTTTTACGTATATGATAAAATACATACAATTATAAAAACAGCATTATGAGTTATGAAAGGAATGAAATCAAGCATGGCGAATGAAGTAAAATGGACAGAAGAGCAAAAACAGGCAATATATGAAAAAGGAAGCAATATACTAGTTGCAGCAGCAGCAGGAAGTGGAAAAACAGCAGTATTAGTAGAAAGAATAATAAACAAAATAATAAATGAAAACATAGATATAGATAAATTATTAGTAGTAACATTTACAAATGCAGCAGCATCAGAAATGAGAGAAAGAGTATTAAACGCAATATATAAAAAAATAGATGAAGAACCAGAAAACGAGAAATTACAAAAGCAAATAATTTTATTAAATAGAGCAAGTATATGCACAATAGACTCATTTTGTTTAGATGTTGTAAAAAACAATTTCTTCGAAATAGATATAGGCCAAAACTTTAGAATAGGAGACACTACAGAAATAGAAATACTAAAACAAGATGTGCTAGAAGACTTATTTGAAGAAAAGTATGAAGCAGAAGATGAAGATTTTACCAAATTAATAAATACATATACGAGTTACAAAGATGATACACCATTAAAAGAACTAATTTTAAAAATTTATACATATATTCAGAGCAATCCATTTCCAGAAAAATGGTTAAAAGAAAAAATAGAAATGTTTAACTTGTCAGAAAAACTGGAAGAAGATTTTTCGAAAACAATCTGGGGAGAGCTGTTGTTAAAACAAGTAAGAGAAATAGTAGAAGATTCAGAATTAAAACTTGAAGCAGAAAGACAAAATTTAGCCAAATACCCTGAATTACAAAAATACTTTCTAATTATAAATGATGACATAGAACAATTACAAATGCTAAAAATAAATTTGGACTCATGGAATAAAGCATACGAAATAGCATCAAACATAAAATTTAAAACTTGGGCAACAGACAAGAAAATAACATTTGAAGCAAAAGATGATGCAAAAGCAACAAGAGATATGGTAAAAGCAAACCTAAAAAAGGTAACTGAAAAAATTTTAATATTTAATTCAAAAGAGGCAAATGAAGACATAAATGATATGTATGAAGTTCTGAAAAAACTAGGAAATATAATTATAGAATTTGGAAAGATGTTTGAAAAAAGAAAAAAAGACAAAAATATTGTGGATTTTAGTGATGTTGAACATTTTACATTACAAATTTTATTAAAAGAAGATGGGACACCATCTGAAATAGCCAAGAAATATCAACAAAAATATGAAGAAATTGCAATTGACGAATATCAAGACAGTAATTTAGTACAAGAATATATATTAAATTCAATTTCAAGAGAAAACAATATTTTCATGGTAGGAGATGTAAAGCAAAGTATTTATAAATTCAGACAAGCAAGACCAGACTTGTTTTTAGAAAAATATAAAACATATCAAACGAAAAACAATCAAAAAGATGGAGATAACCTAAAAATTCAATTATTTAAAAACTTCAGAAGTAGAAAAGAAGTGTTAGACTTTTCAAACAAAATATTTACAAGCATAATGAGTGAAGAATTAGGAGAATTAAACTATACAGAAGAGGAATATTTAAACTTAGGTGCGAACTATGAAGATACAAATCAAGATTTAAAAGCAGAAATAGATATATTGCTTACAGATGATACAGACGAAGAAGATTTATCGGCAGAGCAAAAGGCTAGTGCAACTACATCAACCTGGAAAGAAACAAATGGAGAGGAAAATGATTCAGAAGAAGAAATAGAAAGAGTAGAGAATATAGAATTAGAAGCAAAATTTGTGGCAAATAGAATTAAAGAACTAGTAGAAAACAAATTTCAAATATATGATGCAAAAAAACAGGAAAAAAGAGATATAAAATATAAAGACATAGTAGTTTTATTAAGATCAACAAAAGATCCTGCACCAATATTTGAAAAAGAAATTTTAAATTTAGGAATGCCAGTATTTAGTGACTCATCAGCAGAATACTTAGAAAGCATAGAAATTCAGACAATAATGAGCTTATTAAAAATTATAGATAACCCATTACAAGAAATCCCATTAGTAGCTGTAATGAGGTCAATGATTGGAGGATTTACAGACAATGACTTAGTAGAAATTAGACTAAGTGATAAATACGACAATTTTTACAATACTATTTTAAAATCAAAGCAAAGTGTAAGCAATCCATTACGAGCAAAAATAGACCAATTTTTAAATAATCTAGAAATATGGAGAAAAGAACAAGAATATTTAAGTTTAGACGAATTAATCTGGAAAATATATAATGATACAGGATATTATAATTATGTAGGTTTAATGACAAATGGAGAATTACGACAAGCAAATTTAAAAATGTTATTTGAAAGAGCCAAACAATGTGAAAGCATAAGTTTTAAAGGATTATTTAACTTTATAAATTACATAGAAAAAATAAAAACAAGCAGTAAAGACATGGATTCCGCTAAAATAATAGGCGAAAATGATGATGTAATAAGAATAATGAGTATTCATAAAAGTAAAGGACTTGAATTTCCAGTAGTATTTTTGTCAGGAACAGGAAAGCAATTTAACATGCAAGATCTTAACAATAAAATTTTATTACATCCAGAAATAGGAATAGGTGTAAAATACATAGACTATGATATGCAAATAGAGTATGATACATTATCAAAACAAGCTATGAGAAATCAAATAATGTTAGAAACTTTGTCAGAAGAGATGAGGGTGTTATATGTTGCATTAACAAGAGCAAAAGAAAAATTGATTATTACAGGATATTCAACTACTGATAAACAAAATGGATTACATGATATATGTGACAAGTATAGTGAACTAAATTCTATTTTGTTAAAAAAATGTAAAACATATTTAGATTGGATGGAACTTGTATACATGTACAATCAAGACGAAATGAAAGAACTTTCTAATATAAATGTATATACTAAAAAAGAAGTGCTAAAAATGTGTAAAACAGAAGAAGTGGAAAAGGAAAATACAGAAAAACAAATTTTGGATAAAATATCAAAAGTGAAAATAGATGACGAAGAAAAAAAGAAGATATCAAAAATCTTAGAATATAAGTATAAATATCAAGATTCAACAACAATACCAACTAAAACATCTGTAACAGAACTGAAAATTGCACCGAAAAAAAGCGATCTGAAATGTGCAAAATTTTTGAAAGAAGATACTGAAACTAAGATTACTAATGCTCAAAAGGGTACATTGATTCATCTATGCATGCAAAAACTTGATACACAAAACAAGAACTACACATATAGTCAAATAAAAGATTTAGTACAAGATTTAGAAAATAAAAAAATAATAACACATAAAGAGGCAGAAGCAATTAATATTAATAAAGTTTATCAATTTACAAAATCTAAGATATGGGAAGAAATGATCCATGCCCATGTGGTTCATAGAGAAAAAGCATTTTATATTAGTATACCAGCTAAAGAAGTTTTTGATAAAGAACTTGAAGAAAAGATTTTGGTTCAAGGTGTTATAGACCTGTATTATATTAATGAACAAAATGAACTTATATTAGTTGATTTTAAAACAGATTATGTTGAAGATAGAAATGAACAAATTTTAGTTGACAAATATAATATTCAATTGGAATTGTATAAAAGGGCATTAGAAGATGCTTTACAAAGAAAAGTGGATAAAGTATATATTTATTCTACATATTTAGAAAAAGAAATTTTGATTTAGTTAAGAAATATGAAGAAAGAAAACCCCCATTTGATTTATAAAATCAAATGGGGGCAAATTACCAAGTTGCCGTTTTGCTGTTGTGTATGCTATTCGAGAGTACAGTAGTTTGCAGAATTTTTCCAGAATTCGCCAGATGATTTTTTCATCATAGCTTCTTCGTACATACCTGTGGTACTCTTATGCTTGTTTCTGAAAGAACCCTTGGCATAGTACCAGCCTTCTGGGAACACCAGGTTTTTTGGCTCTTCGTCAGTAATGACAAAAAAGCGATTTCCGATGACACGTGAATCAGTTACACGTACTTTTCCAGAATTGAGCATAGTAAATACTTTCAATGCTACCTCGATTGGCATGTCACACATTTTAATAACTCTTGCTGCTGTCATTTTTTTTCCTCCTTGCGTAATTACGCATCTTAATTGTTAATTGCTACTGATGAAACGGAGTAAAAAACGATTCATCATTTATTATTATAACACATTTTACATAAAATTGCAAATTGTATTTTTTTACAGCAGTAGTAACGAATAAAAAATTTTCTATGTGTTACTACTGTTAAGCTCAGAATATTCTTGCTTTTTTTATGTATACAGTATATAATATATATATATTTTTTTATATTACTTTTATATCAGTAGTTATAAACACTATAAAACGAGCAATTGCTCAAGGAGGAAAAAATGGATAAAAATTATTGGGTAAATGTTTACAAATGCCGGAAAGAAATTCTTAAATTGGCAAGGAACCCTGAATGCTTTTGTTGGGGTTATGATGTAGATTTCATCATTGGATGGTATTGCGATGAAATTGTAGCTAATGGTGGCATAGGAATCAAGCTTATTAACGGAGTACCTTTTGAATTATATACTCATTTAGGAAAGGTTGGAATTTTTTCAGAGATAAACACATGCTTTTGTGATAACAAAGAGATGCTTATTAAAAAGTTACAAGCTGATTATGGTATTGTGTTGATTCCAGAAGTAAGAAATCTTTCTAGGAGAGACTACTTGGTTGGACAAGTATATGCCATTACAAAATTACCGTGGACATCTGAGCCACTTCCTGTATTTCAGTACAAAACTCCCGAAGAAGAGGATGGGGATTTTGCAAAAAGGGATAGTCTTTGTAATGAGATAGAGAAAATCTATAATCCTTGTAAAAAAGATAAATTTTTAGAAAAGCGACGTATAGAAGATGATTGGCTTGTTGCCGATGATGTACGTAGGGAGTTTTATAAGTTAGGAATATCGATACCTCGTGAAAAAAAACACGAAGAAAATGAATTCCATACTAAATATCATGTTCCGTATTATAAAATTTAGTCTAATAATTATTCCAAATCAAAGATAACTCTTTTATAGCTGAACGTCAAAAATAAGCACTTTTTGACGTTCAGTACATTATAAATTTGAGTTATCTTTTTTTATATAATAGGAAAGTATTACTTTCCTATTATATAAAAAGCTACAATCGCTAGCCATTTGAGATTTTCTTCTTTTAGTCGAAAACTCAAATCGGGCGAGAACAAATCAAAGAAAAATTTCCAATTTTTCTTATTTGTTCTGCAAAATTATCTAAGTGTCTTTATTTTTGAAATAGAATGTGATACAATAACTCTGATATAAAAATAAGGAAAAGAAAGATGGAATATAAAGAAGAAATATTAGAAAAATGTTTGCCTAAATATTTAGAAGAAGATTTGAAAAATTATAAAAAAGGGCTAAATGTACAAAAAACTATATTAGGAACATATTCAAGCCAGGAAAATACAAAAACTGTAGTTGCATGTAAAGATTTTACTAGTTATGGAAAAATATTTAAACAATTTGCAGAATTAAAAAATAGCCAGATAGAAACATCTAAAAATGGATATGGAACAGAATTAAGTGAAGTAATAGAAACTATAGAAGAACAACAAATATATGATGCAAAAGAACTAAAGGAATTTTTTTGGAATATGTTTATAGCTGACACACTTGTAGGAAATTTCGACAGGCATAATGGAAATTGGGGGTTTTTAATAGACGAAGAAAAGCAAAGGGTAGAAATAGCACCAATATATGATTGTGCATCTTGTTTATATCCTCAATTAACAGATGAAAGAATAAAAGAAATTATAAATGATGAAGACGAAATGAATGCAAGAGTATATGTATTTCCAACATCAGCATTAAAAGAAGATGGTAAAAAAATAAATTATTTTGAATATATAAGTAGTTTAAAAAATGAAGATTGCAATAGTGCAATAATGAGAATAGTACCATTAATTGATTTAAATAAAATAAATAATATAATAGAGCAAACACCAGAAATATCTGAAATAAGAAAAGAATTTTATAAAAAAATAATAAAAGAAAGATATGAGAAAATCTTATTAAAAACATATACAAAAATAAAAGAAAGGTAGCAAAATGGAAACAAAATACATAGAAAAAGTAAAAGAAATAAATAAAGGAAAGAACTTAAAATATTACATACTAACAATGGGATGCCAACTAAACGAAAACGATTCAGAAAAACTATGTGGAATGGTAGAAGAAATGGGATACCAGCCAACAGAAGAATATAAAAAAGCAGACCTAGTAATATTCAACACATGTTGTGTAAGAGAAAATGCAGAAGACAAGCTATTTGGAAAATTAGGAGAACTAAAAAAAGTAAAAGAAACAAGAGGAACAATAATAGCAATAGGTGGATGCATGATGCAAGAAAAACATATAACAGATAAGATACACGAAAGTTATTCATATACAGACATAATATTTGGAACACACACATTGCAAAACTTTCCAGAAGACTTGTACAAAACATTAGAAACCAAAAAGAAACAACAAGACATATTAGATATAGATGGAGAAGTATATGAAGGACTTCCAATAAAAAGAACAAGTAATATAAAAGCATCTGTAACAATAATGTATGGATGTAATAATTTCTGCACATATTGTATAGTTCCATATGTACGTGGAAGAGAGAGAAGTAGACATCCAAAAGACATATTAGCAGAAGTAGAAGAACTTGCAAAAGAAGGATACAAAGAAATTACACTATTAGGACAGAATGTAAATTCATATTTAAGAGCAGAAAAATGGAAAGAAGAAGGCAAAGAATATAAAGGAATAAATTCATTTGCAACATTACTAAGAGCAATAAATAAAATTGACGGAATAGAAAGAATAAGATTTGTATCGCCACACCCAAAGGACTTTACAGATGATGTAATAGAAGCTATTGCAGACTGTGAAAAAGTTTGCAAATTAGTACATTTGCCTCTTCAATCAGGAAGCACAAATGTATTAAAATTAATGAATAGAAAATATACAAAAGAACAATATTTAGAATTAGTAGAAAAAATGAAAAGAAGAATACCAAACTTAACACTTTCAACAGACATAATAGTAGGATTTGCGGGAGAAACAGAAGAAGATTTTGAAGACACATTAGATGTGGTAAGAAAAGTATGTTTTGAACAAGTATATATGTTTATATATTCAAGAAGAGTTGGAACACCAGGAGATAAGATGAAAAATCAAATTTCAGAAGACATTAAACACAAGAGATTTGACAGACTAAAAGAATTAGTAGAAAGTCAAATAGCAGAAAACAATCAAAAATATATAGGAACAATTCAAAAAGTATTAGTAGAAGGGCCAAGCAAAAATAATCCGGATTTATTGACAGGAAGAACAGACAGTAACAAAGTGGTAATTTTTGAAGGAGGTTCTGAACTAAAAGACAAAATTATAAAATTGAAAATAGTTTCAGAACATATGTGGTATTTAAGAGGTGAAATTATGAATGATTATGCAAGTTTAGATACTGCAATAGAAATAATGGCATATAAAATTACTGATTGTGTAAAAAGAGTAGAAGAAAATCCAGAAAAATATGAAAAAGAATTAGAAGAATTAAGAGAAGAAAGAAATAAAATGTATAGTGGAGATATGAAAACTATCCAAAAAATAATAGATATATATGGAAAAGAGCTAAGAGAGAAAGTATCAAAATAAACAAGCGAAATGGAAGGAACAAAAAATGGAACAAAGTATAAAAGATAAATATAAATTGTCAGAGGAAGAACATAATAAAATATATAAAGAAATTGAAAAAGAAGTATTTGTAAATTCAACACCACAAGACGAACCAATAGCTATAATTGTTGGTGGACAACCTGGATGCGGAAAAGGTGGAGTAATAGCATATACTAAAAATCAGGTTGAAGCAAATGGAAAATGTATCATATTAATAACAACAGATGAATACAAACCATATCATCCAAATGCAATAGAAATAGCAAGAAAATATCCAACAGAATATGTAGAAATAGTAGAACAAGATGCTGGACCATGGACAGGAAGTATAATGAAAAAAGCAATAGATGATAAGCACAATTTTATATTTGAAGGGACTCTAAAAAATGATAGAATTTTAGACAGAATTCAAGAATTAAAACAAAATGGTTTCAATGTTACAGTAAGAGTATTAGCTGTTCCAAGACTTGAAAGTTTACTTACAGTACATGAGAGATATGAAAAGCAAATGGAAGTCTTAACATATGGAAGACTGATTTCAATAGAACATCACAATAAAGCTTATGATGGAATTCCAGCAGTTGTTGACAAGATTGAAAAATCTGGATTATGCACAGTTGAAGTATATTTAAGAGGAGACGAAATAGGAAAACCAGTAAAGGTATATTCAAGTAAAGAAAAGAATGAAAGATTTCCAACTGCAAGAATTGCATTAGAAGAATATAGAAAATCAGAAGGAAAAGAAACTATAAAAACAGCAAAAACTAGAGTAAATAAGCTTAGAGAAAGTTTTGTAAAAAGAAATGCTAAAGAATCTGAATTAAAACAATTAGATGAACTGGAAAATTATTGGATTAATAAGCCAATAGAAAAATAAGGAGAAAGATAAAATGGCACAAACAATAGCAGAAATTGAAGATAGATCAGTAATATCACCAATGATGCAAAAATATTTAGAAACGAAAGAAGAATATAAAGATTGCATACTATTTTATAGATTAGGCGATTTTTATGAAATGTTTTTTGAAGATGCACTAATAGCTGCAAGAGAACTAGAGATAACGCTAACAGGGAAAGATTGTGGTTTACCAGAAAGAGCACCAATGGCAGGAATTCCACATCATGCAGCAGAAGTATATGCAGAAAAATTAATAGAAAAAGGATATAAAGTTGCAATTTGTGAGCAACTAGAAGACCCCAAAACAGCAAAAGGCATTGTAAAAAGAGGCGTAATAAGAATACTTACACCTGGAACAATAGTAGAAAGCAACCTACTAGAAGAAAAGAAAAATAATTATATAATGAGTATTTGCAAAAGTGGAATCTATTTTGGGGTAAGTGTATGTGACATTTCAACAGGAGAATTTTATAGTAGTGAAATTAAAAGCGAAAATAACTTTGCATTATTGCTAGATGAAATAGCAAGATTTGCACCATCAGAAATAATAGCAAATTCAATGATGTTTGAATGTCAAGAAGAAATGGACAAAATACGTGAAAGATTTTCGATATATATGAGCAGATTTAGTGATAAATTTTTTACAGACGATGTTGGAAATTTAACATTGGATTACAATATAATAGAAAATAAAAAAGAAGTAACAAATTTAAAAGAAAAGCCATTAGCAGTAAAATCAATAAATGCATTGTTAGAATACTTAAACGAAACTCAAATGACGAGTTTGGAACATATAAATACAATAACAATTTATAGTTTATCAAAATATATGTCATTAGATATAAATGCAAGAAGAAATCTAGAAATAACAGAAAAGATGAGAGATAAAAGCAAAAAAGGAACTTTACTTTGGGTATTAGACAAAACATCAACATCAATGGGAGGTCGTTTGCTAAGAAGATGGCTAAATGATCCACTTTTAGAAGTAAAAGAAATTCAAGAAAGACTAGATGCTGTAAAAGAACTAAAAGATAATATGATGCTTAGAGGAGAAATTACAGATACACTAAAAAAAGTATATGATATAGAACGTCTTGCTGGAAAAATGACATATGGTAATGCAAATGCAAGAGATATGATAACATTAAAAAATTCGCTAGAAAGATTACCAGAAGTAAAAAGTGTTTTAGAAACGTGTCAATCACATAAATTAAAAGAATTATATGAAAACTTAGACGAATTAAAAGATGTATTTGCATTAATAGAAAAATCAATAGTAGAAGACCCTCCTATGACAATAAAAGACGGTGGAATAATCAAACTAGGATATGATGAAGAAATAGATACATTAAAGAAAGCTTCTACTGAAGGAAAGACTTGGCTTGCAAAACTAGAAGCAGATGAAAAAGAAAAGACTGGAATTAAAACTTTAAAAGTTGGATACAACAAAGTATTTGGATATTATATAGAAGTTTCAAAATCATTTGTATCACAAGTACCTGAAAGATTTATTAGAAAACAAACATTAACAACAGGAGAAAGATATATAACAGACGAATTAAAAACAATTGAAAATCAAATTTTAGGAGCAGAAGAAAAAGTTGTAAACCTTGAATATAATGCATTTGTGGAAATAAGAACAGAAATTGCTAAAAATATAAAAAGACTACAAAAAACAGCAAATGTAGTATCAACACTAGATGTTTTAGCTTCATTTGCACAAGTAGCAGAAGATATGAATTATTGTATGCCTGTTGTAAAAGATGATGGAATTATCAAGATTAAAGAAGGAAGACATCCTGTAATTGAAAAAATGATAGGAAGCGGAAACTTTGTACCAAATGACACATATCTTGACAAAGAAGGAGATAGATTAGCAATAATTACAGGACCTAATATGGCAGGTAAATCTACATATATGAGGCAAGTGGCATTAATTACATTAATGGCACAAGTTGGAAGTTTTGTACCAGCAACAGAAGCTCAAATTGGAGTAGTAGACAAAATCTTTACAAGAGTTGGGGCATCAGATGATTTAAGCATGGGACAAAGTACATTTATGGTAGAAATGATGGAAGTAGCAACTATTCTAAAAGAAGCAACAGAAAACAGTTTAGTAATTTTAGATGAAATTGGAAGAGGAACTTCAACATATGATGGACTTTCTATTGCATGGGCTGTTGCAGAATATATTGCAAATAAAGAAAAATGTGGTGCTAAAACATTATTTGCAACACATTATCATGAATTAATAGAACTTGCAGATAAGCAAGAAGGAATAAAAAATTATTCAATTGCAGTAAAAGAAAAGGGCGAAGATATTATCTTTTTAAGAAAAATAGTAGAAGGTGGAACAGATGAAAGTTATGGTATCCATGTAGCCCGTTTAGCAGGAGTACCTAAAGTTGTTACAAAAAGAGCAGATGAAATTTTAACAAGTTTGGAAAGAAAGAGTATGCTTTCTGGTAAAAAACAAGAAAAAGAAAATAAAAAAGTAGTTGAAGGTCAATTTGATATGTTTAACTTTAAACTAGCAGAAATCGCACACGAAATTGATAAAATTAACTTAAACGAACTTACACCTATTGATGCTCTTAATACATTAATGAAAATTAAAGAAAAAATGAAATAAATACAAAACACTCTCTCATCGAAAATGAGAGAGTGTTTTGTGTTTTACATATCTGCTATGTAGCAGATGTAAAACTTTCGTCTCGTCGCAGCAAGATAAATCTTGTTAGAAACTTTTAGTGTGTCAAGTATCATTTCTGTTCTATGCGGTTGTGAGTAGTATTCCTTGCCACACCAAGTTAACTTAAGACAATTTTTCATATCTTGTCCAACTACGGGTTTTTCTGGTGTTATCAGCCAGAGGGTGGAAGAATCAGCAGATATACTTGTTACATAATTTCCCTGCTTGGTTTTTAAGACAAAAATACTTTCTGCAATCTGTGACACTTTCTTGATAGTAGAGGTTGTTACGCCTTTAATGCTGAAATCATTTCTTGAGTACTTATTTTCTTTTAGGCGATAGCCAACCAACCGTCCTCCTTTGCAAGGGATTTCCTCACTGCTTGCGAGATAGAATTGTTTTGATGATAATAAATTTTTCATGTGTGAATACCTCCAAAAAAATTTTTTCACAATTTGTGTATTACTGGATGCAAACACGAGGCTTGCACAACTTGGGATATACCCTGTATCTAAAAACTATTATAATATATTTTATGTAAAATGTCAAAAAAATAAAGAAAATTTCCAAAAAAACTTGATTTTATGGCAAAAATTGGGTATAATTAAAAAGAACATAAAAAGGCGCAGAAGAGTAGGAACAAATCCTACTCTTCAATCGTGAGAAGGAGGTTTTATGGCAAAGATAGAAGAAAAAGTAGAAGAACTAGTAAAAGAAAAAATTGAAAATATAGGATATAGCCTATATGATGTAGAATATGCCAAAGAAGGACCAAATTATTATTTAAGAATATACATAGATAAGCCAGATGGAATAGACTTAAATGATTGCGAAAAAGTAAATGATGAAATAAATGATTTATTAGACCAAGCAGATTATATAAAAGACCAATATTTCTTAGAAGTATCATCACCAGGAATTGAAAGAATATTGAAAAAAGATAGTCATTTAGAGCAAAATATAGGAAATCAAGTTGAAGCAAAATTATATAAAAAAGATGAAAATGGAAGAAAAAGCTATATAGGAGAGTTAAAAGCATTTGATGCAGACACAATTACAATTGATGAAATCAAATTCGATAGAAAAAACATAGCTCAATTAAAAACTATATACAACTGGGAAAACTAAATTTTCACAATAAAAGAAAGGAAGTATAAAAATGAAAGCAATAGATAATAAAGAATTAATATTAGCTTTGGAAGAATTAGAAAAAGAAAAGGGAATAAAAAAAGAAGAATTATTAGAATCAATAAGAACAGCTCTAATAACAGCATATAAAAGAAATTTTGATGCATTAGAAAACGTAGATGTAAGAATAGATGAAAAAACAGGGGAAACACATGTATACTCAATCAAAGAAGTAATGGAAAGAGCAAATGATGACGCATTAGAAATAAGTTTAGAAGATGCCAGAAAAATAGATGTTCATTTAAACATAGGAGATGAAGTTGCAGTAGAGATAGTGCCAAGAGACTTTGGAAGAATTGCAGCACAAACAGCAAAACAAGTAATAATCCAAAAATTAAGAGAAACAGAAAGAAATATGGTATTTAACGAATATAATGAAAGAAAGGGCGAAATTGTTTCAGGACTAATTCAAAAAGCTGATAAACACATAGTAGTAATGGATTTAGGAAAACTAGAAGGAATAATGTTAGCTAAAGATCAAATACCAACAGAAACATATCATGTAAATGATAAAATAAAAGGATATGTGGTAGATGTAGAAAGAGGAGAAAAAGGAGCACCACAAGCAATAATATCAAGAACACATCCAGATTTTGTAAGAAAATTACTAGAATTTGAAATACCTGAAATATATGAAGGATTAATAGAAATAAAGAGTGTATCAAGAGACCCAGGATTAAGAAGTAAAGTTGCAGTGTATTCACCAAATGAAAATATAGATCCAGTTGGTTCTTGTGTAGGTCAAAAAGGAATACGTATACAAAATGTAATAAATGAATTACATGGAGAAAAAATAGATGTAATAGAATGGAATGCAGACCCAAGTATATTTATATCATCAGCATTATTACCAGCACAAATAATGGCAGTAGATATTAAAGAAGAAGAAAAATTTGCACAAGTAATAGTTCCAGATGATCAACTATCACTTGCAATAGGTAAAGCCGGACAAAATGCGAGATTAGCTGCAAAATTAACAGGATGGAAAATAGATATAAAATCAGAATCACAATTCAGAGAGATGTTAGCTGCTAAAGCAGAAGAAACAAAAGAAGAAAATGAAGCAGAGTAAACCTTAAGGGAGGAATATAATTGAAAAATATACCACAAAGAACGTGTATAGTATGTAGGACGCAAAAAAATAAAAATGAGCTGTTAAGAATAGTAAAAAATAAAGAGAATATTATAAAAGTAGATGAAAGTGGAAAAGAGCCTGGACGAGGTGCATATATTTGTTATAATATGGATTGTTTTGAAAGGGCTAAAAAAAGTAAAAAATTAGAAAGAACATTAGAAATAAAAATAAATGATGATACATATGAACAAATAAAAAATGCAATAGAAAGTAAAATGGGGGGTGATGTTATTGGGTAAGATAAAATTATATGACATAGCCAAAGAATTAAACTTAACCAGTAAAGAAGTATTAGAAATTGCTAAAAAATTAAACATAGAGGCAAAGAGTCATTTAAGTTCTGTAAGTGAAGAAGATGCTAAAAGAATACAAGAAAATGCTATAAAACCTAAAAAAACAGAAGAAAAGAAGGCAAATCAAGAAAAAGCAAAAACTGAGAAAAATGATTCACCAGTCATAATAAGAAGAGAAGTTATAGTAAATGATGACAGCATTAAGCCAAAAGAAGAAGGAAAAAAAGCAGAAAAAAAGAATAATGTAGGCTTTGTAGAAAGAAAGAAAAACAAAGACTATAATATTGTTTATAGAAATAAGCCATCTAAACCAATGACAGTAGATGAATTATTTGGAATAAAAAAAGAAGTAAAGAAAGAGGAGCCGGTTGTGACTCAAAAAGTTGAAGAAAAGGTAGAAATAAAAGAGAATAAAATGGATGTTGAAGTAAAAAATGAAAAAGTTGAAGAAAAAGTAATCAATGAAGAAAAGAAAATGCCAGAAAAAAGATTTAATCCAAACAATAGAGATAATAGAGACAACAGAGATAATAGAGAAAATAGGGATAATAGAAATAACAGAAATGGCCAAAATCAAAACGATTTCAGAAAAAACAGATTTAATAATGATAGAAATTCAAACCAACAAGGAAATCGTAATTTTGATAGAAATTATGCTAATAATGGTAATAATGCAAACAGACCAAGATTTGATAGAAATAATAGACCTAATAATAACAATAATAATGGCGGAAGATTTGATAATAGAAACAGACAAGGTGGAAATCCAAGATTCAATGGAAACAGACCATTAGATGAAAAAAGAATAGAAAAAAATATCAAGGATATAATGTCAGTAGAAAATGTTGAAAAAGAACCAGCAAGAGAATATAACAAAGACAAAGCAATTGACAGACAAAAACAAAACAACAAATTTGACGACAATAGAAATAAGAAAAATAATAAATCAAGAAAAAACAATCAAACTGGCGAAATAAATGAACATAAATTAAAAGGTTTAAAGAGAACAGATAGTTTATCAAATATGTTTGACGAACAAGATGGTGGAATGCTAGATTATTATGATTTAACAACACAAAGAGGTAAAAAAGGAAAGAAAAAAGCAAGTAAAAATGAAGAAAGTCGTAATAAACAAAAAATATTCAAACTAGAAGAAATTACAATCCCTGAAACAATTACAGTAAAAGACTTTGCAGCAGAATTAAAGAAAACAACTGCTGAAGTTATTAAAAAATTATTAGGTTATGGAGTAATGTCTACAATAAATAATGAAATAGATTTTGATACAGCCTCATTAATTGCTGATGAATTTGGGGTAAAAGTAAACAAAAAAGAAACAGTAACTGAAGAAGATATCTTATTTGATGATTCAGAAGACAGAGAAGAAGATTTACAACCACGTCCACCAGTAGTTGTAGTAATGGGACACGTAGACCATGGAAAAACATCATTACTAGATGCAGTTAAAAAGACAAATGTTATAGAAGGAGAAGCAGGAGGAATTACACAACATATAGGGGCATACAAAGTAAAAGTAAATGACAGAGAAATTACATTCTTAGATACACCAGGACATGAAGCATTTACAGCAATGAGAGCAAGAGGGGCTCAAATAACAGATATAGCGATTCTTGTAGTTGCAGCAAATGATGGTGTAATGCCACAAACTGTAGAAGCAATAAACCATGCGAAATCAGCTGGAATTCCAATAATTGTTGCAATAAACAAAATGGATTTACCAGATGCAAATATTGACAAAGTAAAGCAAGAATTAATGGCATATGAACTAGTACCAGAAGAATGGGGAGGAGATACAATATTTGTACCAATCTCTGCAAAACAACATCAAAACATAGACCAATTACTAGAAATGGTATTATTAGAAGCCGATATGTTGGAATTAAAAGCAAATCCTAATAAACAAGCAAAAGGTGTAGTAATAGAAGCAAGGTTAGACAAAAACAAAGGAGCAATAGCTTCAATGTTAGTACAAAGAGGAACTCTTGATGTTGGAGATACAATAGTTGTAGGTTCATCAATTGGTAGAATAAGAAGTATGACAGACGAAAAAGGCAAAAAAGTAAAAAAAGCCGGACCATCAACACCTGTTGAAATCATGGGATTAACAGAAGTACCACAAGCAGGAGATATATTCTATGAAGTAAAAGATGAAAAAACAGCTAAACACTTGATAGAAAAGAGAAAACGTCTAGAAAGAGAAAAAACAATAAATGCTACAACAAAAGTAACATTAGATAACTTATTCAGCAAAATGGAAGCAGGAGATTTGAAAGTATTAAACTTAATAGTAAAAGCAGATGTTCAAGGTTCTGTAGAAGCAATAAAACAATCAATGGAAAAATTGTCAAATGAAGAAGTTGTAGTAAAAGTAATACATGCAGCAGCAGGAGCAGTTACAGAATCTGATGTAACACTTGCAAAAGTTTCAAATGCGATAATTATAGCATTTAATGTTAGACCAATGCCAACTGCAAAAGACATGGCAGAAAAAGAAGAAGTAGAAATCAAGCAATATTCAGTAATATATCAAGCGATTGATGATGTTCAAGCAGCAATGAAAGGAATGCTAGCACCAAAATATGAAGAACATATTATAGGTAATGCCGAAATCAGACAAACATTTAAAATCTCAAATGTCGGAACAATTGGTGGAGCATATGTATTAGATGGAAAACTAGAAAGAAATGCAGGAGTAAGAGTTTTACGTGACAATGTAGTAATACATGACGGAAAACTTGCATCTTTGAAAAGATTTAAAGATGATGCAAAAGAAGTATCTAAAGGATTTGAATGTGGTATCCAAATTGAGAAATTTAATGACATTAAAGAAGGAGATATCCTAGAAGCATACATTATGGAAGAAATTAAGAGATAGCAGAAAGGAGAAAAAAATGCCAAAGAATAATAATCGTCAAGGAAGAATTGACGAAGAATATAGAAAAGAACTTAGCCAAATAATTAGTTATGACTTAAAAGAACCAAGTGTTACAGGAATGATTAGTGTAACAAGAGTAAAAGTAACACCTGATTTAAAATATGCAAAAGTTTCAGTAAGCATTCTAAACTCTAAGAATATTAAAGAAACATTAGCAGGGCTAAAAAAATCTTCTGGGTATTTACGTTCAGAATTAGCAAAAAGAATAAACTTGAGAAATACACCAGAATTAGTATTTGAATTAGATGAATCTTTAGAATATGGTGCAAGAATAGATAGTATTTTAAATGATATAATGAAAGATAATGGAGGAAACAAGCAATAATGACATTAGATGCAATATTAGATGAAATAAAAAAAGCAGAAACAATAGTAATATTAGCACATGAATCACCTGATGGAGATGCTGTTGCAAGCTCTCTATCAGTGATGCATGCAGTTACACAATTAGGAAAGAATGCAGATGTTATAATTCCAGAATATTCTAAAGATTTCAAATTTTTGCCAGGTTCAGAAAAAATATTAGAAAAAGGACAAGAAGAACCATATGATTTAGCAATTTCAGTAGACTGTACAGATTTGAAACGTTTAGCATGTGGAAAAGAATATTTTGAACCAGCAAAAAGAACAATAGAAATAGACCATCATTCAGTAAATGCAATGTTTGGTGACTTAAATTATGTTGATCCAGTTGCACCTGCATGTTGCCAAGTTTTGATGGCAATGTTCGAATATTATGGATTAGAAATAACAAAAGAATTAGCAACATGTATATTAACGGGAATTATAACTGATACAGGCGGATTTCAATGGGGTGGAGTTACTCCAGAAACATTTGAATTTGCTGCTGAATTAGTAAGAAAAGGTGCAAAATTAAAAGAGATATGTAGAATAGCATTAAGAAAGAAAAGCAAAGCACATTGTGAATTAGAAAAAATAATATATGATAGATTAGAATTCTTAGAAGATGGAAAAATTGCATTTGCATATTTGAATTTAGAAGATTATGAAAATACACATGCAGAAATGGGAGACGATGAAGGTTTAGTAGAAATGCTTAGAGACATCGAAGATGTAGAAGTTGCTGTATTGTTAAAAGAAAAAGAAGGAGCAAACGGCTACAAAGCTTCATTACGTTCTCATGAAACTGTTAATGTTTCAGATATATGTATGTTACTCGGAGGTGGAGGCCATAGAGGAGCAGCAGGATGCTTTATAAATGGAACACTAGACCAAGCAAAAACTAAAATTATAAATGCCGTAAAACAAGGATTAAAAAAGTAAAATGGATGGAATAATAATAATAAATAAACCTAAAAATTGTACATCACATGATATAGTAAGAAAAGCAAAGAAAATATTAAATGAAAAAGTTGGACATACAGGAACTTTAGATCCTAATGCAACAGGAGTATTACCATTGCTTATAGGAAAAGGGACACAAATTTCTAAATACATAATAAATCATGATAAGGTATATGAAGCAGTATTACAACTTGGAACAAAAACAGATACCGCAGATGTAGAAGGCAAAATAATTGAAGAAAAAACAGTAACAGAAAGAGCATTAGAAAAAGAAAATATAGAAAAAGTATTAGAAGAATTAACAGGAGAACAAGAACAGATTCCACCTATGTATTCTGCAATAAAAATAAATGGAAAAAAACTTTATGAATATGCAAGGAAAGGTGAAACAATTGAAGTTAAGCCAAGAACAATCAATATTTATAAATTAGAACTCATTAATATAGATAAAGAAAAAAAACAAATAGAATTTAGAATTCATTGTTCAAAGGGAACATATATCAGAACAGTATGCGAAAACGTTGCAGAAAAGCTTGAAACTGTTGGATATATGAAAGAATTAAAAAGAACACAAGTAGGAGAATTTAAAATAGAAGATTCTATTTCAATAGAAGAATTAGAAGAAAAAAAAGAATGTATAACAATAGAAAAATATTTTAAAAATTATAAAAATATTAATTTAGACTCAAAAAGGTTGCAATTATTTTTAAATGGTGTAAAATTAACATGGCAAGTTGAAGACGGAATTTATAAAATTTATAATAATGGAAATTTTATAGGAATTGGAACTATTAAAAATAATTTGCTTAAAAGAGATATAATAATATAAGGCATTCAATTAGAACTAAGAATAAAATAATTGTTTGAATTAGAATAGTTATATTGCTAGGCAGACGACGCAAGATGGCTATTATAATTCAAACTGGTAAAGGAGGATGGAAGAATGGAAAAATTCTATATAACAACACCAATTTATTACCCAAGTGGAAAATTTCATATAGGAACAGCATATACAACAACATTAGCAGACACGATAAGAAGATATAAAAAGCTAAGAGGTTTTGACACATTTATGTTGACAGGAACAGATGAACATGGCCAAAAAATAGAAACAGTAGCAAAAGAACATGGAAAAACACCAAAGGAACATGTTGATGAAATGGCGCAAATGGCAAAAGATTTATGGAATTTAATGAATATAAAATATGACTATTTTATAAGAACAACAGAGCCAAGACATGAAAAAGCTGTTCAAGACATATTTGAATACTTTTTGCAAAAAGGAGATATATATAAAGGTGAATATGAGGGCTGGTATTGTATGCCATGTGAAACATATTTCACAGAGACTCAATTAGTAGATGAAAAATGTCCTGACTGTGGTAGAGATGTAAGGTTAATGAAAGAAGAGGCATATTTTTTTAATATGAAAAAATATGTTGACAAATTATTAAAATATTATGATGAACATCCAGATTTCATCCAACCAGAATATAGAAAAACAGAGATGATAAACAACTTTATAAAACCAGGACTTGAAGACTTGTGTGTAACAAGAACAACATTTGATTGGGGAATAAAAGTAAAATCAGATCCAAAACATGTTATATATGTATGGTTAGATGCATTGACAAATTATGTAACTGCATTAGGATATAAACAAGAAGATGATTCATTATATAGAAAATTGTGGCCAGCAGATTTACAAATAGTAGGAAAAGATATAGCAAGATTCCATTTAATATATTGGCCAATATTTTTAATGGCATTAGATTTACCATTACCAAAAAAAATATTAGTCCATAATTTTATAATGATGAAAGACGGAAAAATGTCAAAATCAAAAGGAAATGTTGTATATCCAGAAAAATTGATTAGCAGATATGGAGTAGATGCAACAAGATATTTCTTATTAAGAGAAATGCAAACATCACAAGATGGATTATATACACCAGAAAGTTTTATAGAAAGATATAATTCAGATTTGTGTAATGACTTAGGAAATTTAGTGAATAGAACAGTATCAATGGTTAATAAGTACTTTGAAGGAAAAGTACCAGAATATAATGGTACACCAAATGAAGTTGACAAAGAATTTGAAGAATTTACAAATTCTCAAATAAAAAAGGTAGAAAAATTAATAGACAAATACGAAATAGCAGATGCATTAAAAGAACTGTGGATATTAATTTCAAGAACAAACAAATATATAGATGAAACAAGACCATGGGAACTTGTTAAAAATGAAGAAAAAGAAAAATTAGAATCAAGTATTTATCATTTAATAGAAAATATTAGAAAAATAGGAATAATTTTAATACCATTTATGGATGATACAGCTAAAAATTTATTAAGACAAATAGGAGCAACAGAAGAATTACAAACATGGGAAAGCTTATATAAATATAATAGTTTAAAAAACATCAAAGTTATAGAAAAAGGCGAGCCATTGTTTTTAAGAAAAGATATTGAAGAGGAACTAGAATATTTAAGAAGCTAATTATATAAAAGGTGGAAAAATGGATTTGATATCAGTGAAAAGAGAATATAGAAATAGAAAAAATATAGCAATAGCAATATCTGTACTAATAGTAATAATTGTTTTTGTGTGGTTAGGATTAAAAATAAATTCTAACACAAAAAATGATATTACTAAAACAGCTGAAACAGGAAAAAATGAAACAACTCAAGAAGCGGAACAAGAGGAACAAAGAAAACAAGAAGAAGCTAAAAAAGAAGAAGAAAGAAAAGCAAAATTACCACAATTAACAGATGAAGGTAGAAACAACTTAAAAAATATATATCATTCAGAAACAAAAAGAGTTTTCTTAACATTTGATGATGGACCTTCACGAACAGTAACACCAGTGGTTTTAGATACATTAAAATCTGAAAATATCAAAGCAACATTCTTTTTATTAGGAAGTAGAGTTGAATTAGACCCAGACCTTGTAAAAAGAGAATATGATGAAGGGCATTATATAGCAAGTCATGGATACTCACATGTATATTCACAAATATATGCAACACCACAAAGTGTTTTAGATGAATATAACAAAAGTGTAACAGCAATTAGAAATGCAATAGGAGAGCAAGAATACAATCCACACCTATTTAGATTTCCAGGAGGATATTGGGGTGGAAAATATGCAGAAGTAAAAAAACAAGCAGAACAAATATTAGAACAAAATGATGTTTTACATATTGATTGGAATGCTTTAACTTCAGATGCAGCAGGAGCAAAAACAACAGAGCAATTTATTGCAGAACTAAATAAAACAGTGCCAAAACATAATAGCATAGTAGTGTTAATGCATGATGCCGGAAATAAAACAGCAACAGCAAATGCATTACCAACGATAATAAAATATTTTAGGGACCAAGGATTTGAATTTGAAAATTTCTATAGTATTATAAAATAAAAGTATTGCAAAATAGAAAATATGTGATATAATATAAAAGCTATAAGAAGACAAGAAAGGAAGATTATAATGAATTGTAAAGTAGAAAAAACAGAAAATGCAAATGAAGTAAAATTAGAAATTACAGTAGAAGCAGAAAAATTTGAAAATGCTATGAAAAAAGTATATTTTCAAAATGCAAAATACTTTAATATACCAGGTTTCAGAAAAGGTAAAGCACCAATGAATATAGTAGAAAAATATTATGGAGCACAAATCTTTTATGAAGATGCATTCAATGAAGTAGCAACAGAAGCTTATGAAGAAGCATTAACAGAAAACAAAATAGATGTAGTAAGCAGACCAGAAGTGGATATAGCTCAAATGGAAAAAGGAAAAGATCTAATATTTACAGCAGTAGTACAAACAAAACCAGAAGTAAAATTAGGAAAATATAAAGGAATAGAAATACAAAAAATAGAATACAAAGTAGATAAAAAAGATGTTGACCATGAATTAGAACATATGCAAGAACATAATTCAAGACTAGTAACAGTTGATGACAGGCCATTAGAAAATGGAGACACAGCAACAATCGATTTCGAAGGATTTGTTGATGGAGTAGCATTTGAAGGTGGAAAAGCTGAAGGACATGAATTAGAAATAGGAAGTGGAACATTCATTCCAGGATTTGAAGAACAATTAATAGGAATGGAACTAGAAAATGAGAAAGAAATCAAAGTAACATTCCCAAAAGAATATTTTTCAAAAGATTTAGCAGGAAAAGATGCAACATTTAAAGTAAAATTACATGACATCAAGAAAAAAGAATTACCAGAATTAGATGACGAATTTGCTAAAGATGTAAGCGAATTTGACACACTTGAAGAATTAAAGAAAAGCATCAAAGAAAAGTTAACAAAAAATAAAGAACAAAGAGAAAAATATGAAACAGAAGAAGCTGTATTAAAAGCAGTATGTGAAGATTCAAAATTAGATATTCCATCTGGAATGATTGAATTAGAAATAGACAATATGCTAAAAGACTTTGAACAAAGATTATCATATCAAGGATTAAACCTAGAACAATACTTAAAAATGATAGGTAAGACAGAAGAAGAAATGAGAAAAGAATATGAGCCACAAGCTATAGAAGCAATAAAATCAAGACTTGTGCTAGAAGCAATAATGAAAGCAGAAAAAATCGAAGCAAGTGAAGAAGAAATAAAAGCAAAAATGGAAGAAATGGCTAAAAGCTATGGAAAAGATGTAGAAGAATTAAGTAAAAACGAAAACTTAAAGAACTACTTAGCAGAAGGAATAAAATCAGAAAAAGCATTAGAATTCATAGTAAACAATGCAAAAGTTACAGAAAAGAAAAAAGAAACAAAAAAAGCAACTAGCAAAAAATAGCAAAAAAAGGGGCAAATGGGTTTAAATTCTTAATTTGCCCTTTTATTTTTTAGCAAATGCACGGAAAAAAAGCGATCTCAGGTGTGCATTGCACCGAAAAAAAGCGATCTCACGTGTGCAAAAGGAGGAAAATATGTTAGAAAAAGATAGTTTAGTACCATATGTAATTGAACAAACAAGTAAAGGAGAAAGGTCATATGACATTTTCTCAAGATTATTAAAAGATAGAATAATATTTTTAGGAGAAGATGTAAATCCAACATCTGCAAGTTTAATAATTGCACAATTATTATTCTTAGAGTCAGAAGACCCAGATAAAGAGATATTTTTATATATAAATTCACCTGGGGGATCTATAACAGATGGAATGGGAATTGTTGACACAATGAATTATATAAAATGTCCAGTTTCAACAATATGTGTAGGATTAGCCGCAAGTTTTGGAGCGGTATTACTAGCAAATGGTGAAAAAGGAAAAAGATATGCAACACCTAATTCTGAAATATTAATACATCAACCATTAATAGGTGGTCAAGGCGGAGGAATTTCTGGTCAAGCAACAGAAATAAAAATCCATGCAGATCATATGATAAGAACAAGAGAGAAACTAAATAAATTATTAAGCGAAAAGACAGGTCAATCTATAGAAACAATTGAAAGAGATACAGAAAGAGACCATTATATGACAGCGCAAGAAGCTCTTGAATACGGCTTAATTGACGGAATAATGGACAAAAGAATATAATTCTAAAATAGAAGAAGGAGAAATATAGATGGCAAAAAATGATACACCAAAAGGTGTTAAATGTTCATTCTGTGGTAAAACACAAGAAAATGTAAGAAAAATAGTTGCAGGTCCAGGAGTATATATTTGTAACGAATGTATAGGATTATGTAATGAAATAATCGAAAACGAATATTATGAAGATGAAAATGAATCATATACTTTAGCTGGATTAGAAAAAATCCCAAGTCCCAGAGAAATAAAAGACATTTTAGACCAATATGTAATAGGGCAAGACGAAGCTAAAAAAACATTATCAGTAGCTGTTTATAACCATTATAAAAGAATAGCAAATGAAGAAGAAATGATGTCAAAACATGAAAAAAGTGATGATGATGTAGAAATCCAAAAAAGTAATATCTTATTACTTGGGCCAACAGGATGTGGAAAAACATTACTTGCAAGTACACTTGCAAAAATATTAAATGTTCCATTTGCAATCGCAGATGCCACAACACTTACAGAAGCAGGATATGTTGGAGAAGATGTAGAAAATATTCTTTTAAAACTAATTCAAGCAGCAGATGGTGATGTGGAAAAAGCAGAAAAAGGAATTATTTATATAGATGAAATAGATAAAATAACAAGAAAATCTGAAAATCCATCAATAACAAGAGATGTAAGTGGAGAAGGTGTACAACAAGCACTATTAAAAATAGTAGAAGGAACAATAGCATCAGTACCACCACAAGGAGGAAGAAAACATCCTCAACAAGAACTAATACAAATAAATACATCAAATATATTATTTATTTGTGGTGGAGCATTTGAAGGATTAGAAAACATCATAAAAGATAGAATGGGTAAAAAAGCAATGGGATTTGGAGCGGATATTCAAAGCAAAAAAGATATAGACAGATTCAAAGTATTTGAGCAAATTTTACCACAAGATTTATTAAAATTTGGAATGATTCCTGAATTTATAGGAAGATTGCCAATAATAGCAACACTAAAAGAACTAAATAGAGAAGCATTGATAAAAATTACTACAGAACCAAAAAATGCTTTAGTAAAACAATACAAGAAATTACTAGAAATGGATGATGTAGAATTAATATTTGAGCAAGAAGCTTTAGAAGCAATTGTTGACAAAGCAATTGAGAGAAAAACAGGAGCAAGAGGTTTGCGTTCTATAATTGAAAACATTATGAGAGATATCATGTTTGATATTCCATCAAATGAAAAAATAGAACAATGCATTATTACTAAAGATACAGTCTTAAATAATGCAGGTCCTAAAATTATAGAAAATCCTAATAAAGTTAAAAAAACAAAAAGTGAAAGAATTGCGGTAGAGCAAAAAGAAACTGCATAAATAGTAAAATGCCTGTGTTTTAGTAGTCCTAATACGACGAAAAAACACAGGCTTAAATGTTATAAATTTGTTGATTTTTGAAAATTTATATAGTAAAATGTAGACATATATAAAAGAGGAGTAACAATGGTAGACCTAGATAAAGATGTAAAATATGTAAAAACAGTAGGACCAAACAGGGTAAAACTACTAAATAAATTAAATATATATACATTAAAAGACTTAATAGAATACTATCCAAGAGACTATGAAGATAGAAGCAAGCCAAAGAACTTATATGAATGCACAGATGGAGAAGAAGTATTAATAGAAGCAATGGCAGCAGGAAGAATAATTGAAATGCATAAAGGAAGAATGACAATAAGTAGACTAATTGTAAAAGACCAAACAGGAACATGTTATATGACATGGTTTAACCAAGGATATTTAAGGGATAAGTTTCAACCTGGAAGAATGTACAGATTTTTTGGAAAAATATCAAATAAAAATGGAAGATTAGAAATGAATTCGCCTGTATATGATGAAATTGATCAAAGTAAAAATACAGGGAAAATTATTCCGATTTATCCATTAACATATGAATTAAAACAAAATACATTAAGAAAAATTATAGAAAATGGTCTTGCAGAAGTAAAAGGTAAATTGACAGAAACATTACCAGAATATATACTAAAAGAAAATAATTTATGGGATATAAATAATACAATTGAAAGAATACATTTTCCAATAGAATTTTCGGATTTTAATAAAGCAAGAGAAAGACTTGTATTTGAAGAATTACTTACAACACAACTAGCATTATTAAAATTAAAAAATAATTATGAACACGAAACAGATGGAATACAATTTAGTAAAGATGTATATATGTCAGATGTAATAAACATTTTGCCATTCAAATTGACAAAAGCACAGCTGAGAGTATTAGAAGAAATAGATAGAGACATGGAAAGTAACAAGCCAATGAATAGGTTGTTACAAGGAGATGTTGGCTCAGGAAAAACAGTAGTAGCAATGATTGCAGCATATAAAGCTGTAAAATCAGGCTATCAAGCAACAATAATGGCACCAACAGCAATACTTGCAAGTCAGCATTTAGAAAGTTTTCAAGGAATATTAGAAGAACTTGGAATAAGAACAGAGCTATTAATTTCAAGTGTTACAAAAAAGAAAAAAACAGAAATATTAGAAAAACTACAAAATGGAGAAATAGATATATTAATAGGAACACATGCAATATTAGAAGAAAATGTAGTATTCAAAAACTTAGGATTAGTCGTAACAGATGAGCAACACCGTTTTGGAGTAAAACAAAGAGGAACTATAGCATCTAAAGGAAAAAATCCAGATGTAATTGCAATGTCTGCAACACCAATACCAAGAACATTGGCATTAATATTATATGGAGACTTGGATATATCTATAATAGATGAACTTCCACCAAACAGAAAGAAAATTGAAACATATGCAGTAAGAAAAAATATGGAAGAAAGAGTAAACAATTTTATAAGAAAACAAATAACAGAAGGCAGGCAAGCATATATAGTATGTCCATTAGTTGAAGAAAACGAAGATATGGAAGGCTTGCAATCAGTAATTGAACTTGCAGAAAAATATCAAAAAGAAACATTTAGTGAGTATAAAGTAGCATATTTACATGGAAAAATGAAATCAAAAGAAAAAGATGAAATTATGGAAAGATTCAAAAATGGTGAAATTCAAATTTTGATTGCAACGACTGTAATTGAAGTAGGAGTAAATGTTCCAAATTCAAGTATTATGGTAGTAGAAAATGCAGAAAGATTTGGATTAGCACAATTGCACCAATTACGTGGAAGAGTAGGAAGAGGCGAATATCAATCATATTGCATTTTAAAATACGAAGGAAATAGTGAAACAATAAGACAAAGGATGAAAGTAATGTGTGATACAAATGATGGATTTATAATTTCTGAAAAAGACTTAGAACTTAGAGGTTCTGGAGACTTTTTCGGAACAGAACAACATGGACTTCCAGAATTTAAGATTGCTAATTTGTTTGAAGATATAGCAGTTTTGAAAAAAGTTCAAAGATTAGCTTTAAAAATTATGGAAGATGATCCATTACTTGAAAAAGAAAAAAATGCAAAACTAAATGACTTGGTAAAAGAAAAATTTAGTTCAAGAATAGAAATTTAAATTATTGCTATTGCTAGAGTAGAAAAGGCGATTGGCAGAGAAAAGGATGTTGATATTATGTTACAAGTAATTATTAGATTAATAGGTGTACTTATGTTATTAGCTGGTGTAATTTTGGTTTATGATGCTAGAATTATCACAAAAAAAGTTTTTGATTTTGGTGATCAAAATGAAGCTACAAGTGGCTTCAAAATTTTAGGTGCAATACTTGCAATGGTTGGTGGATTGATAGTTTTCTTTTGTTAGAAAACTATCTTTTTTAAAATTAAACAAAAAACTATTGACTCTTCCCTTAAGGTTAGGTGTATAGTTGAATTAGGAGGAAAAGAATGTTAAAAATAGGAGAATTTGCAAAAATATTTAATGTAACAATAAATCCAATAGAAAAAAAAGATTATTAATTTTTTGAAAAAGATATTTCATATCATAACATAATGCTTTTCTTTTGTGGATCAACAGTTCATACAAAAACATTACAACATTATTATGCAAACAACTCAATAGAATTGACAATAAGTTAGATGTATGGTATTATGTAACATATTTAATCTCAAAATTATTAATTTTAATACAAATTCTAATATATTGCTCAAGCTGAAAGGAGGGATATTATGAATTTAGATTTATTCAAAAATATAGCAGAACAAATAAAAAAAGATAATAACGTAAAAGAATTTATGCAAGATTTATCAAATAGTTTAGAAAACCCAAATCAATCCCAAGAGTTGCAAAAAAATAGGAAAGAAGGACATTTATATTTAGTAACAGAAGATAGAAATGGTGAGGTGTATTTGTGGGATTTTACAGATAAACCTAAACATGAATTTAAAGAGGTAATAACCTCAGATGAATTATTAAAAGTCGCTAAAGAAGGTGCAATGCTTCAATATAAAAATGGAAAATATGAATTATATTCAGAAAATGGGTATGATATGCTAGAAGAAGAATAAAAATAATAGTAAAGGAAGGAGAAAAATATTGAAAAAAATAATTGATATAAAAACAATAAATAATGTGGTAAATAAATATAAACGAGTATTAATAAATAAGGAAAATAAACCACTAGAAAGAAAAAAATATATATTAAAAATATTAAAAGAATCAGAAATAGAAATTGAAAAAGGAGAAGGAATTAAATCTGATATTGCATTCGAGGAGTTGAGGCATAAGTTTGGCTACTAAAAATTATGAAGTAATAATTACACCAACTGCATATAGAGAAATTAATAGGATATATGAATATATAGAATTTGAACTATATGCTAAAGATGCAACAAGAAAATTGTATACTATAGACGAAAAAAATAGAAAGATATTTGTATCTCATATGTATTATAGTGGAAAAAATTATTTTGAAAATAATTCTTTATAATATAGAAAGGATAAAAATGAGTAAAAGAAGAAACAAAAGAAATAATTTAAATGAATTAATAATACTATTATGCATGATAATTGTAACAGGAATTGCAGGATATTTTGGAATAGGAAAAGCAGATTCAAGCGAGGCTAACTCAGCTAATACTATAAATACATCGAATTTAACAGCAATAGACTTAGAAAATATTCCAGAATATGATCAAAAACCATACATAGAAATAAATAATAATATTCCATCATTTACTGAAGATGAGCATACAACAAAAGCATTTGAAACATATAGTGAGTTAGATTCATTAGGAAGATGTGGAGTAGCATATGCTAATATATGTAAAGAAATTATGCCAGCAAATGATGAAACAAGAGGTGCAATTTCAAGTGTAAAACCTACTGGATGGCAAACAGCAAAATATCCAGGAACAGTTGAAGGAAATTATCTTTATAATAGATGTCATTTAATAGGATATCAATTAGCAGGAGAAAACGCAAATGAAAAAAATCTAATTACAGGAACTCGATACATGAATGTAGAAGGGATGTTACCATTTGAGAATGAAGTTAGTACATATATAAAAAAGAATGCTAAAAATCATGTTTTATATAGAGTTACACCAATTTTTAAAGAACAAAATTTAGTGGCAAATGGAGTACAAATGGAGGCTTATTCTGTGGAAGATAATGGGCAAGGAGTATGTTTTAATATATATGTTTATAATGTACAACCTGGAATTGAAATTAATTATACAACAGGAGCGAGTTATTTAAAAAAGTAACACAAATGTAATGCTTTTGTAATACAAATGTAATATAAATGCATTGAAAAGCTAAAATAAATCAAGTATAATAATTGAAGAAAACGAAGGAGGAAATAAAATGAAAAAAATTTTTATGGTATCAATGGTACTAATAGTAATGGTGATAGGATTAATGTTTGGAAATAATGTATATGCAGCAACTTCAGGTCCTAAAATGTCAGAAGCTATGGTAAATGTTACATCAAATAAAGAAATATTACAAGTAGGAGAGACATTTGAAGTTTCATTAGTGCTTTCTGATTTGATATATACAGAAAATAATCAAGTAACAAGTTATGTGGCTGATATTGCAAAAGTAGAAGGATATATTAGATATGATAGTGAATATCTAGAACTTGTTAATAGTACATTATCAGCAGGTGGTGCATCTGATAGAAAATTCACAGTAACAGATATAAGCAAGAAAAAAGGAGATGTTTTAGCAACATTTACATTTAAAGTAAGAGATAACATTCAAATAAGGGAAATGACTGTTAAGCCAGTTGAATTTGGTTACATAACAGTAAGTGATTCAACAGGGGATTCTACTGAGGTTAAGTTAGAAAATAAAGATTATGCAAGAATTGAAATTCTTCCAACAGTAACAGATGTTATAATTACACCAAGAGAAGCAACAATTGAAGTTGGAGAAAAAGCAATACTTACAGCAGATGTAAAACCAGATGGGGTTGTAAATAAAAATGTAAAATGGATTTCAAGTAATGATAGTATTGCAACAGTAGAAAATGGAATTGTAACAGGAATAAAAGAAGGAAATGTTACAATAACAGCAATAACAGAAAGTGGAAACAAAAGAGCAGAAGCAAAAATAACAGTAAAAAAATCACAAAATTCTAATCCAACAGATGATACAAAAAAAGACGACAATAAACAAGATGATAGTAAAAAGGATGACAATACAACAGTTAATGTAACAGGAGTTAAAGCTACACCAATAAACAGTAAAATAGTAGTAGGAAAGAGTGTTACACTTATTGCAACAATTAGTCCAGAAAATGCAACAAATAAAAATCTAAAATGGGTTTCAAGTGATGAAAAAATTGCGACAGTAACTCAAAATGGTGTTGTAACAGGTGTTGCAGAGGGAACTGTTGAGATATCTGTTATAACAGAAGATGGACAAAAAGTAGCAAAATCAACAGTAACAGTCGAAAAAGAAACTGTTATACCTGATGATAATAATAAGGTAGATGATACAAAAGAACCAACAAATAATACAAATCAACCTACTAAAGTAGATGATAATAAGGCAACAGATAATAAAGTAGATAATACAGTTGCAAATACAGAGTTGCCAAAAGCAGGAACGAATATGATGATTTTAGGAGTAATAGCTTTAATATCAGTAATATCAATAATAATTTATAAGAAAAAACAAAAATTTAATGACATAAAATAATAAAAAGTCTGCCAGCAATGCTGGTAGATTTTTTTAGAAAGTGCAGTCAGTATATTGACAAGATTTTTTTTATGTGATAATCTAGTATCGAAAACCAGATATAATTGAAAGGAAATTTATAATGGAAAGAGAAAGATATTTTAATGCCGTAGAATTTAAAGACATAAAAGGGATAATATATAATTCAGCCAAGCAATATGCAAAAAATACAGCCTTCATATTAAAACATAAAGAAGACAAAAAAGTAACTTATGAAAATATAACATATAAAAAGTTATTACAGGATATAAATGCATTTGGAACCCAATTATATGAAATGGGATTAAAAGACAAAAGAATAGCAATAGTAGGAAGAAACAGATATGAGTGGGTAATAACGCACTTGTCAAATCTATTAGGTGGAATAGTATCAATACCACTAGACAAAGAATTACAAGTAGACGAATTAGAAAGTTGCTTAGAAAGAAGCAAAGCAGATGTTGTAGTATTTGATGAAAAATACACAGAAAATATAGAAGAGATAAAGAAAAGGCAAAATACAAAATTACAAACATATATCTGTATGACAGAAAAAGAAGGATACCAAAACTTTTGGGACTTGAAAGCACAAGGAGAAAAACTAATAAAACAAGGAAAAAAAGAATATACAAAAGCAAAAATAGATGAAAACAAAATGGGAATATTATTATTTACTTCAGGAACAACATCAAAATCAAAAGCTGTAATGTTATCACAACACAATATAGCATCAAATGTATATGCAATGTTATTAGTAGAAAAATTTTTACCAACAGATGTAAATCTAGCATTTTTACCATTTCATCATATATTTGGATCAACAGAAATGATAGTAATGTTAGCATCAGGGATTGCAACAGCATTTCCAGATGGGCTAAGATATGTGGCACAAAACTTAAGGGAATACAAAGTATCATTGTTTGTAGGGGTTCCACTACTTGTAGAAGCAATATATAGAAACATAGAAAAAGAAGTTGAAAAACAAGGGAAGACAAAAGTAATAAACCTTGCAAAAAAAGTAAGCAATGCATTATTAAAATGTCATATTGATGTAAGAAAAAAAATGTTCAAGTCAATTTTTGACGCATTAGGTGGAAACATGAGATTCATAATATCAGGTGGAGCACCATTAGATCAAAAAGTTGCAAAAGGATTTAATGACTTAGGAATTGAACTTGTTCAAGGATATGGATTAACAGAAACTTCACCAGTAATAGCTGCTGAAAATGCATACAAAAAGAGAAGTGGTTCAATTGGATTTCCAATGGACAATGTAGAATTAGAGATTGTTGATAAAGACGAAAATGGAATCGGAGAACTTCGTGTAAAAGGTCCAAATGTAATGCTTGGATATTATGAAAATGAAGAAGAAACAAAAAGAGTAATAAGAGATGGTTGGTTTTATACAGGAGACTTAGGATATATTGATAAAGATGGATTTATATTCTTAACAGGAAGACAAAAAGATATGATAGTTTTGAAAAACGGTAAGAAAGTATTTCCAGAAGAATTAGAAACATTAATTAATAGACTTGAACTGGTAAAAGAATGTATAGTTTATGGAATGCCAGATGAAAAAGACAAAAATGACTTAAAATTGTCAGTAAAAATAGTTTATGATAAAGATGTTGTAAAAGAAAAATACCCAAATACAACAGAAGAAGAACTAAGAAAAATTATATGGGAGCAAATAAAAGAAATAAACAAAACATTTCCACCATATAAATATATCAAAAACATGATTTTAACAGATCAAGAACTTATAAAAACAACTACACAAAAAATAAAAAGACAAGAAGAAATCAAAAAAATACTAGGGTCTACTAAATAGACTCTAGTTTTTCTTTTTCTTGACCGCTTTTTTTTCTGCGGGAACAATAATATTTTTAGGCTTTTTTTCATTTATTTTTGGTTTTGCTGCATCAATATGTTCATAAACAGGAGAAATATCTAAATTTGAACCATCACCACTTATAACTTTTATTCCTTTTTTTTGCTCATTTTTATCAGACATATAAAACACTCCTTATCAAATTTTTATTATATTATCATAAAAATAATCAAAAGTAAACAATAATTGGAATAAATATAGAAATAGGAACTATAGTATGATAAAATACAGATAAAAGAAATAGAAAGGATGACATGTATGAAAAAATTAATAAAAGAAAAATGGTCAAAAATGCAGGAAATGTCAGAAAATATGAAAAGGGACCATATTAGTGAAAGTGCAGCACAATGTTCATATTATACGATACTATCATTTATACCATTTTTGATTTTATTGATAACATTAATACAATACACAGGAATTGCTCCGCAGACTTTATTTGATGCGATATCAAAAATAATACCATCAAGTATGAGTGAAATGGTTTTAGGAATAGTGCAAGAAGTATATTCTAAATCAATAGGGACAATTTCAATATCTATAATATTTACAATCTGGACTGCTGGAAAAGGCTTTTATGCATTAACAGCAGGACTACAAACGGTATATCAGACTAAAGGAAAGAAAATTACATCATATATATATTTACGAATAAAGGTATTATTAGAAACAATATTGTTCATCATATTAATTGTAATGGGATTGATAATATTAGTTTTTGGAAATGGTGTAGTTGATATAATAAAAGAATATTTTGGAGGATTTAAAAATTATACTATAATATCATCAATTATAGCCCAACTTGGATTTATGTTTGCAACATTCGTAGTGTTTTTATTATTATATAAATTTATGCCAAAACACAAAGTGACATTTAAAAGTCAAACATATGGTGCTTTGTTTGGTGCAGTTTCACTTAATGTGATTTCCTTTATATTTTCAAGATATTTAACTATATTCAAAGGTTTTTCTATAACTTATGGAAGTTTAACAACTCTTATGTTGGTAATGATGTGGACATATTCTTGCTTTTATACAGTCTTTTTAGGTGCTGAATTAAATAAATTTATGAGTAAGAACTGACATGTTTATTATAAAAACAAAAAACTCGCACAAATAAAGTGAGAGTTTTTTTCAGTTGTTAGAGAATAGCTCCTAAAACTAATATCCCTAAATTATCCTCATAAATTTTATTAAATTGAGTCATAGGAAGAGGATTAGTGCCAAGACCTACTTCAATAGTATATCCTGGTCTATTATAGTTCTGAATAAACCAATCTTTATAGCCAGCAAAACTTGAATTATAAGGAGTAGGTTCAAGAGAATATCCACTAACATTAGCAAATTGAGTTCCAATCTGAAAAGCACCAGGAGGATTATAATTCTGAAATTGCCAGTAAATAACTTCACCTTGAGAGTGATAAGCAAGTATAAGCCTGAAATTATGTTGTAAAGTAAAGTTATAAACAGCTAAAGTTTCTGGTTCTGTAAGAGGTCCATATCCAACAAAATCACGAGGGGCAGGGCCGAGTAAATCCTTGCTCATATTTTATTTCACGAGCCTTTTGCCACTCTGCTGGAAACTGCAGATTCAAATCAACACCACGAATGTTCGCTTTCCAGTCATCGGGAAAAGGAATTGTTGCAAATCCATAAGCAATTTTTTCTGCTTGCTTGTATGAAGGAGATGTTTTTGGAAGAACACCTGTAACTAAGTCAACACCATCAGGGTTAACCATAGGAACAAGATAAATTGAGACAGTTTCGAATAAACGTCTAGCAGAAAAATTCCAAATAGAAGAATTAGACTGAACAGCATTACAATAATCATACATAAATTCTAAAAGAACCAAAGAAGTAATCCATTCATTAGCATGATAACTAGCAGAATAGAAAACCTCTTTTTGTCCACGTCCAATTCTAACAAAAGGAATATCTTTTCCCATAATGCTTTTGCCAATAGAGCCAGTTTTGATAAAAGGATAAGCCTGTTTTAAAATACGTAAATTTTCATATAACAAATTAGAACTAAGAATATAATCATTCATAAAAACCTCATTTCTTGACAATTAGAAGAAATATAAAAGTGAACCGCGATAAGAACAGGTCATAAATGTGCATAAGCACAAAATTCTAGAAATTGCCATGATAATTGTAATATTATATGAAGAAAATGCAAAAAGGTTGATAAAATATTAAATAAATGCTAAAATAGCAGTGGATAAAAACAAGATAAAGGAGAGAGGTCTATGAATAAATACATGGAAATAGCAAAAAACAAATCAATAAAAGGATTTAAAAATAAAGAAGGTGGTCCATTTGGAGCAGTAATAACAGATAAGGATGGAAATATAATTGCAGAAGGAAATAATAGAGTTCTATGCAGTAATGATCCAACAGCACATGCAGAAGTTGTAGCAATTAGAACAGCATGTGAAAAATTGAAAACATATGACTTATCAGGATATATTTTATATACATCATGTGAACCATGTCCAATGTGCTTATCAGCAATAATTTGGGCCAATATAAAAACAGTCTATTATGGATGTACAAAAGAAGATGCAGGAAACATTGGATTTAGAGATGATATCATATACCAATATTTAAAAGGTGAAAATAAAGATTTAATTAATTTAAAACAAATGGATAGAGATGAATGTATACAAGCATTTGAAGAATATAAAAAAGAAAATGGGGTAATATATTAAAATAAAAGAGAGCATTAAATAGAATTAGAGGGAAAGAATATCTTTCCCTCTTTAGAGATTTGTTTGCGTGCCCCTAATACCATAGTTTTAATTCATTAATGGCCAAAATATAATAACCATCTTGCAATAAAAATAATTTCTTCAATGAATTTGTCAGATTTGAATTTGCTTAGAAGAATAATGATAAATGAAATTATCATTATCTTAGCAAAAAATTTGGCATACATCCGAAAGAAAAATTTTTTGCGAACCCATGGTGAAATGTCATCACAACAATTAACGTTGGTCTGGAATCCAAATGGATAAGCTTTGTCCTTTTTGGAATAAATGAAAAATCCTAAAAGACAAGCACCAAACAATAATGTTGCCATGAAGCCCTCCTCTCTTAGATGATACATTTGTTATATTTCGCTGTATCCACGAACAATGAATATATTATACAACTTTTTTCAATAAAAAGCAATACTTCATTAATTCGAAAATGTTGAAATTTTCGCAAATTTGTGTCATAATAGTCTAGAAGAAAAGAGGTAAAAAGTGGATAATAATTTAAAAAAATTAGAATTTGATAAAATATTAGATAATTTATCAAAATATTGTAAAACATATATAGGAAAAAAATACGTTTCAGAGCTAAGGCCATCACAAGACAAAGAAACAGTACAAAAAACATTAGCAGAAACTAGTCAAGGAGTAATACTAATTCAAAGAAATAGTACACCACCATTAGGAGAAATAGCAGATATAACTGTATATTTAAAAACTTTGGATGGATGTGGATCACTTAGTATAAAAGCATTATTAGAGTTACAAAATATTTTACAAATGGCAGAAAGTTTAAAAAACTATTTAGCAAAAGATTTTCTTGAAACATCAGATTTTTCAGCGATAAAGCAATATTTTGAAGAACTATATATAAATCCAAGTATAGTAGCAACTTTGGCAAAATCAATTGTTGATGAAGATACAATTGCAGATAGTGCATCAGCCAAATTGCAGGATATACGTAGAAAAGAACGAAAAATTGAACAAGATATACGTTCAAAATTAAATACAATTTTACATTCAGCTACATATTCAAAATATATGAGAGAAAACTTGGTAACAATTCGTAATGGACGTTTTGTAATACCAGTAAAAGAGGAATATCGTAGTTGTGTAAAAGGATTTGTGCATGACATGTCAAGCAGTGGCTCAACTGTATTTATAGAGCCAATATCTGTATTTGATTTTAATAATGAACTTTCTAATTTGCATATAGAAGAAGAACTAGAAATTGAAAGAATTTTGCAAAACTTAAGTGGACTACTATTTCCATATACAAAAGAACTTGAAAATGATGTTAAACTAATAGGAAAGTTAGACTTTATATTTGCCAAAGCACACTATTCACTAGAAATGAAGTGCAATATGCCAGAAATTAATGATGATAAAATAATCAACCTAAAAAATGCACGTCATCCATTAATAGACCAATCAAAAGTTGTACCAATTTCATTAGAATTAGGAAAAGAATTTTCAAGTTTAATTATAACAGGACCAAATACAGGTGGAAAAACAGTATCATTAAAGACAATAGGTCTTTTATCAGCTATGGCATGTAGTGGATTAAATATTCCAGCAGATGAACATTCAAGCATTTATGTATTTGACCATATTTTTGCAGATATAGGAGATGAACAAAGCATTAGTGAATCATTAAGTACATTTTCTTCACATATCAGCAATATAGTCAAAATAACTCAAACAGCCACAGCAGATAGTTTAATTCTTGTAGACGAATTAGGTTCTGGAACAGACCCACTAGAAGGTGCACATCTTGCAATAAGTATTTTACAATACTTTACAGAGCTGGGATGTTTAACAGTGGCAACATCACACTATCAAGAATTAAAAAAATATGCATTAGTAACACCAGGATTTAAAAATGCAAGTGTTGAATTTGACATTGAAAATTTAAAACCAACATATAGATTATTAATAGGAATACCAGGAAAAAGTAATGCTTTTGCAATAAGCAGAAAACTTGGACTAGATGAAAAAATAATAGAAAAAGCATCAGCAATGATTGATAAAGAGACTGTAAACTTAGAAGACTTATTAAAAAATATATATGACCAAAAATCAGAAATAGAGAATGAAAAACAGCGCACAAAAATAGCATTACAAGAAGCGGAAGAGCTACAAAAATCTTTAAAAAATCAACATTTTGATGTTTCTAGCAAAGAAAAAGAAATGATTGCGAATGCAAAACAAGAAGCGAAGCAAATTTTAATAGAAGCAAAAGAAACTGCAAATTCAATTATAAGAGAAATGGATAGTACAAATTCTGCATCTAAAGCAAACAAACTTAGAAACAAGTTAAATGACAAAATAACATCACTTACAATTGAAAAAGAGGATATAGAATTACCAGAAAATCTATTGCCATCAATCAAAAGAGCTGCTATAAAACCAGGATTAGATGTACATGTGAAAAATCTAGATGCAGATGGAACAGTAGTATCAAATATATCTAAAGATGACACAGTACAGGTTCAAATTGGAATAATGAAGATGAAAGTAGACATAAAAGAACTGCAAGAAGTCAAAAGCAAAAAAAGTAATAATGTAAAGGTAGAAAAATCAGTACCTTCAAGCTTTAAAGCACAAACAGTAAAACCAGAAATCAATGTATTAGGACTAACAGTAGATGAAGCAGTGCCATTAATAGACAAATATATAGATGATTGTTTTGTAGCAAAACTTTCACCAATTAGAATTGTTCATGGAAAAGGAACAGGAGCATTAAGAAATGGTATTCACAGATATTTGAAAACAAATAAAACAGTTGATAATTTCAGACTTGGTACATTTGGAGAAGGGGAAATGGGAGTCACAATTGTCAATCTAAAAATAAAATAGAACAGATAAAAACGTGTTTTTTCGGTGCATTGCACAGAAAAAACACGTTCAGAAATGTTCCTAAATTTCCATTTGACTGCCTAAAAAACTTGCAGCAGATTGAGCAACTTTCTTTTCAACTTCATTCATTTTTGTATTAGACTCTTTTGATAATAAAATTACAGTTCCAATAGTATCTCCATTAGAAATTATAGGATAAACAACTTGTGAATTATATTTTCTTTCATTATTGTCATTTTTAGTTATAGGGACTGCTACATCACTATTTTCTTTACTTGTATAAACTTCTTTATCTTCCATTAATTGTTCTAATTCGTCACTAACATTTTGCTCTAAAAATTCTTTTTTAGGTCCGCCAGAAATTGCTATTACAGTATCTTTGTCAGTTATGCAAGCTATATGACCAGTTGTTTTTGATAATGTTTCGGCATAACCTGTTGCAAACTCTGATAACTCACCAATAGGAGAATATTTTTTCAAAATTACTTGACCTTCTCTATCTGTAAATATTTCAAGAGGTTCGCCTTCTTTTATACGTAATGTTTTTCTAATTTCTTTTGGAATTACAACTCTACCTAAATCATCTATTCTTCTTACAACACCTGTTGCTTTCATAATCTTCCTCCTTTTTGTTTTTAAGTATATTCTTATTATGACAAAAAAGGAAAAAAATATACATAAAAATTTTTCTTGAATTTGTTAAAAAAATATATTATAATAGATGTGTATTTGGGGATGTAATGGTTTCGACATTGCATTGGAATCACAGATAGCGAGTAGTGGATTCTCGTTTGCCACTTAAAAAACGAGAAAACTAAATATAAACGCTGATAATACAGAATTAGCATTTGCTGCTTAGTTTGCGGCAACGCCAGTTAAGATATCCCCGCATATTTTAATTTGGTGTCATTTAGCGGGAAACAAAGCTATTTTTTCTGCGGAAATAGTGGGTATTTAGCAGATATATTTATTAATTGTTTGTTTGTTAATGATTAATAAATGAATTTCAATAACAAACTGCACTCGGAGAAGTTTGTGTGGATAGTGTTATGGACAGGGGTTCGACTCCCCTCATCTCCACCAAAGGATAGTTACAATGGCGATGTTCAACCATAAGGATGTATCTGATGAGGTAAGAGAGTTGTTTAAAGAGGAACTCAACAACCATTTATCTACTAGGCTGAAAGAAATTGAAGTTGGAGAACATGTGGATTACGGGTTCGATTATGGACATGTAAGACCTCTGGAAACGACTATGGAAGGTGCCAATGATAATCTGGCAGAAGTTGCATATAGAAATAAGCAGTTATTAGCACAAAAAAACCAAATTATATAATTTGTTTTGGAAAACTACATTAAGATGTAATGCTAAATGTAAGCATTGTGGAAGTAGAGCAGGAGAACATGTAAATATAGATCAAGAATTAACAACTCAAGAAATAAAAGATACATTTAATAGTATTGCAAAAAGATATTGTGCAGATGAAATTTTAATTAATGTTACTGGTGGAGAATCATTACTTCGCAAAGATTTATTTGAAGTAATGACTTATGCTAAGAAATTAGGATTTCATTGGGGAATGACTACTAATGGAATACAAATAAATGATGAAATAATAGAAAAGATGAAATTGTCAGGAATGGAAACAATCTCAATTAGTGTAGATGGTTTAAGAGATACTCACAATGAATTTAGAGGAGTTCACAATTCATATGAGAGAATATATGAGAATTGTTAAAATATATATGGCAGAAATGCAGAGAAATTTTAAAAACAAAAGAATTAAATCAGAGATTTTGTTCGACTTTGTACTTGCTTTAAATGCTCAAGAGAGAGCATCAAGAGCTGATGACAAGGAGAAGTAAGAATGCAGAAGAGAGTGTTTAAGAAATTGAATGCTCTCTTTTTGAAACTAAAAGTTACAGGATTTAGTTTGACTTTTTTTATTATCTGTGTATAATAAGTATAGTAAAGTGAATAATCACATTAAAGGCTATTACTACTATATACAGTTATAAAAAAATATTAAAAAATATCGAAAATAGGAGATGATTAGAATGTTAACAATAATATCTAAAACAATAATATTTATTAGTTCATATACAATTTTATATATTATACTATTAATACAATACTGCGATTTTTCTGAAAATCTATTTAAACAACCATTAATAGTTGCATTACTAACTATAATAATTTTATCATTTTTTATGCTAAATTTCTTTATTAAATATATATCTAGTCAAAAAAATATTATAAAAACAAGTGAAATAAGAAATGTAAAAAAATTAAAGGAATCAAATATTACATATTTATTAAGTAATATAATTCCTTTAATCGCATTTGATTTTACTAATATACAACAATTAATTAGTTTTTTATTTGTTTTTGGCATATTATTGTTTATGTATGTGAAATATAGTCTTATTATGTATAACCCAACTGCCGAAATATTAGGGTATACTAATTATTCAGCAGAGTTATACAAAAATAATAAAAAAGTAAAAGATATAGTAATTTTAAGCAAATATAAATTTATACATCCAAATACTTATTATAATGTCAAAAACATCGAATTAGATGACGATTTATTTTTGATTGCAAAGATTATTGAAGACTAATTTTTTTGGGATATGCCACTTCATATCCATCATTGTTAAAGTCTGTTAATAATTTTCTGCATGTAAAATTTAAAACTTGTTCTTTTTCTTCGGGGCTATTTGCTATTATAGCTCCTTGATTATTTAGTGAAATAGAAAAATTACTAAGGATTTTTGTCTTAGTGGCAATATCTAGTTTTGCAAAATTATTAATTCTCTCAAAATCAAAGCTCTCAAATTTTGCTGCTTTAGGCCAGCGATAAGCATAATCTTTGAAAGAATCAAAATTTTCAATTATGCCTTTGGTTTGTAATTGGTTTAGACATTTTGATGCTAATGCTTTATAATGTTTTTCTAAATCAAAAATACTTTCAGCTTTTCCTGAAAAAAATAAAGCATAGTCATTAAGAATGACACAATCACAAGAAATATTCAATGAAAGAATAGGCTCGGTTAATTCGGTAAAACTATTCAATACTAAAGAAAATTTATGTCTGAAATACTTTATAGGATTAGAGATACTTAGTAATTTCATATATGTTTGTCCGTTGATAGTGCATTCTAATATATATCCATGTAATGCTAAATCTTTAGAAGCAAAATGAGCAGATGTACATATACATTCATCTAAGAGCTTTAAACTATATTTTAAAATATTATTTTCTTTTCGTAAATCAATAAAACCTATTTTGTCTTTTGGCATTTCTGATGAATAATCACATATTTCAAGTGTGTTGAGAAAATTTTTAATAATATATGCATAAATGTCACTATAAAGAGTGTCTATAGTAATTGTATCAATTTTATATACATCATATCTATTGATAATTTTATTTTTATATCTTTTTTTGTATACATATAAGTTCCATTCTACATTTGAATCTTTTAATGGAATAGCTAAATCGTTTTCAATATCATTTTTGTTTTTCATGTAATTTAATCCCCCTAAAAAAATAAGTTTGTATTATTATAGCACTAATTTTTATATTTGGCAAATTTTGTCAAAACTTAGCAAATAGTTGTTTAAGAGTGTTCAATAAATTAAAATTGAATAATCTCTTTTTGGTACTAAAATTCTAGAAAAATGATTTTTTTCAACAAAACCTTGCCAAAAACGGAAATAAAAGGTATAATAAAAATATACTAAAAAATATAACGAAAAGAGAGGAGCGATTTTTATGCAAATAAAAATAACAGGAAAGGAACTAAAGGTAACAGAAGCAATAAACGATTATGTAGAAAGAAAGATGGACAGAATAGCAAAATACTTTGATAATGCAGAAGCAGATGTAACAATAAGAGTAGAAAAAAATGTACAAATTGCAGAAATAAAAGTATCAGCAAATGGTGAAATGTTCAGAGCAGTAACAGAGGATAAAGACTTATATGCTTCAATAGATAAAGATATAGATATATTAGAAGGACAAATTAGAAAATCAAAAACAAAAAAAGATAAAATAATGAAAGAGGCAAGTTTAAAATCATTAGATGTTGAAGGTCCAGTACATGAAGTTACAGATGAAATATTAAAAACAGAATATTATGATATTAAACCAATGACACCAGAAGATGCAAAACTAAAATTGCAAGAAAGACCAACTCAAATGTTCTTAGCATTTGTTAATGTTGAAACTTCTAAAGTTAATGTTATCCATAAATTAAAAGATGGTAAAAATTATGGTTTAATCGAACCAGAAGCTTAATGAATAATAGAATAGATTGAAGAGAAATAGCAGAAATGTATTACAGCATTCTGCTATTTTTTAAAATCAATTAATAAAAAGTAAGGGGGAGATGATATGAAAAATTGGATGGGATATGATATAACCAAAAAAAGTTGCCTTAAATATTTTTTATTTAAAGTAACTTTTTTATTAATTACTTGAAAATTTTAGATTTAAGCAAAAAAGAAATCAAAGAAAATCCAGAAATTGATACTATACTAGAATATGATTATATTGAAACAGGTTCTTTGATTTCGATAAAAAAGAATGTTGAAAACATATTAATACCATCATAAGAGCGACATATTAAATCTATATAAAGATGATATAGTAAAATATAGTGGAGATGATTCGGGTTAAAGTACAAAGTATTTTTGAAGAAATACCATCTCAATTACAAAAACATGAAAAAAGATTTTCTTTTAATGCAATTCAAAAAGATGCAAGATATAGAGATTACAAAGATGCATTTTTCTGGCTTCAAGAATCTATGATTGTAAATATTGCATATAATACAACTGAACCTAATATAGAACTTAGATTAAATAGGGAATCAAGTGCATTGAAATGCTACATGGGAGATACTGGATTATTAATTTCTTTAGCATTTGATGAAAAAGGATTGGTTGATGAAGAAGTATATAAGAAGATTTTATTTAATAAGTTTGCATTTAATGAAGGGATGATTATGGAAAACATTGTTGCACAAATGCTTACTGCAACAGGAAAAAATTATACTTTTTCTTCTTTAAACAAGTTTAGAAACAAATATAAAGAATATTTGTCAACAGGATATGTGTTGTATATAGATGATTTAAAAGTGGAAGACGATATAGTATTTTTACCTATTTATATGACATGCTTATTATAGTTATATAATTGCCAATTCTAAAAAGCACAAAAAAGTATACTATATTTTTAATAAAATAAATGTCAAAAACAAGAAATTATTTGAAAAACAATGGTTTCTTAATTTTTTTTGTCTTTTGTAAACAAAAATAAACAAAAAGTATTGAAAAAAAAGTTGAGAAATGATATAGTAAATATGATATGAAAAATTTCGACAAAAAAGAACAAATAAAAATAATAAAAGCAATATTAATAGTAATATGGATGATAGTAATATTTAATTTCTCAAATCAAGGTGGAACCGAATCAAGTGGAACAAGCTCAAAAGTGACAAAAATAATAATAAATGTAATAACAAAAGATAAAGAAGAACCCAATAAACAAACAGAGGAACGTATAGAAAAAGTTGTACGAAAAGGAGCACATTACACCATCTATACAGTCGGAGGATTCTTAATAATGAACTATACATATTCAATTGAGAAAACCAAAAAGCAAAAGATATTAGTAAGTTTACTTTTTGGCGCATTTTACGCGACTACAGATGAACTGCATCAATATTTTGTACCTGGAAGAAGTGCAAGATTATTTGATGTTGGGTTAGACACATTAGGAGTGCTTACTGGAATATATATATATTTAGGTAGTATGGTTTTAATTAACAAGCTATCCAGAAAGCAAGTAGATGGTTTAAATTAAAATGAATTGATTTAGGGATGTTTAAAAGGGGGAAGCTAAAGTGAATACAAATTTAGCACGTGAAGAAGTCGTTGACGTTGTTGATGATGTAATACCAAATATACATGCATTAGAAAATACAGAAGTAAGCAACGAAAATATATTAAAGAGACAATCACCATATAGATATATAAAGAGATTTATGGATGTTATATTAGCTACAATAGCATTGGTAGTATTGTCACCAATATTTTTAATAATAGCAATAGCAATAAAAATAGAGTCAAAGGGACCAGTGTTTTTTAAACACACAAGAATAGGCAAAAATGGAAAAATTATAAAATTATATAAATTTAGGTCAATGGTAATAAATGCAGAAGAATTAATAAAATCATTCACACCAGAGCAAATGAAAGAATACAAAGAAAACTATAAGTTGACTAATGATCCTAGAATTACAAAGATTGGAAAATTCTTGAGGAAAACTAGTTTGGATGAGTTACCACAACTTTTAAATATTATTAAAGGTGATTTATCAATTATAGGACCAAGACCGGTTGTTACAGATGAGTTGAAAAAATATGGAGCAAATACAGAAAAGTTTTTAAGTGTTACTCCAGGGCTTACAGGGTATTGGGCTGCTAATGGTAGAAGTTGTACTACATATGAACAACGTATGCAAATGGAGTTGTACTACATAGATAATTTGTCTTTGAAGATGGATATTAAAGTGTTTTTTAAGACGATTGAAGCGGTAATTAAGAGAGAGGGAGCAATTTAATGAATGAAGTTCTAAAAAACTATAGTGTTTTAATGAGTGTTTATTATAAAGAAAATCCAGAATGGTTAAGACAAAGTATAGAAAGTATGCTCAATCAGACAATAATAACAAATGATTTTGTTATTATTAAAGATGGTAAATTAACAAAGGACTTAGATGATGTTATATCTGAGTATTATGAAAAATATCCAGATATATTTCACATTATAGAACTTGAAAGTAATGTAGGATTAGGGCCGGCTCTTGCAATTGGAGTTGAAGAATGCAAAAATGAATTGATTGCTAGAATGGATTCTGACGATATTTCAATTAAAGATAGATGCGAAAGACAATTGGAAAAATTTGGAGAACAACCTGAGTTAGATATAGTTGGTTCAAGTGTTGCAGAATTCATAGATGATACGGATAATATACAGGCATATAGGATTTTACCAGAAACTGATGAAGAAATAAAGAAATTTGCAAGGAGACGAAATCCCTTTGGACATCCATCAGTAATGTTGAGAAAATCAAAGACTTTGGAAGCAGGAAATTATCGTTCTTATTATTTGATAGAAGATTATGATATGTGGATAAGAATGATAGAACATGAGGCAAGATGCTATAATTTTCAAGAGATTTTAGTATTTATGAGAGTTAGCACGGATTTTTATAAACGTAGGGGAGGACTTAAATATTTAAAATCTATATTGAAGTTTAAAAAGGAACAATTACATAATGGTTTTTATTCCAAAAAGGATTTTGTTATTAGTTCATGTGCTCATATTATAATGTGCTTGATGCCGAACCAGATTAGAGATTTATTGTATAGAAAAATTTTAAGAAAGAAACAAAATAAAAAGGGGAGAATACATGAAAAAGAAAATAAGTGTAATTACACTACATAGAATAGTAAATTATGGCTCAGTATTACAGGCATATGCTACTCAAGAAGTTTTAGAAAAAAAAGGATATGATGTTGAATTCATAGATTACTATCCAGAAAGAATGCATATGTTAGGAATGCTAAAAAGAATCAAAAATAAAGGTGATAAGTTCAAAAAGAGTTTTATAATCAGGAATGTTGCCAGAATTATAATGTTTCCGTCATATGTCTTAAGATTTAAAAGATTTCATGGATTTATAAAGAGAAAACTTAATTTAAGTGATAGAATATATAAAAACGAGGAAGATTTTGTAAAAAATCCTCCTAAGGCAGACTTTTATTGCACAGGTAGTGACCAAGTATGGAATTCTGGATGGAATGAAAAAATTGACCATCAATTTTTCTTGGATTTTGAAACAAATGGTAAAAAATGTTTTGCATATGCTGCGAGTTTCGGAAAGGAAAAATTAGAAGAGTGGGAAAAAGAAGAAACAAAAAATCTATTAATGAAATATTCGGATATTGCAATGCGTGAAAAATCAGGTGTTGAAATTTTAGAGAATCTGGGAATACATGGTGGAATTAATGTATTAGACCCAACGCTACTATTAAGCGAAGATGAATGGTCAAAAGTAGCTTCAAAAAAATATGAAAATAAAAAATATATATTTGTATATAACTTGAATAGAAATAAAAAAATCGATGCATATGTTGAAAAGTTAGCAAAAGAAAAAAATTTAGATATATATTATGTTTCATATGCATTACATGAATTTTATAAAAAAGGAAAGATGAAATGTAATGTTAAAGTTGAAGATTTTCTTTCACTAATTAAAAATGCAACATATGTTGTAACAGATTCTTTTCATGCAACTGCTTTTTCTATTAATTTTAATACACAATTTATGATTGTATTTCCTGAAAAATATAGTACGAGGGTAAAAAGTATTTTAGAAATTACTAATTTACAATCAAGAATTGTTGATGATTATAATGATGTTTCATTAGCAAATTATGAAGTCGATTTTGATGATGCTAATAGAATATTAAAAATGGAAAGAACAAGAGCAAATAAATATTTGGAAAATGTACTAAAATAGATTTATATAAATGTCAGATTTAAATTATTAATTATTATAGAAAGTTAGAGGAAAAAAATGTATACAGAAATAAAAAGTTATCAAATTTTAATTGCATTACTAAAGAAATATGGCATAAGACATTGTGTATTGTCTGCAGGTTCTAGAAATGTACCTTTTGTACATTCAGTCGAAGCAGATGAAGATTTTAAATGTTATTCTGTGGTAGACGAAAGAAGTGCAGGATATTTTGCTTTAGGTTTAGCACAAGAATTAAATGAACCAGTTGTTATATCATGTACCGCATCTACAGCGTCTTGTAACTATTGGCCTCCTGTTGCAGAGGCATATTATCAAGGAGTTCCAATTGTTATCTTAACAAGTGATAGAGATCCTCAAATGTTAGGACAAAGAGAAGACCAAATGATTAATCAGGTGGGGATGTTTGATAGACATGTGAAGAAATCAGTTAATTTGCCGATTATCAATAATAGAAATGATGAAATATATTGCCAAAGACTAATAAATGAAGCATTATTAGAACTTAATCATAATGGAATTACTGGACCTGTTCATATAAATATACCAACAAATTCGTACAATATAACATTTAATGTGAATAAATTACCAGAAGTTAGAAAAATTGATAGAGTTTCATTATTTGATAAAGAAAAAATTTGGAAAGAAAAACAGGAGAGATTAATTAAAGCAAAAAAAATATTAGTTGTATGTGGACAAAAAAGTAATACATCATCAAAATTGACCGCAAATATCCATGAGTTTTTTGAAAAATATAATTCAACAATAATATTAGATCATATGTCAAATTTAAACTTGGAAGAAGGAATAAATAGTATTATTTGTATGGAATCTGATTATATAGACTATGATAGAATGAAACAATTAATGCCAGATATTGTAATTTCTTTTGGTGGACAAGTGTTTTCAGGAATAAAAGGACAACTAAAAAATAATTATGGAAAATTTGAACATTGGTTAATTCAAGAAGATGGAAGTGTGATAGACTTATTTAAAGGGCTAACTAATATTTTCGAATGTTCAGCAGAATATTTCTTTGAATATATGAATAACGTGGAAGGAATTAGTAATAACAAAGAATATTATACTAAATTTAAAAGCTATTCAGATATGGTCATTTATCCAGAATATGAGTATTCAAGTATTTATGCAATAAAAAATGTTGTTGAAAATATTCCAGAAAATTCAATTTTACATTTAAGCATAAATGATAGTATTAGAATTTCTAATTATTTTAATATTAATAAGAATATTAAGACATATGCTAATATAGGAACTTATGGGATTGATGGATGTCTTTCTTCTTTTTTAGGACAGGCATGTGCTAGCAAAGAGAAACAAAGCTATTTAATTATAGGAGATTTAGCGTTTTTTTATGATATGAATGCATTACGATTAAATATGATTAACAATAATGTTCATATATTATTAATAAATAATCATGGAGGCTCTGAATTTTATTATAATCATACTTGGATAAATGAATTGAGCGATAAACATACAACAGCTAGACATAATACAAAAGCGGAAGGCTGGGTAAAATCGAATGGATTTGAATATTTATCAGCTTGTGACAAGAATAGTTATGATGAAAACTTGAAATTATTTTTAAATAATAAAACAGATAAGCCAGTATTTTTTGAAGTATTTACAGAAATGAAAAATGATGCACAAAACATATTTGAATTTTATAAGTTAAGTAGACCAACAAGTTTAAAAACAACAGTAATGAGTGGAGCCAAAAAATATATAAAGAAAAGTTTTGGGCAAGAAAAATTTAAAAAAATTATTAATGCATTTAAATAAGTGATATTAAAAGTAAAGGAAAATAAGACTGTGAATAGAGTAAAAATATTACAAATTGTACCAAGTTTAAGTAGAGTAAATGGTGTTGCAAGTTATGCAATGAATTATTACAGAAATATTTCTAATATTGATATAGATTTTGTTGTAGCTAATTTAGATACTAAATCTGATTATTTTGACGAAATAAAAGCAAATGGAAATAAGATATATAATTTATCTAAAAATGCATCAAAAAACTTTTTTGATTACATATATAAAATTAAAAATTTTTTTAAAGAAAATGCAAATAAATATGATATTATACATTGCCATGTGGCAAATGCAGGAGCCATATTTTTATATTATGCAAAAAAATATGGAATAAAAGTTAGAATTATTCACTCTCATGCTACAGAAACGAGTGATAATAAAATTAAGCAAATTAGAAATAATTTAATATTGCCATTAACAATACATAATGCTACTAATTATTTTGCGTGTTCAGATAAAGCTGGAAAAGCTATGTTTAAAAATAAAAAATTTTATGTTGTTAATAATGCAATAAATTGTGAAAAATATAAGTTTAATGAAGCGTATAGAGAAGAGATTAGAAAAGAATTTAACATAGAAAATGATGAATATTTAATTGGAAACATAGGCAGATTTGTACATCAAAAAAATCAAGAATATTTATTAAATATTGCTAATGAGTTGGATAAAAAAGAAATTAAATACAAAGTATTTATAATAGGAACAGGACCTTTGGAAAGCAAATTACATGAGCAAAGAAGAAAAGATAATTTAGAAGAAAATGTTATTTTTATTAATCCAAGAAATGATGTATATAAATTTTATAGTGCTTTTGATTTGTTTGTATTGCCATCGTTATATGAAGGGCTACCAGTTGTTGGAATAGAAGCACAATGCAATGGGCTACCATGCTTATTTTCAGATACAATAACAAAAGAAGTAAAAATAAATGATAATGTTAAATTTATATCTTTAAAAAATTTGGATGACTGGAAAGAATGCATTAGTAATAAGTATTTAAAAAGAGAAGAAATTAAATATTTTTACAACAACTCGTTTAATATAAAAGTAGAAGCACAAAAGTTAAAAAGAATTTATATAAGCCTTTGTGATGAGAGGAATACAGAAAATGAATAAAATTGTTATAAGAAAGATATGCTCAAAAACAACAACAAGAATTAGTGAAAAGTATATATCGAGATTTAGAAGAAAGAAAATACTTAATAGTGATTTTTCTATAATATCTAATAACTGTTGGGCTGGATGGGTTTATAGAAGATATGGCATCGAATATAGAACTCCAACAGTTGGATTATTTATAATGCCAAGTGACTATATTATATTTTTGAAAAATTTGAAAGAATATATTAATATGGATATGAAATTTATAAAGCCTGAAGATTCGAAATATAAGGAATATATTTCTTCTAAAGATAAAAGATTTGGGAGTTATCCAATAGGTAAGCTAAATGATATAGAAATACATTTTCTACATTATAAGTCTTCAAAGGAAGCATATGAAAAGTGGAATAGAAGAAAGCAAAGAATTAATTTGAAAAATCTTATTGTTAAATTTAATGACCAAAATGGTTGTGAATATAAAGAGTTTGATGAATTTAATAAATTACCTTACAAAAATAAGATATTTTTTACGGCAAATAATAATTTCACTAAGAGTGAATCTATATATATAAAAGAATATAGTAAATCTGGATTTGTAGAGGATGATATGTTATTTTGTACAAAATACTTAAATCTTACCCAATATATTAATGGGATAAAAAAGGAGACAATTTTTAATGAATGAAAAAAATGATGTTAAAATATTTGTAGTAATGCATAAGAGTGTTAATTTAGAAAAGATGAAATTAGATAAAATTTATAAAAGGCTATTAGTTGGACAAAATAGTACTGATGAAAAAGACATATTAATCGATTCTACTAAAGATAATATATCGGAAAAAAATAAATTTTATTGTGAATTAACTGGCTTGTATTGGATTTGGAAAAATATAAAATGTGAATATATAGGATTATGCCATTATAGAAGATTTTTTAAAAAGAATAATGGTTATTTAACTAAAAATGATATTTTAAAAATATTAAATAATAAAAAGAAAGATATAATTTTACCACCTAAATGGTATACTATTTTAACAGTAGATGAGGTATATAAAAAAAATCATATTGCTTCCGACCTAGAAATGTGTAGGCAAGTAATAGAAGAAATTTATCCAGAATATTTAGGAAGTTTTGATAAAATAATGAAAGGTCATTCTGTTCATACATTAAATATGTTTGTTGCAAAGAAAGAGTTAATAGATAAATATTGTGAATGGTTATTTACAATTTTAAGTAATGTAGAAAAGAGAATTGAGCTTGGATTGAGAAATGACTATCAAAAAAGAGTTTTTGGATTTTTAGCTGAAAGATTGTTTAATGTTTGGATAGAAAAAAATAACTTAGAAGTTTATGTTTGTAATGTAGAAAATACAGAACAAAGATTTAGTAATAAAGTTAAGCCTAAAATAAATAATATAATTGTGAAAACAATTTTGAAATTAAAGCAATTTGAAATTTGATAAAGATTTGAATAATATAATAGTAAAGGGAATTTTTTAGAGTGGAAAAGATGAAAAAAAAAGATTTAATATTAAAAATATTAATAATAATTAATTTGGCCAATTTTTTTATTGCATGTTTAGGAACTCGTTTTTTAAATTTAAAGATATTATTAGTAGTTGTAAATTTAATTGTGATATTTTTTGCTGATGAAGAAACATTATTGGCGACATTATTCTATTTGCATCCAAATTCAGCCTTATATGATGATATCGGATTTAAATATATTTTTAATTTTGGAATTTTTATTTGTTTATTAAAACTGGTAATTGTTTATAGATGGAAATTCAATAAGAGGATACTTTCGATATTTTTAATGATTGTTGTATATGATATAATATTAATGGGAATAAATGGCCAAATAGATGTTTCGATACTATCCATGATTTCTTGGATTTCTTCATATTTGGTTTTGATTTTGTATATAGGACATCAAGACAAAATTGATAAGAAGAAAGTTTATAAATATTTTGCAACAGGGTTTACTTTGGCGTTTTTGTGTGCAATTATTTATCCAATTAAAAAGTATGGTATTAATAATATACCTACAGCATATAGATTCATAGGATTATTAAGGGATCCTAATTATTATTGTGTAGATGCTTTAATTTTAATTTTTTCGACAGATATATATATAGAAAAAAAATGGACAAAAATACTATTAGAATGTATGTTTGCGATTATGGGGGTTTTATCTATATCAAAAACTTTTATAATATTACTAATAGCAGGTTTCGTTATTAAAACATGTATACACATGAGTAAAAGTAAATTAAAAATAAAAAATATGATTTGTGCGTTTTGGATAGTTTGTGCAATAATTGGCATAGTATTTACTACAAATAAATTTGATTATATTACTGAAAAATACTTATATAGAACATCAACAACTTCAGCATTTACAGGAAGGGATTATATTCAAGAATATTATATTAATATTTTACTTAATAATCCAATGAAGTTAATGTTTGGAAGTAGTTCTAAATATAATCACTTATTAGGTATTGGACATGAAATTGGAAGCGAATTCTTTGAGGATATGGTTGCGCATAATACATATTTAGATATTATCTTAGCTTGGGGGATATTTGGATTTTTTTTGTATATGTTTTTTATATATAATTTGCAAGATTTATTAAAAAAACAATATAATTCAATAACTGAAAGAGAGCATAAAAGTAGTTATTATACATTGATTATATTATTATGTGGATTTTTGTTTGTATTAAGTTATATGTTTGTTGACTTTTTTGCTATAATGTTAATTTATATTTTTATGGCAAAATATCCAATAGAAAAAATAAAAAATGATGAAGAGGTAAGAGGTTATGTATGATTATTTAATAGTAGGTTCTGGTTTGTTTGGAACAGTATTTGCATATGAAGCGAATAAACAAGGAAAAAAATGCTTAGTAATAGATAAAAGAGAACATATTGGAGGAAATATATATACAGAAAAAATTGAAGATATAAATGTACATAAATATGGTGCACATATATTTCATACAAGCAATAAAGAAATATGGAATTATATTAATCAATTTACTGAGTTCAATAGATATACAAATTCACCAATTGCGAGATATAAAGATGAAGTATATAATCTTCCATTTAATATGAATACATTTAATAAATTATGGGGAGTATTTACGCCAGAAGAAGCAAAACAAAAAATTAATGAAGAGCTAGAAAATATTAATATCGAAGAACCTAAGAATTTAGAAGAGCAAGCTATAAAATTAGTAGGAAGAACTATATATGAAAAATTAGTAAAGGGATATACAGAAAAGCAATGGGGACAAAAGGCAACAGAACTACCAAGTTTCATTATTAAAAGATTACCAGTTCGCTTTACATATGATAATAATTATTTTAATGATAAATATCAAGGAATTCCAATTGGGGGATATACTCAAATTGTGGAAAAAATGCTTGATGGTATTGAGGTAAGATTGAATTGTGATTACTTTGAAAATAAAGAAGAATTAGACAAGCTGGCTTCAAAAATTATTTTTACAGGGCCAATAGATCAGTATTATAATTATTGCTATGGAGAACTAGAGTATCGAAGTGTAAGATTTGAAAATGAAGTATTAGACAAAGAAAATTTTCAAGGAAATGCAGTTATTAATTATACTGAGTATGAAGTTCCATATACAAGAATAATAGAACATAAACACTTTGAATTTGGAACACAGCCTAAAACAGTAATTTCAAGAGAATATTCAGATAAATGGACAAAAGATAAAGAACCATACTATCCAATTAATAATGAAAAAAATAATAAATTATATAGTAAATACAAAGAATTAGCAGATAAAGATGAAAACGTTATATTTGGTGGAAGATTAGGACAATACAAATATTATGATATGGATAAAGTAATAGAAGAAGCATTAAAATGTGTAAAGGAAGAGATTTATGACTAAAAGTGTAAAGAAAAATTATATTTATAACTTAACATATCAAATTCTAGTGATGATAGTTCCTTTAATAACAACTCCATATTTGTCAAGAGTATTAGGGGCAGAAGCAATTGGAATATATAGTTATACACTTTCAATAACTACATATTTTATATTATTTGGTTCTTTGGGTGTAGCAATGTATGGTCAAAGAGAAATTGCATATGTACAGGAAGATAAAGAAAAGAGAAGTAAAGTTTTTTATGAAATATTGTTAATGAGATTTATTACATTAGGAATATCAATGATAATATTCTATATTACATTTGTAATGAGGGGACAATATTGCATTTATTATAGAATATTAATGCTAGAAATAATAGCAAATGCTTTAGATATTAGTTGGTTCTTTCAAGGGATTGAAGAATTTAAAAAGACAGTTATAAGAAATACAATTGTAAAAGTAGTTAGTGTAATATGTATTTTTACATTTGTAAAAAATTCTAATGATTTAAATAAATATTTTTTAATATATGTATTGTCAACATTTTTTGGAAATATATCATTATGGATGTATATACCTAAATATATAGAAAAGATTCAAATAAAAAAATTACAAATTTTTAGACATTTAAAACCAACTATATCATTGTTTATACCGCAAGTTGCAGTTCAAATATATACAGTATTAGATAAGACAATGATAGGATCTATTGTAGAAGACAAATCAGAAGTTGGATTTTACGAACAAGCTCAAAAAATGATAAAATTATTAATAACAATATCTACAGCTTTAGGAACTGTTATGGTACCAAGAATGGCGAGTACATTTGCAAAAGGCGATAAAAAGAAACTAAGAGAATATATGGATAGGTCTTTTCAATTTGTTTTAATGCTTGTTTTTCCACTAATGTTTGGAATGATAAGTATTGCAAATAAGTTTGTACCAATTTTTTATGGTAGTGGATATGAAAAGGTTATTATATTAATAAATATAATTGTACCTATCGTTTTAGCAATAGGGCTAAGCAATGTTATAGGAACACAATATTTATTACCAACAAAGAAACAAAAAGAATATACTATTTCTGTTACTGCTGGAGCAATAGTAAATTTTGTTTTAAACATGATTTTTATAAGATTATGGGGAGCTGTGGGAGCTTCAATAGCCACTGTTATTGCAGAGTTTACTGTAACAGGTGTGCAGTTTTATATGGTGAGAAAAGAAATAAGCTTTTTGAAAATTATAAAACTTATGAGAAATTATGTAATAGCAAGTATAATAATGCTTGTTATGAGTTTAATAGCAGGAAAAATTATAACAAACAATATAATTTCAATTATGATTCAAATATTAATTGCTGGAGCTATATATTTTATATTATTATTTATACTAAAGGATAAAATGATTAATGATGGAATAGAATTGATAAGACTAAAATTAAAAACCAAAAGCAATATATAGTACAAAAGTTTGAAAAGATTATGCAAAAAGGGGAAATAAATGAAAGAACTAATATCTGTTATTATTCCAATTTATAATACGGAAGAGTACTTAGAAAAATGTGTAATAAGTATAATTAATCAAACTTATAAAAATATAGAAATTATACTTATCAACGATGGCTCAACTAGTATGAATTGTATAAATATATGTCAAAATTTTGAAAAAGTATATAATAATGTAAGATTTTATAACAAAAATAATGATGGAGTATCAGAGACAAGAAATTTTGGTATAGAAAAGGCAAATGGAAAATATTTATTATTTATAGATAGTGATGATTGGATAGAAAAAGATACTATAGAAATTTTATACGAGAATATAAAGAATAATGATATGAGCATATGCTTGTACCATAGAGTATTTGAGAATTATAACTTGATTGATAATATAAAGAAGTTGGAAAATGATATTATTTTAAGCAAAACTAAAACTTTAAAAATATTATTTTTGAATGGAAAATATAAAATGAATTATCAAGGTTTCATATTCAATAAATTATTTAAAAAAGAGATTATTGATAGATATAATATTAGATTTGATAAGGATATTTGTTATAATGAAGATAGATTATTTGTATTTAATTATTTATTGCATTGTAATAAACCAATATATTTTTCAAAGTATATAGGTTATAATTATTATAGAAGAGAAGGCAGTGTAACAAATCAAAAAGCATATAATGAAAAAATGTATACTGAATTTATTGCGTTTGATAAAATGAGTAAATTAGCAGTAGATAATAAAATAAATAATTTAGACAGACTAATTAGAAACGAATATGTGAATCATTCGTTACAAATGTTTATAAAGTATAATTATTTGCCAGAGCATGTTATAAAAAAATACATTAATAATGCTCGTAAATATCTAAAACAAGTAGTTTTTAGCTACAATATAAAAGTAAGGAGTAAATTATCGATATTAAAAAAATATTTGATAATAATATATATAAAACAAATGAAAAAAAAGAGAAAACTAGCAATTCTAACAATCAATGATGATTGTAATTTAGGAAACAGACTCCAAAACTATGCCACACAAGAGACACTAAAAAAATGCAACATAGAAGTAGAAACAATACAAAATCAAAAAGGAATAGTAGGAAAAGGATATATTAAAAAGAAACTAAAAGAGCTAATAAAAAGAATATTAATCATAAAGCCCAAATACAAAAGATACAACAACTTTATGAAATTTAACAAAAATATAAAATACTCAAAATATCATATAGACATGAAACATATTCCTAATAAATTAGCAACAGAGTACAATCAATATATAACAGGAAGTGACCAAGTTTGGAATCCAAACTTCAATAGAATGTCAGACATAGACTTTCTAAAATTTGCACCAAAAGAAAAAAGAAGTTCTTTTAGTGCAAGTTTTGGAATTAGCGAAATACCAAAAGAATTAAAAGAGTATTATAAAAACAACTTATTAGAAATGAAAAATCTTTCTGTAAGAGAAGATAGAGGCAAAGAAATAATAGAAGAGCTAACAGGAAGAAAAGATGCAGAAGTACTAATAGATCCAACAATGATGTTAACAGCAGAAGAATGGGATAAGGTTTCTAAAAAACCTAGAAAATTAACAACGGACAAATACATATTAAATTATTTTCTAGGTAATTTATCAGAAAAAAGAAGAAAAGAAATAGAAAAAGTGGCAACTCAAAATGGTTGTACAATAATTAACTTGATGGATAAAAATGACCAACTATATGCATCAGGACCAAGTGAATTTTTATACTTAGTAAAAAATGCCTTTATGATATGTACTGATTCTTATCATGGTTCAATATTTTCTATAATTTACAATAAAACATTTGTTGTTTTTGATAGAGAAGATAATATTGTAAATATGAATTCAAGATTAGAAACTTTATTATCAAAATTTCAATTACAAGAAAGATATAGTAAAGACGGAAAAATACCAGAAGAACTGTTACAATGTGATTATACAGAATGTTATAAAATACTCGAATTAGAAAAAGAAAAAACAAATGAGTATATAGAAAAAATCTTAAATAACAGCAATGATGAGAAAAATAAGGAAGGAAGCATCAATTGAAAGAAAAAAGTCAAATAAAAATGGGAGCTATATTATCATATGCCATAATTGTAGTAAACATGCTAGTTGGAATATTATATACACCAATATTAACAGCAAAACTAGGGCAATCAGAATATGGATTATATTCATTAGTCACATCGGTTATTTCCTATTTAACAATATTAGATTTTGGCTTTGGAAATGCAATAATAATTTATACAACAAAATATAGGGTAAGCAAGCAAAAAGAAAAAGAAGAAAAGCTACATGGAATGTTTCTTATAATTTATACGATAATTGGTATCATAGCAGGAATTATAGGAGCTATTTTATGGATAAATGTCGATAAATTATTTGGAAATTCCATGACACATGAGGAATTGCAAAAAGCAAAAGTTTTGATGGGAATATTAACATTAAATTTGGTGTTAACATTTCCATTAAGTGTATTTAGCTCAATAATAACAGTATATGAAAAATTTATATTTTCTAAGTTACTTAATTTAATAAGAATTATAGCTACACCTATAGTAATGTTAGTTTTGCTAAACTTTGGATATAAATCAATAGCTTTAGTTATTTTAAATACAGTACTTAATTTGGTAACACTGATATTAAACTATGTATATTGTAAACAAAAATTACATATTAAACTTAAATTTGGTAAGATAGATATAAAGTTATTAAAAGAAATAATGGCATATTCGGTATGGATATTTTTAAATAGTATTATGGACAAAATAAATTGGAATGTGGATCAATTTATTTTAGGAACAATATCAGGTACAGCTGTAGTAGCTATATATTCAGTAGCAAGCCAGTTAAATCAAATGTATTTGAATTTTTCAACTGCTATTGCAGGAGTAATGTTGCCTAAAGTAGCTAAGATGGAAGAACAAAAAGCTACTGATGAAGAATTTTCACAGGTATTTATACAAACAGGGAGAATTCAATACATAGTAATGGCATTAATAATGTCAGGATTTGTATTATATGGACAAGAATTTATAAATCTTTTATGGGTTGGACCAGAATATAGCCAATCATACATAATTGCTTGCATATTAATGTTACCGCTAACAATACCATTAATACAGAATGTTGGCTTAAACATAATACAAGCTAAAAACCAGTATAAGCTTAGAGTTATAGTATTATTTGTTTTTGCAATATTTAACTTGATAGTCACTATATTTTTAGCAAAATTATACGGCGGAATTGGTGCTGCAATAGGAACATCACTATCAATAATTTGTGGTCAAATAATATTTATGAATATTTTCTATTATAAAAAGACACATATAAATATACCTGAATTTTGGAAAAATATTCTTAAGATGAGTATACCTGTATTAGTAGTTGCCTTTTTTGGAGTTATAATAAAAAAGGTTTGGCCAATAGATAATAATTTGAAATTAGTAATCCAAATATTAATTTATACAGTTTTGTATTTAGGAATAATGTGGAAATTTGGAACAAATCAATATGAAAAAGAATTAGTAACTAAACCTTTAAATAAGCTATTTAAAAAGTAGAAAGGTAGGTAATTATATGGATGAGATGCCTAAAGCTTTTGCTTGTATTAATAAAGATAATAAAATAAGAAATAGTAGTTCATCCGGAGGAATGTTCACATTATTGGCAGAAAATATATTACAAAATGGAGGCGTCGTATTTGGAGTAGCATTTGATGAGAACTATAGCATAATTCATACATATGCAGAAAACAAAAAAGACTGTGAAAAATTCAGAGGCTCAAAATATGTACAAAGTCAAATTGGAGACAGTTTAAAAAAAGTAAAAGAATTTTTAGAAGATGGAAGATATGTGCTATTTACAGGAACGCCATGTCAAATTGAGGGGCTAAAAAAATATTTGAATAAAGAATATGAAAAATTGTATACACAAGACATAATTTGTCATGGAGTTCCACCACATAAAGTATGGGAAAGATACTTAGAATATAGAAAAAAACAATCAGGGCAGAATCCAGAAAATATATCATTTAGAAATAAAGATGAAGGCTGGAGAAAATTCAGCATGAAGTTTGAATATAAAGATGGTCAGAATTATATAAATAATTTGGATCAAGACCCATATATGCAAGCATTCTTGAGAAACACAAGCTTAAGAGAATCATGTTACAACTGTCAATTCAAGAAAAAGAATAGAGCATCAGACATAACATTAGCAGACTTTTGGGGAATAGAGAATGTTGCTCCAGAAATGGATGATGACAAAGGAACATCTTTAGTAATAGTAAATTCAGAAAAAGGAAAGCAGATATTTGAACAAATAAAAGACAAAATAATGTATAAAGAGGTTGATTTTGAAGAAGCAATACGATATAATCCAAGTATGACAAGTTCATCTGCCAAAGATCCTAACAGAGAAAAATTCTTCGAAAATTTGGATAAAATGCCATTTGATAAATTGGTAAAAAAATATACATATACACCAAGTATAATAAAAAGAATCTATTGGAAAGTGAAAAGAATAGCCAAAAGGTAATAAGAAAAAACTAAGAGGGGGATTAGTATATGGGAAATACTAATAAAGCTTTAATCATAGCTGCAAGTGTTCTTTTTGCACTATTAGTAATTTCATTAGGAGAGTATATATATTCACAATCAAGTGAGAGCGAAAATGCAGAATCAACAATAGCTGATATGGAAGCAATGACACGTAATAAACAATATGAATTATATAGTGGAATTAGAAGTGGCGGAGAAGTAAAACGTTTGTTAAAACTTGCTGCTGATAACAATCAAGAATTATATAAAAGTCAAGATACAATAAAAAGTTGTGTATGTATACGTACAAATGTAGATAGCATTTTAAAAGAATTTGCAAATGATGGGCAGATGAAAGCAGGGCTAAATGGTTCAAGAAGTTATGGTGTAAGATATCCTAGCAACATATACCAGATAGCAGATTGTATATCAATTTATCAAAAATATAATGTAAGATTTTCTTATAATGAATATGGCTATATATGGGAAATAAATATAGAGAATGTAGATGGAAATAAGTAAAAAAATGAAAAAAGTTATAAATATAATATCAATAATAATTTGGATGGCAGTAATATTTACTTTTTCTGCAATGTCAGGGGAAGAATCGAATCAAAAAAGTAAAGAAGCAATAAAAGAAACTGTAAATACAATAAAAAATTTAGACTCAAAAGAAAGTGGGGAGTCAGAGGAAAAGACAACAACAGAACCTAATAAAGAAGTTGCAGAAAATCCTAAAAACAATGAAGAGGCACCAAAAGAACGACTTGTAGAAAAATTAAATACGCCATTACGAAAATGTATGCATGCAAGTGAATATTGCATATTAAGTATTTTAATATTGAATTGTATGCAAAAATATAATATAAAAAAGTCAAAATCAATAATAATTGCAATAATAATATCATTTATATATGCATGTACAGATGAATTTCACCAACTGTTCGTAATAGGCAGAACAAGCCGATTTACAGATGTTTCGATAGATACTGCGGGTGCAATAATAGGATGTGTTTTTTATATAATAATTTTAAAAATAATATTAAACTTAAAAAAACAACAAAAAATTTATAAATGGTAAAATTAAGTGACGCACTTTGAAATAAAAATAGACACATAAGATTACAAATGATACAATGTGATTGTCAAGAAAACATTGAAAGGATTTGTAAAAATATGTGTCAAAAAGATTATAACAAAAAATAGAAAAAAAGAAATACCAACATTTAAATTATGTTGAAAAAACACAAATAGAAAGATGGTATAACATAGAAAAGAAGGCATGTTCAGAGATAGCAAAATTATTAAATAAAAGTGTGAGAACAATACAAATAGAAATAAAAAGAGGAATGGTAAAAAATCTAACAACACAGTTAGAAATAAAATATGTATATAGTGCAGATGTATCAGAGAAAAAATATAAAGCAGAATTTAAAGATAAATTTAAAACAATAACATTTGATAATAGATTAATCAGAAGATTTTATTGCAATTTATAAAACAACAAAAAATTTCAAAAAACTATTGCACAATAAAATATAAAATGTTATAATCAAATAGTAAAATAAAAAAAGAGAGGGAGATAATTATGAAAAAGAGTTTATTAATATCAATTTTAACAGCCGTAATAGTAATGGCATGTGCAACATTGGTAAATGCTGCAACAACAGCAACATTAGCAGACGAATTATATGCAAAAGGAAAAAAATATGGAATGACATCAGCTGATAAAGTAAAAGTAGAAAGATATTTATCAGAAAATACTGTAACTGATGAACAAGCAAATGCAATCGTTGCAAAAGCAGACGAAGCAATAGCTGTAATGGAAGCAGCTGGAACAACAGACTACAGCAAATTAACAGATGCTCAAAAAGACCAAATAAAATCAATAGCTAACTCAGCAGCAGATATAATAGACGTTAAATTAGTATTCAAAAAGAATACAGTTGAAATTTACAACAATGCTGGAAAACTAATTGAAACAATTGGAAACAATAATGGAAAATTAGCATATACAGGAAATAATGTTAATGTTGTTTTAACAACTTCTGTAATAGCAGTAATTGCCCTTGCTATCACTGTTGCAACAAAGAGAATTTCAAATGAAAAATAAACTAGTACAATCAGTAAAAGCAACTATTAGTAGCATAATAGTTGCTTTATTAATTACTGTGCTATTATTACTAGCAATAAAACTATTTTTAGGGCGAAAAATAGATAATATATTTACTTTAGCAAACAAAGTATCAATAGCAACAAACAATCAAGGTGAGCAAGCAGCACCAGTAATTAGTACTGACAATGAAAACGAAAAAACAACAATAAAAAACTATCCAGAATATGGAACACAATATGCAACAATAGAAATAGACAAGATAGGAGTTAATTTACCTGTATATTATGGAGACACATTAGATATCCTAAAAAAAGGAGTTGGACATTCTAGTGGAAGCTACTTTCCAGGCGAAGGTGGTTCAATAATATATATGGGGCACAATTCAAAAAAAATGTTTAGAAGATTTTCAGAATTACAAATAGGAAACGAAATAAAAGTTACAACATCATATGGAGAATATGTATATAAAATTTATGATATGCAATTAATAAAAGAAACAGAAATAGATAAACTACCAATTCAAAGAGATAAAGAAATTTTGATGGTATATACATGTTATCCATTTAACAATGTTGGATATGCAACTCAAAGATATGTTGTATATGCAGAATTAGAAAAATAAGCATAATAGGAAAGGAAAATAAAAATGAAAGTATTAGTAAATCTTCTAAAATTTATATTTATAATGATACTAACAGTAGCTATAATAGGACTTGGATTATTTGCAATTGCATTTTCAACTGTTTTAAATAAAGATTATGTTGTACAAAAATTAGAAGAAACAGATTTTTATTCTGGAACATACAAATTGGTAGAATCAAATTTTGAAAATTATATATATCAATCAGGGTTAGATGAAGAAGTGTTAAAAGAAATATGTTCACAAGACAAAGTAAAAAAAGATATTAATATCATGTTAAACAATATATATAGTGGAACCAATCAAAGTATAGATACAACTGAAATTTCAGAAAAGTTAAATGCAAATATTGACAAATCTGGAATAAAAAATAAGCAAAACGAAAGTGCAATAAATGAATTTGTAAAACACATCTGCCAAGAATATACAGATACTTTAGTTCATAGCAAATACGAGACAGAAATTAATAAAATGTATAACAAAATAAATACCTTGTTAAATAAGGTGTATAATACATTATTAATAGTATTTGTTATAGATTTAATTTTAATAATTATAATAAATAAAAAGAAAATTTCGAAAGATATTCAAGCTTTGGGAATTGCATTAATGTCAGCATCAATATTTCAAATTGTAGCTTGCCAAATAATAACATCAAATGTAGATGTAAAAAATATAAAAATTTTTAATGATGTATTTTCAAATTGTTTGGTAACAATTATTCAAGATGTATTAAATAAAATTAATTCGTTGGCATTAGGAACATGCATATTTGCCGTAATTATACTTGGAATATATGTATCAATAAAAGTTAATAAAAAAACAAAAGATGAGCCTGAACAAAATGAGGCTGAATAAAATAATTATACTCGGGAAGGGAAAAGAATATAATGGAAGAACTAGATTTAAAAGAATTATTACAAATGTTTTGGGAAAAGAAAATACAAATAATATTAGTCGTAGCAATTTCTGCAGTTATAGGCATAATATATACGTCAACATGCGTAAAGCCTAAATATGTGGCAAAAACAAGTTTGTTACTTGCAACGAACTCTTCATCTGTTAATGCAGGTTCAACATCAATAACAACTACAGATGTTACATTAAACTCAAAGTTAGTTTCTACATATAGTAAACTTGTAAAAAGTGATAAAGTTATAAGAAATGTAATATCTAATTTATCTTTAAATATGGATGAAGATGTATTAAAAAATAGCGTAAGTGTAACTGCAACAGAAGATACTGAGTTTATTGAAATTTCAGTAAAAAATGAAGACCCTGTTTTAGCAACTAAGATTGCTAATGAGATGTCTAAAGTGTTCATAGAAAATGTAAAAGAATTTTATAAAGTTGAAAACGTTCATGTTGTAGACGCAGCAGAAGTGCCACAATCACCATATAATGTAAATCATATAAAAGATGTTATTATATTCGCATTTGTTGGAGCTGTAATAGCAGTATTGTATGTATTGGTTTCAAATATGTTGGATACAACAATAAAATCTGAGGATGACATTGAAAAAATTTTCAAACAAACAGTATTAGCAACAATGCCACTTTATGAAAACAATGATAACAAAAAAAGGAGGAGAAATAACAAATGAGAAGAGAACTAATAGCATATGAAGACCCAAAATCTCATGTTTCTGAATTATTTAGAACTTTAAGAACTAATGTACAATTCATAAACTCTAATAAAAAACTTAGAACATTACTAGTAACATCAACAATACCAAATGAAGGAAAGTCTTGGATATCATCAAACTTGGCTATAACATTTGCACAAGCCAATAAAAGAGTACTTTTAATTGATGCGGATATGAGAAAATGTTCGCTATATAAAATATTTAGAGTAGAAGCTTGCCCAGGATTATCTAATTATTTAGCAGGAATGAATGAGAATAATGACGGAAACAACCTAGGCAAATATGTAAGGGAAACAGAGGTGCCAAACTTGTATTTGTTACCTGCTGGAAATATACCACCAAATCCGTCAGAATTATTAGCTTCATCACGTATGACAGCATTATTAAATGAATTAAAGAGAGAGTTTGATTTGATAATTATAGATGGTACACCATCAAAACTAGTAACTGATGCTGTAGTATTATCAAGAATAGTTGATTCAACTATTATAGTAACAGGACATAATATGGTAAAAAAAGATGACTTGTCAAAAGTTATTAGAGATATTCAAAATGTTGGCGGAAGAATTGCAGGAATAGTTTATAATAAAAAACCTGTTTCAGGAAAGAAAATAAATGAAACTTATTATTATTCTTTTGATGCTATGAAAGTGGATTCTAGAAAAAAACAAGAAATGGAATTTGAACAAAGAAGACAAGCTCAACGAAATAGGGCAAATGACATGATTAAAAGAGATAGAAACTCAAATGAATCTAGGAATGCTGCACAGCAACATCAAGGAAATCAACGTCCACATAATCAAACACCTCAGCAAAATCAACAGCAGCGTCCACAACAAAGAACTCAAAATTCAAATATAAATACTAATGCAAACTCAAATACAAATCAAAATATGAATCAAAATCAAGGCCAAAAACAACCAAATATATCACAACCACAACAACAAGCCAAATCGCCTGAAGATAGAGCTGCTGAGATGTTAAAACAATTTAATGATTATTTGCAAAAAGAAAAAGAGAATAGAGATAAGAGGAATTTTTAATGATAGATTTTCATTCACATATATTGCCAAATATAGATGACGGCTCAAGAAATATTGAGGAATCAATAAAATTAATAAAAGAAGCACAGCAAGTTGGCTTTACGGGAATTATTTCAACATCACATTATTTACAAGGATATTACGAATGTGATGAAAGTAGTAGAAGCTCTTTAGTAGAGCAATTAAAAAAACAAATACAAAGCAATAATTTAACAAATATGAATTTATATTTAGGAAGCGAAATTTATGTAACAGAAGAAATGATAAAACTAATAGAACAACAAAAAGCGTCAACAATAAATGGAACCGATTACCTATTATTTGAACTTCCTATGAACTCAAAACCATTATTTGCTAAATCAATAGTCTATAATTTAATGGAAAAAGGATATAGACCAATAATTGCTCATCCAGAACGTTATAGCTATGTGAAAGAAGATATTACATTTGTAAAAGAACTAAAAGATATGGGGGCACTTTTTCAATCAAATTATGGAAGTGCTATAGGAATGTATGGAATAGAAGCAAAGAGAACATTAAAAAAACTATTAAAAAATGATTGGATAAGCTTTTTGGGTTCAGATGTCCATAGAGCAGGACAAATTTACCCGGAGATTCCTAGAATTATAAAAAAATTAGGTAAGTGGATTTCGTCAGAAAAACTTGAAGAATTAACAACTTTAAATGCACAAAAAGTTTTAAATAATGAATTTATATAGAATAAAAATTATTGGAGCAAAGTAGAAACAGCTTTGAAAATCCTATTATATAAAAGAAAAGGCAGGAGCACATCTCCTGCCTTTATGTATGCTAATATGCTTAAACAAAAAACATAAAAATCATATATAAAATCAAGAAAAATACTTCTGCCATTACTTATATTATATGCAACAAATGCATAAATATACATGAAATATAATAAATAATAAAATAAATTATTATACATACTTAAAATACGATTAGTAAATACTAGACCTAACTAGTAAAATTACTTATTAGCCATATTGTTTTCAACTTGTTGAATCATTTTTCTAACCATATTTCCACCTATTTTACCAGCATCTTTAGCTGATATATCACCATTGTATCCATCTTTTAAAGTAACACCTACTTCTGAGGCAACTTCGTATTTAAATTTATCTAAAGCGCTCATAGCTTCTGGAACTAATTTTTTATTACTATTGTTTGTGTTTGACATGTTATTCACCTCCTGCTATATATAACATTATTATTGTTAAGAAAAAACTATTGCTTTTTCTAAACTTATGATGTACAATTTGAAAGAAAAATAAACAGGAAATTTTTGCTTTTTTTTTACGCATTCTATCCTGCTTTTTTCTGTAAATTGCACGGAAAAAAGCGATTTCGGGTGTATGCACGGAAAAAAAGCGATCTTACGTGTGCAGTTTTGCACGGAAAAAAAGCGATCTCGCGTGTGCAAGAAAGGAAAAAAGAAAAATGAATAAATTAGTAGCAATTGATTTAGATGGTACAATGCTAAATCAATATGGAGTGATAACACAGAAAACAAAGAAAGCAATAGAAAGAGCACAACTAAAAGGGATAGAAGTAATTATTGCATCAGGAAGGCCAATTGATTCGATAAAAACAATTGCAAAAGAAATAAATAGCAATAAATATTTTATTTCAGGAAATGGAGCTATTGTATATGATATAGCAAATGATCAAATAATATACGAAAATACTTTAAAAAAGCAAAAAACTTTAGATATTATAAAAATTTGCGAAGAAAATAGCATTTATTATAATATTTATACAGAAAAGGAAATTTTGGCTAAAAGTTTACAAGCCAATGTGTTATATTACAATAAAGAAAATTTAAATAAGGAAGAGAAAGATAAAACTCATATTAATATAGTAAGTGATATTTATCATTATATACAAGAAAGAGATGAAAAAGTATTAAAAATAACAGTATGTGATAGTAGTAAATCTATATTTAATTCTATAATGAGGAAATTAAAAGAAATAAATGATATTGAAGTACTAGAAGTGTCACATATGTCTAGAAAGATGATAAAACAAGGAACAGAAGATGTTCCGATAGAATATTTTTATACGGAAATTTCTGCAAAAAATGTCGATAAATGGAATGCACTACAAGTATTAAAAAATAAGATGCAAATAGCTGAAGAACAGATTGTTACAATTGGTGATAATTTGAATGATAAAATGATGATTGAAAAAGCAAAACTAGGAATTGCTATGGGGCAAAGTACACCATATGTAAAAGAAATTGCAGATAAAATAACATATTCAAATATAGAAGATGGTGTTGCATATGCGCTAGATAATTTAATTTAATTTTGCACGGAAAAAAAGCGATCTCGCGTGTGTCGCGTGTGCAATTTTGCACGGAAAAAAAGCAATCTCACGTGTGCAATATTACAAAAATATTACAAAAATATTAAGTTTATATTACAAAATTTGCATATTGTTGATTTTGATAAAAAAAAGAGGTAAAATTAATAAAGATAGCATATAAAGCATATAAATGCGGAAAATAAGGAGGAAATAAAAAATGGCATCAAATCCAATGCAAAGAAAAGCAAGAAATTCATTCCTATTAGGAGTGATAATAACATTATTAATAGCGGGGGTAATAGTAGCATTATTATTCGTGCAACTTAAACAAAAGACAGAACAATTAAGAGCAGAAGCTAACTCAAAAAGAAATGTATATGTTTTAAGTCAAGACGTAAAATCTGGTCAAGTAATAACACAAGACATGTTTGTTACGAAACAAATTAGTCAAGACGCAATACCAAGCAATGCGACTGCAACATCTTCAGTTATAGACACATGGTATTTACAAACAAAAGACGGAAAAACATTTAGCACAGACTACTATAACAATATAACAAACACATCATTTAGTAAAAGCCAACAAGGTTTATACATAAATGAACCTGATTCTATTATAGAGGTTGTAGAAATCAATGGTAAAAAATACAAATGCACAGATAAATACAATGGAGACGTGAATTCATTAACAGAAGTATCATCTAGAGATAATGTACTACAAGATGATGACGGTGCATATATAGTAGATGCTTCAAATACTAATGATATAATTACAAGAGTATACCAAGAAACAGCAACTGGTTCATATTATGTGTATAAATTAGATACAGATTCAATGACAACTTCAACACAAAGAACTAGAGTTAAAACATATTTATCTTTGCAAAATGTACCAGTAGTTGCAAAAGTAACAATGAATAAAAATACAGTTGCAACACCAAATCTTGTTGTACAATCTGATGAAGTTGTAACAGATGATACAAGACAACAAGAATATAATATGATAGTACTACCAGTTGACTTGATGACAAATGATTATGTTGATGTAAGATTAATGACACCAGGTGGACAAGACTTCATAGTAGTATCAAAAGCACAAGCCAATATTCCAGTAAATTCTGATGGTTCATATGTGGCAGACACAGTAAGATTGAATTTAAGAGAAGATGAAATATTATCAATGTCAAGTGCAATTGTAGAGGCATATGGTTTGTTAGGCTCAAGATTATATGCAACCAAATATGTCGAAGCAGGAATGCAAGCAGCATCATTACCAACATATACACCAAATGCAGCAGTAACAGCACTAATTCAATCAAATCCTAACATTGTAACTCAAGCAAGCGCAGAATTAGCTGCAAGATATTCAGACTCTGCTAAGAAGAGTAGAAATGATTATTTACAATCATTAATAAATTCAACAGAAGATTACAATTCAAATATATCTGATAAATCAGAAGAAAAAATAACAAATGAAATAACATCAAGACAAAAATATTTAGAATCTTTAGCTAGCGGAGCTACAGGAACTGATGCAACAACATCTTCAAATTAAAACTTTTAGCAAGAGAATCCTCTTGCTAAAAGAACTTTAAATAAGTTGTAAAACATGCAGTATTGCAAGAAAGGAAGATAAAAATATATGAAAAAAATAGGGTTTATAGGAGCCTATGATAAGACAGATGTAATATTAAGTGTAGCCAAAGTATTAGCAATGGCAAGCAAAAAAGTCCTAGTAATAGATGACACAATAACACAAAAATGTAAATATGTTGTACCAGTTATAAACCCAACTAAGTCATATGTAACAACTTATGAGAATATAGATGTGGCAGTTGGACTAGATAGCTTTGAAAAACTAAGACAATATATGGGACTAGAGGAAAATGAAAATTTAGAATATGATTATGTGATAGTAGATACAGATAGTTTTGAAGGTGTTACAAGATTTGCATTACAATCTTCTGAAAAAATATACTATGTAACATCATTTGATATGTATTCATTAAAAAAAGGAGTCGAAATAATAAGCCAACTAGGAGTGCCTACTAGAATGACAAGAATATTTTATACAAGATATATGCTTAAAGAAGAAGAAGAATATTTCAATTTTTTAGTGCTTGGATCAAAAGCAATATGGAATGAAGAAAAAATATATTTTATATTAGAAAACGGTGATTGGCCAGAAATAATGGAAAATCAGCGTTTGAATGAAATAAAACTTAGAAATTTGAGTAATGAATATAGAAACAATATTGAATTTTTAGCAAAAGATATAGACGAAGAAATAGATAAAAGAGAAATTAGAAACATAATTAAAAGTCTTTAATATTTAGAAGGAGAAGAAAATGCCAATTGTAACATTTTGGAATGATGAGAGAGACCAAACAGGGAAAACCCTTACTGCAGTTGCAGTTGCAACTCGAATGGCTATAGAACGCAATTATAAAATTCTATTAATATCAACAAGCTTTCAAGATCCAACAATAAAAAATTGTTTTTGGGGAGATGAAACACAAAAAACATTAAAATTATTTGGAATTAAGTCAAATAATATAGCTGTTGAAAATGGAATTGAAGGTCTTATAAAATTAATAGCAGCTAACAAATTAACACCAAATGTAATAACAGATTACACTAAAGTAATTTTTAAAGAAAGACTAGAAATCATAAATGGTTTTCTAGGTGCGAAAGAAGTTACTCGAGAAACCAATCTAAAAGAATACGAAAAAATTCAAAAATATTATATAGATTTAATAAAAGTTGCAAATCAGTATTATGACATGGTTTTGGTCGATTTAGATAAATTAATACCAGAGAACTTAAGAGATGAAATTCTTAATATATCTAACTTGAATGTTTATGTATTATCACAAAAAAAGTCAAGTCTAGACAGATATCTAATTCAAAGACAAAAAAATGCAAATATAGGAAATCCTAAAACATTACCTGTTATAGGAAAATATATAGCTAACACAAAATACAATTCAAGAAATGTTATGAAATATATGCAAGAGAGAAAAGAGCTTAATGTAGTACCATTCAATATATTGTACTTTGAAGCAGCAGAAGATGCAACAGTGCCGGACTTATTCTTAAGGCTAAGAAGTATAAAAGACACATCAGATGAAAATTATATTTTTATGCAAGATGTGCTAGAACTTATGGAGAAAATTATAAAAAAATTGCAAGAATTGCAAATGAAAATGAGGTGAAAAAATGACACTAACTAATATAATATTAACACTAGTTGTTATAATACTTGCCGGGGGAGGCATAGCATATTTTGTAAAAAGAAATAAAAATGCAGAAGTGGAAGAAGAAGTACAAAAAGACGAAAAAACATATACTTTAGATGAGATGAGAGACTATATTAAGAAAAGACTTGACGAAATTACAAAAGTAAACTTATATGATATTGGTTTGTCAGAAGAAGAATTAAAACGTAGAAAAAATAAAAAGTACGCTTTAAAAAAGGCTTTAAAAGGTTGTACATATGGAGATGTAAATGATAAAAGATATGTAAAAGAACTTATATTTGACCTTTTATCAAAAGAATATGGTGTAAATGAAGCAAACATTTCAAGTGCAATTCCATTTGATATGCCATCATTGCTTACACCACAAGACAAATTTGATATTTTAATATATGTTTATAAAAAAGAATTTGGATATGAAGCATTAACACAATTAATCAAGAGATATAATCTTGCTACACTAAAATATTTGCAAGGTGAAACAAAACCTTGTTATGTAATAACAGATGACGAGATAAGTGAAATATTTGAAAAAGAAAATATCGCATTGTCATTCTATGACAAATTAGAAATTGTTGTTCAAAGAATATATCAACACTATAAAGGATATAGCTCAATAGATGAGATAAGAGATATGAACATAGACGGTGTATCTGGTGGTGTATCTGGTTTGCCAGAAAGTTTCTTAAGCCAAGTTGCACAAACAGATGGAGATTATTTAGACCAAGTTGCTGAACATAAAGTTCCAAGAGCTTGTGACAGTATATGGATATTCTTCCAAGGTAAATCAATACGTTTAGCATTCTTATCATTTGGCACGGAATCAGAATTAAAAAGGGTATGTCAAAATATTTATAAATACAATAACCCAGGACAGTTATCAGACACAAATGGTTATAAAATCAATGAAATGAAAGATGGTTCACGTGTTGTTGTAGTAAGACCATCAATGTCAGAAACATGGGCATTCTTTGTAAGAAAGTTTGACGTAAAAAGAGCAACAGTCGAGCAATGGACAGGAGAGATGCCAGGTAGTGACAAAGTAATAGATTTATTAAAATTCCTTGTAAAAGGAGCAAGAATTACATCAATCACTGGTGAGCAAGGTTGTGGTAAAACAACATTACTTATGGGTATGATTGAAAATATATATGAAACAATGAACTTACGTATTACAGAAACTGCTTTCGAGTTGCACTTAAGAAAAGTTTATCCAACAAGAAACATTTTGTCAATGCGTGAAACAGACACAATATCTGGACAAGAATGTTTGGACGTACAGAAAAAAACCGATGGTTCTGTAAACATCATAGGTGAGGTTGCAACAGACCCCGTAGCATCTTGGATGATTCAATCTGCACAGGTTGCATCTAAATTTACATTATTTACTCACCATGCTAAAACATTCCCAGACTTAGTAACAGCTCTACGTAACTCTATGTTAAGAGCTGGTGTATTCAAAAATGAAAAAACAGCAGAAGAACAAGTTGTACAAGTATTAAATTTTGATATACATCTACAAAAAGACTTTAGAGGAAGAAGATATATAGAAAGAGTAACAGAATGTATTCCAATAGTTGATAAAAAAACATATGATTATGATTATAATTCAGAAAAAACTATGGATGGAAAAGTTCAAAAATTCTTTGAAAATGCAACAACATATTTTTCAAAAGTTACAGAACAAAACTTATACAGATATCAAAATGTATTAGAATATGTTGATGGTGAATATCAAATTACAAATAAAATTACTGACAAAAATTTAGCTGAGATGAGAGCTAATATGGATGAATCAGATTTAGGAGAATTTGATGCCTTTGTTGAAAAATACTGGGGAGATCAAATAAAAAAAGAAAAAAAAGTTAGAGCAAAAGCAGAAAAATAATAAAAAACATAGGAGGTGTTCTTAGAACATGAGTACACAGATGCTAAAATATATAATAATAGGAATAGTTGTATTATTTATTGGCGTCATTATAGCATATATTATCCTAAAGAAAATGATGGGTAAATCTGAATATGCAAAAATGAAGAAATTACAAGAAGGTACAAAAGCTGATGGATTTTCAACAGATATTATGTACCAAAAAATATACATAAGACTTATTAGGACACCTTTTCTAAAAAGATATTTATTTAAATTAAGAAGAAGACTTGAAATAGTTAATATTGATGATGAATATACAACCAGAAAAGAAGCTGCCCAAATATTAACAAAAGCAATTTTAATATTTTTGTTGATAGCAGGGATTACGATACTTATTACTCATAATAACTGGTTGCTAATGTCAATATTATTAATCTTTGAACTATTTATTGTAGATACAATAGTTCAAGGAATGGTAGATAAAATCGATAACAATCTACTTAAAGAACAAATAGATTTCTTTGCGGAAATAAGACATGCATACCATGAATATAACATGGTAGAAGAAGCAATATATCAAGTATCATTAGATGATGAAAAAAATGTATCAAAACAGGGTGAAAAAATATATGAAATATTATGTTCAAATGACCCAGAGACAGAACTAGAAAAATATTATGATGTAGCCCCAAATGACTATTTAAAAGAATTTGCGGGTATATCATATTTAACACAAGAATTTGGTGATAGAAAAGGAGACGATGGTTCTTCTTTATATCTAAAAAATGTTGACAACATTACACAAGAAATGCAGTTGGAAATATTAAAAAGAGACAAATTAAATTATGTATTTCAAAGTTTGGCATTTATTTCAATTGCACCAGTACTATTGCTTGAACCTTTAAAAGCATGGGCAGTTTCAAATTTTAATTTTACAACAAGCTTTTATAATGGAAAAATTGGTTTGGTTGCACAAATACTAATAGTACTTTTAACAGTAGTATCATACATAATTACAAGAAAATTAAAAGATAATGGTGGAGTTCAAGTTGCAATATCACAAAATGACCATCCTTGGCAAGAAAAAGTATACAAAGTTCCAATTTTAAAACAAGCAATAAATTGCTTTATACCTAAAGCAGGTACTAAAGATTATAGAAAAATGCAAGACTTAATGAAAGAATCAGCATCAAAAGCCAAAATGGAATGGATATATGTAAATAGACTTGTATTAACAATTGTGACATTTATATGTTCAATTATATTTTTCATAATATTACATAAAGTTGCGATAAACTATGTATATACTAATCCTACTACAAGACAAGAAGTTCTAGGTTCTTTATCAGAAAAGAATCAGAAGGCAGCAGAAGAACTTACAAAACAAGATAATTACTTCTTAGATAAGTTAAAAGGAAACTTAAAAATAACTCAGGCACAAGTAGAAAACGCAATGGTAAATTCAGTATATTATGAAGCAGATGACGAGAATTTAGAAGATGATGCTGCAAGAATTATGGACAAATTAAAAGTTGTAAATTCAGAACAAATGCAGTGGTTTGAAATATTACTAGCTTGTGGTTTTTCACTAATAGCTTATATGGCACCTGTTTGGATGATGTATTTCCAAAAATTTATGAGAAAACTCGAAATGGAAAACGAAGTAATGCAGTTCCAAACAATAATATTAATGCTAATGAAGATTGAAAGAATAAGTGTAGAAATGATTTTGGAATGGCTAGAGCGTTATGCTAATATTTTCAAAGAGCCTATTGCAAAATGTGTAAACAACTATGAGGCTGGAGCTTGGGAAGCATTAGAAGAACTTAAAAATTCTGTAACAAACCAAGATATGATAAGAATTGTAGAAAGTTTGCAAGCAGCAGTAGAAAAAATTCCAATAAAAGAAGCTTTTGATGAATTAGATGCAGATAGAGATTACCACCAAGAAAAGAGAAAAGATACAAATAACCAATTAGTATCAAGAAAAGGTTTAATAGGTAAAGGTGTTGGTTTTGCACCAATGATTTGCTTATTTGTTGGGTATTTAATTATACCATTAGTAGTAATAGGTTTAACAAGCATGACAAGCACATTCAATCAATTAAATGCTTAATATGGAGGTTTAAATGGAAAATGTAACAAAAGCATTACTTATTGCAGCAGGAATATTATTTGCAGTATTGATACTATCCCTATTGGCAATGTTTGGTGGACAATTATCTGGTTATTATGCAGAACAGCATAATTCAAAAATTATAGAACAAGATGCAAAATTTAATGCACAATTTGAAAATTATAATGGACAAACAATAAGAGGAAATGAAATAATTTCTATTATGAATAAAGTTGTAAATTATAATACTTCAATAGCAGATATGGAAAAGTATGATAAAGTAATATTATCTATTGATCTAAAAGGGTATCAGAATAGAGCTAATGACAACTTTAAATATAGTGATTCTGATACCAGCATCTTTCAAGGAAAAATGTCAGCCAATATTTTAAAAAATACTGCTACGAGTGATGTAAACATTCGAGATGTAGCAAATATTTCAGCAGACCTAATTAATGAGTTAGCTAGTGCTGGAATATCAAATATATCTGATGCTCAATTACAAGCATTGTCTGCAGATATTCAAAATATTGCAATTGACTCACAATTATCGTCTAATAGAATATCTACACAAGAGAAAGAAAGTTTGAGAACGACTAGAACTGAAAAATTACAAAATATTTTAGGAAAGAAAAAGGCAAATGATTTATCTGTTTCACAGATGAATGCATTGGTAAATGTAACAAAAAGATATTATCAATATACACAATTTAAAAGAGCAATGTTTAAATGTACAGGAGTACAACATAACACTTCCCAAAATGGAAGAGTTATTGGAATGACATTTGTAATTGTAGAAGAAAATGGAAAGGCAAAATTTGATTAAACGAAAGGAAAACATATATGGAAAATGCAGTTAAAGCGTTATATATAGCTGCTGGGGTATTGATGGCAGTAATGGTTTTATCACTAGCCGCTGTTTTATATTCAAGTTTACAAAGCTATGTAGAAGATACAAATAAACAAATACAATATACACAAGTTGATAGTTTTAACACAGAGTATCTTAACTATGTAAATTCTAATGATGGAAAAGTGCTAACAATTCAAGACGTTATTTCTGCAGCTAGTAGTGCATACGAAAATAATTACAACAAAAATCCTGATACAAGTCAGTGGAAAGCAGGACCTAGTACTTTATATGTTCAAGTTCTTTTAAATGGAAGACGTATTGACCAAACAATTAATGAAAACATGGTAAGCTTACTTGAAAGAAATAAAGATACAAAGTTTTCTTGTAAAGCAAGTGATGTTTTAATAGGAGATTCTACTGGTCAAGTTTACAGCATAAATTTTACAGAAATACATTAAAAAAAATGTTGCAAAATAAAAAATCAAATGATATAATGAGGTTAAATGATGAAAAAAATATTTATATTTTTAGCTCTTGTAGTTATTATTGTAGCGCTAGTTGGATACAAATTTATTTCTTATAAAAATGAGCAAAATCAGATTCAAAAAGAAAATCTTGAATTTGATAAATACAAAGACCGAGATGTAAATGGTATTGATGTGGCTTCATTAATAAATAAGGCAATAGATAGAAATACAAAAAACAAAGTTGAAAAAGATGATCAAGGAAATTTCATAGCAAATGACAATACTTCTATCGAAATAGAAGTATATATGACAGATAATGAAAAAACATATAAAATGGAATCATTTTATAATGCTGGTACAGAACAATTTGTTCAATACTATGCGAATATCAACTTTAAGTGTTCAAAAGTAGAATACCATAAAAATGGTAAAATAAAATATATGCTTTTCGAACAAGAGAAAAATAGTTAATAAAGTTCGGCATGCAATACATATTGTCGAGATTAAAATAAACAAAAGTTAACAAAAAGGGGGGAGAAACTATGGAGAACGCAACAAAAGCATTGTTAATTGCTGCAGCAGTTTTAATAGCCATCTTAATTATATCTTTAGGATTAGTTGTTTACAATTCATCTGCTGAAACAGTTAACCAAGCTAACTTATCACAACAAGAAGTTCAAGCTGCAAATGAAAAATTTGCTAGATATAATGGAACCAATAAAAGAGGTTCAGAAGTTAATGCAATGCTAAATACAGTATTAAATGCAAATGTAGATGCTGCTGCTGCTGGTGAGACTGGTAGACAAGTAGCTGTTTCAGGAGATGTTACTTTAGCAGGAAATGCAACAAGTATCACAAGCCAAGCTGATACAAGTGCATTATACACAATACAAGTAAATTATGATGGTCCAGGTGGACTTGTAAAAACAATTAAAGTTACTAAAACAAGTAAGTAACTAATAAATGAGAAAGGAGATATACTTATGGAAAACGCGGTAGAAGCTTTAAAAATTGCAGGAGCAGTATTAATGTTCATATTGGCGCTATCCTTAAGTATATCTTGTTTGTCTAGCGCAAATTCTTCTGTTTTGAATATAGCAAGTATGTATTCTAGAGAAAGAGAATATCGATATGTAAAACCTGCAAGTGATTTTACAAGAACAGTTGGTATAGAATCAATAATACCAGCAATGTATCAAGCATATGAAGAAAATACGGAAATTTATTTTAAAGACAAAAATGGAAATCCATTACCATTGTATTATAAAACTAATCAATATGGAAAAAGAGTAGATTCAGAAGGGGATACTGTTGATAATAGTTCAACAATAGCTGTAACCATAAACTATATAAATCTTGAAAAAGAACAAATAGGTAATGACAAAGGTAAATCAGCAAAACAAGTCGCTGCTGATCATTTAAGTATGATTTTAGCAGGAAAAAATAACTGGAAAAGACAATATTCAGGAGATACTCAAATGCTAGATATGCTAAGTGATACAAAATATGGAAATCAACTTATGGAATCTGTTTATCCAAATGGGCTTTATGATTATTTAAAAGATAAGACTTTTGTTGAAAACTTAGGTGAATATTACCAAGGAAGTGATTCAACAAAAATAAAGAAAAGAGTAATAACATATCAAATGAAATAAAGGAGTAACAATATGGAAGATACAGCAATGGACGTAGTAGGAATACTAATCGGTTCAATATTAATGTTTATAGTTCCATTATTTTTACTAGCAGATAGAGCAGATGATGTTTCACAATTAGTAGCACAAACTGCTACTTCAGAATTTGTAAATGAAGTGATAAAATCAGGTCAAATAGCATCAGATACTTATCAAAAATTTACATCAACATTGTTTTCAGCTGGTAATACTTATGATATAGATATTGAAGTCAAAATGTTAGATGAAACTCCATCAAAAATGATAACTGATAATGATCCTCAAAAGATAGGAAATAACACATATTATTCATTATATACAAGCCAAGTTGAAGAAAAAATTCAAAACTCAACTAAAAGTTCTAATAATAGGGTTGGAAAAATCATATTAAAGCAAGGAGACCAAATAACAGTTACAGTAAGAAATAATAGTAGAACATTATCACAAGCTTTAAGAAATATATATTATAATATAGCAGGAGATGACTCAAGTATCATATCAGCTGCATCATCAGGAACTGTATCAATAAATGGAGCAACAGGAACAACATAAAACGACTATTTTAAATTTTGAAAAATTTTGAAAAATTTTGAAATAGTCGTTTTTTGTGCTTTTTTATAACACCATAACTTACAAAAAATAATTTGAATAAAAAAGAAATTAGTACTAATAATAAATTTAAAGGAGTGAAAATAAAATGAAAACACTCAAAAAAATATTTATTTTATTTGTATTAATTTTTTTATATATGTTTGTACTTACAAGAGGCTATTATCCTGAAACGATTGCAGTAAAAGGTGAAGAAATAAAAATATCAGACATTCAGGTTATACCAGTAGGAGAAGTTATAGGAATAAAGCTATATACAAGTGGAGTTTTAGTTGTTGGGACTTCTGAAATAGAAGGAATAGATGGTCAAAAAAACAAACCGTATGAAAATACAGGCATTCAGGAAGGAGATTCTATAATCTCAGTAAATGATATTATAGTAAATAATACAGAAGAATTAATAGATGCAATAAATTTATATGAAGGTGAATCTGTAAATATTAAATATCAAAGAGAAAATGACGAAAAGAATTGTACAATAAAACCAGTCAAAGATAAACAAGGAAAATACAAAATTGGCTTATGGGTAAGAGACAGTGCAGCAGGTGTAGGAACATTAACATTTTACTGCGAACAATTAAAAACATTTGCAGCATTAGGACATGCAATAACAGATATAGACACAGGCGAAATTTTACAAACATCATCAGGAGAAATAGATAATGTTAGCATTGTATCTGTTATCAAAGGAAAAGAAGAAGAACCAGGAAAAATTCAAGGGGCAATAAATCAAAATAGTGTAATAGGAAATATATACAAAAATACAGCCTATGGCGTGTATGGAGTTATAAAAAATCCAGATAATATAAACATTGATTATAACAAAAAAATATATGTTGCTCCAAGGCAAGAAATAAATTTAGGAGATGCAACAATATTATCAAACATTGATGGAAAACTTAAAGAATATAGTGTAGAAATACAAAGAATATATTTGAATAATAATTATGACAATAAAAGTATGGTTATAAAAATTAAAGATGAAAATCTAATAAATAAAACAGGCGGGATAGTCCAAGGAATGAGTGGATCACCAATTATTCAAAACGGCAAATTTATTGGCGCTATAACCCATGTATTTGTAAAAGATCCAACACTTGGCTATGCTGTTTTTGCAGATAGAATGATAAGCGAATTGCACACCTGAGATCGCTTTTTTTCGGTGCAAAATTGCACGGATTATTCCGCTTTTTTTCCGTGCAATTTTTTTCGATTTTTATTGACAAAAAAATTAAGTTTATATATAATTAAAATAGTAGTATACAGGGGGATAAGAAAATGAGAAAAACAAAAGGAAAAAAAGTATTTTTTATAGCAATAGCTATTATCATCTTAGTTAGTTTTTCACTAGTAATTTATGGTGCAAACAATATTGTTAACCCTACTAGCATTACTTTCAAAGATTCTAATTTATATGATTCTATGAAAAAACAATTGAGTGCCAAAAAACTAAATTATAATGCAAATGATGTAGAAAAAACTATTGAAATTTCAAAAAATGACATTTCGAAAATTACAGAATTAGATTTATCATCATCAGCAATTGCAGATTTATCAGGATTAGAGAACTTTCAGGATATATCAACATTGAATTTATCTAAAAATTCGGTAACATCTGCAGATTCTTTAGATCAATTAAGCAAAATCACTTCATTAAATGTAGCAGAAAATCAAATAAATACTAATTTATTATCTGCGATATCTAATTTGTCAAATTTGACTCAATTAGATATGACAAATACAAAAATGAATTCAGACCAATTAGAATATTTAAAGACTCTTACAAATTTAAAAACACTTATATTAGCAGGTAATAATATTAGTGCAATAGAAAAGATTAGTAATTTAAATGGAATTACTAAATTAGACATTTCTGTTAATACAAGTTTTACAGATTTTTTACAACTAGTTTCTTTTACAAATCTTACTGAATTAAATGTTTCAGGGACAGGAATTACAACCTTTTCAGGATCAGAAGAAGGAACAGGAATTGGAAGATTATCAAAATTAGAAAAATTATATGCCTCAGACAATAAAGGAATTGTAAGTTCTAGTGGAATAGATGCAATATTTGAAACACATTCAGAATATACAGATAATGGATATGAGAATATACCATATTTAAGTAATTTGAAATTTTTGAATTTAAGCAGTATAGGAACATTAGGAAATAGACCCAATATAAGCTTTTATTCTTTTAAAGAATTAAAATCTCTAAAAGAATTGCACTTAGCATCAAATGAAATAAATAGTATATATGGAGTAGCTGATTTAACGGGATTAGATGTACTTGATTTAAAAGATAATAATATTTCTGATATAGAATATTTAGTTAATAAAAACGGAGACGAAATTGATGTAGAAAATTCATTAAGAGCAGGAAAAATCGACTTGAATGGAAATAAAATTGTAGATATTAGTGCATTTAGTGAATATCCTGGAGATTTATATTGGTTAGATTTATCAAATAATTCAATTTATGACATAGAACCATTAAGTAAATACGGATTTTCTAGTAGCAATAATAATGGAAAAGAATTATTTCTAGAAAATGAAAATATTACATTTGGTTTATATGATAAAAGCATAGATGTTGATCATTATATCATAATGCCAACAATATTTAGATATAGTATGGATTCGAGTAAATTTGCATATTTTTCAGGTACAGAGTTTGAATATTCTGATGGAGTTAGAAAAAATACAGATTATACTGAACCAGAGGAATATAATGTAATCGTTAATCATGAAAAAACTAGGGAAGATGATTTGACTGTAACAATAAGAGGCGGAATTACAGATGGTAGTACATTGCATTTTAAAATAGGAGAATATGGGGACACTAATTGTTATATTGAATCTGTATACTTTAAAGATTCACAATTGTATTCGAAAATAGAAGGAGTAGTGACAGCGAAGGTAGCAGAACGAAACTTAAAATATCACATAACTGTTCCATTGATAATCAATGTTGATAGGGATGCAATTTCTTCAATCGATGAATTAAATTTACAACATACAGATTCTTCAAGTGATACAAAGATAAAAGATTTAACAGGATTGGAGAACTTTGGAAACTTGCAAACATTATATTTGCAAAATAATGATGTAAGCACAATTGAACAATTTTATGCATGTGAAAGTTTAAGGATATTAAATTTAGCTAGTAACTCTAATATTAATAATAACAATAAATCAATTGTAAATTTAAGAAATTTAGAAACATTAAATTTATCTAATACAGGCTTAACTAATATTGATTTCTTAAATGAATTATATGAAACAGGATATTGTAAATTGGTTGTTTTAGATATATCAGATAATCCAAAATTAAATAATATAGAAGGTATTGAAAAAATAACAACATTACAAAGTCTAGGATTATCAAATACTAATTTGGATGATAATAAGACATCTAAATTAAATGTATTAACCAATTTAACAACATTAAACATAAACGGAAATCAAATTAAAAATATAGATATTGTTTCAAATTTAAAGTTATTAAAATATTTCTATTTTAATAATAATAAGATTGAAAGTTTAGAACCATTGAAAGGCAAAACATTCTACGAGTTGGAATTTACAGGAAATAACATAAAAAATATATCTGCATTGTCTTCACATCGTACAATAAATAATCTGAAGATGGACAACAATCAAATTGAAGACGTATCAGTACTTTCAAGAATTTCAATGTCTAATGAGCAAAATCTTTCAGTTAATGGACAAAAGATTGTAAGACTATTAGATAAATCATCATCAGGAAAAGTTAATATAGTGTTACCACAAATATTTTTGGCATCACAACAAAGTGGAAATAAGATATATTCAAGCAATGAATTATCATTAACAAATTGTGAATTAGATTCAACAGGACAAAATGTTATTGTAGACGCAGATAAGCTAAATGGAGAGGTTGCTCAAGTAGAAATAGTTAGTGGAAAAGCAAAAGGAACAGTGTTAACTATATCAGCACCATTAAATGCTATAATTACATATGAGCCATCAAACACTGAAAAAACAAATCAAAATGTTATCGCTAGAATATCATTTAATCAAAGTAGAAGAGAAATAAAAATTACAAACAATGATGGAAAAGATACATACACATTTGAGCAAAATGGAGAATTTACATTTACATATGTTGACCAATACGGAGTTGAAGGTTCCGCAACAGCAATTGTTCAAAATATTGATAAAAAAGCACCAGTGGCACAAGTGTCTCAAGTTCAGAAAAACGAACAAGTTGAAGTTACAATAACAGTAAATGAAAAAGTCGCAGATGTTGAAGGATGGACTTCACAACAACTTACAAATGGCTCAATGACTTTAACCAAGGTTTATTCACAAGATACAACAGAAGACGTAAAACTGGAAGATGAAGCAGGAAATGTTACGACAATAAATGTTAAAGTTCAGATTAAAAGAATATCTGATGTATTAACATCAAATACATTGAAGATTTCTGAAACAGACTTTAATATAAAAAAGGTTTATCCAAAAACAACAGTTTTAAACTTTAAAAAGAGTATAAATTCAGAAATGGAATATACAATCTTAAATAAAAGTGGGACAGAGCTTTCAGATAGTTCATACATAGGAACAGGTTGCCAAGTAAAGATGAAAAACGATAAAGTCTATACTGTAATTGTTTGGGGAGACTTGACTGGAAACGGAAAGATATCACTTACCGAATTAGCAAGAATATCTAAGATATTTGCAGAGCAGTCTACACCAACAGATTTAGAAAAATCAGCAATAGACATCAATATGAATGGAAAGTTAGATTTAGTTGAATTGGCAGCTATAGCAAGACTACAGTTAAAATAAAAAAATATACAAGAGAAAGGAAAATAAAAAAATGAAAAAATTATTATTTAGTATTGTTACAGTCTTATTAATGACAGTATTTATGATGGGAACAGTTTTTGCAGAGGGAATACCTGCAACCAACAAATTAGAGGCTACAATTGAAATTACGGCTAATAAAACTTCAGTAGTAGAAGGTGATGAAGTTGAATTTACATTTACAATAAAAGATTTAAAAAATGCAAAAGATGATTCGATTGCAGCAATTGAAGGAAAGGTTGAATATAATACAGACTTTTTTGAATTTGTAAGTACTACATTTTCAACAGGAGGTCAATCAGGAGAAAAGTTTAATGTGACAAAGGTTGGAAAAGAAGGAGAAGTATACGCAAAATTAGTATTAAAAGTAAAAGAGAATGCTAGCGGAACAGGAGATGTTAAATTTACTGAATTAATGGCATCAGACGGTGATATGGATAAAGCAGAAGGAGCTGCAGAAGCTTCAACAAACCCTATAAGTTTCAATATAGCCAAGACAGTAACTCCACCATCAACAGTTGCAGTAACAAACGTAAAAATAGAGGCAACGAAAACAACAATAAAAGTTGGAGAAACAACAATACTTAAAGCAGTAGTTGAACCAACAACTGCAACAAATAAAAAAGTAACATGGTCATCAAGTGATGATAAAGTAGCTACCATAGACAGCAATGGACAAGTAAAAGGAATAAAAGAAGGAGAAGCAACAATAACAGCTACAACAGAAGATGGAAATAAAAAAGCAACTCTAAAAATAACAATAGAGAAAAAGGATGAAACAGTAGGTGATAATAAAGACAATAAAGATGATGGCCAAAAAAAGGATGAATTAGTAATTGAAGATGACAAGAATAAACAAGACGAAGTAAAAAATGATAACGTAAATGGAGACAAAAAAGATGCAACAGTAGCAAATACAGATTTACCAAAAGCAGGTTTAAGCATTACATTTTTTGTAGTAATAGCAGCAGCAATCATATCAGCAATTGTAATTTACAAGAAAAATCAAAACTTCAAAGACATAAAATAAAAGTATAGCATGGGCATCTTGTCCCATGCTTTTATATGCAAAATTGCACGGAAAAAAAGCGATCTCACGTGTGCAATGCACGGAAAAAAAGCGATCTCAGGTGTGCAAGGAGGAAAAAATGTTAATAAAATGTATCAAACATATAAATTTAGTAATGCACCATAAATGGTTAGTTTTTAAATTGTGTTGTAAAGTAGGATTACCATGGAGAGGATTTATGCATGATTGGTCAAAGTTTTCGCCAACTGAATTTTGGGAAAGTGTAAAATATTTTGATGGTCATAAAAGCCCGATAACAGTTTGTAAAAAAGATAAAGGTTATTCAGAAGCATGGTTACATCATAAAGGACGAAACAAGCACCACTACCAATATTGGACTGATCTATCATTACCAGAAAAGACTGTGATAATGCCATATAGATATGCTGTTGAAATGGTATGTGATGAATTAGCAGCCGGAATAACTTATAACGGAAAAAACTGGACAAAAGACACCCAATTGGAGTATTATATTAACAAGGAAAGAAAAAACTTAATTAATCCGCATATAGATAATTTTTTGATGGCAACTTTTATAGAAGTAAGTCAAAGAGGGATTGAAGGAACACTAACAAAAGAAAGTATGAAAAAATTATATGAAAAATATTGTGTTAGAATGGAGAAATTAGATGAGAATAAGATTTAAGCCATGGGCAAGGCCAGAATTAGAAGCAAGCGATTTTTACAGAGATAATCCAGAGGAGCTAAAAGACAAATGGATTAAAGAATTTAAGAATCAAAATAATCCAATAAATTTAGAATTAGGATGTGGAAAGGGTCAATTTATAGCACAGCTTGCCGTACAAAATCCAGATATTAATTATATAGCAATAGATTTAGTTGATGCAATGTTAGGTCTTGCAAAAAGAAATGTAGAACAGGTATATAGAGAACAAAATAAAGAAGTAGAAAATTTGATATTAACACGTTTTGACATAGAAAGAATTACAATGATTTTAGGTAAGCAAGACAATATAAAAAGAATATATATCAATTTTTGCAACCCTTGGCCAAAGGGAAAGCACAGAAAAAAGAGATTGACACATACAAGACAACTTGAAAAATACAAAACTTTTTTAGCAGAAGATGGAGAAATATATTTTAAAACAGATGATGATGACTTATTTAACGGAAGTTTAGGGTATTTTGAAGAATCTGGTTTTAAAATTTTAGATAAGACATATGACTTACATGCAGAACCAATTTGGGACAATAATATTGAAACTGAACATGAAAAAATGTTTAGTGAGCAAGGAATAAAAATAAAAGCATTGATTGCCAAAAAACTGTAAAAAAAATTCAAAAAAGCTATTGCCAAAACAAAAGTATTGTGGTACTATATTATAGTAATGATTTAGGGGTATAGTGTCAATGGTAGCACATCGGTCTCCAAAACCGCCTGTGTGGGTTCGAATCCTACTACCCCTGCCATAATATTTATCTTTTAGGGATGCACTAATTATAAATATTGAAGAAGTTTAGTTTGTATAAAACTAAGCTTTTTCTTTTTTATTGAAAACAAGAAAGGATAGAAAATGAATAAAATCATCTTAAAAATAATAATATTTGTGATAATAATTTCTTGTTTATTTATCCCTGCAATGGCAGTAACTCCTGGAATTCAGCCACCAGAGCAGATAACAACAGAAGATGGAGATTATATTTGGCCAATACCTGGATATACTGCAATATCTTCGCCATTTGGAAAAAGAACTGCACCGACTTCTGGAGCATCTACATATCACAAAGGAACAGATATTCCTGCACCAGAAGGAACAAAACTAATAGCAACATGTGACGGAGAAATCACATTTATAGGCTTTTTAGGAGGTGGAGGATATACAATAACACTAACTACCAGTAATCAATTAAAAATTTCATATTGCCATGTCTCTCCAAATTATATAGTGTATGTTGGACAGCAAATCAAACAGGGACAAGTGATAGGAAATGTAGGACCCAAATATGTTTATGGAGTAGCAGGAAACAATTATAAAGATGCAACAGGAAAGCCTACAAATGGAGCTACAACTGGATGCCACTTACATATTGGTTTTAGAGAGGATAATGAATATGTAAATCCAATGGATTATCTAAAATAATAGTTTACAGTATTTGTGAAATATGCTATTATATAAAAAGAAATGGAGGAAAATGAAATGGCATTTGACGGTATTACAACAAAAGCAATAGTGGATGAATTACAAAATATAATAGGAAGTAAAATTGATAAAATACATGAGCCAGATAAAAATACAATCATATTAGGATTATATTTAAATGGAAAAAATTACGCATTAAATATCTGTATAGATTCACATAATTGCAGAATAAATTTAACAACACATCAGAAAGAAAATCCATTAGTTGCACCCAATTTTTGTATGTTATTAAGAAAACACTTACTAGGGGGAAAAATCTCTGAAATAACAATGCAAGGACTAGAAAGAGTAGTAAAAATTTCAATAGAAACAATAAATGAATTCAACGAAATTGAAGCCAAAACACTTATAATAGAACTAATGGGAAAACACAGTAATGTTATATTAACAAACCAAGAAGAAAAAATAATAGATTCTATGAGACATATAGATTCTAGAAATTCATATAGAGAAATCTTACCATCAAGAATATATGTTTTCCCAAAATCTGATAAGTTGGCGTTTGAGAAAATAAAAGATTTTAATGAGTTTAATGAAAAAATATCAAATATAGAAGAACAAGATTTGGCTAAAACTATATCTTCAACATTCACAGGAATTAGCTTTTCATTTGCAGAAAGTGCAGTAAAAAATAGAACCAAAAAGCAAATATATAATTATATAAAAAAGCTTATTCAAAATAGTTCTAACTCAAAATTTATGCTAATCCATAAAAATGATAAAATTTCAGATTATGCATTACAATATGTAGAACAGAAACTCAATAACTTCGAATTAAATTTCTTTATAGATGACTTTTATTTTGAAAGAGAAACTAGAGAAAATTTTAATAATTATAAAAACAATATTTCAAGAATAGTAAATGAAACCGCTAAGAAATATACTAAACGCTTAGAAAATATGAATTCAAAGCTTTTGGAATGTAAAGACATGGACAAATATAAGATATATGGTGAACTTATAACTGCCAATTTGTATAGGTTGTCAAATGAACACTTTAATAGTATACAATTAGAAAATTACTATGATAACAATAATTTGATTACTATACCATTAGATGTAAAATATGCGCCAAATATGAATGCAAGAAGATATTTTAAAAAATATTCAAAATTGAAAAATGCATTTAAAATTGTCTCAGAGCAAAAGTTAGAAACAGAAAAAGAAATTGATTATATAGAAAGTATAAAATATGAATTGGAAAGTGCGATAACATTTGATGAATTAAAAGAAATTTCAGAAGAAATTAAAGAAAATGCAATATTTAAAGAAAAAATCAAAAAAGGAAAGAAAAATAAAAATACTAAAAAATCTCAAAAACATAAGTTTTCACCTATCGAATATGAAATTGATGGTTTTAAAATATATGTAGGCAGAAATAATAAAGAAAATGATTGGCTAACACTTTCTTTTGCACAGAAAACTGATATATGGTTTCATACAAAAGATATACACGGAAGCCATGTAATTTTAAAAGCTGATAAGCCAATAAGTGATGATATTTTAGTAAAAGCGGCGAAAATTGCTGCAAAGCATAGTCAAGCAAAAGAATCTTCAAATGTGCCAGTAGATTATTGTAAAGTTCAATATGTAAAAAAGCCAAATAGTTCAAAGCCTGGTATGGTTATTTTTACAAATAATAAAACATTAAATGTTAATCCACTAAAAGCTTAACGGATGGTGCCAATAGACACCATCCGTTTTTGGGCGGAAATTCGATATTACTTTGAGTTTTGCTTTGCTTCTTCACACTGATGTACAAAGAAACTCCAAATGATTGTGTAACGATGTTTGAATTTCAAACATTTTGGAGTATCATCTCCGATTGTGTGATACTCGATGAACGGGTTAGTTTGGGTGTCGATGATATCCTGGTTTATCCGAATATATTCGATTGACGGAAGCAGGACACAGAGCCTGGACGCATTTTCATTGCAGTCCGAATACCATTTTACCATGTGTTCCATCTGATTAACAAAATTATTTTTGTCAATTTCGCCTTGATATACGACGCCTTTTTCTACATACTCTAGTTTAATACTATCTTTTCCTTTCATTGCAATACCTCCTGCATTTTATTGAAAAAGTTAAAGAGTTGCAATGCCTTTGTTTTACCAAAGGCAGTAAAAATTACAAATAATATTATAACATATATTCTGAGAAATTTCCAGCTTTTTGTATAAATTTATTGACAATCGAAAAATAAAGGAATATAATATGAACAATTAAAAAAAGTTACGGAGAAAAAGAAAAATTATGTAGATTCATGGATAGAGAGCTAGTGATGGTGGAATACTAGTAATGATAAACATAAGGGGAGCTTTGGAGTAAAAAGAATTAAGGTGCTTAAAAACTAGTAAGAAAAGTTTTTGAGAAATAGGGTGGAACCGCGGAATATGAACTTTCGTCCCTAGCAATATATTTTTTATTGCTAGGAATGGAAGTTTTTTGATTTTCTAGCGCATTAGAAGGAGGATTTCAAATGGTAAAGTCAATGGAAACAATAGTTAATCTATGCAAAGCAAGGGGATATATTTATCCAGGTTCAGAAATCTATGGGGGTTTAGCAAATACATGGGATTATGGACCACTAGGAGTAGAATTAAAAAACAATGTAAAAAAGTTATGGAGAAAAAAATTTATTCAAGAAAGTAAATATAATGTTGGACTAGATGCAGCAATCTTAATGAATCCACAAACTTGGGTTGCATCAGGACATGTTGGTGGATTCTCAGACCCATTAATAGATTGTAAAGAATGTAAAACAAGGCATAGAGCAGATAAATTAATAGAAGAATGGGCACATGAACAAGGAAAAGACATGATAGCAGATGGAATGTCAGATGAAGAAATGATAAAATTTCTAGATGACAACAATATTCCATGTCCAACATGTGGAAAACACAATTTCACGTCAATTCGTAAATTCAATTTAATGTTCAAAACATTCCAAGGTGTAACAGAAGATGCAAAAGCAGAAATTTATTTAAGACCAGAAACTGCACAAGGAATTTTTGTAAACTTCAAAAATGTAATGAGGACAACAAGAAAAAAACTACCAATGGGAATTGCACAAGTAGGAAAAGCATTTAGAAACGAAATAACACCAGGAAACTTCACATTTAGAACAAGAGAATTTGAACAGATGGAATTAGAATTTTTCTGTAAACCAGGGACAGACTTAGAATGGCATGAATACTGGAAAAAATTCTGTGAAGATTGGTTATTAGGACTAGGAATGAAAAAAGAAAATATTCGTTTAAGAGACCACAGCCCAGAAGAATTAGTATTTTATAGCAAAGCAACAACAGATATCGAATATGCCTTTCCATTTGGATGGGGAGAATTATGGGGAATTGCAGATAGAACAGATTATGATTTAACAAATCATATGAACATGTCAAAAGAAGATTTTACATATTTAGATCCAGAAACAAATGAAAGATATGTTCCATATTGTATAGAACCATCATTAGGAGCAGATAGAGTTGCATTAGCATTTTTATGTAATGCTTATGATGAAGAAGAAATTGCAGAGGGAGATATAAGAACGGTATTACATTTACATCCAGCATTAGCACCATACAAAGTAGCAGTACTTCCACTATCTAAAAAATTATCAGAAAAAGCAGAAGAAGTATACACAAAATTATCAAAGAAATTTATGTGTGAATATGACGAAACAGGTTCAATAGGAAAACGTTATAGAAGAGAAGATGAAATTGGAACACCATATTGCGTAACAGTAGATTTTGATACATTAGAAGATAATGCAGTAACAATTAGAGACAGAGATACAATGGAACAAGTTAGAATCAATATAGACGAGCTTGAAAATTGGATAAGAGAAAAAATCGAATTTTAATGCACAGATTATCTCGCTTTTTTTCCGTGCAAAATTGCACAGATTATTCCGCTTTTTTTCGGTGCGGAAATAAATGTATACGAAAGGAAAAATGAAAATGGAAAATAAAAAAATGACAATAGCAATAATAATTTTAATAATATTGATAATCGCAATAATAGGTTTTAATTTTGCTTTTAGTGAATTTAATAATAAGCAGACGAATATATTAACAGAAGAAACTAATAAAATATTACAATCAGATATAACAAAAGAAAATATTGATTTTAATATAAAAACAGAAAGAAATTATGCTGTTGTAGAAAAGGCTATTAAAGAATATATATCTGAGCTAAAAAATATATATAAAGAAATTAGTGAAATTGATGAAAATATAAATCCGAATAATATTTTTTCTGCACAAAATATGCAGGACAAAGAATTAAAAGCAATTGATGAGATTATTACTGATTACAATGACAAGATTCAAGAAACTACAGATGAGCTAGAAGATTTGTTAAAAGAAGACAAAATTAAAGAAAATATTACTAAAAGAGAGATTTCACAAAGGAAGGAATATTATATAAATTTATATAATACAATCATGTTTAGTGATGTAATGAAAACTCAATATAGAAATTTAGAATCTGAAATTAAGACTGAAAAAAGTAAACTAACAGATAAGGTTAAACAAATAGAAAAAACAAATGAATTTTTAAAGAAGAATTCAGATTCGTGGACAATTAAGAATGACAAAATTCAGTTTACAAATTTGATTAGAATGACAGAATATTATAATTTATTAAACAAGTTAGCTGAATAGTTATAATATAGAAAGGATTATGAGAAAAAATGAGAAGATACTTTGGAACAGATGGAATACGTAGAATTGCTAATACAGAATTATCACCTGAATTAGTGTATAAAGTTGCAAAAGCAGGTGCATATGTGTTATCAAAACATACAGATAAAACACCAACAATATTAATTGGAAGAGATACACGTCTTTCTGGTACACTTATTGAAAGTGCTATGGTTGCAGGCTTTTTAAGCTATGGTGCAAATGTTAAATTATTAGGTGTGATTCCAACACCAGGAGTTGCATATTTAACAAGAAAATTTCAAGCAGATGCTAGTGTTGTAATTTCTGCATCACATAATACATTTGAATTTAATGGAATAAAATACTTTAGCAACAAAGGTATGAAAATTCCTGATAGTTTAGAAGAAGAAATCGAAGAAGTTATGGAATCTGGAAAACTTAACGAATTAACTGCTGTAAGTGAAAAGATAGGAGTTTCAGAGGTTAGAACAGATTTGATAGATGAATATGTATATTTCTTTAGAAAAAACTTTGACGATAATATCGAAAAATTTAATAACCCTGATTTTAAAGTTGTAATAGATACTGCAAATGGAGCAACATATCAAGTTGCAGATAAAGTATTTTCAACCCTTGGAATCAATCACGTAATAATAAATAATGAACCAAATGGAGTTAATATAAATGCAGGATGTGGTTCAACACATCTAGAAATGTTAAAAGAATATGTTATTAAAAATAAAATGAGTTTAGGAATAGCATATGATGGTGATGGAGATAGATGTCTTGCTGTTGATGAAAACGGAGAAGAAATCGATGGGGATAAATTAATAGCAATTATTTCTAAGTACTTAAAACAAAAAGGAAAATTAAATAAGAATACAATAGTTGCAACTGTTATGAGTAATTTGGGATTAAATAAATATGCAGAAAAAGAAAAATTAAACTTTGTACAAACAAAAGTTGGAGATAGATATGTTTTAGAAGAAATGCTTAGAAGCGGATATAATTTAGGAGGAGAACAATCAGGACACATAATTTTGCTAGATTATAACCCAACTGGTGATGGAATTTTAACATCGCTAATGCTTATTCAAGCAATACTAGAAGGTGGTAAAAAAGCTTCTGAATTGGGCAATTTAGTACAAAAATATCCACAAGTTTTAATTAATGCTAAAGTAGATTCAAATAAAAAATATGATTATGAAAAAAATGAAGAGATAAAAGAAGCAATTAAAAATCTGGAAAAAGAATTTGATGGAAATGGTAGAGTATTAATTAGACCATCTGGCACAGAGCCACTTGTAAGAGTTATGATTGAAGGGAAAGACCAAAAATTAATTAAAGAAAAAGCTGAAAGAATAGCAAAAATGATAGAAGAAAAATGCAATTAACATTGACATCAAAAATAAAAAATACTATAATAATATAGTAAAATATGCTAATATAAGAAGCTATTTATATATATTTGGCAAATTTGTAATATCTATAAATAGATAACTTCTACTAAATTTTTTAAAACGCAGGAGGAAAAAATGCAAGAAGTAAATTGTGTAGAACTAAGAGGAACTATTCGGAGCGAACTAAAATATGATCATCAAGACTATTATGGAACTAAGTTTTATTATACTAAATTAGTAGCAAAAAGACTTAGCGGGTTTGAAGATACTATACCAATTTTAATATCTGATGATTTGTTAGAATCTAAAGAAATAAAAATTGAAGAACTTACAGGCAAATATGTTAGATGTACAGGAAAATTCAAATCAATAAATATTTTGGATGTATATGGCAAAATAAAACATGTAAGAATGGTGGTCTTGGTAGAAAATATTGAATCTTATGAGAATGAAGGAGATGAAATTGATATAAACGAAATTTTTCTTGATGGTTATATTTGTAAAAATTCTATTTATAAAATAACAAGAAAACAAAACAGAAAAATTTCAGCTATATTGTTAGCAGTGAATTACCCTGATGGAGAATCAGACTATATTTGGTGTATTGCATGGAATAGAAATGCAAAGATTTTAAAGGATATTGAGGTCGGTTCACATCTAAAATGTCTTGGAAGAATTCAAGAAAGAAAAGTATTTTGCAGAAAAATGAAAACGATTAAATTTGTAAGAAAAAATGAAGAAGAACCAGAAATAGGTGAATGGCAACAGGTTTATGAAGTTTCAATTGGCAAAATGGAGTTGCTAGAAGAATAACTAAATCAGGAATGAAGTAGAAGTAAAAGAGGAGCACAAAGTAGCTCCTCTTTAAGTTTAGACGCGAAAGTATTGATTTTTAAAATGAAAGATGTTAAAATACCAACAGAAAGAAGGATGATTATGGGATTTTTTGATAAATTAAAACAAGGATTAAATAAAACAAAGGAATCAATAAATGAAAAAATAAATGATGTATTTAGTAATTTTAGAAAAGTGGATGAAGGTTTTTTAAATGAACTTGAAGAAGCATTAATAATGTCAGACATTGGAATAGAGACTTCAACAAAAATTATTTCAAATTTAAGAGAAAGAATGAAAAAAGAAAAAATAGAAGATCAAGAACAAGTAAAAGAAGCTCTAAGAGAAGAAATCGAAAAAATAATGGAAATATCAGACAATTCATTAAAGCTTGAAACAAAGCCATCTGTTATTTTAGTTATAGGTGTAAATGGGGTTGGAAAAACAACTTCAATAGGAAAAATGGCTGCAAGGCTATCTAAGGATGGTAAAAAAGTTGTTGTTGCAGCAGCAGATACATTTAGAGCAGCAGCAGTTGAACAATTAGAAATTTGGGCCCAAAGAGCTGGTGCAGAGATTGTAAAAAGAGAAGAAGGAGTAGACCCAGCATCTGTAGTATATGATGCAATAGCAAAAACAAGAGAAATAGGGGCAGACATATTAATTTGCGATACGGCAGGAAGATTACACAATAAAAAATACTTAATGGATGAGTTAAATAAAATACAAAAAGTAATAAACAAAGAAATGCCAGATGCATCTAAAGAAGTATTATTAGTAATAGATGCCGGAACAGGTCAAAATGCAATATCGCAAGTAAAAGCATTTAAAGAGCAAGCAGATATTACAGGAATAGTACTAACTAAATTAGATGGAACAGCTAAAGGCGGAGCAGTAATTGGAATTGTAGCAGAAAATAAAATACCAGTTAAATTTATAGGAATTGGAGAACAAATCGATGATATGGAAATCTTTAATTCAAAGGATTTCGCCAAAGCAATAATATAATTGCACAGAAAAAAAGCGAGATAATCTGTGCAAATTGCACGGAAAAAAAGCGAGATAATCGGTGCAAAATTGCACAGAAAAAAAGCGAGATAATCGGTGCAAAAAGGAGAAGAGATGGAAAAGAACAAACTTAGAATCAGTAAAAAAATGAGAGCAATAATAGTAATAATATTTATTGCAATATATGCATTAGGAACATATGTATCACTAAGAGGACAATATTTAGAATATGTTGAACTTGGAGAACAATATGTAGAAAAATTTTTCACAGACATAAAATATAAATATTCTATAATGGGAATAACATTTGTTTTATTAAGTATAATATTATATTTTACAAATAGAGGAATAAAAAAAGGATTAAAGCCATTTTTTGAACAAGAAAAGAGAGAGGTACCTAAATTACCCAATAAATCAATAACACTAATAGTTGCTGCAATAGTAAGTGTGATAGTTTCAAATGACTTGGTAGATAAAGTATTACTTTTTGTGAGCAATGCATCATTTGGAAAAACAGATATAATATTTAATTTAGACATATCATATTATATGTTCATAAAGCCATTAGTAGAGGCATTATTAAGTGATTTTGTTAAAATGATGATTGCATTAAGTGCTTACATGGCAGGGTATTATATAATAATATTTAATTTTTATTTTAAAGCAGTCGATAGAGAATTATTAAGAAAAAGTAAGCTTATAAAGAAATTGTTAAGAAATGCAATAATAGTATCAATCGGAATGGCCTTACAAAATGCATTAAATACTCAGAATATTGTTACAGGAAAATTTTTAACATTAAACAATGGAACAGAATTGACAGGTGCAGGAGTCATTGAATCAACAATTCAATTATGGGGATATCTAATTTTATCTGTAATAATAGTTATAGCAGTAATAATTTCAGTAAAATTCTTTGTACAAAATAAAATGAAAAAGATAGTGTATCCTGTAGCAGTGGTACCAATATATTTAGTTACATTATTCTTAGTAATGGTTGGATATGATTGCATATTTGTAAAATCAAATGAATTTGACAAAGAGCGTAAATATATATCAGAAAATATAAAATCAACTCAAGAAGCTTATAATATAAAGGTTAAAGAGACAAGCATAGACTATTCAGGAACAATAAAAGAAGATGAAGTTGAGAAAAATGACGATGTAATTGATAATATAACTATTGTCAACAAGGATCTTGTGAAAAAGAGTCTAAAAGATACTCAAACAGAAACAGGATATTACATTTATAACAGTGTTTCATTAGCTAAATATAATATAAATGGTAAAGATCAATTAACATATGTGGCACCAAGAGAAGCAGAAAATAACACTATATCATATAACAATAAGACATATGAATATACACATGGAATTGGGCAAATTATTGCATCTGCAACATCAGTAACAGAAGATGGAAATGTAGAATATCTTCAAAAAGATATTAGTGGTTCAGATAATATATTAGAAGTAAAAGAACCTAGAATATATTATGGAGTTGAAACTAATAGTGTTGCTGTTACAAATACAAAGAATAAATCAGAATACGACTATACAGATAGTGATGGAGTAGAACATGTAAATAATTATGATGGAAATTCAGGAATTCAAGTAGGCTTTTGGGATAGATTGATACTTGCTGTAAAAAATAAAGATATTAGACTTGCAATGACAAGTTCAATATCAAGTGAAAGCAAGATTTTAACTAATAGAAATATTGTTAAAAGAGCTAAAGCAGTATTGCCAAATCTAATATATGATGAAAATCCATATACAGTTGTAGATGATGGAAAAATATATTGGGTATTAGATGCATATACTGTATCTGATAAATATCCATATTCAACATATACAGAAGTTGAATATGATGGGGCAAAACGCAATATTAATTACATTAGAAATTCAGTAAAGGTAATTATAAATGCATATGATGGTGAAATGACATTTTATATAACAGACAGAAATGATCCTGTAATTATGGCATATTTAAAATTATACCCTACGATATTTTCTGATTATTCAGGAAAAGAAATTCCAGATGGAATTAAGCAACAAATGAAATACCCTAAATTTTTATATGATGTTCAATCAGAAATGCTTATGGTATATCATAATGTAAAAGAAGATGTATTATATAGAAATAATGATATATGGGCATTAACCAAATATGGAACGACATCTACAAAATCAAAAGTGGCAACTTTAGAACCATATTATGCGATGATAAAAACACCAGACAATGATAAGAGCGAACTAGGATTGATACAAATGTATACACAAAATGGAAAATCCAATATTACCTCATATCTTGTTGGAAGTTGCAATGGTACTGAATGTGAATTAAAAATTTACAAATACCCAACTGATAGTAATATACTTGGCCCAATTCAACTAGATAATCAAATAGACCAAGATGAAACAATTTCAGCAGAACTTGCAACGATAAATGTTACAGGAAGTAAGATATCAAAAGATATGAAGATTATACCTATAAATAATACGGTTTTATATGTAGAAACAATATATCAAACAATGACAAATGAGCCAAATCAGCCAATAACTTTGAAAAAAGTAATTGTTGCTTCTGGAACAAAAGTAGCAATAGGAAACACTCTTGAAGAAGCTATTTCAAATTTATTGTCACAATCTGCTGTAAATATTGAAATAACAAATACAGAAGATGTTGATGGCATGATACAAGCTATTATAAATGCCAATAAGAATTTAACGGAATCTAATGACAGAAACGATTGGGAGATGATGGGTTCTGATTTAAAAGAACTTCAAAGTTTGATTGATTCTCTTGATAAAATGATAAAAGAAAATAACAAAAAAGCACAATAAAAAAGCTTTCCTATAATATAAAAAAGGTGCCCTAATGTGGGGCACCTCTTTTGCTACTCAGAAAGTATTTCTCCTTGGCCAAGTGTGATTTTTACTTTTATAGTTTGACCAGGTTTCAGCTTAGACCACTCTTCAAATGAAAGCGAGAAAGAGATTTCTTTTCCTTTTTTGCTCTCTGTGCCTTTAACTGAGTAATGTTCTGATTTTGAGGAAATTCTCTCGTCTGATTTTAAATTGGTTTTTCCCCAATAGGGAGTAGTGTTATTGCCATTAGTTTCCACAGAACGCTCATAGAGCCATTTGTCAATTTCATAATAATACTTGGTTTGATAAATTGGCTCATCACGGTAAACTGGTTCTTCATATGTTTCGGTTTCATAATAAGTTTCGTAAATAGGACGTTCAGAAGTAACTTCTTCAAAATATCCATTTCCAAGGTCACGAGTACCTGAAACATAAGTTTCATAACCAGAGATTCGTTCTTTTGCAACTTCACGAGTACGTGTTTCGTAATGGTCTAACACTTCTTCTGAGTGAGAATATTCTTGCCTAGTATATAATAATCTGGCATTTTGAGGTAATTCCCAATCACTTTCTTCAACTGTCTGGTATCGTTCAATACCAATATTGCGATTCCATGGAAGTGAGTCAACTATGAGTTCATATTCTTTTGGTTTAACAAGTTGAAAGATACCTATGAAACTTATCAGAATTGCGAGAACAACTAACACAGGCTTCCAAATTGTCTTGAAGTTGAAGTTCTTAAATTTTTCAGTAATCGAAAAATTCTTGATTTCATCGGAACTTTCAGTGTTTTCAGAACTTCTTACATGCTCTGAAGTAGTATGTTCTTCAAAACTATCAGAATCATCAGAGTCATCTGAAACTGGTTCAGCTTTGGAATCTGATTTTTCTTTGTTTTGGAAATAATTTAAATTCTCTGATGCCCGAGGTGCGCCACAATAGACACAAGTTTCATTGTCATCAGAATTTAACTGCTTACAATAAACACAAATCCAATCAGGATTTCTGTTTATCTTAGCTGCTTCTTCTTCAGGCACATAATGCTTTTCAGATGCGTCAAGATAAAATCTTGTAGAAGTATATCTTGCTTTGCCACAGTTTTACATAAAAGTCTATAAATTATCCGTATATTTACATAAATTAGTTATAGTTGCTCAATAATGGTTTTGATAATATTTTTCAATAAGCACTTGTAAAAATAAGATAATTAGTGTAAAATAAAGTCAAAAATAGAAGCGAGGTAAAACAAATGAGATTTGTAACAGACGAAAAAAGTGAAAAAGAATATAAAGAATTTCTTGAAAGACATGAAAGATGCAATTTTCAACAATCACCAGAATGGGCAAAAGTAAAATCAAATTGGAAAAATGAAGTAGTATTAGCAGAAGATAAAAATGGAAAAATAATTGGAGCAGTAAGTGTATTAATAAGAAAAATACCTGTTTTTGGAAACATAATGTATTCATCAAGAGGGCCAACATGTGACATACATGATGTGGCTGTAATGAAACAACTAACAGATGGAATAAAAGAATTATCTAAAAAGTATAATGCAATAGTATATAAAGCGGAACCAGATATACTAAGCAGTGATGAAGAATACAGAAAAATAGTAACCAATTTAGGATATAGAATAAAAGATAATGCCAAAAACTTTAGAGAAGAAATACAACCAAGATATGTATTTAGATTAGATATAAAAGGAAAAACAGAGGACGAGATATTTGCTGAATTTCATTCAAAAACAAGATATAATGTACGTTTGGCAACTAGAAAAGGTGTAGTTGTAAAAGAAGGTACAAGAGAAGACTTAAAAGAATTCCACAAAATAATGGTAGAAACAGGTGCGAGAGATGGATTTATAATAAGACCATTATCATATTTTGAAAAAATGTATGATGAATTAGCACCAAACCATATGAAGTTATTGATGGCATATTATGAAGGAAAACCAATATCAGGAGTAATACCTATATTTTATGGGAATAAAACATGGTATTTATATGGTGCAAGCAGTAATGAGCACAGAAACTTAATGCCAAATTATTTATTACAATGGGAAATGATAAAAATGGCAATTGCAAGACATGATGATGTATATGACTTTAGAGGGGTTTCAGGTGTTGTAGATGAAAATCATCCTCAATATGGATTATATAGATTCAAAAAAGGCTTTGGAGCAACATTTACAGAATTTATAGGAGAAGTGTATATACCATTTAAGCCATTAACATATTCAATTTATAAATTCTCTGAAAAGACATTTAGAAATTTAAGAGGGCTTAAAACTAAGTTCAAAAAGTAAAAAAGGAATGAAGCAAAAATGAAAGAACTAGTAGTAGAAAAAGAAAATTTAAAGCATAACTTAAAAATTATTAATGAAATAATAAGTAAAGATAAGAAAAAAACTAAATTAATTGCCGTAGTTAAAGGAAATGGCTACGGATTAGATTTAGTAAAATACACCCAATTTTTAATTGACAATGGAGTAGACTTTTTTGCTGTTGCTACTGTGGAAGAAGCAGTAGCCTTAAGAAATGCTGGAATAACACAAAATATTTTGATGATGTCTTCAACAGCAGTAAAAGAAGATATAGAAATATTGATTAAAAATAATATAATATTAACAGTTGGATCAAAAGAGGCAGGAGGGGCAGTAGAAGAAATTGCACAAAAGTTACAGACAAAAGCTAGAGCACATTTAAAAATAGATACAGGTTTTGGAAGATACGGCTTTATATATAGTAATAAAGAAGAAATGGTACAAGCAATAAAAGCGTGGAAGAACATAAAAATAGAAGGAGCATTTTCACATTTTTCAATTGCATTTTTTGGAGATGGCAAAGAATCTAAAGAGCAATATGAAAGATTTATGGAATGTATCAAAATATTAAAAGAAAATAAGATTGACACAGGAATGCTACACATGTGCAATTCCTCTGCATTTTTGCGCTTTCCAGAAATGCACTTAGATGCAGTAAGAGTGGGTTCCGCATTACTTGGAAGATTGTCGATTCCAAATACCTGGGGATTCAAAAAAGTAGGATATTTAAAATCAAATGTCGCAGAAATAAAAACATTGCCAGTAGGATATAATATAGGATATTCAAATTCATACACAACTAAAAAAGAAACTAAAATTGCAATAATCCCATGTGGATATGCAGATGGATTTAATATAATTGTTGATAGAGATATGTTTAGACCAATTGATAAATTAAGATATATTGTTAGAGATGCCAAAGATGCATTTAAAAATAAAAAAATATATGTTACAATAAATGGTGAAAAATGCGAAGTACTTGGAAGATTGGGAATGTTCCATGTAAGTGTTGATATTACAGGAAAAAATATAAAAATAAATGATGAAGTACACTTTAATGTAAGCCCAATGTTTGTGGATAGCAGGTTAGAAAGAGTGTATGAATAAAAAAAGGCATTTATTAGAAAGGAATGGTAGAAAATGGAGATAAGCTTTCCAAAAAAAATATGGTATTCAATAACAAAATTCGAGAAATATCCTGATATGGCTCAAGATGGAATTTTTAAAGCAGTCAGATATTTAATAACAATGGCTATAATTGTTACTACATTTGCTTTATGTGGTTCTATGATAAAAATGAATAAAGCTGTTGGAAATTTAGCACAATATATAGAGCAAAACATTCCTGATTTTACATTTGAAGATGGAAAAGTCAGTATGGAATTAACAGAGCCTATGGTAATAAATGATATTGCTAATAGCCAAATAAATAAAGTAATTATAAATCCAATTGCAGAAACGTCAGAACAAAAAGAAGAGTTAGAAAACAAAGAAACAATTGTTGGAACAAATATATATTTCTTTAAAGATGAAATTATTTTAAAAAACAAAGTAGATGATGAACATATTCAAACACAGAATTATACATACAAAGATTTTATAGCAAATTATACTAAAGAAGATATACAAAATTTCAACAAAGCAGACTTAATAGAATTTTTAAGGAGTGAAAAAATGACTCCATTTTATACAAGTTATGCAACAACAATGTTTATATACTTATTACTTACAGACATAACCTATTTGCTATTAGATACATTTAGAATTGCAGTTTTCGGATGGATAACAGCAGTTGTGGCAAAAATAAAAATGAAATTTTCTGCAATATACAATATGGCAATATATTCATTTACTTTACCAATGATATTAAATATTATATATTTAATTGTAAATTATTTTATTGACTTCAAGATAAAATATTTTGAAGTTGCATATACAACTATTGCATATATATACTTAGCAGCAGCTATTTTTATATTAAAAGATGATTTTATAAAGAAAATGCAAGAAGTTATGAAAATTAGGCAAGAGCAAAAAAATGTAAGAGAAGAAATAAAAAGACAAGAAGAAGAGAAAAAAGAAAAAAAAGACAAAGACGACGACAAAGATGAAGGTAAAGACGAAAATGAGGATAAAGATACAGATACACCAGAGGGTTCAGAAGCATAAAAATAGAAAAGAGGTCAAATAATGAATAAAGATAAGGATAAATCAAAGAAAAAATCAGAAGTGTTATTAAATACATTAATTACAATATTTACAATAGCTATCATAGTTCTTATAGGATTTTTAGCATATCAATATAATAAAGATAAAAATTCTGATGAAAACAAATTAGCATATACAGATTTAGTAAAAGAGATTCAAGCAGGAAATGTTGAGAAAATAGAGATGACTACAGGCAGTATGTCTTTAAAAATAAAAATGAAAGATGTAGAAAAAGAAAAAACAACAATAATTCCTAGTGTTCAAGTTTTTTCAGAACTAGTACAACAAAAAGTGTTAGAAGAAAATAATATTGAATTAGAGACTAAAACACCAAGTATATTATCTCAAATTCCATCATATATATTTTCAATTTTACCAACTATAATAATGGTTGCACTATTTATAATGATATTCAAAATGCAAGGTCTTGGAGACAAAGGTGAAGTATATGATGACACAGAAAGAAAAACCAAAATTACATTTGATAATATTGCAGGTTTGGATGAAGAAAAAGAGGAATTAAAAGAAATAGTAGAGTTTTTGAAAAAACCAAAGAAATTTACAGAAATGGGTGCAAAAATCCCAAAAGGTGTTTTATTATATGGAAAGCCAGGAACAGGAAAAACATTAATAGCAAAAGCAATTGCAGGAGAAGCAGATGTTCCATTTATTTCAATGAGTGGTTCAGAATTTATAGAAATGTTTGCAGGACTTGGTGCGTCAAGAGTAAGAAAATTATTTGATAAAGCAAGAAAATTAGCACCATGTATTGTATTTATAGATGAAATTGATGCGATAGGATCAAGAAGAACAAGTAATAGTGGAGCAGAATCAGAAAATAATCAAACATTAAACCAACTATTAGTTGAAATGGATGGATTCTCTTCAGAAGAAACAATAATTGTTTTAGCAGCTACAAACAGACCAGAAATGTTAGATAAAGCATTATTAAGACCAGGTAGATTTGATAGACAAGTAACAGTTCCAGCACCAGATTTAGTAGGAAGAGAAGCAATATTAAAAATTCATGCTAAAGACAAAAAATTGGCTGATGATGTATCATTATATAGTATTGCAGAAGACACTGCTGGTTTTACAGGAGCAGAACTTGCAAATATTTTAAATGAAGCTGCAATAATAGCAACCAAAAAAGACCATACAGCGATAACAAATGCAGATTTAGATGAAGCGGTTAAAAAAGTAACAGTAGGACTAGAAAAAACAAGCAGAAAAATATCAGATAAAGATAAAAAACTAACAGCATATCATGAAGCTGGACATGCAATAGTAAGTCAATTCTTACCAACACAAACAGCAGTAAAAGAAGTTTCTATAATACCAAGAGGAATGGCTGGAGGTTATACTATGTATAAATCTGATGAAGATAAATACTATATATCAAAAACAGAAATGCAAGAAAAACTTATTGCACTATTAGGTGGAAGAGCAGCAGAAAAATTAATATTAGATGATATTTCAACAGGAGCAAGCAATGACTTAGAAGTGGCTACACAAATCGCTAGAGATATGATTACTGTTTATGGTATGAGTGACTCAATAGGAACAATTTCTTTCAAAGATAGTGACGGACAAATTAATTATCAAATGTTTGGAGAAGAAATGCAAGATGCAATAGGAAAAGAAGTTAAAAGATTAATTGATACAGCATATAAAGATGCACAAGAAATTTTAAGACAAAATATAGAAACACTTCATGCAATAGCAAAAGTGCTTATCACTAAGGAAAAGATTAACGAAGAAGAATTCAATAAGTTTTTTGCATAATTGAGCAGATTATTTACGAGATAAAATGTGCAAAGAAAGGGGAACATAAGAAAAATGGGTGAATTTGCTGAATATATTTTAAATGAAGAAGATTTAATATCAAAGATGGAGATAATATTCTTTTTAGCACCAAAGTTGAAAATAAATTTTGACAAATCTGTTGTATTCAAAACTGAAATAGCAAGAATGTTCTTGAAATACACTAATTTAAAAGTAGATAATAATTTGGTTTTAACTGCGTGCTTATTATGCAATTGTAAAAAGGTTGACGATTCTCAAAAAATAGGAAAATTGAAAACATATGCAAAAGAAGGAGCCGAGTACTTGGAACAATTAGGGTTTGACAAAAGATTTTGTAAAATATGTGAAGGTGTAAATAGGTATAGTGGAAATCCAAGAGAACCCGAAAGTGATATATTGGAATTAACAGACCAATTTGGCGGAATGTTAATAGACAGACCTGAAAGAATTGCGTTTAATCCTGATGAAGCAATGGTCTTGTTAGAACATAGAAACCTAAAAACAGAATATAATAGATATTTACAAAGTTTTAGAGAGTTTGTCGAAGCAATGGAAAAAATAGTGATACATGGAAATGTAGATACTACTGTTTTTGCGAGATTACAAAAACTTATGAGGGATTCAAAAGGAGTTCCTGAATTAGTAAAAAGTATAGCAACAGATTATTCAATATGTGTAGACCAAAAACTAGAAGAATTGAAAACAACTGCAAAAGAGGCTAAGAAGACCGCAAATAGAGCAATGTTTACAACAGAAATAGAAGAAAAGATATTAAATCATGCTAAGATGGATGATAAATAATTATGAGGAGGAACAGCAATGTACGAAGTATTTGCAGATTTACATGTACACATTGGAAGAAGTGAAAATGGTAAACCTATAAAAATAACAGCTGCAAGAAGTTTGAATTTTGCTAATATTGCAAAAGAATGTGCAGAAAGAAAAGGAATCAACATAGTAGGGATAATAGATTGTGCATCACCATATGTAATTGAAGATATAGAAAAATTCCTAAAAACAGGAGATGCATATGAATTAAAAGATGGAGGTATTATATACAAAGACAAAGTATGTATCTTGTTAGGAAGTGAAGTAGAAACATCAGAAAAAGGCAGAAATGGAAAATGTGGTGCAGCACATAATGTTTGCTTCTTTCCACATTTGAAAGATATAAAGGGATTTTCACAAGAAATGAGTACACATATAAAAAACATAACATTAAGCACTCAAAGGTCAAATATATCTGGTTATGAACTGATAGACATAGTTGAAAAATACAATGGAATTTTGATTCCTGCTCATATATTTACTCCATTTAAAAGTTATTATGGAAATTGTACAGATAGACTAAAAGACATATTTAAAGAAAAATATGATAAAATTTTCGCAGTTGAGTTAGGATTAAGTTCAGATACATATTTAGCAGATATGATATCAGAACTAGAAAATAAGACATTTGTTACAAATTCAGATGCACATTCATTGCCTAAAATTGCAAGAGAATATAATAAAATGCTTGTTAATGATATTAGTTTTAAAGAAGTAGTAAAAGCTTTAAAAAATGAGGATGGAAGAAAAATATTAGCAAATTATGGACTTGACCCTAAACTTGGAAAATATCATAGAACACATTGCGATAATTGTGATAGCACAATTGAAACTAAAGAGCCAGTAGAAATTTGTCCTAAATGTGGAAGTGATAAAGTTACTTTTGGTGTTTTTGATAGAATAGAATTAATAAAAGATAAAGAAACAACTAAAAGCCCTGAAAACAGGCCACCATACATATATCAAATTCCATTAAGTTTTATTCCAGGAGTTGGAGGAAAAACTATAGAAAAATTATTAGATAATTTTGAAACAGAAATGAATATTTTACATAAACTATCAGAAGATGATATTGAAGCAATTGTTGGAGAAAAAATTGCAAAAAACATTGTAAAAGCAAGAGAAGGAAATATGAAAGTTGAATCTGGTGGTGGAGGAAACTACGGAAAAGTTAAAGAACATGATTAAATTCATGTTCTTTTTTTATAACTAAATGAATAGACATTAATAAATTCATTTATTAAGGAGAATGGTATGCGAAAGAGAAAAAATCAAATATTTTTAGCGATTAGAGAAGATATATTAAATAATACTAAAGCGTATTTCATTGTATTAATTATATTTGCTGTTGGAACATTCTTAGGTGTAATGTTCATAAATCAAAAACAAGATAAAAGTGATATACAAAAATATATAAACACTTATATAGATGAAACTAATCAGCTCGAAAATGGAGATTACATTGGTGAATTGCAAAAAGATATAAAAAATAATATTATTCTTGTGCTTTTATTATGGTTTGCAGGGACAACTATAATAGGAATACCAATAGTACTTGGGATAATTTTAGTACGAGGGTTTTGCTTAGGATATACAATTTCAGCATGTGTATTTGCATTAGGAAAAATAAAAGGAATAATGTTTATACTAACAACAATATTTTTGCAAAACATTATCTTTATTCCAGCTTTAATGATATTAGGTGTTAGTAGCATAAAGTTATATCAATCAATAATAAAAGATAGACGAAAAGAGAATATAAAGCTTTCCATATTGAAACATATAATTATTTCAATAGGTATTATGCTGACACTAATAATAAGTTCAATAATAAAAGTGGAAATTTCTTACAGGCTAATAGTACATTTAGTTAGATACTTTATAATTGCTTAATAAAATTTTTAAAAATATCTATAAAACCTCTTTACTTTTGAGCAAAAATTTGATATAACATAATAGCAATCAGTTATGTAAAATTGTTTGCGAAGGACAATAAAAATTAACATAGGTGGGGGAAGAAATGGAAGAACAATTAAACTTATTTTTTGGATTTTTGGAGAATGAAAAGAAAGTGTCATTAAACACACTTCAATCATATAAAAGAGATTTAAAACAATTTGAAAATTATTTAGGAACAATTGAAGGAAAATATAATGAGCTAACAAATGACGGAATAAAAGATTATATAAAACATATGCAAGAACAAGGAAAAAAGACATCAACAATATCAAGAGGATTAGCTGCAATTAGGTCATTTTATCAATATGAGACAAAGAATAAACAAGTAGAAAAAGACCCAACAGAAGGAATTCAATCACCTAAAATAGAAAAAAGAGTACCAAGTGTACTAACATCAAGTGAAGTAGCATTATTGTTAGAACAACCTAAAAATGTAGACTTAAAAGGAACAAGAGATAAAGCAATGTTAGAATTTGCTTATGCTACAGGAATGAGAGTAACAGAAATAATATCATTAAATGTAGAAGATATAAATTTAGAAACAGGATATGCAACATGTAGAAATGGAAAAAAGGAAAGAACAGTGCCAATCGGAGAAATGTCATTAAAAGCATTAAAAGACTACATGTTTAATGCAAGACATACAATGATAAAAGATGACAATGAACGAGCTTTATTTGTAAATGTAAATGGACAACGTTTAACAAGACAAGGATTTTGGAAAATTATAAAATACTACAAAGAACAAGCACATATAGATAAAGACATAACACCACATGTTTTAAGACATTCATTTGCTACACATTTGTTACAAAACGGAGCTGACCTAAAATCAATTCAAACAATGCTTGGACATTCAGATATATTATCAACTCAAATATATATGCAATTCCAAGACGAATCATTAAAAAATGTATATAAAAAAGCTCATCCAAGAGCATAAATAAAAGCAGAACTTTTTGTTCTGTTTTTATTGCTTTTTAATGAATGATGTAGTAAAATTATTTTGAATTGCACGGAAAAAAAGCGATCTCAAATGTGCAAAAGGAGAAGAGAATGGAAAAGAAAAAAGTACTATTTATATCAAGCACAGGAGGGCATTTTAACGAATTACAACAATTAAAGCCATTATTTGAAAAATATGATTATCATATAGTTACAGAAAAAGATAATTCTACAATCGGAGCAAAAGAAAAATATGGAGATAAAATATCATATCTTCCATATGGAACGAGGAAAAAATTATTTAGGTATATATTTGTATATTTCTATTTGTGCTTAAAAACTATATATTTATATTTTAAGATAAAGCCACAATACATAGTTACAACAGGAACACACACTGCAGGACCAATGTGTTATCTTGGAAAATTATTTGGAAGTAAAATAATTTATATAGAAACATTTGCCAATAGAAATAGAAAAACAGCGACAGGAAGACTTATTTATCCAATAGCTGATTTATTTATTGTGCAGTGGGAAGAAATGCTTAAAATATATCCTAAAGCAGTATATGGAGGTGCAATATATTAATGATATTAGTAATGTTAGGAACACAAAATAATAGTTTTCATAGATTACTAGAGAAAATTGATCAACTAGTAGAGGACGGAAAAATAAGTGGAGAAGTAATTGTACAAGCAGGTTATACAAAATATGAATCACAAAATATGAAAATTATTGATTTTGTATCAAATGACGAAATAGAGAAACTGGAACTGCAAGCTGATTACATAATAACTCATGGTGGAGTTGGGTCAATAATTAATTCGATAGAAAAAGGAAAAAAAGTAATTGCTATACCAAGATTGAAAAAGTATGGAGAACATGTGAATGATCATCAATTAGACATTGTAGAGTCCTTTGATAAATTAGGTTATATTATAGGAATTACAGATGTTTCACAATTAGAAGAGGCATTGCAAAGAGTTAAGGAATTTAGACCAAAAAAATATATTCAAAATACAGGGAATATTATCAGTATTGTACAAAATTTTATAGACAATAATTAATATATACTCTAAGCTATAATATCATAAAATTTACAGAAATTTTACAAAAAACAAAAAATGAAGAAATAAAGAGATAAATAAGGAAAAACCAGAAAAAACAACTTTTTTCTGGTTGTTTTTTTTACTATAAGTATTGCAAAAAAAAACTATTATTGATATTATAAAGAAGAATGAAAAATTATGTATGCTAATACAGAAATTATAAAGAAGAAAAGGAAAAAAGTAGAATGATAGAATTTAAAAACGTAAGCAAAAGATATAGTACAGGTACAGAAGCAGTAAAAAATGCAAGCTTTAAAATAGAAAAAGGAGAATTTGCATTTTTAGTAGGAACCTCAGGAAGTGGAAAATCAACACTAATAAAATTAATATTAAAAGAAGAAGAACCAACATCAGGAAACATCATAATAAATGGAAAAGATACAACATTTTTAAAGAAAAGTAAAGTTCCATATTTAAGAAGAAGTATGGGAGTTGTATTTCAAGACTTTAGATTATTGCCAGACAAGACAGTGTATGAAAATGTAGCATTTGCAATGTATATAGTAAGAGCTACACCAAAACATATTCGTAGACAAGTGCCTATGGTATTATCATTAGTAGGATTAAGTGGAAAAGCAAAAATGTATCCAAACGAATTATCAGGAGGAGAACAACAAAGAGTTGCTTTAGCAAGAGCACTTGTAAACAATCCATCAATGTTGATTGCAGATGAGCCTACTGGAAACTTAGACCCAGACACAGCATGGGATATAATGAATTTGTTAAATGAAATTAACATGAGAGGAACAACAGTAGTTGTTGCAACACACGCCAAAGATATAGTAGATCAAATGAAAAAAAGAGTTATACACATAAATAAAGGCGTAATAATAAAAGATGATAAAAAAGGTGGGTATGATTGTGAGGTTTAATGTAGTAAACTATTTAATAGGAGAAGGAATTAGAAATTTATTTAAAAATAAAAAATCAACTATGTCAGCACTAATGATAATGTGTGCAACAATGTTAATATTTGGATTATTCTTTGTAATAGGAGAAAATTTAAATGCATTTGTAGAAAATGTAGCAGATGCACAAGAAATACGAGTGATTTTGGACAATGATGCAACTGATAGTGAAATAGAAGAAGTAGGAAAAGAAATTTTAGAAATAGATGGAGTAAGAAATGCAGAATTTGTTTCAAAAGATGAAGCACTAGATTATATGAAAGATATGCTTGGAGATGAAGTGCTTGATGGATATTCAGAACGAAATATATTTTCAACAGCTTATAATGTAACATTAACAGATTTAAAAATGAATAATGAAGTGCAAGCAAATATAAAGCAAATACCACATGTAAAGAAAATAGTTTCAAGCAATCAAGTTATATCACAAATAATAAGTTTAGCTAAAGGAGTTAGAATTGTAACGGCAGGAATATTAGGACTATTAATAATAATATCAGTATCAATAATTTCAAATACAATAAAATTAACAGTACATGCAAGAAGAAAAGAAATATCAATAATGAAATATGTTGGAGCAACAAATAGTTTTATTAGATGGCCATTTTTAGTAGAAGGTGTAATAATTGGAATAATTTCAGGTTTGTTATCAGTTGCGATAATTGGAGGAGCATATACTGGAATTGCAAATCAATTGGCTAACACATCATTCTTACAAATGGCTAATTGGAAATTACTAAATTTCTCTGATATGTTTAATTTGATTTTAGTGGTTTACCTTGGATTAGGAATTGGAATTGGTATATTAGGAAGTACTATTTCAATGAGAAAATATTTACAAGTTTAATTTAATAGAAAGGAAGAGGATTACATGCATAGGCTTTTTAGGATAATATTAATATTTATAATAACTTGTAGCCTATGCATTTACGTATATGCACAAGACCTTACTGAATTACAAGAAAAATCAAATCAGATAAATCAGGCATTAACAGAATCTAACAATAGGCTACAAGTTGTTCAAGATAATATATCAGCAAATATGCAAGAATTGCAAGAACTGGACAATAATATTGCACAATCACAAGAAGAGCTAAATACAATTAATACTAATATAAATGATTTGGTTAAGCAAATAAATGAAAACCAAGAAAAATTGGCAAAGGTTCAAGAACAATATGATAATATTCAAGAATTATTAGATAAAAGACTTATAAGCATGTATGAAACTCCTAAATTTCAATTCCTACAAGTTATTCTTGAATCTAAAAACGCAACTGAGTTTTTATCTAGATATTATGCAATGAAAGAATTAGCTGAATATGATAAACAATTATTAGAGACAGTAACACAGCAAAAAGAAGAAATAGAAACAACAAAAAAAACATTGGCAGATCAAAAGCAACAAATTATTACAAACAAGCAAAATAAGCAAAAAAAGGCACAGGTATTAGCTAATATAAAAACTTTAAGGCAATATTACATAAGTAAATTATCAACAGAAGAACAGGAATTACAGGCAAAAATAGATGATTACAATTCACAGGTTTCATCAATAGAATCAGAAATTAAATTCTTGGCATTAAATAGTATTAGCAAAGATTATATAGGTGGTGCTATGACGTGGCCGATACCAGGATACACAACAATAACATCAGAATATGGAATGAGAGTTCATCCTATAACAGGTGCATATAAATTACATACAGGAACTGATATAGGAGCACCAATGGGAGCAGATTTTGTAGCGGCAGCAAAAGGAGTAGTTACAAAAGCAACATTAAATCCGGCATATGGAAATATGGTTATTATAGATCATGGTGGAGGAGTGCAAACTTTATATGCACATGGAAGTGAAATCTTAGTAGAGGTAGGACAAGAGGTTGAAACTGGAACACCAGTTTTGAAAGTTGGGTCAACAGGATATTCAACAGGACCACATGCACATTTTGAGATAAGAATAAATGGGCAGACAGTAAACCCAATGGATTATTTACTAAATGAGAAAGATATCCAAAATTTATCTAAAGAATAAGATATAGTATTGAAAGGAAGAAATAGTATGAAAAGAACTATAGTTAAAATAATAGGAATTACAATATCGATAATTTTACTTTCACAAAGTTTAAATGTATTTGCAGTTACAAAACAGGAAGTACAACAAAAAAAAGATGATGCACAAAAACAGACATCAGAAAATAATGATAAAATAGACGAAGCAAAAGAAAAAAAACAAGAACTAGCAAACGAAAGATCAGAAACTATGAAAACTGTTGAAGGATTAATTTCAAAAATTTCTGACTCTGAAACAGAGATAGACAATTTACAAGATAAAGTTCAAAATTTGAAAGATAAAATAACAGACAAAGAAAAAGACATACAACAAAAGCAAGAAGAATATACTAAACAAGAAGAATTACTAGATACAAGACTTGTTGCAATGTATGAAAGAAGTGAAACATCATATTTAGATGTCTTTTTAACAGCATCAAGTATGACTGATGCTTTAGCAAAATATTATGCTGCATCAGAATTGTTTGAATCAGATAAAGAACTAATACAGTCAACTAAAGAACAAAAAGCTCAAATCGAAAGAGAAAAAGCAGATTTGGAAAATAGTAAAAAAGAATTAGATGCATCACTAACAGAACAACAAGCTAAAGTAAAAGAATTACAAGCATTAAAAAGCGAAAAACAAAGTTATGCTGATAAACTAACTCAAGATGAAAAAGCAGTTCAAAAAGAGATAGAGGAATTAGAAGCAGATAATAGACAGATTGAAAAAGCAGTAAAGGATGCAGAGACTAAATATCAAAAACAATTAGAGGAACTTCAAAGACAACAAAACCAAAAAAATAACAATTCGAATTCTGGCTCAAATTCAGGTTCTAATTCTAATACACCATCAGGTTCAGGATATTTTATAAAACCAATATCAGGTGGAACTGTATCAACAAATGGCTATTATTCAAGTGGAAAATTCCATGGAGCAGTTGACTGGGCTGTATCATCAGGAACTACAGTAGTAGCTGCAGCAGATGGGGTTGTTATGACAACAGCTGATTTAACTTCAAGCTATGGAACTCATGTAGTAATAAGACATGCAAATGGAATGCAAACATATTATGGGCATGGAACAAGAGGCTCTATATGTGTGAAACCAGGTCAAACTGTAAAACAAGGTGAGAAAATAATGTTAAGTGGAAGTACCGGAAATTCAACTGGCCCACACTTACATTTTGAAGTGAGAGTGTATCCATATAGCTACAAATATTCAGCTACTGCATATGGGCAAGATTCAAGAGTAAACCCAATGAATTATCTGTAAAATTAAATAAGAAAGGCAAACTAAAATGGAAGATGAAAAATATTTAAAAAGACAAAGATTTTACAAAATTGTTATGTTAGTTGTATTAACAGCATTTTTGACATTTATATTTACAACTATATATATAACTAAAAAATATAATTTAAGTGATGGAGACCAAACAATTTCTTCATTATTTAGTGCTTCATCATCAAGTGATGACAAATTAACAAAATCATTAAAGAATATTAAAAGTATATTAAAAAAATATTATCTAAATGATATTGATGAAGATAAGGCAATAGATGGAGCAATTGAAGGATATGTTTCATCTTTAGGAGATCAGTATACTGAATATATTCCAAAAGATGAGATGGAAGATTATACTCAAAATTTAATGGGAAATTATGTTGGAATTGGTATATATATGTCACAAAACACTAAAGATAATACAATAGTTGTTTTAACACCAATAAAATATAGTCCAGCAGAAGAAGCAGGAATTCTTCCAGGAGATATCATAAAGAAAATAAATGATGTAGAATATACAGGGGAAAATATGACAGCAGCTGCAAATAATATAAAAGGTGCAGAAGGAACAAAGGTAAAACTAGAAATTCAAAGAGGCCAAGAGATAAAAACATTTGAAATAACAAGAAAAAAAATAACAACAAATCCAGTAATAGCAGAAAAATTAGATAATAATATAGGATATTTAGAAGTTACGAGTTTTGATGAAAATACAGCAGAAAACTTCAAATCTAAATATGAAGAGTTAAAGGCACAAGGAATTGATTCATTAATAATAGACTTAAGAAACAATGGTGGAGGATTAGTAGAAGAGGCATTAAAAATAGCTGATTACATAGTACCTAAAGGTAAAGAATTGTTAGTAACAGTTGACAAAGATGGAAAAGAAAAAGTAGAAAAATCTAAAGAAGATGTTTTAATAGATATGCCAATTGTAGTACTTGTAAATAAAAATTCTGCAAGTTCATCAGAAATTTTAGCAGGTGCACTTAAAGATTTAAATGAAGCTACAATAGTGGGAACTACAACATATGGAAAAGGTGTAATACAACAATTTTTAACTTTAAGAGATGGTTCAGGACTAAAAGTTACAGTAGAAGAATATTATACACCAAATAGAACTAAAATTAATGGAGTAGGAATAGAACCAAATGAGAAAATAGAATTACCAGAGACAATTACAAATCCACTTACAGTTGAGAGAAAAGATGATACACAATTGCAAAAAGCAATAGAATTATTAAAAAAATAATTGCAACAAGTATGTACGTAGAAAGGAAATAATAAAGAATGAAAATGAATTTAGCAAATAAATTAACAATATTTAGAATAATATTAGTACCAGTTATGGCAATAATACCATATTCGAATTTAAAAGGTGATTTTTTAGGATTACCTTTAACCTATTTTTTTATGGAATTGATATTTATAGTTGCATCGATAACAGACAAACTTGATGGTTATATAGCTCGTTCAAGAAATCAAGTCACAACATTTGGAAAATTTTTAGACCCATTAGCAGACAAAATTTTAGTATTAACTGCCATGGTATTATTAGTGGAATTAGGCAAAATTCCAGCATGGATTCCAATTATAGTACTAGCAAGAGAATTTATAGTGTCAGGTTATAGGTTAGTTGCAGTTGAAAAAGGTGGTCAAGTAATTGCTGCATCAATTTGGGGAAAATTAAAAACTGTAACACAAATGATTGCAATAATCTTAGTTATGTTTGATAAAAATTCATTTTGGGATTGCTTTAAAGGAGGCTTAACAGGAGCTGATTATGTAATTAACTTGATATCAACAATATTATTGTTAATATCAGTTGTTGCAACTATTTCCTCAGGAGCAGATTATTTAAAAAGTGGAAAAGACTTACTAAAAGATTAAATGCAAAATTTTGGAAAAAGAACTTGACAAAAAATAAAAAATGCAGTATCATACTAAATGTTAAATATAAAGGCGGCTAGTAAGTCGCTCTTTATCGTATATACCATGCAAAACAATGGTTCAACCGGAGTTTGCTTAGAAAGGAATGTGATAAACATGGAAGAAAAAGAAGTAATATTAACACAAGAAGGTTATGACAAACTTGAGAAAGAATTGGAAAAACTAAGAACAGAAGCAAGAAGTGAAATTGCAGAAAGAATAAAAGTTGCATTAGGATTTGGAGACTTATCAGAAAATTCAGAATATGATGAAGCAAAAAATGCACAAGCAGAAAATGAAGCTAAAATCGCAGAATTAGAAAGTAAAATTAGACATGCAAAAATAATTGACGAAAGTGAAATAGATACAAAAACAGTACAAATAGGAAACACAGTAACATTATATGATGTTGAATTTGATGAAGAAGTAGAATATACTATAGTTGGTTCAACGGAAGTAAATTTAGCTGAAAATAAAATTTCAAATGAATCACCAATGGGAAAAGCACTTTTAGGAGCTAAAAAAGGCCAAACAGTTGAAGTTAATGCACCAGCTGGAGTTATAAAATACGAAATAAAGAAAATAACAAAATAAAGAAATGTCAAAAATTTGTTTGACATTTCTTTTTTTGTATGATATTATAATTGCATAGAAAAAAGGAGAAGTGATGTAAATGGGAACTAGAGCTGAAACTACTAGAAAGGAAAAAGCAATATTAAAATTTATTGAAGAGCAGGTAATTGAAAATGGGTATCCACCATCTGTAAGAGAAATAGGAAAAGCAATTGGATTAAGTTCTACTGCGACAGTACATGCTTATTTAGCAAAACTAGAAAAACAAGGATACATAAAAAAAGAAGATAAAAAAGGAAGAACACTAAAAGTTATAAAAGGAACTGATGGACAACAAATAATAAAAGAAAATAAAAACTTCTATACACAAAGAGAGTTAGTGGATGTTCCTGTAATAGGGAAAATTACAGCAGGACAACCAATCCTAGCAGTCGAAAATGTTACAGACACATTCCCAATTCCAATAGACTTTGTGGGTAATAGTGAAAGTTTCATGCTAACAGTAAGAGGAGAAAGTATGATAGAAGCTGGTATTTTAGATGGAGACTATATTTTAGTAAAAAAACAAGATAATGCAAGTAATGGTGAGATAGTTGTAGCATTAATAGAAGATGAAGCAACAGTAAAAACATTTTATAAAGAAAATGGACATATACGTCTACAACCAGAAAACCATACAATGGACCCAATAATAGTACCAGATTGCAAAATATTAGGAAAAGTTGCTGGAGTATTCAGAAAAATGTAGTTATTAAAATTTGACAAAATAGCAAGAATATTCTTGCTATTTTCCGTCTATTATAATATAATAAAACAAAAAAATAAGGAGAAAAACAAATGAAGCAACTAAACAAAAATAATAAAATGCTAAAGAGAATGTTAATACTGCTAGCAGTATTATTTGTAATTGTATTTATATTAATTAAAGCAGAAGATTTTATCAAAGAGCAACAAGCAAGTGACAAAATAAGTGTGATAATAAATAATTCAAATAAAACAGAAAGACTAAAAAATGATATAAGAGTTGAAGATGGAGTTATATACATGTCAATAGATGATATGAAGAATTTCTTTGACAAATATATATATATTGAAGATGAGATAAATGAAATTGTTACAACATATGATGATAAAATTGCGAGTATAGGTTTTGAATCAAATAAATTAACATTAAATGGTTCAACTAAAAAAACTAGTGCACATGCAATAAAAGAAAATGAAACAGTATATTTACCTATTAGTGAAATGAAGGATGTATATGATATACAAATAGACAATATAGCAGATTCAAAAATAATAGTAATTGATTCACTAGAAAAAGAACAAGTACAAGCAAAAACAAAATCAGATGTTTCTGTAAAAGCTAAAAAAGAAGGCTTTTCAAAGACAGTAGATAAAATTGAAAAAGATAACCAAGTAATAGTAATAAAAAACAATAATAATGAGATTTCAGAAAAAGGCTGGACTAAAATCAGAACTCAAAGTGGAATGTTAGGTTATGTAAAAACAAGTAAGTTGGATGAAATAACAACTACAAGAGAAGCTAAAGAACAAGCAAAACAAATTACAGGAAAAGTAGATATGTTTTGGGATTATTATTCACAATATGTAAAAGCACCAGATAGAACAGGACAAGTTATAGACGGCGTAAATGTTGTATCACCATCATTTTTCTATTTGGATAAAAATGACGGAACATTAAAAGACAATGTTGGAGATGCAGGAATTGCATATATAAATTGGGCGCATTCAAATGGATATAAAGTGTGGCCAATGATATCAAATGCAGACGCAGGAATAAAAGTTACATCTACGATATTAAATAGTTATAGTAAAAGGCAACAATTAATACAAAGTATCGTAGAAAAGTGTGCAAAATATGATATAGATGGAATAAATATAGATTTTGAAAACATGTATGAAGCAGACAAAGATAAATATTCGAGATTTATAATTGAACTTGTACCACGTATGTTAGAAATGAAAATAGTAACATCAGTAGATGTTACAGCACCAGATGGAGATCCAAACTGGTCATTGTGTTTTGATAGAAATGTATTAGGGCATGTAGCTGATTACTTAGTGTTTATGGCATATGACCAATATGGAGCATCAAGTTCAAAACCTGGTACAACTGCAGGCTTGAATTGGGTGGAAACAAGTTTAAAGAAAATTATTGATTATGATGAAGTTGATACAAATAAAATAATATTAGGTATGCCATTATATACAAGACAATGGACTATCACACAAGATGGAACAATAAAAGATAGAAGTGTTATATCTATGATGAACATAAAAATTCCAAACAATGTTGAAAAACAGTGGGATGATACTCTAAAGCAATATTATATAGAATATGCTTCTGGAAAAAATACTATAAAAATGTGGATTGAAGATGGAACATCAATAAAAGAAAAAGTTTCACTTGTCACAAAATATAATTTAGGTGGAGCATCATGTTGGAAAAAAGACATGGAGACTTCAAATATTTGGACGATAATAAAAGATGAACTAAAAAAGAATAATACAGAAAATTAAATGAAAGAGAAATTTCAAGAGGATGACTTGAAGTTTCTTTTTTTTTGTAATAAATAATATAAGAATTACATACACATCAATTAGAGGTGAGATAATGAGAACATATTATTTAGAAAAAAAGGATAAGCCTAAATTTTGTATATGTAATTGTAAATTAAAACAAGATAATCTAGAAATATATTCTAATTTAGAGAATATAAAAAATGTGATAAAAATAGTAAAAAGAATCCAAAAAGATGATGTCGAATGTGTTGTAATAAGTAAAGAATTATATGAATGTAAGGAGTTAATAACTGCATTAAATGCCAATAATATAAAAATTTTTGATGGAAAATGGTTACAAAAATATTTGGCATTAGAAATTTTAGAATATGTGGTAACATGCGAAAATATAAAAAAGGAAGAAATAGAAGTTGCAATAACAACAAATGAAATAACAGATTATACGATAGAAATAATAAAAACTTTAGCGATGCAATACAAAAGAGTTTCAATCGTCACAAATCATATAGAAAAATTGAAAAAAATAGAGCAAGAATTATACGAAAAAAATGGAATATTAATAGTAATTTCAAACAATCAAAAAAAGAGTTTAGCCAAGTCACAAATTATATTAAATTTAGATTTTAATAAAGATGTATTAAATAGATATAAAATAAATGAAACAGCAGTAATAATTAATATAGAAGGTGATATGAAGATAAAATCAAAACGTTTCAAAGGAATAAATATAAACGACTATGAAATTGAAGTAGGAAGAGAAGAAATAATATGGAGAGAAAATTGTAACAAATTTAAAGCAAAGGACTTACTAGAAGCTAAGCTATATATGAAAGACACATTTCATAATATAAAAAGAAAAATTGCTAAAAACAAAGTATCAATAAAAGAAGTTATAGGAGAAAATGGAAAAATCGAAAGATTTTCTTAAAAAGCTTTTCTTTTTTATAGAATTGTATTATAATGTTGTCAAATGTTTAAAAATAAAATCCTTGAGAAAGGAAAGAAAAAAGATATGGGGAAAAAAAGAAAAAAAAGTAATAATAAGGCTATAAAACCAAGAAAAAAAGATACAAAAATGAAATTTAAGTACAAGCATCCAAAACTAGCAATAGCACTAAAAATATTATTAATTATATTAGTAATATTAGTTGTTGTTGGAGCCGGTGTTGGAATAGGTTTAATATTTGGACTTGGAAAAGATGACTTTTCAATTGATATGTCAGATTTAATAATGAAAGAAAACTCAATAATTGTAGATACTGACGGAAATGTACTTGCAGAATTAAATGGAGATGAAAGCAGAAAGATAATAACACTAGAAGAAATGTCAACATATTTACCAAAAGCATATGTTGCAATTGAAGATGAAAGGTTCGAAAAGCATCATGGTGTAGACTTAAAGAGAACGGGAGCTGCAATACTTTCATTTGTAACACATGGTGGAAAGTCTACAGCAGGTGGTGGAAGTACAATAACACAGCAGGTTGTAAAAAATGTAACCCAAGAAAAGGCATCTAGTGGTGCAGCTGGTGTAATAAGAAAATTAAAAGAATGGTCAAAAGCATATCAAATTGAAAAAGTAATGTCAAAAGACCAAATAATAGAATTATATTTAAATTTAATATATATAGGAAATGGTGGAAGTGAAAAACATGGAGTTGAAATCGCTTCAGAATACTATTTCAACAAATCTGCCAAAGATTTAAGTATTGCACAATGTGCATTTTTAGCTGGAATAAACCATTCACCAAATTCATATAATCCATATTCAGGAAATGATGTAACAGAGAAAATTGCAAAAAGAACTAAAACAGTATTATCACAAATGAAAAAATTTAATTACATAACACAGGAAGAATATGATAATGCTGTTGCAGAAGTTGATGCAGGATTTAAATTTGAAAATGGAGTTAAAGGAAATGTATATTCTTCACATACTGATGCACTAATTACGCAATTAACAAAGCAAATAATGGATGAAAAACAGATATCAAAAGATGCAGCAGAAACATATTTACAAACTAGTGGATTGAAAATATATTCAACACAAGTATCATCTATTCAAAGCGTAATGGAAGCAGAAACTAAGAAAAGTAAATATAATTTAAAATCAAAGAAAAATAAAAACGCAGATGGTTCAGCTGTACTTGCACAAGGGGCAGCAGTAGTAATAGAACCTTCAACAGGAAAAGTTGTTGGAGCAGTTGGACAATTAGGAGAAAAAACTACATCAAGAGGACTAAACAGAATAAATTCTTTAAGACAAACAGGTTCTTCAATAAAACCTTTAGCTGATATATTGCCAGGAGTTGAAGAAGGAATAGCAACACCTGCAACAATTTATGCGGATTTAGAAACAACATTTGGAAAAGACTATACACCACAAAACTATAATAGTTTTACAGGATTAAGAACAGTAAGAACAGCAGTAACAACTTCACAAAACATACCATTTGTAAAAATTATGGCAGAATTAACACCAAAAAAATCAATAGAATATATGCAAAAAATGGGTATTTCTTCATTAGTAACATCAAAGCAAAATAAAGATCACAATGATGAAAATTTAGCAATAGCAATTGGAGGAATGACATATGGTGTAAGTCCATTAGAAATGGCAGGAGCATATGCAATGGTTGCAAATGACGGAACCTATATAGAACCAACATTTTATTCTAAAGTAGAGGATTCAAATGGAAAAGTTGTTTTAGAACCAAAACAAAAAACAGAAAAAGTATGTTCAGCAGAAACAGCATATATAATAAAAAGTTTAATGCAATCAGTTGTAAATGGAGCTGATGGATATGCAGGAACTGCTAAATATTGTGCAATTAATGGAATTGATGTAGCTGCAAAAACAGGAACTACAAACAGTTCTAAAGATAGATGGCTATGTGGATTTACAAATTATTATGCATGTGCTGCTTGGTATGGATTTGATGATCCAGAAAGAATAAGTTTCCCTGGAACGAACCCAGCAGGACAGTTATTCTCAGGAATAATGTCAGAAATTCACAAGGGACTAGAAAATTCAGAATTTAAAGAACCAGAAAAAATCGTTCACGAAAAAGTATGTAGAACAAGTGGAAGACTTGCAACTGATAAATGTTCTAATACTTATGAAGAAATATTTGTAGAAGGACATTTGCCAGAGGAATGTGATGCACATAAGAGTCAATATACAATATGTACAGAGTCAGGTAAATTAGCAACTAAATATTGTCCAGAAACAGAAAGAAGATCATCAAATTATGTTGTAGAAAAAGAAAGATTAGAATTGTGGACAACACCAGGGATAAATTCAACAAAGGGAAAAGCTCCTACAGAATATTGTACAATACATACTAAACCAGAAGAAGTTCAAAAACCGCAAGAAACAAATACAACAACAGAAAAACCAAAAGACAATGAAACAAATAAACCAGATAGTGGAAATACAAATACAAATGTTAAGCCATCAACTGATGATGGAACAACCACCAAACCTGATAAGCCAGAATCAGGAGGAAACAATAGTGGAAATACGGGAGAAAATACAGGAGATAATACTGGAAATAATACTGGAAATAATACTGGTGGAGATACGACTGGTGAAAATTCATCAGATAACCAAGAATAAACACAGGAAATTTATATTTCCTGTGTTTACTAATAAAGTAAAGGAGGCACATAATGGATATATTTTTTTACAATACATTAACAAAGAAAAAAGAATTGTTTAAATCATTAGAACCAAAAAAGGTAAAGATGTACTCATGTGGACCAACAGTATATAAAGATGCAACAATAGGAAATATGAGAACAAATTTATTTCAAGATACATTAAGAAGAGTGCTTGAATATAATGGATATGAAGTAAAACAGGTAATGAATATAACAGATGTAGGACATCTTGTTTCAGATGGAGATGAAGGAGAAGACAAGATGTTAAAGTCAGCAAGAGAAGAGCACAAGACTCCAATGGAAATAGCAGAGTACTATACAAAATTGTTTTTTAAAGATTTAGAAAGATTAAATGTAGAGATACCTGAAGTCATTTGTAAAGCAACCGACCATATTGAAGAAATGCTTGAAATGGTACAAAAAATAATGGAAAACGGATATGCATATGAAACTTCTACTGCTATATATTTTGATGTATCTAAATTAGATGAATATGGGATATTATCAGGAATAAACCTTAGAGAACAAAAAGCAGGAGCAAGAGTAGAAGTTGACCCAGAAAAAAGAAATCCATATGATTTTGCATTATGGATAAAAGCACCAGAAAATCATTTAATGAAATGGGATAGCCCTTGGGGACCAAGCTATCCAGGATGGCATATAGAATGCTCTGCAATGAGCCAGAAATATTTAGGAGAAGTATTTGATATACATACAGGAGGTATAGACTTAATTCCAACACATCATGAAAATGAAATTGCGCAAAGTAAAGGTGCATGTGGTAAAATACCAGCACATTATTGGATGCATGGAGAGTATTTATTAATAAATGGCGGAAAAATGTCAAAAAGCTTAGGAAATGTATATTTATTAGATGATATTATGAAAAGAGGATATGATCCATTAGTATATAGATTATTTAATTTTTCTTGCCACTATAAAGGAAAATTAAATTTTACATGGGAAGGCATAGAAGCTGCAAGTACAGCATTGACAAGACTACGTGATGGATATCAAAAACATTTGACAGGAATGGCAGATGTGGATGGCACAATAATTTCTGAAATTGAAAATAAATTCCATCAAGCTATAAATGATGATTTAAATATGCCTCTTGCAATGAGTGCAGTATGGGAAGCTGTAAAATATCAAGATAAATCACCTAAAATTGCAAAATTACTAGAAAAATTTGATACTGTCTTAGGATTGAAAATTACAGAAAAAAAAGAGGAAGAAATTCCACAAGAGATTTTAGAATTAGTAGAACAACGAAAAGTTGCAAGAAATGAAAAGAATTGGACTGAATCTGACAGATTAAGAGATTTGATTGCTCAAAAAGGATATAGTGTTAAAGACACTAAAGATGGAGCAGAAGTTTCCAAGATATAAAAAACTAAAAGAGCTAATGTATCGGCATTAGCTCTTTTGAGTGGTTATTCATCCAGTAACTGCATAATTTTCTTTAATGTGTTATTTTTTACTTTATCAATTGTCATATTAGATGTGTCTAGATACCACATTGGACAGGTAACAGTTTCGTAAAAACAATCAAGTTCTTTTTTATAAAAGTTTAAGAATTCTTGATTTGTAAGTACAGGTGCATCACCGCCAGAAGCATAACGTCTTTTCAAAGATTCTTCTACTGAAACATCGATTACAAAAAGATAATCTGGAAAAACACAAAATGAGTTATTCATTTCATGAAGAATTTTTAAAAGTGACGATGATTCGGCTTTGGAGCAAACATTTTGTTTGAATAAGAAATTTGCCCAAAATAATGCATCACAGTATCCTCTGTCAAACAGAATGATGTCAGCCTGGGAATATGGAATTTCCAGCAAAGATTGTAACTGTCCAAAGGTTATCCAAACATTACGTATCCATGTTTTCTTTGGAATTTCTTTAGGGACAAGTTCAGCATCTTCTTGCATAATTTGTACATTGATTCCTTGAGCCAAAAGTGAACTTTCAAGATTGTGAATCAACGTAGTTTTACCAGAATTAGGAAGTCCGGTAAATTCAATTGTTAAAGGCCGTCTATTCATACAGTGCCCTCCTTAAAAGTGTATATTTTTTAAAGACGAATACATTATAACATACAAGTAAAAAATGTCAAGAATTAGAGATGTAATCTTTTTTTATCCAAAAATACTGACAAATAGGTGTTTTTATGTTATAATATGAAACAGTATTATTAGTTTGTAACAATTAATTCTCGTATAATAATTATAAGTAGGAAAAATTATGCCTAAACATCTTGGGAGTATCAAAATTGAAAAGGAGAGAAAAATGATAAATTTTAAAAATATAATTGCGAATGCAATATCAAAAGTAGTAAACATAAATGCAACTGAAATAGAAATGTCAATAGAAAAACCAAAGGGCTCAGAAAATGGAGATTATGCATTTCCTTGCTTTAGATTAGCAAAAGAATTACATAAAGCACCACAAATGATTGCAAATGATATTAAAGAAAATATCAAAGTAGATGAAAATCAAATAACCAAAATTGAAGTAGTAGGCGGATATTTAAACTTTTTTATAAACAAAGAAATATTAGTAGAAGAAGTATTAAACGAAATGTCTGAAGATAAAGAATACGGAAAATCAACAATTGGAAATGGCAAAAATATAGTAATAGATTATTCAGCACCTAATATAGCAAAACCATTTCATATAGGACATTTGCGTTCAACTGTAATAGGTGCAGCATTATATAAGATATATAAATATTTAGGGTATAATGTAACAGGAATAAATCATTTAGGAGATTATGGAACTCAATTTGGAAAATTAATTGAAGGATATAAATTATGGGGAAATGAATACAATATTGAAGAAAATCCAATAGATGAATTAACTAAAATTTATATAAGAATAAATCAAGCATGTAAAGAAGATGAGAAGGTTTTAGAAAATTGTAGAAATAATTTTAAAAAACTTGAAGATGGAGACAAATATTGTGTAGAAATTTGGCAAAAGTTAAGAGAACTAAGTTTAAAAGAATTCCAAAAAGTGTATGATATATTAGGAAGTAAATTTGATTCTTGGAATGGAGAAGCATTTTACTCTGATAAAATGCCAGAAGTTATAGAGATTCTTAATAAAACTGGAAAATTAGTAGAATCAGAGGGAGCTAAAATAATAGACTTAGAAGATAAAGGAATAAATACACCATGCATTATTGAAAAGAGTAATGGTTCATCAACATATGCAACAAGAGATTTAGCAGCAATTATGTATAGAGCACGTACATATGATTTTGACAAAGCATTGTATATTACTTCATATGAACAAGTATTACATTTTAAACAAGTATTTGAAGTTGCTAAACTACTTGGTTTAGACGAAAAATATACTAATGGATTAGAACATGTTGCATTTGGAATGGTACTATTGCCAACAGGAAAAATGTCAACAAGAGAAGGAACAAGTATTAAACTAAGTGAATTACTAAATGAAGCTATTTCAAGAGCAAAAGCTATAATTGAACAAAAAAATCCAGAACTTGAAAATAAAGATGAAGTTGCAAAAAAAGTTGGAGTTGGAGCAGTAATATTTAATGATTTAGCAAATAATAGAGTTAAAGATGAAATATTTGATTGGGATACAATTTTAAATTTTCAAGGAGAAACAGGACCATATATACAATATACATATGTACGTACAAAAAGTGTTATTGAAAAAGCAGGTGGGGTTCCAGATATTTCAGAAGTTAGTTCAGAACTATTACAAGATGAATATTCAATTAAATTATTAAAATTAATTTATGATTTTGAAGATGTTTTAGTACAAGTTACAGACAAAAACGAACCATCAATTTTATCAAGATATTTAATAGATGTTGCTAAAACTTATAGCAATTTCTATAATGAAAATAAGATTATTAATGATAATAAAAATCTTCAAAATGCTCGTGTATATTTAACTTATTCTGTTGGAAGAATATTGAAAACAGGAGCAGGATTACTTGGAATTGAAATGCCAAATAAAATGTAACACAAATAAATTATCAAAAGGGATGCCACAAAGGCAGCCCTTTTAACAGGTACGATTTTATAGTGAAATACTAGTTTCTAAAGCAACTTTAATCATATTATTAAGACCAGTTTGTCTTTCTTCTGGTGTTGCTACATCTTTAATAAATTTAGAATCAACAACACTCATAAGGCAAGCAGCTTTTTTATTTAGAACTTTAGCAACGTAAAATAGTGCAAAAGCTTCCATTTCAGCACTAACAGGATTAAATCCTTCTGGAACTCTAGCTAAGAACTGATTCACATCTGTCATATAAAGATCAAAACAATCAGTACAAACAGTATTTCCTTTTAATATTGAAATATTTAATTTGTTAGCAGTATCTATTATTACAGAATTTAATTCATTATTACTACTTATGATGTGGCAATTTTCGTTATTTAAAGTTAAAGCAAAATTTCCTTCTGAAAAAGTGTTTTCAGCAAGTACGATATCAAATAATTTTAATTCAGGTTTATAAGAACCACAAGAACCTATACGAATAATATTTTCAACATCATAGAATTTATACAATTCATATGAATAAATTCCCATACTTGGCATTCCCATACCAGAAGCCATTACAGTAATTTCCTTTCCGTTATATTTTCCTGTGTAAGCATAAATTCCTCTAACTGAATTTACTAATTTTATATCAGTCATAAAATTTTCTGCAATATATTTGGCTCTAAGTGGGTCACCTGGCATTATAACTGTTTTTGCAATATCTCCTAAATTTGCTTCATTATGTGGTGTAGACATATTAATTCCTCCTCTTATTGTTTGTTTAAAAGAATTATATCAATAAAAAAATATAAATTCAACATTTCACACAAAAAACACAAATCAGGAATACTTTCATAACAAAATACATATAAACTAACGGTATAAAATTACCAAGCAAAATATGGAAGGAGTTTGGAGTATGAGTGAAAATGAATTGACAATAATAGAAAATTTTTTAGAAAATAAAGAGGAGAAATTGGATGTTAAAGATGAACCATTTGATAAACTCATGTTTTTTTATCAATCAGCATTAAAACAGTTGGAACTACAAATGAATATAATTAAAGAAGAATTCAAAATAATGTATAATTATGATTTAATAGATCACATAGATACAAGAATAAAAGAGCCAAAAAGTATAGTAAAGAAAATGGAAAAGAAAAAATATAAAAAGACATACTATAATTTGATTGAAAAGATTAATGATATTGCAGGAATGCGAATTGTATGTACACTAAAAGATGATATATTTTTTATTAAAGATTTGGTAAAACAAATACCAGATATACATATATTAAATGAAAAAGATTATGTTACAAATCCAAAACCAAGTGGATATTCAAGCTATCACATGATTGTAGAGGTACCTGTAAAATTATCTCAGAAAACTATATATGTAAAATGTGAAATACAGATAAGGACTCTTGCAATGGATTTCTGGGCAAGTTTTGAGCATAAGGTAAAATACAAAACTGAACAAGAAGTTAATAAAAAGACTTCAAAAGAATTAGTTAATTGTGCAAAAATGATTAGCAAGTTTGATGATAAGATGATTTCACTGAAAAATATACAATAAAATATTGCTTATTTCAACAGAATATGATAATATTTAATGCAATAAATATTATACAAAAATGGTGATTGAAAATAATGAAAATAGTTGCGTTGGGAACAGGACATGGATCTGTAACAAAATGTTATAATACATGTTTTGCATTAGAAAAAAATGATGAATATTTTTTAGTAGATACAGGTGGAGGAAATGGAATAATAAACAATCTAAAGGCTGCAAATATAGAAATGAAAAAAATAAAAAATATAATTTTATCACATTCTACTGATAATGATTTGGAACACAGAAAACAAATATTTATTGAAGATGCTAAAAAATATTATAAAGGGAATGTGTTTGCACCATATGATTTAGAAACTTTTGAAATAGTATAATTGGAGGAAAATATGGAAGAGGATGTTGAAATAGCTTTAGATATAGTAGTAAATGAAATAGCAAATGTAACAATAAATATGCTGTTTGTAAAGATTCAAAAAAAATAGCATATATAAAGCAAAACTTGAAGTTTTAGAAAAAGTGCAACATGAAATATATATGAATAATGGAAAAATTATAAAAAAAATACTTGATGAAAGAAAGAAATGGACAATATAATGCAAAGAAATAATATTAGAAGAAAACTAGATAGAAGTGCCTTAGAAGAAGCTTTATTAGAATTAAATCAAGATTTTTTAGATGATTTACCATAATGATTCATATGATGCAATGTCAAAAATAATGCAAGGTATAGACTTAGCTAAATTACATATTTATAGAAGAGGAACAGTAGAAGAAAAATTTGTACCACAATTAGTAGATGGAGAAAATAAGGTCGGAATTTTTAAAAAATTGCAATATGAATCAAATGTTATATATGCAAAAGAACGGTTAGCCAATAATATGAAAGAATATAATGAAATAAAAAGGTTGATGGAAGAAAGAAATGCAGATAAGTCACAAATTGAATAACTAGAAGATGTAAAGAAAATGATTACACAATTTTGTTTACATGAGCAAGAAAAATTTGATGGTTGCATAGAAATTTAATTAAAAGCACTTGACAGTTGACAATAATAATTATAAAATATAATAGGTTGAAAAAATATATAAAAAATAAAAATAGAAAAAAGATATATTTATTCGAACATTGAAAATTAAATAAGAAAGAGGTGTATGATTATGAATACTTTAATCATAGTAGCCGCTATCTTAATCTCATTAGCAATAGGAATACCAGTTGGAATGGTAATAAGAAAAAAAATTGCTGAATCTAAAATAGAAGGTGCAGAACAAGAAGCCAAAAGATTAGTAGAACTAGCAAAAATAGAAGCAGAAAATTTGAAAAAAGAAGAAATTATCAAAGCAAAAGAAGAAATTATGAATGCTAGAAACGAATTAGATCAAGAGATTAAAGAAAGAAGAGGCGAAGTTCAAAAACAAGAAAGTAGAATTATTCAAAAAGAAGAAAATTTAGAAAAACGTTCAGAAAATTTTGAAAAAAAAGAAAGAGAATTAGAAAGAGAAGAACGTGAACTAAAAGACAAGGAAAAAGAAATTGAGGATATTAAAGCAGAACAAGCTGAAGTACTTCAAAAAGTGGCAGGCTTAACAAAGGAAGAAGCCAAAAAGCAACTATTAAATTCAGTTGAACAAGAAATTACAGCCGAGAAAGCAGCTCTTATTAGGGACTTAGAGCAAAAGGCTAAGGAAGAAGCTAAAAAGAATGCAAAAGAAACAATAAGTTATGCAATTCAAAAATGTGCAGCAGACCATTCTGCAGAAACTACAGTATCAATAGTTCCACTTCCATCAGATGACATAAAAGGAAGAATTATTGGTCGAGAAGGTAGAAATATAAGAGCACTAGAGACACTTACAGGAATTGATTTAATAATAGATGATACACCAGAAGCAGTAATACTATCAGGTTTTGATCCATTAAGAAGAGAAGTTGCTAGAATAGCTCTTGAAAAATTAATAGATGATGGAAGAATACATCCGGCAAAAATAGAAGAAATGGTAGAAAAAGCCAAAGAAGAATTAATGGAAACTATCAAATCAGAAGGAGAAAGAGCTACATTAGAAACAGGAGTAATAGGTTTAAACCCAGAACTTATTAAATTAATAGGAAAACTAAAATACAGAACAAGTTATGGACAAAATGTATTAAACCATTCAATAGAAGTTTCAAATTTAGCAAGAATAATGGCAGAAGAACTTGGATTAGATGCAAAACTTGCACGTAGAGCAGGATTACTACATGACATTGGAAAAGCTTTAGATCATGATATGGAAGGAACACATGTACAAATAGGTGTTGACATATTAAAAAAATTTAAAGAGAATCCATTAGTAATAAATGCAGTAGAAGCACATCATGGGGATGTAGAACCACAAACATTAGAAGCTGTATTAGTACAAGCTGCTGATGCAATATCTGCATCAAGACCAGGAGCAAGAAGAGAAACACTAGAAGCCTACATAAAAAGACTAGAGAATTTAGAATCAATTGCAGATTCATTTGATGGAGTTGAAAAATCATTTGCAATTCAAGCAGGTCGTGAAGTTAGAATAATAGTAAAACCAGAAAAAATTTCAGATGACCAAATGACATTACTTGCAAGAGAAGTTGCAAAGAGAATTGAAGACGAAATGGATTATCCAGGTCAGATAAAAGTAAATATTATTAGAGAAACTAGAATTGTAGATTATGCAAAATAAAGGGGCCGTAAAAAGTTCCGCAAAAAAGAGATTTGAGTTAATGTGTTAGCTCAGATCTTTTTTTATTTGTTTTGTTTTAAGTTTGACTATTGACACATACAAACAATTGTTTTATAATAGCCTTGGTGATATTATGGAAAGAAAAATATTACATGTTGATGTAAACAATGCATTTTTAAGTTGGACAGCAGTAGAAATGTTAAAACAAGGAAGTGCATTAGATATAAGAGAAATTCCAGCAGTAATTGGTGGAGATGAAAATAGAAGATCAGGAATAGTATTAGCGAAAAGTCCCAAAGCCAAGATGTTTGGAATATCAACAGGGGAAACGTTATATCAAGCAAGAATAAAATGTCCACAACTAAAAGTATATCCTGGAAATTATAAGATGTATAAACAATATTCAAATCAGTTATATCAATTATTATTACAATATACAGATAAGATAGAAAGATTCAGTATAGATGAATGTTTTTTAGACATGACAAATTGTTTGATGGGAAAAAGTTTGCTAGATAAGGCATACGAAATAAATAAAAGAGTAAAAGAAGAATTAGGTTTTACAGTAAATGTAGGAGTTGCACATAATAAATTATTAGCAAAAATGGCATCAGACTTTACTAAACCAGATAGAGTACATACATTATATGAAAATGAAATACCAACAAAAATGTGGTGTTTACCTATATCAGATTTATTAATGCTAGGAAGAAAAACAATTCCCAAATTATATAATATGGGAATAAAAACAATAGGACAATTAGCACATACAGATAAGCAATTATTAACCAAAAAATTTGGAAAACACGGAACAATGATGTGGGAATATGCGAACGGAATTGATAATACAGAAGTACATTATCAATTTGAAAAACCAAAAGGAATTGGAAATTCAACAACATTACCAGTGGACTTTAATGAAAGTTCTATGCTAGAAGAGGTGTTATTAACTCTAACAGAACAAGTAACTTATAGATTAAGAAAATATGATATGCTTGCAAATGTTGTGAATGTACAACTAAGAACAAAGGATTTTGAAGATAAAACACATCAAAGAAAATTGTCTTTTCCAACAGCAAGCACAAGAGAAATCTATGCTTTAGCAAAAGAACTATTTAAAGAAATGCATAAACAAGGTACACCAATAAGATTAATAGGAATGAGGGTAGATAATCTTGAAGAAAAAGAAAAGTCACAAATTTCTCTATTTGATTATAATGATAATGAAAAGAGAGAAAAACTTGATAAAGTTGTGGATGATTTAAAACAAAAATATGGTTATAATAGTATAACAAGAGCAGGAAAATTACATTCAGAAGATAAGATTAAATTAAAAGATATATAGCCAAGAAATAAAATATATATTGACATGAAAATCACAGTAATATATAATTAGCTCATAAATACAATAAGGGGGTTGTGTAATGAATAAAAAAACAATAATATGGATAATAGTAGCAATTATAATTATTGCGACAATATTAGGAACAGTTGCAACATTTGTGTTAAATAAAAATAAGAACAAACCAGAAGACATATGGCAAAAATATATAACATGTATAAATGAGAATAAATATGAAGAAATGTACAATATGTTAACAGAAGACTCAAAAGCAAAGATTTCTCAAGACGATTTCATTTCAAGAAACAAAAATATTTATGACGGAATAGATATGACTGATATGCAAATTAAAATTTCATCAGTAGAAGAAGAAAATTCAACAACAAGCAAAATTTCATATAATCAATCAATGAATACAGATGCAGGAAAAATTGAATTTGATAATACAGTTAGGTTAACAAAAAACAAAGAAAAAGGCTATCTTGTGAATTGGAGTTCTAGCTTGATATTTCCGACTTTAGGTAATAATGATAAAGTAAGAATAAAAACTATATCTGCAGAAAGAGGGTCAATAATTGATAAAAATAGCCAAGTATTAGCTGGTCAAGGTTCAGTATCATCTGTGGGAATTGTACCAGGAAAACTTAGTGATAATAAAGAAGCTGATATAGAAAAAATAGCAAATTTATTAGGAACAACAGCAAACTCTATAAGTAAAAGTCTATCAGCTTCATGGGTTAAAGATGATACATTTGTTCCGTTAAAAAAGATAGCTATGGATGCGACAGATTTAAAGAATCAATTGCTTCAAATACCAGGAGTTAAAATTACAACTGCAAAAGGTAGAACATATCCATTAGGAGAAGCTGCAGCACAATTAGTTGGATATGTACAAACAATAACAGCAGAAGAATTAGAGGCAAATAGAGGAAAAGGATATACAGCAACTAGCGTGATAGGAAAAGCAGGACTAGAAAAGCAATATGAAGAAAGGTTAAAAGGAAAAGACGGAGTTGAGATATACATAGAAGGAGAAGATGGAACTCGAAAAAAAGATATTGCTAGAATTGATGTACAAAACGGAGAAACAATAAAATTAACTATAGATTCTAAAATTCAAACAAAATTATATAATGAATTAAAAGAAAATGAGGGATTTTTTGTAGTTATGCAACCTAAAACAGGTGAACTTTTGGCGCTAGTAAGCACTCCATCATATAATCCAAATAGATTTGCATTAGGAATGGGCACAGATGAATGGAATAATATAAAAAATAATCAAGGAAATCCAATGCTTGCAAGATATTTACAAAGTTATTGCCCAGGTTCAACATTTAAGCCAGTGACAGGTGCAATAGGGGTAACTACAGGGTCATTGAATGCAGAAGACACATTTCAATATAATGGTTTGAGCTGGAAGAAAGATGGTTGGGGAGAGTATGACATAACAACACTTACAGCATATAGTGGACCTAAAAATTTAAAAAATGCTTTAATACATTCAGACAACATATATTTTGCGCAAGCAGCATTACAAATAGGAAAAAAGAATTTTACAGAAGGATTAAACAAAATTAAATTTAATGAGAATATAGACATAGGATTAACAACATCAAAATCTCAATACGCAAATAGCGGAGACATATCAAATGAAAAGGTATTAGCAGATAGTGGATATGGACAAGGAGAAATTTTGGTAAATCCTATACATATGGCTTCAATTTATTCTGCTTTTGCAAATGATGGAAATATGATAAAACCGTATTTAGAAGCAAAGAATATTAATACTGTTGAATATCTTGTAGAAAATGCATTTAGCAAAGAAGCGGCAAATACAATAAAAGATGATTTGATTCAAGTTGTAGAAAATCCAGAAGGAACAGCAAATGATATGAAAGTTTCTGGAAGAACTATAGCAGGTAAAACAGGAACAGCAGAATTGAAAGCTTCAAAAGATGCTCAAGCAGATGTACTTGGATGGTTTGATTGCTTTACAACAGATGAAAATAATAATCAATTATTAGTTGTAAGTATGGTTGAAAATGGAAGAGATTTAGGAGGAAGCCATTATTTAATTAAAAAGATAAAAACACTATTTCAATAGGAAGGAAACAAAAGATGAAAAATGAATTTGAAAAATACGCAACAAATGAGAATAATCCGAAATGGCAGAATTCAATAAAGAGAGAGAAAGAAATATACAAAAGAAAAAATGATATACGTTCAGAGTTTGAAAGAGATTATAATAGAATTTTGCATTGTAATGCATATAGAAGAATGAAACATAAAACTCAAGTATTTTTCTCGCCAGAAAATGACCATATATGTACAAGGATTGAACATGTAATGCATGTGGAATCAGTAAGTTACACAATTGCTAAATATTTAGGGTTAAATACAGAACTGACTAAGGCAATAGCAACAGGACATGATATAGGTCATAGTCCATTTGGACATGAGGGAGAAAGAATTTTATCACAGATTTCTGAAAGGGATATTGGTGAAAAATTTTGGCATGAAAGAAATGGTATGGAATTTGTAGACAAAATTGAATTATTAGAAGACATAAATAAAAACAAGCAGAATTTAAATCTTACTTATGCAGTAAGAGATGGGATAATTTCTCACTGTGGAGAAATTGATGAAAATTGCTTAAAGCCAAGAGAAGAAAATATAAATTTAAATAACTATAAAGTACCTAATCAATATTCTCCATATACTTGGGAAGGCTGTGTAGTAAAGATTTCAGATAAAATATCATATCTCGGTAGAGATATAGAAGATGCTATATCATTGGGAATATTAGATGAAAAGCTAAAGGATTTATATAAAATATTACAATCTAAAGAAGTGATAAATAATACAGTAATAATAAACCATTTAATATGGGATTTATGTGAAAATTCAACACCAGAAAAAGGTTTATGTTTTTCAGATGAAACATTTAATTTGTTAAAAGAAATAAAAGATTTTAATTATAAGCATATATATACTGCAAGAAAGATAAAACCAGCAATAAGATATTTTAGTATTGTACTAAATGAAATATATTTTACATTAAAAAGTACATATGATGGAAAGAATACAGTATATAAAATGCGAAAACTAAAAAAGATGTATCCAGAAGTTGTAGGAAATTTTCAAGAATGGCTTGAAAATTACTGGAATCAACAAAGAAAGAATGATAATCAAAATGATATTATTGTAAATATGGATGATGAGAAATCTTTTTCAAAAGCTATTATCTACTATATTTCTGGAATGACTGATAATTTTGCAATTGATACTTATAATAAAATTATTGGATTTTAGCATATCTATCTAAAAATGAATAACATTAAGGAGGAAAAAACAATGAGAAAAATTGTTTTTGCAAGTTGGAACCCTAAAAAAGCCGCTGAAATTCAGCGTATGACACCAGAAGGTATTAAGTTTGTTTGCTTAAAAGACATTCCAGAAGCAGCTGATGTGCCTCAGGCAGAGGAAAATGGCACTACATTTAAGGAAAATGCTACGATTAAAGCAAAATATTGGGCAGAGAAGCTCAATATGCCTGTTCTGGCAGAAGATTCCGGAATCGAAATTGATGCATTAAATGGTTACCCAGGTGTTTACACTAAGCGCTGCATCGAGAAATTACGTCCTGGTGCGAAAGCCAATACTGATAAGCCAGATGAACTTTATCCTGTTCTTCTAGAACTTATGGCAGAAAGTGGCAATCCTTCAACACAGGCAAAGTGGGTTTCTGCAATGGCATATATTGACTCTGAAAAAGAGGTATTTGCAACAGAATACTTGCTGGGTGACATGTGTCCTTGCGCAGGGGAGAGAGTATTCGGATTTGACCAGTATTTCAGACCAACTGGTTTGAACAAGACACTTTCCGAACTGAGTCCTGAAGAAAAGGACAGTTATGGTCCAAGAAAGAGAGCTTTTGAAAGCATCTTAAATCAGCTTTAAAGTAACAAGGAGGAATTCTAAATGAAAGAAATTAAATTAAAAATTGAAGGAATGCATTGTACAGGATGTTCAAGCAGATTAGAAAAGGTATTAAACAATACAGATGGTGTAGAAAGTGCTACAGTTAGTTTTGAGAAAAAACAAGCAATAATCACATATAATGAAAGTCAAACAGATATCGAACAAATAAAACAAATTATTCAGGATGCCGGATTCAAAGGAGAATAAGTATGAAAAAAGTATTATTAAAAATTGATGGAATGACATGTAGTGCTTGTTCATCAGGACTAGAAAAGTTTTTAAATAAGCAAGATGGAATAGAAACTGCGTCAGTCAATTTAATTATGAATAATGCAAGTATTAAATATGATGATTCAAAATTAACTTTAGAACAAGTGGAAAAATTTGTAGATAAAGCAGGATTTACAAGTTTAGGAATAGACAATTTAGAAAAAGAAGAAAAGAAAAAATCAAATGAGAAATACAGATTAATAGGAATTTCAGTAATTTCAATATTAATATTATATGTATCAATGTCACATATGGTAGGACTTCCAGTGATACCATTTTTAAATATGATGACACATCCTATAAATTATGCAATTTCATTATTGGTATTAACAATAATAGTATTATGGATGGGAAGAGAGATTTTAAAAAATGGATATAAAAACCTTATTCATAAAACACCTAATATGGATACTTTAGTAATGATAGGGGTTTTGGCAAGTTTTATATATAGTATATATGGAACAATAAAAATTTGCAATGGGAATGTAATGTATGTAGAAAGCTTATATTATGAATCAGCAGCGATAGTAATCTTTTTTATAAAGATAGGAAAATATGTTGAAAGTAAAAATAAAGACAAAACAAAAGAGGCATTACAGCAATTAATGAGCATAACACCAAATCATGCAACTATAATAAGAAACGGAAAAGAAGAAACAGTAACACTTGATGAAATACAAAAAGGAGATATTGTTATTTGCAAGCCAGGAGAGAAAATTGCAGTAGATGGTGAAGTGGTAGAAGGAACAACACATATTAATGAATCATTTATAACAGGTGAAAGTGTTCCTGTAAAAAGAGAAGAAGGCTCAAAAGTAATTGCAGGAAGTATAAATTATGAAGGCACAATAAAATATAAAGCAGAAAAAATAGGTAAAGAATCAACTGTATCTGAAATTGTCAGATTAGTAGTAGAAGCAACAAATACAAAAGCACCAATAGCAAAAGTTGCAGATACAATAAGTGGATATTTTGTACCAACAATAATAGCAATAGCAATGATTGCATTTATAATATGGTTTTTAATTAGTAAAAATGTTGCAATTGCAATAAATATATTTGTAACAATTCTAGTAGTAGCTTGTCCTTGTAGTTTAGGATTAGCAACTCCACTTGCAATAGTTATAGCATCAGGAAATGCAAGTAAAAAAGGAATATTAGTAAAAACAAGTGAAGCTTTAGAAAATGCACATAAAGTAAAAACAATTTGCTTTGACAAAACTGGAACTTTAACAAAAGGAGAACTAACAATTTCTAAAATATATAATTATAGTAGTTTGCCTGAAAATGAAATTATAAAATTAGTAGCAAGTATAGAAAATAAATCTGAACACCCAATTGCAAGAGCAATTGTAAATGAAGCTAAGAGTTTAAAAATAGAACTAGAAGAAATTGCTGATTTTAAAGCTATTCCGGGATATGGAGTTAGTGCAACAGTAAAAGAAAAAAGATATCTAATAGGAAATAAGAAATTAATGGTAGAAAATAATATTACAATTTTACAAGAGCAAAATGAATTAGAATTAGTTTCAGAAGGAAATAGTATCTTATTTGTTGCAGAAAATCAAAATTTAATTGCACTAATAGGTGTAAAAGATGTATTAAAAGACGAAAGTATTGATATAGTTAAAAAGCTACAGAAAAGAAATATTGAAGTTGTAATGTTAACAGGAGATAATGAAAAAACAGCAAATGCAATTGCAAAACAAATAGGAGTAGATAAAGTAATTGCAAATGTATTACCAAAACAAAAAGCAGAAGAAATCAAAAAATTAAAACAAAAAGGGCTTGTTATGATGTGTGGAGATGGCATTAATGATAGTGTAAGCCTTGTTACTGCTGATATTGGAGTGTCAGTTTCAAGTGGTACAGATATTGCAATGGATAGTAGTAATGTTGTGCTAATGAATGACAACTTAGAAAAAATTGAAGATTTATTATCTATAAGTCAGAAGACAATTACAAATATTAAACAAAATTTATTCTGGGCATTTTTCTACAATATTTGTATGATTCCAATTGCCTGTGGAGTTCTAGAACCGTTAGGAATTGTTATGAATCCAATGATGGCTGCTTTTGCTATGACAATTAGCAGTTTAACGGTTATTCTTAATGCACTTAGATTAAAACGAATAGATAATTAGTAAAATAAAACACACAACATATTATGTTTTATGTTGTGTGTTTTATTTTACTTATTTCTTTCTTGTAACTTTTGATTAAATTTATTTACTAAGTTTTCTATTTCATAAAGTCTATTTTTAGTTGAATATATTTCGTTTGAACACCTAACGTAAACTTTTCCGTTTTCAGAATATATTGATTCAATTTCGTTTTGACCTAAAATGTATAACTTTTGGTCTTTATAAGTTTGTAAAGTTTCTTGGGTTATGTTTGATATTTTGTATTTTTGCACTAATTTTTGAATAAATGGTATTTTTAGATAAATATGTGGTTATAAATAGTGCGAAAAATGTGAATAATTTTATTGACTTATTAAAATTATATTATTATAATGTAGATGAATTATAATTGAAAGGTGGTTAATAAAGATGGATAACGAAAAGTATGAAATCATTAAAAATGGACAAGGCTTTATAGCAGCCTTAGATCAAAGTGGAGGAAGCAGTAGCAAAACATTAAAAGCATATGGAATACCAGAAAGCGAATATAACACAGAAGAAATGTTTAATCTAATACATGAAATGAGAAAAAGAGTATTCACAAGTAAATCATTTACAAGTGAACATATATTAGGAGCAATATTATTCGAAAAAACAATGTTATCAAAAGTAAATGATGAATTTACAGCAGATTATTTATGGAATCAAAAACACATAGTATCATTCTTAAAAGTTGATAAAGGACTTCAAGATGAAAAAGATGGTGTTAAATTAATGAAACCAATACCAGAATTAGAAACAGAATTAAAAGAAGCAAACGAAAAACATGTATTTGGAACAAAAATGAGATCAGTAATATATGAACCAAATGCTGAAGGAATAAAAGCAATAGTTGCACAACAATTTGAATTTGCAAAAACAATATGTGATGCAGGTTTAGTGCCAATTATTGAACCAGAAGTTGATATAAATGCACCAGAAAAAGAAAAATGTGAAGAAATCTTAAAAGATGAAATCAAAAAACAATTAGACAACTGGAACAAGGAAGATAAAATAATGTTCAAATTCACAATTCCAACAGTTGCAAATCATTATTTAGACTTATATGATTATGAATGTGTTGTAAGAATAGTTGCTTTATCTGGTGGATATGATATTGACAAAGCTGTAGAATTATTAACAAAAAATAATAGAATGATAGCAAGCTTTTCAAGAGCATTATTACAAGACTTAAATGCAAATCAAACTCAAGAAGAATTTGATACAAAATTAAATGATGTTATAGTTAAAATCTATAATGCATCTATATCATAATAAAGCAAAGCAGATAATTTTTGAATTATCTGCTTTTTGCTAATATATATAAAGAGTTAACTTAGTTATAAATGATTTGTAAATATATAAATGAGAATGTTTATGAATTGGATTTTAAAAAACGAAAATGTCAGATAAAATATTGTTGGTAATTGAGTAAAATAATTCATAAAAACGTCATGGCTTATATAAAATAAAAGAGAAAATAAAGTTTTCAAAATATCTCATCAAGATTGAGAAAAAATAATATAATAATTTTTAGGATGAAACTAAATAAGAGGGTGTAAAAATGGGAGTACTTGAATTAGTATTATTAAGCATTGGATTAGGAATGGATGCTTTTGCAGTATCAGTTTGCAAAGGAATTTCAATGAAAAAAATGAACTGGAAAAAAGCAATTACAATAGGACTATATTTTGGAGGTTTTCAGGCATTGATGCCAGTAATTGGATATTATTTGGGTTCTGCATTTGAGAGCTTGATAACAAATATTGACCATTGGATTGCATTCATACTACTTGGAATTATTGGTGGAAAGATGATAAAAGATTCATTTGCAACAGAAAGTGAAAATTGCAATGATGATGTAAGCTTTAAAACAATGTTTGTTTTAGCTGTTGCAACAAGTATAGACGCATTAGCAGTTGGAATTACATTTGCATTCTTAAATGTAAATGTAATTTTAGCAGTGAGCCTAATTGGAATTATCACATTTTGTTTATCAGTAATAGGAACAAAAATAGGAAGCCAATTTGGAGATACATATGAAAGAAAAGCAGAATTAGTAGGAGGATGTATTTTAATTTTATTAGGAACAAAAATATTGTTAGAACATCTACTTGCATAATTTATAATGCACAGAATGTTGCCACTGTATTAATACAATGCCGAAAACACAAAATTTTATTAATATATTGAAAAAATATATCTTTTATTATATACTATATTAGTAAAGAATTATAAAGTTACTTATGTAATGAAAAAATAAAACTTTTAAAGGAAGAGCAAGAAGAAAAATTAAAACAAGAAAGAGAATTAAGGGAGAAATATAATCCTGACAATATTTTTAAAAAGAAAAATGTAGATAAAAATATGCAAATAGATAATGTTCAATTGATTGAAATAAAAGAAACTTCCTGGTTTAAGAGAACATTAAATAAAATATTAGATTTTTTCGGAAGAAAAAAATAGGGTAAAAGAAGCCAATTTGGAAGCTGCCGAAAAAGTAACCGGAAAAGGTTTTCAAAAGATAGTGAGTTGGAAAACTATTTTCTAATTCACTATTTTTATGTTCTATAATAGGAAAGGAAAGATGAAAAATGGAAAAATCAAAAGTATATTTTACTAAAGAAATTACTCCAGAAAGTGTAGTAAAAATGTATGAAACTCTTGAAGTAAATTTGCCAGGAAAAGTAGCAGTAAAGTTACATTCAGGAGAACAAGGAAATCAAAATTATATTAGACCAGAATTTGTAAAAGCAATTGTAGAAAAGGTAAATGGAACAGTTGTAGAATGTAATACTGCATATGGAGGAGCTAGAAATACAACAGAAAAACATGAAAAATTAATGGAAGAACATGGTTGGACAAAATACTTTAATGTAGATATAATGGATGCAGAAGGAAATGACTTAGAGCTAGATATTCAAAATGGAAAAGTAATTAAGAAAAGTTATGTTGGCAGACATATTCAAAATTATGATTCAATGTTAGTATTATCACATTTTAAAGGTCATCCAATGGGAGGATATGGAGGAGCATTAAAACAATTATCAATTGGCTGTGGTTCTTCAGAAGGAAAAGCTTGGATACATTCAGCTGGTGTAACAAAAGACCAAGAAAAATTATGGGATAACTTGCCAGAGCAAAATAAATTCTTAGAAGCAATGGCAGATGCAGCATCATCAGTTCATAACATGTTTAAGGGAAACATTGTATATATAAATGTTATGTGTAATATGTCTGTTGACTGTGATTGTTGTGCAGTTGCAGAAGATCCATGCATGAAAGATGTTGGAATTCTTGCAAGTACCGATCCAATAGCAGTAGATCAAGCATGTATAGATATAATATATAATTCAAAAGATCCAGGAAGAGATCACTTTGTAGAAAGAGTTGAAAGACAAAATGGAGTTCATACAATAGAAGCTGCAAATGAACTTGGATTTGGTTCAAGAGAGTATGAATTAATAAATATTGACTAAATATGATTGAAATTGAGGCAATTTTTTGATAAAATAGGTATGTATTTAAATTAAGTATTTTTATTAAAATAATTTCCTTTTTAGGAATTGACATATAGTAACTAATAAAACAGCACATAATTATGGAGGAATGTACTTACTATGACTGATCTGAGGAAAATTCTTGAAAAAGAGATGGAAAAATCCGGAGGAGCCGCTAAATTGGTTAAACGTGAATATAACATGACAGAAAAGGATTTGGAGACAATAAAAAGAGACGAAAAAACTCTGAATGCTGTGCTTAAAGCAAATCAAGCAATGAGACTCAGAAGTTTTGAAAAAGCTTCAAACCAATTTCTTAAGTAATGTATTTATGGATAGCTATTTAGCATATCACAAATTGATTTGTAAAGAGGATGCCATAATTTGCTATCCTCTTTATTTTTAAGACCTTATTATAAATAGTTGCTGAAAGAAATGAAAAAAGAAACTAAATAATAATCAGAAAGTGAGACGCAAATTTTATGACATATAAATATATATACAAAACACCAGAGAAACTTTCAAATATGATAATGAATAGTGATGGAGAATACCTGACAGGATTATGGTTTGAAGGTTCAAGAAACAGCATTATGAGAAGATGTAAATGGTGTAATTTAAATAATCCTAAATATATAGAATATCACGATAAAGAATGGTGTAAACCTAATTACGATGAAAAATATTTATATGAAATGCTAATTTTAGAATCTTTTCAAGCAGGTCTGTCTTGGGAATGTGTATTAAACAAAAGGGACGATTTTAGAAAAGCATTTGATAATTTTGATATAGATAAAATATGCAACTATACAGAAGATAAAATTGAAGAATTATTACAAAATAAAAAGATTATAAGAAATAAACTAAAAATAAATGCAACTATAAATAATAGCAAAATTTTTAAGAAAATTCAAAATGAATATGGAACATTTTATAAGTATTTAAGGACTTTTACAAATAATAAAATTATTTATGAAATTGATAAGACTACAAATGAGTTGTCAGATAGTTTGTCAAAAGATTTGAAAAAAAGAGGAATGAAATTTGTAGGAAGTACAATTATATACTCATATTTGCAAGCAATAGGAGTTATATATTCACATGATAAAGAATGTTTTATGTATAAGAAAGGAAGGAATTAAAATGAAAGATGTAAAAATTTCAAATGATATAATATATATTGGAGCCGATGACAAAGATATTGATTTATTTGAAAATCAATATAAAGTTCCAAATGGAATCTCATATAATTCATATGTTATAAAGGATGAAAAAATTGCAATAATGGAAACAATTGATAGAAGAAAAACAGATGAGTGGCTAGAAAGTTTAGAAAAAGCTTTAAATGGTAGAAAACCGGATTATTTAATAATTTCACATTTAGAACCAGATCATGCATACAACATAGGAACAGTAATAAAGAAATATCCTAATATAAAATTAGTAGGAAATAGTAAAACATTTGCATTTTTACCTCAGTTTTTTGACATCGAAGATTTAGAAGAAAGAAAAGTTGAAGTAAAAGAAGGAGATACTTTAGAACTAGGAAAACATAAATTACACTTTATAATAGCTCCTATGGTACACTGGCCAGAAGTAATGATGGAATATGAAGAAACAGAAAAAATATTGTTTTCTGCTGATGGTTTTGGAAAATTTGGTACTTTAGATACAGATGAAGATTGGGATTGTGAAGCTAGAAGATATTATTTTAATATAGTTGGAAAATATGGTATGCAGGTACAATCTGTATTAAAAAAAGCAAGTCAATTAGAGATAAAAACAATTTGCCCATTGCATGGTCCAATTTTAAGAGAGAATTTAGGATATTACATTAATAAATATGATATATGGAGTAAATATGAAACTGAAAGTGAAGGTGTTTATATAGCTTGTGCTTCAATACATGGAAATACATTAAAAGTATGTGAAAAATTAAAAGAAATTTTAGAAGAAAAAGGTTTAGAAAAAGTTGTACTATCTGATTTATCAAGAGAAGATTGGGCAGAAGCGGTTGAAGATTCATTTAGATATGGAAAAATAGTTTTTGCATCAGCAACATATGATATGGGAATATTTACTCCAATGAGAGATTTATTATTAAATTTAAAAGAAAGAAATTATCAAAACAAAAAAGTTGCAATTATAGAAAATGGAACTTGGGCACCTAATGCAGCAAGATGTATGAAAGAAATTATTTCTACAATGAAAAATGTTGAAATAATTGAACCTGTTGTAACTATAAAATCAACTTTAAAAGAAGAGGATATTGAAAAATTAAATGAATTAGCTAAAAATTTACTAAAATAAGTAGTGGAGGAAATTTGAAAAATGATAAAAGTAATGTTTGTATGTTTGGGCAATATATGTCGTTCTCCTATGGCAGAATTTGTTTTTAAAGATATAGTAAAAAAACAAGGACTAGAAAAAGAATTTTATATAAAATCTTCTGCAACTTCTAGTGAAGAAATAGGAAATGATATTCATTATGGTACTCGTAATAAGCTGATACAAGAAGGAATACTTTTTGAAAAAAGAGAGGCAACTAAATTAAAATCAGAAGATTATGAAAAGTATGATTATATTATTGGCATGGAAAAGGCAAATATTATAAATATACAGAGAATAGTTGGAAGAGATGTTGATAATAAAGTGTATAGATTATTAGATTTTTCAAATAATCCAAGAGATATTGCAGATCCTTGGTATACAGGAAATTTTGAAATTACATTTAATGATATAGTTGAGGGTTGTAATGGGTTTTTTGAGTATCTAAAAAGTAATGGAAGAATAAGTTCGGAGGAGTAGTATGAAATATATAAAAATAGTATTGAAAATATTGTTACTTTTATGTTTAATAGTACTGAGTATGAGTTTTGTAATTAAAAATATAGTTATAGATACTTTTTCGCAAGAAATTCTTTCTAAAAAAGTGTCTGGATATTTACTTGACGAAATTGTTTATGATGTAGATATAAATGAACTAGGAAAAATAGAAGATAATATTAGAAATAGCAAAACTACCAAGAAGATTACAGCTAAATTTATAGAGACAGTAGTAGAAAATGTTATTGGTAATGAAAAAATAAAAATGGATATAGAAAATGAAGTGGACATATTAATAAAAGATTATATGCCTAATGATACATCAGGAGAAAAATTACAAAATATGAAGAAAAATACGATTAAACAAATTACTAGAATAGAAAGCGGATTACAAGATGGACTAATGGAGGATTCAGAAAATACTTATTTAACGATTTTTAAAATATATAATTTACTTACAAATATTTATTTTAGAATAATTATATTGATTATAACTGTTATACTTACAATTATTTTAATTGTATTAGAAAAATCTAGAGCATTAAAGTCTATAAGGAATGTTAGTTTAATAACTACAATATTTTTGATAGTGATGTTTATAATTATTAAATTAATGACTGATTTTATTGATCAAAAATTTGCAGGGGGCTGGTTGCAAGAGATTAATATAGATTCACTAACTATATCTATTATACTAGGAGTCATAATTAGTAGTTTGTTATTCTTAATATATAAACACATAAATAAAACAGATAATTAGTTGATAATTATCTGTTTTTGTGCTATAAAGGTAATTAGTAGGAGAAAAAATATGAATTCAAGAAAATATTTAAACAGAAATGATGATGATGATAAATTAATAGTCGTACCAGATAGTAGAAAATTTTCCAATAAAGAGATTGAAGCATTAACAGAATTCCAAGAAAGATTTTTTGAACATGAGATTATTAGAGAAAATATAGAATTTAATAATTTATAAGGAGAAAAATTGTGAAAAATAAATATAAAAATATTAGATTAACTCGGAAAAATTGCTAAAGCAAATTGCGTAACACATTCAGGTAAATTTCATGTGGATGATGTTATTTCTACGATATTTCTTAGTAAAATTAGAAAAAACATAGTATTAATAAGAATTCCTACTATTGATGAAAAATTAAATATAGCAAATAAAATAGTTTATGATATAGGAGGTGGAGAATTTGACCATCATCAAAAAAATAGAAATGGACAAAGAGAAAACGGTATTTACTATTCATCAATAGGATTACTATGGAAAAAGTTTGGTAAGGAATATTTAAAAAAATTAAAAGTTAAAAATATAGATAAAACATTTGAATATATGGATAAAGAATTAATCCAATATATTGATGCAATAGACAACATGCAATTAGAACATTTAGAAAACAAAACATTACCTGATTTTATAAAATTATGCAATCCCGAATGGAATGAGAAAATAACTGAAAATGAAGCTTTTATAAATGCATTAAAACTAGCAGATGAATTTTGGAGAATTTATATAAAACATGCTATTGCAGAGGTAGAAGCCATAGAAATTATTTTAGAAAGTATAAATAAGTGCAAAGAATGCTATTTGATATTTGATGTAGAAATGCCATACAGAAAAGCAATTAAATACATTAATAATAACAAAGTAAAATATATAATTTTTAAATCCAGAAGAGAAGGATATGATATTAGAACTTTAGTTGATTCTTGTAAATTTAAGGATGTTATATCACAAGAGCCAAATATAAATATTGCTAAAAAAATAACTGGAATAGATGATTTGATATATGCTGATGTTAATGGTAAATTATGCTGCACAAAAACATTAGAAAGTGCAATTAAAATAATAAAATATAATGAGGAAGATTAGCTTGTTAAGTGTATGATAGTTTCTAAATATTATGCTGGGGAGAAAAATACGAAAAATTATTAACATTTTTTTCAATGCAACTAATAGTAGCATTAATGTAAAGAAAAGTTTATTTAAAAAATACATTATAAAAACTATAATTGCAAATGAAGGAGATGAAAAAAATGATTTTTGAAAAATTACCTAAAACAGAAGAAAGAAGCAAAAAAACATATAGTATAATTTTTGGGATAATATTTGTTCTATTATATTCAGGAATATTACAATATAGTAAATTAAAATTATCATATATATCAGAATTTATGATTAATTTTATAATACATTCTATATGTGTGATTATTTTATATAAAACTTTAAAATTTACTTTTAGAAGAGATATTAAGTATTTTAAAAAGAGTGCGAAAGATTATATTAAATATGGTATTTCAACATTAATTGTATTTGGATTTGTGGAATTAGTAATACAAAATATAATAATAATTTTTACAGGCGGTGTATCATTAAATGAAGCAGATGTTAAAACATTACCAATAATATATCAATTGATTTTTGGAGTATTAATAGATTCTTTTATAGAAGAATGTATGTTTAGAGGATTGATAAGAAAACTTATAAGTAATAAGTACGTATATTTAATAGTCAGTTCAGTGACATTTGGAGCAATGCATGTAATATATGATATAAATGATCCGAAAAATTTATTATTTATATTTGTATATTCAATTGCTGGGTTTGCATTAGCATATAATTATGAAAAAACTGATAATTTAGTTTCGCCGATAGTAATGCATAGCATAAGTAATTTATTTAGTATTATATTAAGTGTTATATAATTTGAAAGGAAGTAAAATATGAAATTTAATGAAAATTTAAAATATTTAAGAAAAGAAGAAAAAATGACACAAGAAAATTTAGCAGAAAGACTGAATGTATCAAGACAAGCAGTAACTAAATGGGAAAGTGGGCAATCTTTACCAGATATTGAAAATTTGAAACAAATTGCTGATTTGTTTGGAGTTACTATGGATAGTTTAGTAGGAGACGTAGAGAGCAAAAAAGAATCTAATATTAACAAAAAGATTAATGATATTGGATATTTTATTTTTGGGGCAATTATATTATTAATAGGAATTTTCTTTTCTATTTATAGTTTTATTGAAAAAATAACTTCTAGTGAAGATATAAAAGTAATTTCATCAATTATATTAGGAGGAATTCTATTTATAAGTTTTGTTTTAATGATTAAATTATATCTAAAAGATACAAAAAGTGAAATTATAAATATGAAACCAACAGAAGAAGGAAAAAAAGAACGAGAAAGAAGATTGAAAAAAAAGTGTATAATGGAAATAAAAGGATTGCTTATGTTTGGATTAATAAATAATATTTATTTTTTGCCTGATGGAATTGGTATATACTTTTTGAAAATTTTGGAATGGACTTTAGGCAGTATAATATTAGTTGCAATTATAGCAATAATAGAAAATAAAAAAATAGAGGATAAAGTAAAAAAATTAAATCAAATGGAATAGACACATAATTTATTCAAATAAAAATTTCTAAAAAGTATTGACTTAGAGTCAACTCAAAGTGCTATATATAGATTGAGGAGGGATTAAACATGAAAAAACAAACTGCAGGTAGAGAAAATTTAGGAGAATTAGCACCTAAATTTGCAGAATTAAATGATGATGTATTATGAGGACAAATCCTAATTTGTGTTGACGGAGAAGGTTGGTATCAAGAAGAAGGAAAGGAAGCAAGAAGATTAAAACCAGGAGATGTTGTAACAATTCCAGCAAATGTAAAACATTGGCACGGGGCAACTGCAAAATCTTGGTTTAGCCATATAGCCATTGAAGTGCCAGGAGAAAATACTTCAAATGAATGGTGCGAAAAAGTATCAGATGAGGAATATAACAATTTACCAGAATAAAAACATATCTAATAAAGATAATAATTAAAGACAGCAATTAGCTGTCTTTAATTATAGCTTTTTATGTATAAGGCTTTAGCAATATAAGGTGTTATTTCTTTAAACTTATACCAACCGGAGCTGTTATTATCGTTTTTACCGCCATTAGGGTTCGAAACATATACCATATCTTTGTCATCAGCAGCAAGTAAAACCATATAGTGAGAAGCGGTAGTCCAACGATTGGCATGTGGCTTGTACCATACACAAATCAAAATAGGTCTGTTTGTTTGCAAGTGTTCTTGCAATTTCTGCTGAGAGAAATGAGCTTTATCATAATAAAAATCAGTATTTTTTATATCAAATGTATTAGATAATTCTTTAGAAAGAGAGTTATATTCTAACTTTGGGTAATATTTTTGCCTTAAATCTTCTGGTGTGTATTGTTTATTATATCCACTCAAAATAATTGCAAGAGCTGTTATACCACAACCATTTTCGGCCATAGTGCCACCCCAATATTTATTATTGCTCCAAGGTGAATTGCCATTTTGTTTATATTCAATATAAGTCTTTTTATAATTTTCATTAGTTGTGAAAGTAGAAAAATAACCATCTGTATTTTGAGTTTTTTCTTGACCTATTCCAGAATAATTTTTATTTATATCTTGTTTAATTGTTTTTGATGACGAGTCTTTAAAAAATAAATATATTATGACAAATATTATTAACAATAGCATTATTCTTTTTTTCTTCATTTGATTTCCTCCTTAATATTGGCTTGATTACATTATACAACTGAATTGGAGAATATGTTTTAAGAAATACTTAAACAATTATTAATATTTTCTTATGGCTAGTTATGATATATTTAATTTCTAATGAATATTAACTTAATAATGAGATATAATAATAGCATTCACTTCGCAAAAATGAAAATATTTACTTTTTGCGAAATGAATGTTATAATATATTTGGCTCTTGAAATAAATAAAATCATGCTAAACCTTACAGAAATGTAAGGTTTCTTTTATAGAAAGTATGATATAATAGCAAAGGAGGAAAAATAAATGCCAAAGATATTAATAATAGAAGATGATGAAAAACTAAGAGAAGAATTAAAAATCTTTCTAAACAAAAATGGATATAATGCAATAACATTAACAACATTTGATAACACAATACAAGACATATTGCAAACAAATCCAGACTTAATATTATTAGATATAAATTTGCCAAACACAGATGGAGAATATATCTGTAAAGAGATCAGAAAGCAATCAAATATGCCAATAATTATTGTGACAAGTAGAGATAATGAATTAGATGAATTACTTTCAATAAATAATGGGGCAGATCACTATATTACAAAACCATTTAACATACATATTTTACTTGCTAAAATAGGTTCATTATTAAGAAGAACAAATATGCAAGAAGTAAATGATAAAATAGATGAAAAAGATTTTATATTAAACACATCAAATAATACAATTGAAAAAGATGGAAAGATAATAGAATTAACTAAAAATGAATATAAAATTTTAAAATACCTAGTACAAAATAGAGGAAAAATAGTATCAAGAGAAGACATAATGGAATGTTTATGGGAAAGTGAAAATTTTATAGATGATAATACATTAACAGTTAATATTACTAGATTAAGAAATAAATTAGAAGAATTAGAATTAAAAGAACTATTAGAAACCAAAAGAGGACAAGGGTATATTTTTAAAAGAGGAGCAAACTAAATGAATTTTAAGTTATTTTTAAAAGAGAAAGCTATAACTATTTTATTATTACTATTTGGTATTATTACAATAGAGATATTCCTGATGGCATATAATGTAGGATTGTTTATAAAAATATATATTCCACATATAATAATGGGATTATATGTGGTTTCAATAGCTATAGAATATTTTAAAAAGAAAAAATTTTATGACAATTTATCAAACATGCTGGAAGAGTTAGAAGAAGAATATTTAATTACAGAAATTATAAATACTCCTGATTTTTTAGAAGGGAAATTATTAAAGAACACAATAGAAACAATTGATAAATCAATGTTAGAAAATGTAAACAAATACAAATATATGACAGAAGACTATAAAGAATATATAGAATTATGGATACATGAAATAAAAATACCAATAGCAGCTAGTAAAATGGTAATAGAAAACAATAAAAATGAAGTAACAAAAAGTATAGATGAAGAGCTAGATAAAGTGGAAAACTATATTGAACAAGCCTTATTTTATGCAAGAAGTAATACTGTAGAAAAAGATTATTATATAAGAAAAGTTGTTTTAAAAGAAATTGTAAATGAAAGCATTAAAAAGAATAAAAGTAGTTTAATACAAGAAAAGATTTCTATTGATATTCATGACTTAGATATAGAAGTTAATACAGATAATAAATGGATAGTATTTATATTAAATCAAATTATACAAAATAGTATCAAATACCGAAGAAAAGAAAACTCTGCAATCGAAATATATGCAAATCAAGGAAAAGAAAATGTAATTTTATATATTAAAGATAATGGAATAGGAATAAAACAAGGAGAAATTACAAGAGTTTTTGAAAAGGGATTTACAGGGACAAATGGAAGATTATCAAATAAAAAATCAACAGGAATAGGTCTATACTTATGTAAAAAGTTATGTAATAAATTAGGAATAGGAATAGAGCTAAATTCAGTACAAAATGAAGAAACAGAAGTTAGGTTGGTATTTCCACAAAGTAGCTATGTTGAATTAAAGTAAAAAGAAACAATTATTGAAACCTTACAAAAATGTAAGGAAACTGTAAGCTAAATCGATGGCAACTTACATCAAAATAACTTATAATAATTTTAAAGTTAGAAAAAAATGAAAGTTGAAAAATAACTACAATTTGGACTTTAGAAAGGAAAGGTATTAAAAATGGAAAAAATATTAGAAGTAAAGAATATTGAAAAATACTATGGAAACAAATCAAATTTAACAAAAGCCATAGACAATATTAATTTTGATGTAAACAAAGGCGAATTTGTTGGAATTATGGGAGCAAGTGGCTCTGGAAAAACAACATTATTAAACTGCATTTCTACAATAGACAGAGTAACAGCAGGACACATAATCATAAATGGTGAAGACATCACAAAGCTAAAAGGAAATAATTTAAACAAATTTAGAAGAGAAGAACTAGGATTTATATTTCAAGACTTTAACTTATTAGATACTTTAACAGCTTATGAAAATATAGCTTTAGCATTAACAATTCAAAAGGTAAAGGCAAATGAAATTGATAGAAGAGTAAACGAAATAGCAGGTAAATTAGGAATTAAAGAAATTCTTACAAAATATCCTTATCAAGTATCAGGTGGTCAAAAACAAAGAATTGCATCAGCAAGAGCTATTATAACAAATCCAAAATTAGTTTTAGCAGATGAACCAACAGGGGCATTAGATAGTAAAGCAGCAAGGCAACTATTAGAAAATTTTGAATTATTAAATCAAAAAATGAATGCTACAATTTTAATGGTAACACATGATGCATTTACAGCTTCTTATGCTAATCGAATTTTATTTATTAAAGATGGAAAAATCTTTAATGAGTTAATAAAAGGAAATGATACAAGAAAACAATTCTTTGAGAAGATAATTGAGGTGCAAACACTTCTTGGAGGTGATTTGAACGATGTTATTTAAATTATCTATAAGAAATATGAAAAAAAGCTTCAAAGATTATGCAATTTATTTTTTAACATTAGTATTAGGTGTGGCAATATTTTATATGTTTAACTCAATAGATAGTCAACAGGCAATGTTAGAAGTATCAGAATCTACAAGAGATATTATAAAACTTATGATTTCATTGCTTGGATATGTGTCAGTATTTGTAGCAGTAGTATTGGGATTACTAATTGTATATGCAAATAACTTTTTAATTAATCGAAGAAAAAAAGAATTTGGAATATATATGACACTAGGAATGGGAAAAAGACAAATTTCAAAAATAATACTTATGGAGACTATATTAGTAGGAATTATATCACTAATTGTAGGATTAATTATAGGTGTATTTGCATCACAATTCATGTCAATATTAGTTGCTAAAATGTTTGAATCAGATATGAGTAAATTTCAATTTGTATTTTCAAAAGATGCTTGTATAAAAACTTGTATCTATTTTGCCGTAATGTATGTAGCTGTAATGTTTTTTAATACATTTACAGTTTCAAGATACAAATTAATTAATCTGCTAAATGCAAGTAAGAGAAATGAAAATGTAAAAATAAAAAATCCTATTATATGTATTTTAGTATTTTTAGAAGCTGTAACTATACTTGGATATGCTTATTGGAAGGTAACAGGAGATGTTTGGAGTTTAACAACGGCTGATAAAATTTTACCACCTATTTTAATGGGAATAGTTGGAACAGTAGCAGTTTTCTGGTCTTTATCAGGATTTATAATACAAATAGTTCAAAAAATGAAAAATGTTTATTTTAAAAATACTAATATATTTGTATTAAGACAAATAAATAACAAAATTAATACTATGGTTGTAAGCATGAGTGTAATATGTTTAATGCTGTTTATGACAATTTCAATACTTTCTTCAAGTTTAGCATTAAGAAATACAATGCAAAGAGAATTAATTGAAATGACACCTGTAGATTTGAATTTGTATAAAACAGCTAATTTACCAGAAAAATATTTACAATATGGAACTTATGGAAAAGAGATAACATCAACACCTGAAGCAAGAGCAGATTCAAAAATACCTATTACTGAAACTTTAAAAAATAATGGTTTAGATATGAATGTCCTAAAAGACATTGTGGAAATAACAGTATATTCTACAAATGATTTGACTTTGAAAGATTTTTTTGGAGATAAATATGCAGAAATAAAAACTAAATATCCAAATCTTTTGTATGGTACAGCAGAACAGTTGGTAAAGATATCTGATTATAATAAAATTGCAAAACTATATGGAATTAATCAATATGAATTAAATAATGATGAATATATTGTACTTTGTGATTTTGATTCACAAAAAGAATTAAGAGATGAAGCATTAAAAAATGGAGACAATGTTTTAAATATAGCTGGAAAACAATATAAATCAAAATATAATGAATGTAAAACAGGATATATTCAAATGTCTACTAGCCATACAAATACGGGAATTATATTAGTTCCAGATGATTGTGAATTGACAGAAGATATGAAAGAACAATATTTATTATCTGCAAATTATAATGCAGATACGAAAGAAAGAAAAGAAGAAATAGAAAAGATATTTGTTGATGATAATTCTGAACTTTTACAAAATTTAGATAAAAATGGTTTAAATATTGACGGAAAAACGAAAATAGCTCTTATGGAAGCAAGTGTAGGTCTAGCAACTATTGTAACATTTATAGCAATTTATTTAGGAATTATATTTCTAATTGCAAGTTCAGCTATTTTAGCTTTAAAACAATTAACAGATAGTTCAGATAATAAGCAAAGATATATAATTTTAAGAAAAATTGGTTGTGATGAAAAGATGATCAATAAAGCATTATTTAGACAAATTGGAATATTTTTTGGAGTTCCACTTGTTCTTGCAATTATACATTCTGTATTTGGAATACAATTTGCAATTACAATAATGTCTGGTCTAGCAAGTAAAAAAGACTTATTACCATCAGCTATTGCAACAGTTATTATTATAGGTGTTATATATGGTATATATTTCTTAGCTACTTATTTAGGAAGTAAAAATATTATTAAAGAAGATGAATAAAAAATTATAATTCTATTTTGATTAAGAATTATAGACTTTTTGAAATAAATATATTAGAATAAAAAGTAAGTGTGCACCCAGCAAAGGGTAAGTAATCTAACGGGTGGAAATCCCGTCTGGTTAAGGTCTAACCAACCACCAGTAGCGAGTTTTGTGCTTATGACAATAATGTTATGAGTAAAGCGTAGACAGCAAGGAAACTTCACATAATAAAATTATAAAAAGTAATGATGATAGTTCTATTTCGTACTAACTTAATAAAGTGCGAAATAGGACTATTTTATATTAAAAACGGTTGAAAATTATCTGCTTTTGTGCTAGGATAATAAAAAACGAAACAGTAAATTATGGGAGAATATAAGTATGAAAATAAAACAGCAAAAGCAGATAAAAGAATTTATAATAAAAAATTTAAAATGGATTATATTATTCATTTGCTTAATTGGATTTTTAGCACTAACAGAAGACGTATTTAACAAAGAAATAATGGATGGAGATATAATAGGGTATAAATTAATATCAAAATTTTTAATATCTGATTTTACAATACCAATAGCAAAGTTTATCACTAATTTTGGAGGAGCTATATTTTTAATAGTATTAACAATTATTTTACTTATATCAATAAAAAACAAAAAAATTGGATTATCGATATTCTCAAATTTAGCTATAATTACAATATTAAACCAATTATTAAAAAGAATATTACAAAGGCCTAGACCAACAGAGTATAGAATTATTGAAGAGACAGGATATAGTTTCCCATCAGGGCATTCAATGATAAGCATGGCTTTTTATGGTTATTTAATATATTTGATTTATAAATATGTTGAAAATAAGTATGTTAAGTGGATTTTGATTAGTTTGTTAAGTGTTCTAATTTGCTTGATTGGAGTTAGCAGAATTTATCTAGGTGTACATTATACAAGTGATGTTTTAGGGGGATTCTTGATATCTATATCTTATTTGGTTATTTATATTAGTGCAGTCAATAAGTTTTTAGTAGAAAAAAGAGGCTAATTAAACTAATTAGCACATTCTATTGAACTTGGTAAAAATGAAGGGAAGTAATATGATGGAATCAATAAAAGGCCTAACACACAAAGAAGTAGAAGAAAAAATAAAACAAGGAAAAACAAATAAAGTAAAAATAAAAACTAATGAAAGCATTTTAAAAATAATAAGAAAAAATATATTTACATATTTCAATTTGATTTTCTTAATATTAACAATTTTGCTTATTACGGCACATTCATATAGAAATTTAACATTTTTAGGTATTATAATAATAAACGTTCTAATTGGAATTATTCAACAAATAAGGTCAAAAATTACATTAGACAAACTATCATTGCTTGATAAAAATAAATATGTAGTAATCAGAGATGAAAATGAAGAAGTAGTAGATTCTGATAATCTTGTTGAAGGAGATTTAATAATTTTAGAGGCAGGAAAGCAAATTCCTGCTGATGCAGTAGTTGTTTCTGGAAAATTATATGTAAACGAATCATTATTAACAGGAGAACAAGATGAAATTGAAAAAGAGGTAAACTCTAAACTTATGTCTGGAAGCTTTGTTGTATCTGGAAAAGCAACAGTACAACTTACTAATGTAGGTGATGAATCTTTTTCAGCAAAAATAATGAAAGAATCCAAAAAAATAAAAGAAACAAAATCAGAAATGATTTCAGCAATTGATAACATTGTTAAATTTGCAGGTATAATAATAATTCCTATTGGAATGCTATTATTCATCAGTGCTTATGTTGCAAATGGTAGTGGTTATAAAGACAGTGTTAATTCAATGGTTTCAGCATTATTAGGCATGATTCCTGAAGGTTTATATTTATTAACAACAGTTGCATTAGCATTAAGCTCAATGAAACTTGCACAGAAAAAAATACTTCTTCATGATATGAAGAGTATTGAAAGTTTAGCAAGAGTTGATGTTTTATGTGTTGACAAAACAGGAACAATCACTAATAATACTATGAAAATTTTAGATATATTTGATAAAAAAGAAAATAGCATAATAAAGAACAAAGAAAATATAGGAATAGAAATCTTAGCAAAATACATAAACACAATTGAGGATACAAATATAACGATGGATGCGATAAAGGAGCAGTTGAAAGGAATTTCTAGTGAAAAACTATCTAACATAAAAAGAGAGAATTTTAATTCAAAAAATAAATTTTCTTTTGTAAAAATAGATGAAAATATAACCTATAAATTAGGAGCACCAGAAATATTATTAAATAATGAATATGAAGAATTAATTAACAAGAGAACAAAAAATGGTGAAAGAGTAATTGCTTTTGTTGAAGAAAAAAATAATGAAGTGATTCCTATTTTATTTATAAGTTTAAAAAATGAAATAAGAAAAAATGCAAAAGAGATTTTTGAATTTTTTGATAATAGACAAGTTCAAATTAGAGTTATTTCAGGAGATAACCCAATAACAGTATCATCAATTGCAAAACAGGCAGGAATTAAGGGATATGAAAAATATATTGATTGCAGAGAATTAAAGGATTATGCTGATATACGAAAAGCAGTGAAAAAATATGTTGTTTTTGGTAGAGTTAATCCAGAACAAAAAAGACAAATAATAAAAGCTTTAAAAGAAACTGGTTCAAAAGTAGCTATGACAGGTGATGGCGTGAATGATATTTTGGCAATGAAAGAAGCGGATTGCTCAATTGCGATTGGCTCTGGAGCAGATGCAGCTAGAGAAACAGCACAAGTTGTATTACTCGACTCAGATTTTGGAAAAATGAGGAACATTGTCTATGAAGGAAGAAAAAATATTAATAATATAACAAGGTCAGCATCACTATTTACTTATAAAAATATATTTTCAGTATTACTTTCTATATATTCAATAATTTTTGCAATGCAATATCCGTTAGAACCGAACCAAGTATCTTTAGGTAGTGCATTTACAATAGGTATTCCAGCATTTCTATTAACATTTGAAGAAAATCAAAAGAAACAGCAAAATGGAAATTTTATGAGAAAGGTATTTACAAACTCACTCCCTGCTGCAATAACATCTTTTTTAGCAATTGTTGCTATGGTCAGATTTTCAGATTTGTTTAATGTTGGTATAAAAGAAATTACAACAGCTTGTAGTTATTTATTCTTTACTGGAGGATTTTTAATATTGTATAAAATTATTAGACCATTAAATAAATATAGGACAAGCGTTATGTTTTTGTGTATTTTAGGAATTATTTTAACAATTAATATAATGCCAAACTTTTTTGCAATAAAAGAAATATCAGAAAGATCTGCAATACTTGTTACATTGTTTGCAATTGCAGAATTTTCAGTAATTAGATGGATTACTTTAATTCTAGATAAACTTGGAAAAAATAAAAAGGATGTGATTCTATGGAAAAAACAAATGTAATGAGAATATTAGATCAAAAGAAAATAAAATATAATGAATATTTTTATGGGGACACAAATGCAATAAGTGGAGTTGAAGTTGCAAGAGTTTTAAATGAAGATGCAAACAAAGTGTTTAAAACACTTGTAACTATTGCAAAATCTAAACAAAACTACATATTTATGATACCAGTTGAAAAAGAATTGGATTTTAAGAAATGTGCTCAAAGTGTTAGTGAAAAAAGTATAGAAATGATTCCTCAAAAAGATTTATTACCATTAACAGGATATGTTCATGGTGGATGTTCTCCGATAGGATTAAAAAAGCCATTTAAGGTAGTAATAGATGCTTCAGCTCAAAATTTTAATGAGATAATATTTAGTGGTGGAAAAATAGGGTTTCAAGTTGAAGTGGAATTAAAAGATTTAAAAAAAGTTATAAATTATAAATTTGATGATATAGTAAAATAAGCTTCTAAATAAGACTATGAATTAGGAAAACGTATATAAGTGGAATAAAAGATGTTAAGTATAGAAGAATTTTATAAAATAGAAAAATGAAAGTGAAATATTTTATTATGTAGGAGGACATATGGAAAAATGGTTGAAATGGGCAATAGAAATTCAGAGTTTAGCACAATCAGGACTAGCATATACAAGTAATGTATATGACATAGAAAGATATGAAAGATTAAGAGAAATTGCGGCAGAAATGATAGCTGAGAAAAGTGATATAAATTTTGAAAAAGTAATGGATTTATTTTGTAATGAAACAGGATATCAAACACCAAAGATTGATACAAGAGCTGCAATAATAAAAGACAATAAAATTTTATTAACACATGAAAACAATGGAACTTGGTCATTACCAGGAGGTTGGTGTGATGTTCTAGAAAGTGTAAAATCAAATACTATAAAAGAAGTTAAAGAAGAAACAGGATTAGATGTTGAACCTATAAAAATAATTTCTATTCAAGATAGAAATAAACATAACAAACCAATATATGCTTATGGAGTTTGTAAGATATTTGTTTTGTGTAATTTGATTGGAGGTAAGTTCGTGAAAAATATAGAAACAACAGAAATCAGATATTTTTCATTAAGTGAACTACCAGAAAACTTAGCAGAAGAAAAGTCAAATAAAGAACAGATTGAAATGTGCTTTGAGGCATTTGAAGATAAAAATTGGCAAACACAATTTGATTAAATCAAATACGTTATATTCAAATTGTTACAGAAAAATTATTTGAATGAAATGCGAAAGATAAAAAGTAATTTATCGCTGAGATTGAATTTTGAAATTTGAAAAAAATATAAATATTTGGATGGGTATATAAAATATGCTCATCTTTTATTATGTCGATTAAATATTGTATAATATAGATAGAATTTTATATATTGCAAATTATCAAATAAAAATGTAAGGAGGTAATTGTCATGAGAGAATTATTTGTAGGAAAAGTAATTGATACAACAGAAGAGTTTTTAGACAATAACCAAAGAATAAAATTAAAAGAAATACTTACAGAAATATGTATATATTATAAAATTGAGAAATTAGAACAAAGTCAAAAAGAAGAAATACAGAGGAATAATGAAGACATTCTAAATAGGTTTATATCATCTAAAGAAATCGAAGGGTGTTCAAAAAGAACTTTAAATTATTACAGAGATACTATAAATAAAATGTTTGATGCTGTAAACCTGCCAATAAATGAAATTAATACTGAAACATTAAGAAACTATTTAGCAGATTATAAAAATAATTCAAATGCAGGTATGGTAACGATGGATAATATAAGAAGAACTTTATCAAGTTTCTTTGCTTGGTTGGAAAATGAGGACTATATTGTAAAAAGTCCAGTAAGAAGAATTCATAAAGTAAAGACTACTAGAAGAGTAAAAGAAACATTAACAGATGAAAATTTGGAAAAGTTAAGAGATACTTGTTCAAATGTAAGGGATTTAGCAATATTAGAACTATTAATTTCAACAGGTATGAGAGTTGGAGAAATTACAAGATTAAATATATTAGATATGAATTTTCAAGAAAGAAGTTGTATTGTTTTAGGAAAAGGTAATAGTGAAAGAGAAGTTTATTTTAGTGCAAAGAGTAAAATGTATATAAAGAAATATTTAGAAACGAGAACAGATAACAACGAGGCACTATTTGTATCTCTTATTAAACCTTATAACAGGTTGGGAATATCAGGAATTGAAATTTTAATTAGAAATTTAGGAAAAGAAGCGAATATAAATAAAGTTCATCCACATAAATTTAGAAGAACAATGGCAACAATGGCTATTGATAAAGGTATGCCAATAGAACAAGTTCAAAAATTATTAGGACATATAAAAATAGATACTACTATGGAGTATGCTATGGTTAATCAAAATAATGTAAAAAATTCACATAGAAAATACATTACATAAAGTTTTTTTAGTGTAGCTTAAATTTTCAGTAAACATATTGAATTTAGTATGTTTTTGTATTATAATGTAGATATGGAATTTATTTCCATATCTACATTATAGCCATAACACAATAAATAATTCAATTAAAGAAAATAATCTATTATAATAATTAGTTGGAGGAAAATATGAACCAAAATTTATTTATCATTGGACCAGTTGCTTCTGGAAAAAATTCATTGTTGGACAATCTAAAGAAAAAGTACAATATTAATGTTTTAGATACGGGACAATTGTATAGATATATAGCAATTTGTATATTTCAAAAAACAAATATAAATCCTAATCTTGAAAGCTTATATAAAAATGATATTAGAGAAGAAAAGAGAATATTGCAAGAAGTTTTCAAATGGAATCGAACTATTGAAAAATCTTTAAAGGAATTAGAAATATTAGATGGAAGACTAAATGTAGACGGGCAAATACTGAGAGAAGATAGTTTGTACAGCAAAGAAGTCAATAGCATTGTAGCTATAATTGCTAAATCTGATTTGATAAGAAAGAGAATATTACAGTTTATAAACAATGATATTGTAAAAAGAGAAGGATGTTATGCTTTAACAGGTCACAATATTAATGAAATGAATACAGCACAATTTACAACAATTTTTTTAGATATAAATAATGAAAAAGCAGCTGAAAGATTATATAGTAGAAATCCTGAATCTTATGAAAGTATATTAGATGCATATAAGGAAGTATTAGAAAGAAATAATAGGGATGGTATTGATAAAACTAGAGGTTTGATAGATTCAGTCTACAATGAAATTTATATAGATACAACTGAACTTTCAGAAGATGAAGTAGCAAGTGTAGTAACTAAAGAGCTAGAACGAATTGAAAAAGAAAAACAAAATTTTAAACAATTACAAGATGTAAATTCAATAGATAGACAGAATTTTGAATGGATTTTTAATCCGTTTTTAGAAGTTATAAAAGCATATTTAGATAGAAATTTAGATAAATTTTTAAAAGGAAAAGAATATATAAGTAAAACAGATTTAGAATATCAAGTTTTAATAAAGATGTGTTCATATAAGATAGAAGAATTATTTAAAGGTGATATAGCATTACTTAGAGAAATAAACAGTGGAATAAATAATAGAGCAGATAAATTAGATATATTTATGAAGTATTTAACAGATAAAAGAGTGAGCTTGAATTATGAATTAGCCAATATAGAAATACGAAATCAAATTGATAGATTAAGTAATTTATATAATAATAATTCTACAAAGCAGATTATGGCAACATTGAATAACTCTGAAAATAAAGGAAATATATTATTAAAAAATATTATTTATAAAAAAGTTGATAAAGAAATTAGTCAATTTATAGCTAGAAACTGTCACTATTTACATACACCGCGAGACGACGAATTTGTATCATATGGTGCATTTGTTGGAGGACAAGCATTGCCGATAGCATGGGTATCATTTTCTAAACAAGATAGAGAATATAAGAAACAGTTATTATATTATTTAGGAATTGAACCTCAAAATACATTAGAAATGACAAGAGCTTGGTGTTCAAATTCAGCCCCACAAAATATAATGAGTTCTTTATTTCAATATTCAATAAATGAAGTAGAACAAGATTGGAAAAAACTAAAAGAGCAAAGTAAAGTAAATAAGAACTTACAAGCAATAACAACTACAATTAATCCTAATTTAGGATTTAAAGCATCATCATTCTTGGGATGTAATTTTATTCCTTTTGCTCTAAGACCTGCTAAATTTACATATGGAAAACAAGGAAATACAACAGAATATATGACAAGAAGAGAAATAGAAAAGAATAATTTAGAGTATGTTGAGAATCAATTTAATGTATTACCATTGAATGAAATTATTCTAAATATGGATAAAAGAAAACAAGAAGAAATATCAAAAGGGAGAATTTATACTATGGACACAAAAAATTATAATCTGGTATTAGAAGGAGAAGTAAATGAAAAAGATATTAATAGCGACCAAGAACAAAGATAAATTTGAAATTGTAACAAAAATATTGAATAAAATAAATAATGTGAGTTATGAATATTATAGCTTGTATGATATTAAAAATTTAGAAAAAAATGATAAAGAAGAAGGAAATATTGAAGTGAGAGCTTATAATAAAGCAAATCAAATATATTCAAGCATCAAAGATAATAATTTTAAATATATAATCGGTATAGATGATGGAATTAAAATGAGAGGAATTCTTAGAGAAAATGTTAAAGATTATATAGAAGATATAATTAATGATAAATATTTATCTGAAGGAGAACAAGTTGAAATTGTTAGAGCATATTGCTTTATGAATGAAAAAGGAGAATATAAGACAGTAACAACTGAAATTCCATTTAAATATCAAAAATATAATGGAAATTTAAAAATAGAAGAAAATAGCTATCCTTTAAGTAATGTTTTAAGACCGATTGATTCTGATAAAACTGTTGCTCAAATGGATAAGGATGAAAACAATCAATATTACTTGAATTATTCAGAAAAAAAAATAAAAGAGGTTTTTAAATGATAGAAAATGATGAACAAGCTAAAAATGCCATTATTGAGAACATAGAGATGTATAATAAAAGTGAAGATGCAAAGAAGTTATTAACTATAATATTAAGATTATGTGAAAAGTATTCTTTTGTGGAAAATCAAACATATCCTAGACCATCTCATCCAATAGAAGAAAAAAGAAAGGATCCATATTATACTTTAATTGCAATTATTTTGTCATTAAGAACAACTTTAGAAAATGAAAAAAAAGCAGTTAGAGCCTTTATGGGCAAATATAAATCTATTAGTGAAGTATTAAATGCAGATGAAAATGAAATGATAGAAGTTATAAAAGTGGCGGGTATGCCACAAAAAAAAGCTCAAACAATAATTAAGCTTTCTGAATATATACAAAAATATTATAATGGTAATGTTTGGAATGCAAAAAAAGAATCTGTAAGCAAAACTAGAGAAGAATTATTAAAAATGCCTGGTGTTGGAGATAAAAGTGCGGACTGTATGTTAGAATTAGGCTTTGATATGCCAAGTATGGTTGTCGATATAAATGTTTTTAGGGTAGCATCAAGGATTTTTAGAGAAAAATGGGCAGAAAATCCAGATTTCACGAATAAAGAGCAAATAAAGGCTGTCAAAGATAGATTAGAAAATAGTTTACCACGAGATTATTTGACATATCAGATTGCACATACAATGATTTTATTACAAGGCAAACATATATGCAAATCTAAATGCAAGTGTGAAAACTGTTTTATTACAGACTGTTGTAATTTCTATAAAGAAAAAAACAAAGTTGATGATAAAGATAAAAAATATGAACAACTAGAATTAACAGACTTTATTGATGAATGTAGATAAATATGAAAAAATTAAAATAAGCACTATATTTTTAGTGGTTATTTTCAAAAAAATTTATAGTAAAATTTGAGAGATAATCTCAGCAACAAATTACAATAAATAAGTGAGATTAATAGTAAGTTGTTGCTTGGGCTGATTTCTAAATTAAAATAAAAACTAATGAAAATTTATAAATTTTATAGACAAATTTAAAAGAATATTGTAGAATAATTACCATAGGAAATGATGATAAGCAGATGTGGTTTTGCCACCAATTTTTACGAATCTTCGTAGGAGAGGTGGTGATGTTTATGGTTAAAGTGATACTATTTTTAATATTATCCTTAATGTTTTCTTTAACATTAAACGTTGCCTTGACAGCAGTTCTGTATAAGAACTGCTGTCAAGGCAACTACATAAATAAAAAAAGCTCACATCTGTAAATTTGACGATTTAGATGTGAGTTTTTATATCTATTTCGGCAAAACCACGTTTGTGGATTTGTCATTTCCTACTTTTATTATACTCTAAATATATTGATAATGTCAAGAAAAAATTAAAATTTATTTTGTGTATACTATAAATACAAATTACAATTTGTAAAAAATCAAAAAAATTATTGACAGATAGCCACTACCGAGCTATATAATACAAGTGAAAAAATATGAGAAAAGATTTAGGAAACAAAATGAATTTCTTGCCACTTCCAGTTTTAATGATTGGAACTTATGACAAAGATGGGAATGCAAATGTAATGAATGCAGCATGGGGAGGAATACATGATTATGGAAAAATCTATATTTCACTATCAAAACATAAAACAACAGAAAACTTAGAATTAAAGAAAGCATTTACTGTAGGATTTGCAACAAAGAAAACAGAGGAAATATCAGATTATTTTGGAGTAGTATCAGGAAATGAAGAAGATAAAATTGCCAAAGCAGGAGTACATGTAACAAAATCAAACTTTGTAGATGCACCAATTATTGAAGAATATCCTTTAACACTAGAATGTACCGTTGATTCGTTTGAAGATGGAGAATTAATAGGAACAATAGTAAATTGTTCAGTTGATGAAGAATATTTAGACGAGAATGGAAATATTGATGTTGATAAAATGAAAATAATTACTTATGATATGGTAAGTAATACATATAGAGTTTTAGGCGAAGTTGTTGGAAATGCTTTCAAAGATGGTTTAAAATTAAAAGATTAAAATAAAAAATTATCCTATATTTTTATATAGGGTAATTTTTCTTATTTAGCATTATTTACATCAATTAAATAACTAAAATATTCAGTTTTAACATTTAAAACATCATCATAAAAATTTTGCTTCCAAACAAAGATAAAAATTTAGTAAGAAAGAGAATTACACAAAAATTAGTGTGCAATTCTTTTTGCTTTTAGTCTATAATTCAAATTGTGTGAGAACCAATTAAAGAAAAAATTGAAAAAAATTCTTTATATTAAGAAGTTTTGTGGTATAATTCAAATATACAAAAATTAAGGAGGATATTATGTTAGATAATATAGAAGTTTTATGCCATAGCAGTATAAGAATAAGCAAAAATAAAATAATTTATATAGATCCATTTAAAATTAATAAAAATTATAATGATGCAGATATTATTTTTATAACACACGATCATTATGATCATTATTCAGAAGAAGATATAGATAAAGTTATAAATAAAAATACAACAATTGTAATACCAGAAGAAATGATAACAAAGTTATTAAAAAAGGGAATAGATAAAAACTCAATTTTGGTCGTAAAACCAAATGAAGAGTATATGGTACAAGGAATTAAATTTGAGACAATATCATCATACAATGTAAATAAAAAATTTCATCCAAAAGAAAATAATTGGGTAGGTTATATTATTACAATAGATGAAGTTAGATGTTATATTGCAGGAGATACAGATATAACAGAAGAAAATAGAAAAGTAAAATGTGATGTTGCATTTGTTCCTGTTGGAGGAACTTATACAATGAACTCTAAAGAGGCAGCACAATTAATAAATGAAATAAAGCCACAAGTAGCAGTACCAATTCATTATGGTAGTGTTGTTGGAACAGAACAAGATGCAAAAGATTTTATTAAATTGTTAAATCCAACAATAAATGGCGTAATTTTAATGAAATAATAGAAACAAAGGATTGAAATATGAATAAAGAAGAAATAATAGAATATTGTTTGACATTAAAAAATACATACAAAGATTGTCCTTTTTCAGATGATTTTGAATCAGTAACAATGAAACATTGCGAAAATAAAAAGTGGTTTGCATTACTTATGAATGTTAATGAGAAATTGTATTTTAATATAAAAACAGATCCGAATTATTCGGATATATTAAGGAATACTTATGATTATATAATACCTGCATATCATATGAATAAAGAGCATTGGAATACAATTATTATTGACGAAAAAGTAGATAAAACATTAGTTAAAGAATTGATAGAGCAAAGTTATCAATTAACAAAATAAAATTAATAAGGAGGCTTTTTATGGAATTTGAAGAAGTTATAAAAAAAAGAACAGCAATTAGAAAGTTTAGTGATAAGGAGTTAGAAAAAGAAAAATTAGACAAGATATTAGAAGCTGGTAGATTAGCTCCTACTGCTAAAAATAATCAACCAATTAAAATTTATGTTGTTCAAAGTAATGAAGGAATAGACAAAATTGATAAAGCTACAAAATGTAGATATGGTGCAAAAACAGTTTTAATTATATGTGGTAATAAAGAGCAATCATTTAAAAAAGATGATTTTACAACTTATGAAATGGACTCTTGTATAGTTGCAACACATATTATGTTAGAAGCAACAAATTTAAGCGTTGATAATATATGGATAGAAGCTTTTGACGAAAATATATTAAGAAAAGAATTTAGTATTCCAGAAGAGTTAGTGCCAGTTTGTTTACTTCCATTAGGATATAAAGCTGAAGATTGTCCAATGAATCCTTTGCATAATATAAGAAAATCAATAGAAGATATTATAGAATATAAATAGTAAAGTAGTAGTAATAAAATTTTTGTAAAGTTTAGGAATAGACTTGGAATGGAGGTTTTTTGAAAAATTTATTATATTTGGATAAAATGGATCCGGTAATATCTTAAAATAATGATATTTTAAGAAAAGAGGATTAAAAATGAATATAAAAGATTATGGATTAAAAGAAAATATATTAGAAAAAAATGATAAAAATAAGATTATTGCAAGAATAATTGCAACACATAAAGATAGATACGAAATTGTATGTAACAATGGTAACGGATTTGCGAAAATAAAAAGAGGCTGCTACTATGACAATCCAAACAGTAGTTATCCTACAACAGGAGATTTTGTTTTGATTGAATGGAATACATTCGGAGATAGTATGATTTATGAAACACTAAAAAGAGAAAGTTCTTTTTCAAGAACAGCGGCTTCGAGTGATAGAAATAGAGAATTACATAACCAACATGAACAATTAGTAGCAGCAAATTTTGACTATGTTTTTATTATGCAATCACTAAATAATAATTTTAATATAAATAGAATTGAAAGATATTTAAGTTTGGCTTGGGAATCTGGAGGAATTCCAGTAATTATTTTAACCAAAAGTGATTTGGTACCAAATGTGCAAGACTATATTGATGAAGTACAGAGGATTGCTTTTGGAGTAGATGTATATGCGATAAGTTGCATAAATAAAAATGGTATAGAAGATATAAAAAAATATTTTTCAAAGGGAAATACGATTGTATTTTTAGGATCTTCAGGTGTTGGAAAATCAACACTCGTTAATACATTATATGGTGAAGATGTAATGAGAACTTCAGAAATTAGAGAAGAAGATTCAAGAGGTAGACATACAACAACATC
>JABLTO010162842.1_pt1 | contig 200080 bp, 201 predicted proteins | sample 7160091 | NCBI WGS metagenome assembly JABLTO01 (sample SAMN14651225, study PRJNA627086) | human gut metagenome | isolation source: feces | host: Homo sapiens | reverse complement strand
TCTTCAGTACCAGCCCATGTAGAAATGATGGGATTAATCGGTATGGGTAACAACCCAATGGTAGGAGCTACAGTTGCAGTAGCTGTATCTATTGAGGAAGCTGCTAAAGCAGGTAAATTCTAAGAATTGCACAATAGTTCAAAGAAACTCAAAATAAAAAATAGGCACTTTGCACAAAAGTTGCCTATTTTTTATTTTGCTGTTTTTTAAAGAAAATGAGTTCGGCCCACGTCAGGCCCACGCTTTTCTTCTCGCGTGGGTCCAATGTGGGTCGAATATAGGCAAAATACGACGTATTTTCTATAAAAGATAAGGTTCCCAGTGATGCTTTTTTTTAAGATTGTCTTTCCGTACAGTTTTCTGGTACTTCTGGCCGTTTAGTCTTTAAGACATTGGCAAGTTCTGCTGGGGATGTTATGGTATCTGCTGTCAACAGAATATGAACATGATCCTGTTCTCTATTGATCTCCAGAACATGAAAGTCTCTCTGATTCGCAATGTAATGAATTCTTTTATAAACAGCAGTATTGATTTTTGCAACTAAGACCGAGTGTCGGAATTTCGTGACGAACACGATATGATATTAAAGTAAAAACAACTGTGCCTGTGAACATCTTTTATAGTTAAACATACATATGTTTTGTATGATTATATTATAAAAATATGATGTTTTCAAGGTATTAGAAAGATTGGTAATATTAGAATATGGTGAAGCAGTATTAAATAGTGGGTATTAGTAGAATACAGTATGCATATGAAAGGGGGTAGAATTCTTAAAGGAATTGAGTTACTTGTACAAAACAAATTTAGTTACAAAATAAAAATAACATAGTTTCATGATAACGAAACTATGTTATTTTTTATTATTTTGCATTATATAGTTGTTTAAGGGCTTTAACACCTCTATGAGAATAGGTAGGCGTTAGGTGATCTGTATAAACTTCTGTTGTTTTTCTATTTTTGTGCCCAAATCGATTTTGAATATATTGATAGGGAGCTCCAGCCTCTTCAAGTTGTGTAGAATGAGTATGTCTAAGAGAATGAAAATTAAATTTATCTATTCCATAGTTATGTTTCATTACGCGTGAGATATTCTGCATAGTTCTTGGAGTAACATAGTAACCTGATTGTTGCCGCATTATAAAATTAATTTCATATGCTGTTTCTTTCGTAGTGATAATATTAGATTTTATATTGGCTTTTCTGCTATTTACAATATCTGAAAAAATAGGTTTTTCAGAATAATAGTGATAAAATTGATCGTTGTAATACGCAGCAGCAAGTTGTTGCTTTTCGTATTCTTTCTTTAATATACCTAAAATTTCATCATCCAAGTCTATAATTCGATAACTATTATATTTTGGTGGTTTAAAATACCAGTAACCGTTACCGGCATTAGAAGTGCCGTTTTTTTCTTTTTTTTGTTTTTTTGTACGAGTAGAGTCCGCGTGCCATTGGATTTGCCTGTTTACAGAAAGTGTTTTGTTCTCGAAATCAATATCATCCCAAACTAAACCATAAGCTTCACCGATTCTAAGCCCTGTATGATATCCAATATGTAATGGTATATATGCGGTAGTATTTTCAGGGAATCTTTTTTCAGCAATTTTCCACATATCAGATGTAATGTATATATGTTCATATTGAGTTTCTGATTCAGGATCTATATTTTCGTTACTCTTTGCATTTTTTGGTGTTTTTAATTTATATGCAGGACTTCGTGATATGATATTATTGGTTTCAGCCCAATCAAAAAAACCAGAGAGCAACCCGCATATATCACTAACTGTGTTTAATGAATATCCTTCGGAAGCTAATTCATTAATTAAATCTTGCAACATTAATTTGGTCACATTTTTTATTCTGTATTCACCAATGTAGGGACTAATATATAATCGAAATCTCTTTTTATAATTATCAATTGTTGTTTCTGCTAAATTTGTAATACAGTATTGTTTTAACCATAAGCTAAAAACATCAATAACAGAGCTTTCAGAAATAGATTGAAGCAATTCGCCATTTTCATATTTTTCTAAAAATTCACGCCCAGCTTTTAATGCTTCTTTTTTTGTTTTAAATCCAGCTTTTGTTTTTTGGTTTCTTTTCCCATTAATCGGAGCTAATTCAACTCGATATTCCCAAGTTGGCTTACCGAGACGTTTCCGTGCTGTTACAATCGCCATAATTATTCCTCCTAGTTTTGTAAAATATTTACTAAAAAAGATTAATAATGTAATCGTGTAGTTGCAAATTCATGCCCAGCGTTTAAAGCTTCTCTTTTAGTTTTAAATCCATTTCTTCTTTTTTGAATTTTTCGGCCATCTTTTGTGGTGAAATCAATTCGATATTCCCATGTAGTGTTTTCTGGATTTTTCTGTGCAGTTATATGCATGATGATATTCCTCCTTTTGTCACTTATTTTTTTAAACAGCATCAATAATACAATCTTTTTTGATAAATTGCAAACATTTTTTTAGCGAAAAATATTACAAAGTTACACAAATTACACTATGTACACAAAATATTAAGTAAATGTAATATATGTAAAAAATTTTTTTTGTGAAAAATCTTTTTACTATATAGTTTGTGTAAAAAATGCAAAAATTAAAATAATTTATAAAGATTAATCAAATACTTATAAGTATATAATTGGAATGAATAAAGATGGAAAGAAATGGAAATAAAATATATAAAAATATGGAACGCACTAACAATTATTGATGAAAAAAACAAAATAAAACAGCATATTCACGAAAAAATGTGGGGGTATTACACAAAATGGCTTGAAATATCTGAGCATAAGTGTATAATAAAATTACAACGAACGTTCGTACTAATCTATACAACTGAAAGGAGGGTGCAAAGTAATATTGCACAGAAGAACATGCAGGATATGTTACAATTAAAAATTTTAGGTCATGATGAAAACTTGTCAAAAATTGCAAGAAAAAAATATGTAAGAACAGCAAATTTGAAGATGCCTTCTGGAAAAGTAGAGATTGGATTAGATGAATCCAAAAGCTGTCTTTATGGAGTAGTATTGGATCAAGCAACGAAACGAATAGGTATTCAACATTTAGGCGATATAAAAACGCTTTTAGATGAGGAGAACAAGTAAAACAAGAAAGGAGAGCTTCATGATTGTTAGGAAGATTGGAAATGTGACAGTCTACGACGATTTCAAATTCAGTGATTCAATGAACCGGGTTGAAAATCTAAGAATTGATCTAAAACAGACATTTATCAATCAGTTGATATTTGCTGCAATGTATATTGGAATCAGTTTTTTTATCATGATATTCACGGTTGGATATGTACATGAGATTACATACTTGATTATTGTTTTGATTGCTCTTGGAATTATCTTAAGAGATTGGTTGAAATTGAAGGGTAAATCAAGGGTGATTCGGGGAGAGTATCAAAAAAGACGAATGGTCCATTTTTTCCGGACAAGTGAAGTTAAGGATATTGCAGTATATCGTGATAAAAGTAAATTATATGTCAGAATGTCAAATGGAATAAAAGAAATGACTTGCGAGGCAGAACTTTGTAATGAAGAAAAAGAGAACTTTGATGATATGGTTCAACAGGGTGTAAGTGTTATCTTTCGAAATCAAAACAACAAGATTAGCCTGATGTCATTCATGGAGAAGAAAGGAGTGAGAATGAAGTGCTGACACCAAGAACGAAAGATATAACGATTGAGCATATGAATAAAGCGTATCAATATATTGATGAAGTTATTAAAGAACGTGGATATGCTCCATCAGTAATGGACATTACAAAGTATCTCGGATATGCTTCCAAATCTTCAACACATCGGATTTTAAGAATGATGGAAGATGAAGGAATGATCATACTTCCAAAAAGAAATGAAGGGAAAATTGTCATTGCGAAAAAAGATGTCAAGATTACAAAGAACGGCTTAGAACCGAATGACAAGAAGGTATAAAGAGGTAATTAATAATTTAAGTTTTAAGGCTGCGTGACTAGACTGATTCCAAAGGTTATGATGACTTGGACATTGAAAAGGTAAGGTTTTAGAATTGTGTAAATAAGAATGATTCCAAAGGTGTTATATTGAATTACACTATTCAATATAAGTTTTAGAATTGTGTAAATAAGAATGATTCCAAAGGGTCAAAATGGCTACATAGAGAGTAAAAATAAGAATTATATTTATCGAATTGGCTTGTGTAAACAAGAGCTGCTAGGTGCAGTTAATAAGAAATATGAGGAGGAATTATAGAAAATGATAAGAAATAAGATTGTGAAAGATGATATCATCGTCAGAAAATCTATTTTACATATATTAAACAGTGGAAGTGGACAGATTGGATTAGCAACTAATCTGATTGATATGGGACCAGATTTGTTTGATATGATCAGAGATAATGTATTTAAAGTCTTGGATAATGATGAAAGAATCAGCTGCAAGCTGGATAAAAATACATCGGTTGCAAAGGCTATTGAAAATCTCAAAGAAACAAATGATCAGAGTTTTATCGATACGACAAGAAATCTGGCTGAACAGTTGTTTGATATCATGTGTGATAGTGTTCAGATTCCGTCAGCAGATTTGCTTTGTGCTAGTTTTCAGGTAGATGGCAATATTTATCTGGCATTGCTAAAAATGAATTATCACTCAACATTTGTTCATTATCAGAACAAAGATGATGTGACAGATATTGTAAAACAAAATGTTATCCAGTCTGGAAAGTTGACAGAAGCAGTGATTTTTGATCTTTCAGGTAAGAAAGATGTTTATTTAGTTCAGAAAAAATATGAAATGTTAAATGGAGAAAAATGCAATTACTTATCAGAACGATTTTTAATATGCATGGCAGGTCTTCCACCAAAGAAAAAATTTCAGATTTTAAATAGAACAATAATGGATCTTATCAATCAGAGCAGACAGGATGGATTAAAGGCACAATTTCATACGAAAAAGGCATTTTATGATTGCTTTGTAGAAGATGGAATATTTGATATTAATAAGATCGGTTCTGAATTATTCAAAGATAACGGAGAAAATCTTTCTATCTATGATCAGAAGATGGAAAGATATGATATGCAGTTTGATAAGTTCGCTGTTATCAAAGAAAGTACCGTTAGTAAGTTGAATTATCTGGAAATGGAAACAGACACAGGAATTATCATTAAAATTCCAATGGAAACATTTAATGAAGCTAATATCGAAATTAGTGAGAGTCAGATGGATGGAACTACTTCATTTGCAATCAACAATATTGAATCATACAAGTTAAAGTAAAACAAATCAGAGAAAGGGGATGTTTTTATGTTAATTTACTTAGCTGATAATAGATCGACGGTTATCAATTTACAATGTGTAGGAGATATGCATATCGAAAAATCAAGACATGGATGGGAAATAAAATGTGAAATGTCCTCTGTATCTGGTTTTGGAACAACGACATGCAGTCTCGGATGTTTTGTATGTAAAGAAAACGCTGTATCAAAAATTTTAGAGATATTAAAGTGTTATGGTAAAGGACAAAAAGTTTATTATTTATAAAAGAGAATAGTAACCGTACAACAGAGATATGTCTAAAGACAAAATAAAATTTCTGAAAAAGAAAGGCGTTTTGTAACCGTGTAACGCGGACATGCTTAAATGTACTGTTGCATTTCCTGAACGTCAATTTGAGTTTTGTAACTGTGTAATAGGAACATGTCTAAATGTCCTCAATGTGATTTATGTACCATCCGTGAGTTTTGTAACTGTGTAATAGGAACATGTCTAAATGGTCAAATTATTTTGCACAGTGCGTAAAAATAAGAATGAAATAATCGAATAGACTCGTTAAAACGAAAACTGCCGTGTGGCAGGAAATATTTTCAAATAGCTGAGAAGGGAGAGTGCTTTATGTATATTAAAGAATTACATGTAAATCATCCAAATTCTTATGCGGTTGTGCATATGAGTTATGGTGAAATTACTGCTCTTGCAAATGGAATGTACGAATTAGTATCTAATTTAGAGCTGTTGAAAGATTCTTTTGACTCAAAAGCTTATAAAGAAGTTGAGCAGAAAATTTCTTTTGTAAGAGACATGGTAAAAGATGGGATGATCCAACCATATACGATAGAAAGAACGAGCAAAACTTCGCTGACGAAAGAAGAATTTGAGCGATTCAATCAATATTTGATTATGAATGACTATATGATGGCAATGAGTGATCCGGAATTTTGTAAGATATATAAGAAAATTTCAAATAATAATCGAATTCCGGATGATTTTCGTAACAAGATGCCAGATGAAAAGAAAGAATAGGAAGGAATGAAAAAATGAAGAAAGAAAATAAACGATTACAATTTGCACAAAAAATCGGAATGACGATTTTATTATTACTTTTAATTCGATTCATGTCACATATTCCAGTACCAGGTGTGAAACACAGTATGTTTAAGCTTGCTGTTGCAGGGAAAGGAAATGGTTATTTTCAGTTATATGATCGCCTGACAGGTGGAAGTTTTTCAAATATGACAATCTTTGGTGCTGGTATTACGCCTTATATCACAGCAAGTATTGTTGTTCAGTTACTTGGATATACGTCTAAAAGGCTTAATCGAATGTATCATGATGGAGAGTACGGTCGGAGACATATGCAGAAAATGACATTGTTAATCAGTTGTATCACGTCTGTAATTATTTCTTTTACTGCATCTTATACACTTTATGCACAGGGATATTTAAATGGAAAAATTTATATTCTTTTTGCGGGGTTAACGTTAATGATCGGGACCTTGATTTTAATCGGTATCGGGAAATGGATTGAACTTCGATATTTTAAAAATGGTATTTCTTTAGTTTTATTCATTAATATTATTGCTTCAATGCCGAATGATGTATTAACGATTATTTCTTTAAAGAAATGGAAAGCAGCAATCTTGATTGCAGTAATTTTAATTACATTATTTGTTTTATTGATCATGGAGTTAATTCGTAAGGAAATCATTGTGAGAGAAAGTGCTCGATTAGATCAGAATGAAGAAGTTATTAAACATTTCTTTATCCCGGTAAGACTTAATATGTTAAATGTAATGCCAATCATTTTTATGAGTACAATTCTACAGTTAGTACAAATGTTATCTCTTGTAGGTGTTAAAACACAGATTTTTAATACTTCAAAATGGTTTGTTAGTACAAAACCGATTTATATTATTGGAATCATCGTATATTGTGCTGGAATTTTCTTATTTGGAGTTATGTATTCAGATATTGCCTTTAATCCTTTCACAATTGCAATTGATTTGAAGAAAAAAGCAAGCTATATTTCTGGAGTGCGTTTAGGAAATGACACATCAAAATTTTTACATAGTGCAAAGACAGGAATGATGCTTTTAGATTCTATTTTATTGACGTTAATTTCTATTGTACCGATTGCAATTACATCTATTTTAGGATTATCTTCCTTAACAATGTTTGGTACATCACTGGTTATTGTGATTGGTGTATTAGTAGAAACAGCATATCAGATTAAAGCAGAAGTATATGGCGTTCGTCAGGAGGAAAAACAATGGATTTAAAGAAGAAAAAAAATAAAAGTGAAAATACGGCAAAAAATGTTAGGATGATATATCCAAAACCCATCAGTTGTATTGTGTCATATATTGTCTTATTGTTCAGTTTAATGTTGATCATGGCAGTTGTGTATGGAATTGATATTCTAGTTGCAACTTTAGCAAATAAATTTTTATAAATTGGAGGATTGAAAATGGCAGAAGCAAGACAAGTTAAAAATAGGATTGTTCAGGCTGTATTAAGAGAATGTCAAAAGCTTAAAGAAAAAGATGATCTTACAGATGAGCTTGAACATGTTAGAGATATAAAGAATAAAAAAGAACGGTTAATCAAAAGTGTTGCATTGGCAAGCGAAGCATCCAGACGTACAATCAATATTGAACCTTATCCGGTGCAGATTTTAGCTGCGATTAAGATGTATCAGGGACATGTCATTGAAATGAAAACAGGGGAAGGTAAAACATTTGTTTCTCCGATGACGGCCTTTGCAAAAGTATTGGATGGACAGAAAGTACATGTTTTAACGGTAAATGATTATCTTGTAGAACGTGATTACACACTTTTATTACCGGTATATGAAATGCTGGGATTAAGTGTTGGATATATTACGACAGAGACATCAATAGAAGAAAGAAAAAAAGCATACAAATGTGATGTATGCTACATTACAAATTCTGAGGTTGGTTTTGATTACTTAAAGGATCATTTGGCAATGCATTCAGATTCAGTTGTTTGTAATGGAAAATATGATTTTGCAATTATTGATGAAGCAGATTCAATTTTAATTGATGAGGCAAGGACACCTCTTATTATTTCAGCAGATACAGAACTTATTAGTGGTTTTTGTATCAGTTGTGCCAAACTTGTAAAAACATTAGAACTTTCAAAAGAAAACGAAGAATTAGAAGATACAGTTTATGTCGGAGAGTTTCCTAAGGTGGATGGAGATGTTATCCTCAACTTGAAATATGGACTGGTGTATCTGACTGAAAACGGAGTAAAAAAAGCAGAAGATTATTTTAATGTGGATCATTTAGATAAGTTCATATTGCATAGTTTAAATAATGCTTTGATTGCCAGATTTATAAAGAAAAAAGGTATTGATTACATTGTCAGAAGAAATGAAATAATTATCGTAGACAATGCTACAGGGAGACTCACAGAAGGACGTACATGGTCCGATGGATTGCATCAGGCAGTACAAGCAAAAGAGGGAGTAGAAATAGATGCAACATCAGAAACTGCAGCATCTATTACATATCAATGTTTATTCCGTCAATATAAAGATTTTTGCGGCATGACGGGAACGGTCAGAACTGAGAGAAAAGAGTTCAGAAAAATTTACGAAAAGAAAATTTCTGTAATTCCTACAAACCGTCCTGTGATTCGTCAAGATCTGCCAGATAGAATCTTTGCTCGAAAAGAAGAAAAATATCAGGCAATTTTGGAGGAAACAAGAAAAGCTATTGATAAGGGTAAAGCTGTATTAGTTGGTACTGCCAGTGTCTTTACATCAGAAGAAATAAGTGATATTTTTGATGAAAATGATATTGGACATGATCTACTGAATGCAAAGCTACATCGAAGAGAAGCAGAGATTATTGCTGAAGCAGGAAGTAGTGGAAATGTGGTTATTGCAACAAATATGGCTGGAAGAGGTACAGACATTAAGATTGATGAAAAAACAAGGGCAGCAGGAGGATTACTTGTCATTGGAGCAGAACATAACGAAGCCAAGCGTATTGACAATCAGTTAAGAGGACGTTGCGGAAGACAAGGAGACCCTGGAAGCACACAGTTTTTTGTTTCTTTAGAAGATCGTTTAATTAATCCATATTTATCAAAATCTTATTATGAAGAAATGAAAAAAGTAAAAGAAATTGAAAAAAAGGATCCTTTTTCTGGTCATATTATCAGAAGAGTACACAAAAGAATCGGATTACAATATTATTCTGAGCGAAAAGATCTGTTTGATTATGACAAAGTAAATCAGGTGCAAATGCGAGTCATTTACAATGAAAGAGAAAAGATTCTAAATGATGATATGGATCGAGAAACTGTAGAGCGTATCGCAAAAGAAATGAACATGGAAAAAGAATTTCATGAAGCAATGAAAAGAAAAAAAGACGAAGGAAAAGATACAGTAACCATTCTGCAGGAACAGAAAAAAGTTTTGTTAAAATCTATTGATAAAGAATGGAGAAAACATCTGCAAGATTTGGAAGCATTAAAGAGAAATGAGTATCTGAAAGCATATGGTAACATGGATCCGGTTACACAGTATCGACTGGATGCTTATCCATTATTTGCAGAAATGGTCGTTAGAGTTAAAAAGGAATTCATGAAAGAAATTTTAAAAGAATAATCAATTTTTATCCCACCCATCGAATTTTTTATGGTGGGTGGGTCTTTTTAAAATAATTCCAAGTAAAAATTAGGATAAAAAGGAAAAATATTAAAAATAATGCATTGTCAATACAGTTAGCCATGCCGTTTTGAAACTATGTTTAACTAAATGATCTGTTGTGTAGAATTAGATAATTCCAAAGGAAATATGATATGTTCCTGACATCCAGTATTTAGAACTATGTAGAAACAGATAATTTCAATGGGTTAAATGGTACATAGTGCGTAAAAATAAGAAATTATCGAGTTGATTTGCTCAAGGCAAAATCTGCTGGTGCAGAAATTAAGTTAATGAATTTTACACCGTACACTTGTTAGTTTATTTGTGTGAGGTTTCAATAAATTATGAATGTAAGATAGAATTATATAACGTTAAAATTGGACAATTTCAAATGTTATTCCCATTATATGTACACACAGCGTTCGTTTTGTAACCATGTAAAATTGGGTGATTCCGAATGCATTCTTCCTTAGTTAACAATAAGCCAAGAGTTTTGTAACCATGTAAAATTGGGTGATTCCGAATGGTCAAAAAGATTACATGGTGTGTTGAAATAAGAGTTTATCGAATGTGCCTACTAAAGTAGGAACTGTCAGGGACAGTAAAAATCTGGATCAGCTGATCAAATAACAATCAATTTATTATCATTCTCGTTTTATGTTTTTTATATTTTCTATTGATTAGCTTTTCCAGACGAATATCAAAATAATAGATTAGATAACAAAGAAAAGGAGATTAAGATGGTTTATAAGTTAGTATTAGGCGATTGGTCAAAGGATGGGCATAAACAGTCAGAAGACTTTTTATTTGATTGTAATTACGATGTACACAAAATCAGACAAGCATATAAAGACAGCTGCAAAAAATTAGGAGTTGCATTTCATGATGAAGATTATGAGAATTGTACAAAACCTTCGTCTGATGATTACAGTAATGTTTGGACAGATTATGAGACTCCATATATTGATGAAACAGATTTTGAAATTTTAAATAAAGCGGGATGTTTTAAGGAAATCGAATATGAGAAAGACCGTGATCGTTATTATGTTAACAATTTGAAAGATTGTGCAAAACTTATTATGAATTTTATCGCATTATCTATGCCAGAGGATTTCACATATAAGTTAACAGAATCGGAAATTGAACCAATCAATGGAGATTGGAATGGCGAGCTAAATGTACAATTTGGATATGGCTTATTTTTTGATTAATAGAGAAAGTGGGAACGTCAATGAGAGCAAAAGATCAATTATATCAATATGTAGAAAAAAGAAAACAAAAAATCATTGATCAATATGACAGAACATTAGAAAGAATCAATTTGTCGAAGGGTTTCGAAAGCCTGATCTCATTGATGGGTGATCGAGAAATGTTGCTTTCCATTTATGGAAAATCTTACGATCATAATATAAAAGAGATTCTTGATATTTTTTCATGCATTGTTGATGAAATGTATCAGGATAATGAATTGTTTCAGAATACAACAAAGGAAATTACACATGGATGTGTCATATATTCCAAAGGAAAATACAGTATTGAATTTCATAGTCCTGTAGATTGGCAGGGAATTACTGTTCGGTATCATGGAATCATAAAACCTTTCATGGCTGATGCAGAAAAAGATTATTTAAAACGACTTTATAAAGTAAAAGAGCTAACCCAAAAGGTTATTGATAAAAAGAATCTAAAGGCTTTTATTGATTTGGCTCATTTATTATATGAAAAACCTTATTACACAAAAAATCCAATTACACATATAAAAAGGTATTTCAAAGTTTATCATTCCATTCATGATGGTTTACTTAGAAAGACAATGATAGCAATAGAGACAGGAGAAGAAAGGAAAAGAAAAATAGAAAAAGATACAGAATTGTTTTATATACAACAAGAAGAAGCAAAACAGTTAAAGGAAAAAGCAGATGCAGCCTTGGAGATATTTAAAAAATTAGGATGGAAGATTACCTATAAGGGAATTTTGATAAACGATACGATCTGCTGGTAAAAGAAAGGCAGCGAAAAGGAGGGCGTTCTATGTTAGATTTATCGAATATTTTTAACAAAGATATAAAAAAAGCAATTTTATCAAAAGAACAACTAGCGGAGATGCTTAAAGTAACACCGGAGGCATTCCTAAAGGAATGATCAAGGCAGTTAAAGAGGATTGGATTCCTAGAATTTCCGAAAATTATTGGCCATCAGAAAGAGATTAGAGGGGTATTATGAAAGATTTAATTTTAATTATTGTCAGCATATTATGGTGTATTCCTATTTTAATTTCATTTGTAATTTCCGGTTTACGAAAGAAATTAGAATCGGATCGAAATTTTTATGGAAAGGAGATTTCTCCTAAAGATATTGAATTAGTAAAAGTCAGATATAAACCAATTGATATGAAAGCTTCTGATTTTAGTGAATATAACAAAGATGGAGAGCTTCAATATTTCTACAAAAAAGGAAAGAGTCAAGATGTTGTATATGCTATATCAAAACAGGAATACGATAGATATTTTTTAGAATCAACGGTTGAATCAATTACAGCATATTATCCAGAGTTTATTTTTTCTTATCAGTCAACTAATGGATCAATGAAAGCAACCATCGAATCTTATAAACCTACAATAGAAAGATATTATAATCCGAAAGATATAGAACAATACAAGAAACTAATTGCTAAGAGATGCGAGAAACAGGTGTTTGCTAAAGTGCCTGGAAGTCATTTTGAATACAAAGATTGTAAAGGTCAAACAGTTGTACATAACATTGATATTGATACAAAAACAATGCATGGAACGATCACAGGAGAGAGTAATAAAGAATCTGGAAAATGGGATTACCTTTTCTATGATGAAAGTTGGTATCCACAAACGCAAAGAAAAAAGAATAGGTTTTTATCATTTTGTTCCAGACTCGATATGCGTAGAGCAGACAATATTTTTACATTGTATTTTACAATAGGTCTTATTTTCACTATTCGATTGATTACAGAAATGATCGTTAATCAAAATTCTATGTTAACGATGGACATGAAATTTATTTTACTTTATATGATAGCAGCTTGTCTTTGTTTGATTATTGTAATTTATTTATCAGTGACGATGAAATATATTATTGGAAAAATATTTAGTGGGGATGTATTAATTTCAAGTGTTTCTATGCTATTTACAATATATTTTATTGCAAAAGCATTTATGAGATTTGCATCAATGATTATGAGTTAAATTGCAAGAAGAGTTGAAAAAATCATTGTTAATATAACGGTACAATAAATACATCTATTGTTTTAAAAGTCTGTAAAAAATATCGTTGTAAATGATTGTTAGATGACGATGATCGTTTGATTGGGTTTTAGAAGTCTGTAAAACAGAATCATTGTCGATGATTAGCCATTTGTTGCATATTACGAACATAGTTTTAGAAGTCTATAAAACAGAATCATTGTCGATGGTCAAATAATAAACAGACTGTGTAAAAATAAGAATTTTATCGATACTGCTCGCAAAAGCGAGAGCTGCTAGGTGCAGCAGATTATGAAAGGAGAAATTCGATGGTTAAGTATTATATTATAATTGGAATTATTTATACAATCCCCTATATAGTCACTATTGTAATAAGCGGTTTACGAAAGAAGCTAGAAACAGACAGAAATTTTTATGGAAAAACTATAGATATTCAAAAGATAGAACTTACGAATGTAAGTTATAAAAAGTTTGAAATTGCAAGAAATAATATTAAAAAGTATACAGAAATGGGAGAAATTAAATATGTATATGATCGTAGCTACGATTTTGAAGATGAACGTTTGTTATTATCTGAAAAAGAATATCAAAAATGTTTCCCAGACAAATTTGTAAAGACTACGGTTGCGTATTATATAATTTTTGAGTTTTCATATGAGACTGATCATGGAAAAATAAAAGCAAAAATTACTCTTACAAAACCGGTAATAGAAAAAACATATAACGATAAAGATGTTGAAGAAATAAAAAAGCTTATTTATGAAGAATGCAGCAATAAAATATTTGCTAATGTAGGTACAGAAAGCAAATATAAAGATTACAAAGGACAAGAAGTCATACATTCATTACCAATAAGAACATCAACACTAGAGGGAGAGATTATAGGTGAAAGTAACAAAAGACCAGGGCAGTATGATTGGATGTTTTCAGACAGCAGTTGGTATCCAGAAGAAGCCAAAAAGAGAAATAGGTTCTTATCTTTTTGTACTTATCTCAACCCAAATAAAAGAAATTCAATATTTTTACCCTATTTTACGATTGGAATATTGGGAATAATAATCAATTGGATGTTCAATCTAATTATTAAGTAATTTTAAAATATATGAAAGGAGATAAGAAGATATGCAATTTACAACACCAGATATGAGGGAAATAACCATTTCAGATAAATCAGAAGCATGTGATTTTATAAAGGATTCATGTAAAGAATGTAATAGGAAATATGAATGTACTGGGGAAAACGCAGCATTTTGTAATCATATGAAAAATATCCTTGTAGCAAAGTACGGAGCAGCAGAAGGGTGTTTAAAAGAATCCAGAATTAGGCATAGTATGGGAGTTGCAAACTTCTTATTTGCCTATGCGAAATCTCATGACTGGAGTAAGGAAGAGACAGAAGATCTTTATTTGACTGGCTTATTACATGATATAGGATATATTGACAATCCCAAAGGTACGGATCACGGAAGATTAGGTGCAGAAATCTTGAAGAGAAATGGACTTAATGCAGAAATTTGCGAATTAATTAGTTGTCATGGAAGATTTATAGAGAACCCAAGTAGAAAGCAAGCACTTTTATGGCTTGCAGATCTATGCGTGAATCGTGATGGAGACTATATCGGATATCAAAAAAGATATGAGAGTATCAAGGAAAGATATAAGAATGATCCAGAACGTTTATTTCAAGTTTATCGGATTTTGGAATACTTGCAAATACATTTTTCGGAATACAGATAAATGGTTTGTGTTTATTATGGATTCCAAAGGATAAACTGCCGTACTACGTATAGATAAGAGGTTTTAGAGCAGTGTTAAATATGTGGATTCCAAAGGAACGGATTCCAATACAAGTACTACTGTACAGTTTTAGAGCTGTGTTAAATATGTGGATTCCAAAGGTCCAAAATATTTTGGCAGTGTGTAAAAATAAGAAAACATCGAAAAGAATCGCTATAGCGAAATCTGCTATGTGGCAGAAAATTGATAAAGATATGGTTTTACATCAATTTGATATTTCTGAAATTTTTGTTTTTAGATAAATTGTAGTCCAAAACAAAATATCTTCTAAATAAGACATAATGTTTAGAAAAGGAGATAAAATATCACGAAAAAGAGATATAAAGTAAAAATAAGGAAAAATAGAAAGTGGAATACATTTTATAGGTTACAGATTAAGTAAAAATAAGATTTTGCCGAATATATTCATATAGATGAATCTGTTATAAAACAGAAAAAACAAAGGAATAGGAGGACAATAAGATGAGCAGAAGATTAAAAAAAATTGGCACCGCAATTTTTGATATTGTAGGTTTCATAAATTTTAGATTACAAGAAACAAAAGGAAATTGTTGGATTGATCAGTTATATGACAAAGATTATTGGGGAAAAAATAATCAGTCAAAAGAAATAAACAACGAAATCAAAGAATATTTGAATAAAGGATATTCTATGGGATGTGCGGGTCGATACACACATGAACCGTTAGTAGACGTAAATGGAGAAATTGTTAAAATTCAGAATTATTTAGACCAGATGAAATTGCCATGGAATCTTTTATATCAAGACGATATTTTAGCAGTCCTTCATTATGGCTCATTCTGTTTTGTCACTCCAAAAGACTATATTACTTCAACATTATTTAAAAACTTAGATGATCAGTCCTTAATATCTTTAAAAGCAGGCAAGGGAGGAACAGCTCAAACAACGCTGCCGGCAATCTTTCAAAATGAAGATTTATGTAGAAACGATCTTGCATCAAATATTGATACAAAAAAACAAGAGATTCAGAATAAACAAGATGAACTTAAAAATCTGCAGAAAGAAAAAGCAGCAGAGATTGAACGAATGAAACAGGAAATTGAAGCAAAATATGCAGATACCATCTCATTAATAAATAAGAAGAAAGAAGAATTAGAATCAAAAAAAGCAGAACTGGAAGGACAGTTATTTATATATGATACAGAGTTATATGCCATTCGTTGCTATTGGGGAGAAACTGTAACTTTTGTTCCGCTAAGAAAAGGAAAACATGCAAATATTGAAGATCCAGTTGTCCTATATCAAAAAATCCGATTTTTAAATGAAGAATTGGGAAGATATGCAGCAATTTATGATTTTGACGGATCAAAATATAGTAAACATACATTTGAGGAATTATTAAAAATTCGAGATGATTTTATGAATATGTTTGCACCTGGTCCGAAATCCATCTCCTTAGTAAAAATCAGCAAGGATGGAACAATTCGCTGCCAGTCCGAAATCCGAAATAACATGTTATCAGAATATGAATTACTTCACGGAAACACAATAGCAATTTTGATCAGGGATGGAGAGAATCTTTATATTGGATGGACAGACGATGATAAAGTTCAGGTTAAAGATGAAAATATGTTTTTGAAGCCAGAAACGAAAGAAATTGCAAATGAAGATGAAAAAAACATTCACAATTCCCAAAAAGAAGAGATCGCCGGAAGATACTTTATTTTTGCGATATTGCAGGGAATAGTCGATCAAGGGAAGATCCTAAAGCTTCCAAAGATAGGTTCTATTATGAAGTCAAATCCTTATGTGATCTACAGTATGGCAGATGGATGGTTAGAAGATGATCGGTTCGGAACACTAGAGGATATCCTTAAAAAAACAAATCATGAAGTTATGAAGAAGGGAGATACCGTCTTAACTTTAATGAGGATTACAAGAGATGATAACGGCTATGGCTATGGATGGAGAGGTGGTGTTTGGAACAATAATCGTGGACGAGGAGAAGCTAATCGTACTCATGATGTATCATTGAAAGATTTCAAATTTTATAAGATAAATAAAGTGGATAAAACCGAATATTATGATGTATTTATGAGAAAATATCCTCTTGATATCGAGTTTGAAACCATTGAAACGCCAATTAGACCGAATATTATTACAAACATAGAACATGTTATCAAAAAGTCTACCTGTTTATGGGATGAAATGGAATTAGAAAAAAAAGAAATTCAGCTATTTAATAATCGGCTTACTGGATTCACACTAGATGATGAGCATGATCCAACAATAAAACAGGTAATGGAAAGAGAAAAAGCTGCATCAGATACAGAAGCATTAGAAAAATTTTTACCAAAAAACTATAGATTTGAGACAAAAGATGAGACATATTATGATTCCCGAAGTGATTCTATGAAAGGATATCATCAATCTTTGGATCATGTCGCAAATAGTGCTACAGAATATCAGTATTTTATTTCTGAACGTAAAAAATATACGGTAAATTCTACTGCCAATATGGAAATTAGGGAGGGAGAATACCTTGATATGACATATTTAAACAGTGTCTTAATCCGATACGTGATTCGAACCAAAAAGGTTGGAAATGTATATATTGGAGGTACGAAGATTCAGTTTGCAGATATTATTCCTTATTTGAATAAAGCACTTGAATTTTTAGAAGAAAGAGAAAAGACAGAAGCAGCATTATTAAGACTGCATATGGACTTATATGAAAACTGGCAGGTAGATGTATCAAGATGGAGATTAGAACATCATTATCATGAGTTGACTGAAACAAGAGCGAAGAAATTTGCCAAAGAATTTGCAAGATAAGTTAATTCGGATATCTCTTATAAACGTTAATGTTTATGACAAAAAATGTATCAAAATATTACAATAACTTCAATAATTTTATCAAAATAGGAAAAGTAGAAGTAAAAATATATTGAAACCGCTCGTCGTTACGAGATTTGCAAGATCGCAAAAGGTAAAAAAAGGAAAGGAGGTCCAGTGCTATGCATACCTGGAGGATCATGATCAACCCAAAAAAGAAAAAAGACGCTGTGTTTTGTCAGTATCTTCTGACCAGCACCACAGATGCCAGACGTATGTATAACACGGCAAACTTCTATATCCGAAATACGATGACGGGGATCAAGAAGTCTCCGGAATTACGAACCCCAAATGAGACTGAAGTCTTACATAATGTCTTTGCTGGAATCCAAAAAGCAAATAAAGCTAGGGATACAAAGTATCAGAAAGATCTGGGAAAATACAAGAAAGGACTATCTAAGAAACCACCGAAGAAGCCGAAGCATTTTCCATATCCGACTGCAAAGAAATGGTTTCTGTCTTATAACGTATTGGATGCTATTTTCAAATATACACGTAATGAAGTATATTACAGCATGAACAGCCAGCTCAACCAAAATGCCATCCGGAAAATCGTAGCAGCATGGAAGGGATATTTCAAAATATTGAAAGACTATCAAAAGAATCCTTCAAAGTATAAAGAAAGGCCAAACATGCCTGGCTATCTTAGAAATCCTCAGTATGTGGCATGGTTTTCCAATCAGACTGCAAAGTATTCTGTTGAAAAGGATGGGAAAGCATACCTTCGTTTTACCAAAAACAAGGACCTTTTTTGTATTGGAAAAGCTTCCTTGTATGCAGGGCTTCGATATGTAAAAACGGAGATCAAACCGCAGCATGGATGTTATCTCATTCTTGTGACATTTGATGATGGTGTGGAACTTCCAAAAGTTCCAGAAAAGCCGAAACGTATCATTGGCATTGATCCAGGAATTGATAATCTTGCGGCGGTCGTGAACAACTTTGGCGTTCATACGTTTTTGATCAAGGGTGGTGCAGTCAAGGCAGCGAATCAGTGGTTCAATAAGAAACGTGCCTCTCTTCTTTCTGCGGTAACCACAGGATCAGACAGCCGGCATTCGATCAAGAACAGTCATTCCTTATATGCGTTAAGCCGAAAAAGGGATGATCTTTTCAGGGATATCTTTTACAGAGCTGCATGGTATATCTGCCGGTTTGCTGTCAAACATCATGCAGATGTGATCGTGATCGGTCATAACAAAGACCAGAAACAGGAGATCAGCCTTGGAAAGCAGAACAATCAGAGTTTTGTTTCCATTCCGTTTGTACGGATCGAACAGATCTTAACAAACACCGCTGCAAAATGCGAGATCCCGGTTATTGTTCAGGAAGAGAGTTATACATCCAAAGCCAGTGTTCTGGATGGAGATGATATCCCAACGTATGGTATTGAGGATGATCACGTCCATTTTTCCGGAAAGAGGATAAAACGTGGACTATATCGCTGTGCAGATGGGACTTTCCTTAATGCAGATGTGAACGGTGCAGCAAATGTGATCCGTAAAAAATATCCGGATGCATTTGAAAGGCAGAATTTGCAATATCTATGGGAAACAACCGATGTTGTTAAATTTACGGATCTGTATCCGGGAGCAAAGAGTACCTGTCAGGAACATTATAATGGGAAACGACATGAATCGAGTCCTGCCAGTAAGGCAAGCCATCGTTACAGAAAGGATACCAGACTTCAATATCGGATACTTTTTGGAAAATCAAAATATGTGTAGACTCCGAAAAAGAAGTCTACATAAATGAAAGTAACTCCCGTAACAGGGAATAGAGGGAACTGTGTATTTCCAGCGAGGTGTAACTTGCCTCGTAAAGAAGCCGCGGCCAACTTTAGTTGTCCGTCGGTGTATCACATATTGGACAGAAAATCAAACGTATTTATGTAGCACAGAGTGATTAAAAGGATAAATTTAGGTTTTTCTAAGAATATTATTTAGATGATTGTAAGTATAATTACTGAAAATGGTCTATACGATTAAAGAAACGGAATTATTGTCAATGAATGAATTCGTAAGTTTGTCTAATGTTGTAGTTTTAGAAGACTGTAAAACAGAATCATTGTCAATGAAAGGCGGCAAACCACAGCTCTCTACTGCCGTTTTAGAAGACTGTAAAACAGAACCATCGTCAATGGTCAAATAAGCAGTTTGTGTAAAAATAAGAAAGCATCGAAATAATTCGCAAAGGCGAAATCTGCTGGTAGCAGAAAATTAATTGATCCTAATTAAAAATATAAGGAACGGAGGTGCTTATTGTGAAAACAAAAAAAGAAATAGAAAAGATGATCGATGAATTATGTCAGTTAGATCAGGCAATTCAGGACGGAAGAAAAATTGAAAAGACAAGTCTTTGCAAAGAAGCAGCAGAAGTATTAAAAGCTATCTTTCATATTCAAGATCAAGAACATAAAACGATTATAAGAGATGAATCAAAGATTAAGACCAATGAAGTAGAAAAGAAAAGAAGCGGAAAATGGATCAAAACAATGAAACCATTAAAGAAGTTCTATGAAAAATATGGTGAAAGAGTGTATGTTACTGGATTTGGAGTCGGATATAGCACTGATATGCCATGTATATTAAAAATTGAGCAGGAATCTATTGATAAAGGTCTCGGAGATTATTTTGTTTACAAATATTTAGAACTGAACGATGGAAGTTGTATTGCACAGATAGATATTTCTTGCATTATCTTAAAAACATGGCCTAAAAAAATCAGTTGTGTAGATGTAACAAAAGAAGTTGATCAGATGTTAGGGAAGAATAGATGTTCTTGAAATAAGCTGACAAAAGAAAACAAGGAAAAGGACGTGATGTGACGTGAATGAATGCGAACTTGTAAAAAAGATCCTGAACCACATGAATGCAGAAGATTATAAAATCCTTATTAATAAAGTGTGGTTTCGTGGCTTTTGGGTTCCTGGAATCGCTAATCAGCGAAGTGATAAGAAATGGCGGCCAAAAGTCGAATTTATTAATAACGATGTTGTTTTAAATAGAAAAATCCGAAAAGGTGGAAAACATAATTATGAACTATTAATTGAAGCAATGATAAAAATGGCAGAGGATCGAAATGATGAGACATATTTGCTATACAACGTAGTGAGATGGATAACAGATCCAGATTCCCATGAAGAAATTGAGGAATACTTCAATCAATTAGAAAATAAACCAAAAGACGATACAAAAAATGATTCAGAAGAAATAAAAGAAACTTCTAAAAATAAGAATGCTTCTATTCAGGATGATTTATTAAAAAAAGAAAATGAAAAGTTAAAAGCGGAAATAGATAATTGGAAAAATCGTGGAAAGAAATATAAAGAAAACATTCAGAATTTAAAAATTAAATGCAGTAACCTGGAACAAGAAAATAACAGAGTTAAGAAAGAAAATGGAAGATTGATCAGAGAAAATGAAAAAACAAAACAGGGAAAAGATACTGCAGTAAAAGAATATAATGACAGAATCATTGCATTAAGTGTTGAAAACAGCAAATTAAAAGAAAAAATAAGAGGAAAATATAAGCCTAAGAAGAACATTGTTTTATCAAAAACATCAGGAGTTTCAGATCCGAAAGTATTATGTGTTACAAAAAATCCGGCAGATGTTTTGATCAAAGGATATAATATCTATTTTCTAACGGATCTTGAAGAGTTAAATAAAAAGATTTATACAGAAACAGTGTTTGATCAAATCTGGTACATCAGAAGTGGGCTTACACATGCAGATTTAATCAAGGTTGCAGAAAAGTATGCTAACCAAAAAATATTACAGGCTAGGGACTGGAAAGCATTACAAAAGAAATTACAAGGAGGGGACAGGCTATGAATCAGGAAGATATGCAGATTATAGGGACACTGGCACTTGAAAAAGATACAAAAAGAAAAGGTGTGTTTATCAATACAAAGTCAGCAATACAGTATGTTGTTAAGTCAATGATGAGCGACTATAAATCAGATAAATTATTTACTGGATATATGAATTCATTTGAGAATGATCAGAAATTTGATGATGAATATCGTTCAGATGAAGAAAGGGTAGAAAAGTTCTGGGATCATATCTATGACAAATTGTTTATCTATAATTTCAAAGCAAATGATGGCGAATTTGAAAGAATGACAAAAGTTCATCTTGTTAATAAGCCAGTAAAATTTAATGAAGATGAATATTTTAAAGGAGTTCCGGTGTTTTCTGCTGCTACAGATGAGATCGTAAGAGAATGGGAAGTGGAAAGTCAGTGGAGCTTATACAGAAACTATAATACATTAGATGAATTTTGTGATTGTATCAAAGCAAAACAGCCATTAGGAAGTACCTATGGATACGATGCAACAGAGAGTCAGCCATCATTTGTAATCTGGAAAAATCAGAATCAGAAATTGTATGTGATCGGGAAGATTGCAAATTGCCGATATAATTCGCAGCGAGGATTGATCTTAGAAAAAGAAGGACAGGAACTATTGAAAATTGATATCAGTGATCAGGCAGAAAAGATTGTCTATGATGTGGATGCTAATCCAACATTAGCTTTTGTTCCGGAAACGATTTATAAACAGATTGAAGATCAAATTTTGAAAGCAGAAGTTGAAAGAACAAAAAAATTAGAGGCAAAGAAAAAAGAACCAGTAACAAAACAGAATCAGGAAAAGGCAGAGAGTTTTACAGAGACAGTTAATGATGCTCAGGAAGAATTAAAAGAGGTTAATACAAAAGAATACAGTGATGAGTTACTAATTCAGATGATGGATTATCACAGTCAGAAGAGAAACTTGTTCTATAACATGAAAGATTTTGTCAATGTACATACAGCAATCAAGTGCAGCAATCTTGTAATTCTATCCGGACTTAGTGGTACTGGGAAATCTGCTTTAGTTGAAATTTATGCAAGGGCCTTAGGAATCAGAAATAACCTGGAAGATGATCGATTACTGTTTGTTCCAGTGCGACCATCCTGGAATGATGATGCCGATCTGCTTGGATATGTTGATTTGGTTCATAATGTTTATCGTCCATCAGATACCGGATTCGTTGATTTTCTGGTCAATGCACAAAAGGAAGAAAATAAAGGAAAATTATTTATTGTCTGCTTTGATGAAATGAATCTTGCAAGAGTTGAACATTATTTCAGCCAGTTCTTATCATTATTAGAACGTCCAGAAAATCAGAGAGAATTACAATTATATGATAGTCAGTATGCCGGACAGTTATATAATTCAGCAACATATCCAAGCAAGATTATCATCGGGGATAATATCCGATTTATTGGAACAGTTAACATCGATGAATCTACATATCATTTTTCTGATAAGGTACTGGATCGTGCTAATGTAATTGAATTAGATGTTCTGGATTATTCGAAAGAATGGACAAAAAAGCAATATGCAAGTCTGATCACACCAACATGGTCTAAAGATGAATATGATGCGTTAATCAATAAAGATGTTGATATTAAAGCAGATAAGGTGCAGGAATTATTGTGGGAAATTCACCAGCTTTTACAGTCAGCCAGTGCTAAATATGGAGTCGGACCACGAATTGTAAAAGCTATTAAAATGTACATCAATAATCTTCCTAAGACAGAGATTGATGGATTTAATAAAGGTGTAGCATTAGATTATCAGATTGCACAGAGAATATTAACAAAGGTTCGCGGACCAGAAATTCAGATTGGGCGACTGCTGAATGGAAAAAGTAATACAGGATTTAATCAAATCTTTGATAAATATAGCGAACTATCAGATTTTAAGAAATGTAGAAAAGTAATCAGCGAAAAACAAAAGGAGTTAGGGGCATATGGATATTGTATCTAGGACTCCATTTACCCTAAAACTTATCCAACGCTTTCCTGTTTATAAGGAAAGTGTTGGTTCTAAGTTCAGCATGAATGAACGTGATATATGGGAAAATGGATTTTATACTTTGGCAGCAGAAGAAAATGAGACATTAGAAGTATTATTTGATTCAGCAGATAAAAACGCAAGGTTATATCTGGAAGCATTGGATGTCATGCCATATGAAGATAAGAACCTGTTTGAAGATGAAGAGGGACGGTTATATCGCACCGTATCACCAAAAAGCTTTTTATTATGTTCCAGCGATAGCACAACAGATACATTAAGGGTTGACTCTTTTAAAATGTCAATTTACTGCAATGAAAAATGGTATTATGGGGTGCTAAACATCCTGCCCAAAGCAATGTCTAAAAAAGAATGGAAAATGATGAAAGATGATCTGGAAAAAGAAGTTCGTGGACTAGCTCAGGACATTATTCAGAAAAATATTGGAATTGGTAATAAAAACATAAAAATTCCTCCACGAATTCTATATGATTTCATGATTCTGAAAAAGTATTCAAAACGTGTGATCATGGCTTTAATGAATATTGCTGAAAATCCAAAATGCGAGATTGTTACGGAATATGAAAATGTATCTTTACAGAAGAACAATGAACGTAATTTTGATGCAGCAACCATGAGAAGATACGCAACAAGATCTGGATGCGATGCCAGATGGAAGATTCCAGTCAAAAGGACATGTTATGACATTCAGGAAAATCGCTTATTAAAAAATATGCTCCAGGAATACGATGATAAACTGGTAGAATTTATTGCTATTCTTGATAATGCGGAATCTTTTAATATGGAAGAAGAAAGTAACAAAGAAATGCTTTTAGAATTTCGAGAAACAGCAGAAAAATTAAAAAAGGTAACTGCAATCTTAAAAGCTCAGGAATGGTTTGGAAAAGTTGGAAAACTATCCGGACCTTATATTCCACATTCATTTATTCTTGATACACGCTACAATACCATTTATCAGATGCATATGGAATTAAAGCAGAATGAAGTACAGATTCATTTGAATCCAGAATTTGATTATACATGGAAGAGAAGCAGCTATTTGTATGAAATGTGGTGTTTTTTCAAAGTGTGTCATTTTTGCTTTGAAAAATTAGATCTGGAATATTCTGATTGGAATTTTGATCTGAAAGGTGAAGTATTCTTTCCATTTTTAAAAGAAGGTACTATGGTCCGCTTTTCAAACCCGGTAATCAGGGTTGATGTGGTTTATGATCAATGTTTGCCATTAGAGAAAGAAGCTACGGATATCGATCACCCATTATACATTGCAAAGCAGCATGGGGATCACAGGAATCATAACCGCCCGGATATTGTACTTAATGTATATGACAATGAGCGAAATGTTTATCTTGGCAGTATTATTCTGGAATGTAAATACAGAAAACTTCATTCATTTTGGAGTGAGGATTCCACACGATCAAGCAGAGGACAGTTAGAAGCTTATTATAATAATGCAAGATCTTCTCATTTATTAGCAGGATTGGGAGAGTCATTTAACATCAGGCCGATTAGTAAAGTTTTAGCATTATCTCCGGATGATCGGGCAGATGGACTAGAACAGGAAGACTTTGGAATTGAAATTAAGACCTTTAAGCCAACAGAAGATGGACGAGAAGAACATATCAATCAATGGATTTTTGAAGAAATAGTTAATCTGGAGAAACGATATGATAAATTTTGGAGAATCATATGGTCAGATGAACCGCCGGAGGTGCATTTCGTATGAAAGAAAAAGAATTTGAAAGACAATTAGATAAAAAGATTCAAGATTATGCGAAAATCATGTCGGGTCAATTAACTCATGACTAAAGGCACGAGCTTGCAAAGGCTTATGATTTAGTTATCGCGTTAATGAGCAGAAACAAGATGTCAGCGATCTTCTTTAAGGAGTGGACACTCTGGGATTCTCTAGTCCCAGACACTGTCAAGCTGACACCAAGTTTAAGAAGACCAAATTTTTGTCATGTACAGGCTTATTACCGAAGCAGGGATCCCGTTGATTCCTGAGAGACTACATGACACCAAAAAAAAGAAAGGAGGCATCAAGGATGTCAGACTATATCTATGTCTTAGGTATGGATGAAAATCCGCAGATGCCGACCAGACGAAAGAGACATGTCGAAAAATTGTTACAAACAGGAAGAGCACGCATCTTCCGACATGTTCCTTATACGATACAGTTAACTTATGAGAATGATCCAGTCTTACAGCCGATCACATTGGCAGAAGATCCCGGACGTTCCAATATCGGAATGGCTGTGGTATCTCTGAGCGGAGAGTTATTATCCGCAGCGGTTGTACAGACGAGAAACAAAGAGATTGTTAAATTAATGGAAAAACGGAAACAATACCGCAGGGCTTCCAGAAATGGAGAACGAAAGGCAAGACAGCGGCTGGCAAAGAAGTGTCATACGATGCTCAAAGCCGGTTTCCTGATGCGAAAGCTCCCGATGTATGGAGAAGATAAACGAGTCAAATGTCTTGTGATCCGTAACACAAAAGCAAGATTCTGTAATCGGAAACGAAAGGATGGATGGCTGACACCAAGTGCAGAACATCTGGTGCGGACACACATCAGTCTGATCCATAAGATGCAGAAGTTCTTACCGATCACCGATGTCGCGATCGAGATCAACCGGTTTGCTTTCTTATCTTTAGAAGATCCAAGTGTCAGTGGCGTTGATTTTCAGAATGGACCATTAAAAGGCTATGACAATTTAAATGCAGCGGTGGAAGATTTACAGGATGGGCACTGCTTAATGTGCGACCGTCCGATCGAGCACCGGCATCATATCGTGCCACGAAGTATGCAGGGGTCTAATACGATCGAAAATATCGCAGGGTTATGTTGTAAATGTCATGAGAAAGTACATAAAAATGCTGCGTTTGAGAAAAGACTCAAAAAGAAAAAAGCTGGCTTAGATAAGCGGTATACAGCGGTCAGTGTTCTAAATCAGGCGATTCCGTTTATATGTAAACGATTGGAGCAGGAATTTGGAAAAGAACATGTTCATTACTGTTCTGGAAAAGACACTGCGATGGTCCGAAGATCTTTCGGCTGGCATAAGACAAAAGAAGAACAATTACACGAGGTAGATGCTTGGTGTATCGCAGTTCTTTCTTTACAGAAGGTTCCAGAAAAGATACCGGAGTTTGATCACGTACATAAGATCCTGCAGTTCCGAAGACAGGACCGCAGCCGGATCAAAGCACAGACCTCTCGTACATACTATTATGAAGGAAAGAAGGTTGCCAAGAACCGTAAAAAAGCAGAAGGGCAAAAGGAAGATTCCCTTCAGGAATGGAGAGAATGTCAGGTTACATTGTACGGCGAAAATCAGGCAAGAAAGATGGTCAGTCATTTAAAAGTCAGGAAAAGTATTCGGCGTTACAATCGTCTGGATCGTCTTATGCCGGGAGCGGTCTTTTATTACAAAGGGAGTCGATATGTCATGCGTGGACAACATTGCGAAGGTCGATATCTTCAAGCTGCTGGAATGGGAACCAAAGATTTTCCTGTAAAGGATTGTAAGATCGTTGCTCACAATGAGGGACTGGTCTTTGTGTCATGAAAAGCTCTGAGTTCTCCTCTCACGACTAAAGTCACGAGTCTCCGAACGCAGGGAATAATGAAAAACGGAAAAAGATACATACAGATTATGCCAAGAATCATAGCCAAAATGAACTATTTGCTGTGTGTATCGAGGAAATGAGCGAATTAACGAAACATTTGACAAAGATCATGCGAGGGAAGGAACCAATAAAGAATAATGCAGGATGCATTGAGGAAATGGCAGATGTTCAAATCTGTTTAAATACACTGCAATTATATTTGGAGCTTTCCGAATCTGATTTAAACTACGCAATTGATGTTAAGCTTGAGAAATACAAGGATGGGAAGTGATTTGATGAGTAAGAATAAGGAAGAAAAGAAACGCAAAAAAAGAATGAAAAAGGTCATAGCATACGTTATAGCAGCGATCCTGATTATAGCTTTCAATGTTTTGTATTTGAGCAGATATTTCTTGGGAGTGTATATCAATTACAAAAGAAATGATTGGGAAACCGATCGAAATTTTTATGCAAAAAATATCAAATTGGATGATATTGAAATAGATAAAAATGGTTCAAAACAATTTATTTATTCTTCAAAGAAATTTAAGAAGGGAAAAGCAAATGGAAATGTATTTTATTATATGAAGCATAAAGGAAACAAGATTTATGCAAGTATAAAAGATTACAAAAAATATGTGGCTAATTGTGATGAAGTAACTATGTATGCAAAGACTTGCCAATATTCCTATCAATCTGATAAAGGGAAGATCAATGCGACCATGACTGGTAATCGGGTTTACTTTTATCCAGTAAGTTTTTCAGAAAAAGAATTAAAGAAAATAAAAGTTGATATTTGGAAAAAGTGTAGAAAAAAAATCTTTGTGAATAAATATAATATAGATTCATATAAACCAGTCATTTATTATGAAGATTTATATAATCAGATTGTTTATCATGACTGGAAGAAACAAAAAGTTTGTACCGATTTCTCAATAAAGAACAATGAAACAAACACGTATGGAAATGTAAAAGGAGAAAGTCTGATTATGCCTGGAAAATATGATTGGTTATATCCAGATGCCAACATGTATCCCGTAAATAGAGCAGAAAAATATAATTGGAAAGATAAGATGATGAATAAGGCAGCAGATTTATATTATGATAGTGATAAGAAAGATACTTATTTTGTAATTTATATTATGAGTTTTATTCTCTTCTTAGTTTTCTTGGATTTGATCTACACACTTTTTCTTGGAATTCCTATTGGGATAATTTCTTTTCTTTTTATTGGATGATTAAAAACAAAAGACAGGAGGAAATAAAATTGTTAAAAATCATAGGAAAATTTTTTATATGGATGTTAATCCTTGATATTTTTACGGTCAATCTGTATCTTTTTAAATGCAGTTACAAAATGAAAAAACGAACATCAAAACGAATTTATTCAATTCAGTCATTCGTTATTTTGTGCAATTTCATAATTTGTTCTTTCTTAGTTTTTGAATATTTGGGCGAAATTTATTTCTTTAATGGTGTGTTTAAGAGAATACAAGATACAGCATTGATAATTACAGTAGCCATGACATTTGTAGAAGGAGTTGTATTATTTATAACGATTCTATGTACTAATAACTCCACACGGGTAATATCACAGGGTAATATAAATATAGATCAAAAAGTTGCTTGGATTTTAAAAGGAATCATAATTTCTGCAGTAGTAACAATGAGTCTTATTAGTATGAGTCCATATACAATAGGAAATTACATTGACAGTAAAAGAGATGTATGGGAAACAGATCGTAATTTTTACACTAATAAGATAAAGTTATCAGATATTAAAATTAAGGACAATTCATCAATAGGTGTCGAATGTTCTTTTGAGAAAATAAAGATACAAAAAAATAAGAATGAAACATTTTACTACATAATAAAAAATGGAAGCATATTTTTCATTAGTGAAAATGATTATAAAAAATTTCAGGAAGATCATCGGAAAAAAGTCACAATGTATGAGAAAAGGTGTGTATATTCTTATAAGTCTGATAAAGGAAAAATTTACGCGGAAATGATGGACAAGCAGTTATCTTTTACTGAAAAAAAGTTTTCTAATGAAGAATTAGCGGTTATTAAACAAGCTATCTGGAAGAATTGCCATAATAAAATCTTTGTTAATGAATGCGATAATGGCACGTCAGGATATGATAGAGACGGTAGAACAGTATATACAACTATGCATATTTTGATAAAAAATACTTGCTTATTGGGAAAGATTGATGGCAGAAGTTTGATTAAGCCTGGAAGGTATGATCGTTTGTATCCAGATTCTGAAATGTATGTACATGAGAAAAACGTAAAATATGGTATAAAAGACAAGATAATGAATTATTCGGCAGCGGTATATTATAACAAGGATGGGAAAAAAGTACATTTTGTCTTAGATGTAATATTTTATTTAATTGCGGCTTTTTACTTCGGATATTCATTAATGAATGATATTGATGAAACAATACAAAACAAAAGAAAGGAAGAAAAATGCAAAAACGGATAAAATATATGCTGATCATCTTGTTGTTACTTCCATTGATTACGATGATAGTAATTAACCTCAACAGAGATAAGTTAGAAAATGATCGTAATTTTTACGGGAAAGAATGTTCAGTAGATCAATTAAAAGTAACTAAAAGTGGATATGAGAAATATGAATGTAATGTCAAAAATATTACGAAAAAGAGAGAATTAGGAAAAATAAAATATGACTATGCAGATAATCTTACACATTTTGAATTAACAGTTGCAGAATATGAAAAATATGCAAAAGGAGTGAATATTTTTTATATATACACTCCAAAATGTGAGTTAAAATACAGATCAAACAACGGAATTTTAACTGCTGCCTTTTCAGGAAAAGAAGCATATCTATATCCACATAGATTTACAGAAAATGAAATAAAAACATTTAAGAAGATAGTAATAGAAAACAGTAAAGATAAGATATTTGCAACATATGCTTTTGAAGCTCCTTTTGGAGCTGGTCAAATATCTGATGGTATGCCAAAATATCAGGACAAAAAAGGACGAAAATTAACTTCCGATTTTTCAGTTTCCTTAAAGTCTGCTGATGGACTTATCAAAGGAGAAAGCATAATTAAATCAGGGAAATATGATCAATTATTTGAAGATAAAGATTTTTATCAAAAAAGTACAACAAAAATGACTGGTGTAGTAGATAAGTTCTTACTTTTTTCAGCTCGGTTGAATAAAAATTATCCAGATAGTGATGTGAATTCGTATTTTGCGATCTTATTTTCCATTTTGTTTGGATATATATATTGCTTCAAGAAACGAGATATTGGTTTAATAGCATATGCTATTTTAGCACTATATTGTATGTTAACAGAATTTGACAGCCCAACAACACACGTAATAATTTTTGGAGCTTTTGCTATGGCACTATTATGGAATTCGAAATCAGAAGAGGCAGAGGAAGGAGAAGAAAATGCAGAAAAATAGCAACGCAGCGATATTTGCAATCATGAAAAAAGAAGAATTTTTAAACATATTATCAGAAAAAGATAATGATCAGGAAGTAAATGAACTGATAGGAGAAATTGAAGAACATGTTTTTCGATACATCAAATACGGAACCAAATCGAATGTATTTAATCTTGTTGAAGCCTGTTATGACGATGTCAAAAGCATGATTGTTCCTGAAACGCTAAAAAACTATTCTGTAGGACGTTTCATGGATCTTACCTATTTTGTCGCATTATGTGACATATATTTTAAAAATAAAAATATTCTTTCAGAACGGCATGATTTTGAAAAAGCATTGAAAGATCGCAGAGAATTAGCAGCGATCATCAGTTTCATTGTAGAAGAAAAACATCATGTGACATTGGAAGATTTGTGCTCTCATTTTGAAAAAGAGATTAAAAAAAATCAGATCAAAGATGACATTCTTCGATTTGATCAGTATTTTTCATTTCGAGTCAAATATGAAGATCGTAGCAAAGAAAATGCAGAGATCATAGAATCAGCAAAGATCACAGTCAGCCATGCAGGGAGAAGAATGTATCAGTTCATTCGGGACAGTGGATATACATACAGTCCATATGCCGTAGATTACTATATTTATAAAAATTGTAGTGATATTTTAGATTTTGTTGGAGATGTACTAGATGGAGAGAAAGATATCTCTGATCTTGATGACCTGACGATCGATCTTCCAAAGAATCAGCAGAAAATTTTGAAGACAAAGATCAAACTGTTGTGTGGCCAAGAGATCATTACTTTATAAGATAAGATATATTGGGGATTAAAGAGGATTGCTGATAAGGGTTGCAATCCTCTTTTTTTATAGGGAGTATTATTCAGGCTATAAATCAGCCTCTGGATATTATAACACAAACAATGCGGAAAGCAATAAAAATATTTCTTTTTTAGTTAAAATATTATATAATATTATTGCAAAAATAAATTAATGAGGAGGAAAATCATATGATTAAAAGTAACAAAAAATCAATGTCATTTCTTTGCTTCATATTAGCATTTATTATGGTATTTTCATATAGTATCATGCCAGTAGAAGCAAAAGAAAAGCAGGCAAAATTCAACAAACAATATTTAGGAAAGATTGATGGGTATCATAGTATGACCTATAATCTTAAAGTTCCTGCGGATGGAACCTTTTACATTCGTTATAGCTCAACAGGTAGTTATACAAAAGTTAACACCTTAAAAGAAGGAACAGGATACGGATATTTTATTCCAAGAATTTACACAAAGAATAAAACGGTAAAAACCAAGAGTAAGAAAGTAAAAAAAGGGGATTGCTTAAGTGTTGATGTTTATGTGCAAAAACCACCACTGAAAGCAAGCTATAAAATCAAGTTTTGCTATAAAAAAGATAAAAAATCTAAAACAAATAAGAAGAAATCAAGCACAAAAATATATCATTCAACATTTTCTAAAAAATTTAAAGCAAAACCGCTGATTACTGATATTAAAATAGCAAATGGAAAATGTACAGTGAAAGGATCTTTCGATCAGATTAACAAAAATTATAAAGTTTTAAAGAAATATTCTTCTAAAAAACGAGTTTATAAAACATCAAAAAATTTCAGTGTATATATGAATGATGAAACAGAAAATAAACTGCGTAAAGATCAATGGAATGTCCAGATAAAGAATATATCAAGCAGTAATTTAAGTGTATTGCTTTATGTAAAAAATAAACAATTAACAAGATTAGTTTTTCATCCATAAAAACTTGCAAATATCTAGGAGGATAAGATTTTGAAGTTTATATTAAAACGACTACAGATAATAGTCTTTATATTATCATTTTCTGTTGCAGCTGTAATGGGCATAAATGTTATTTCAGATCAAAACAATGAAATTCATTTAGCAGAAGTGAAAGCTGCAACAACGGTTCCAATATATAAAGGAAAGCCATATGTAGCACAAAACAATAACAAACGAAATCTTATGAACAGTATGGGAAATTAGATAAATACGGAAGATGTACAACTTGTATTGCGATCATAGGAAAAGATTTGATGCCTACAGGAAAAAGAGGTCCAATAGGAATGATCAAGCCTACAGGATGGCATACAGTGAAATACAATTGTGTGGATGGAAAATATCTATATAACCGTTGTCATTTGATCGGGTATCAATTAACAGGAGAAAATGCTAACAAAAGAAATCTGATTACCGGCACAAGATCCTTAAATGTTGACGGAATGCTCCCGTTTGAGAATATGGTTGCTGATTACATCAAAGAAACTGGTAATCATGTGTTGTATCGAGTAACACCTGTATTCAAAGGTAAGGAAAAGCTTGTCAGAGGCGTTAAAATGGAAGCTCAATCAATTGAAGATAATGGTAAAGGCATTAAATTTAATGTTTTTGTATTTAATGTACAGAAGGGCATTGTAATTAATTACAAGGATGGATCTAGTCATCTCAGTGGACAGAAAGTAACAAAGACAACAAAATCAACTAAGAAAAAGTATAAAACAACAAAAGCTCCAAAGGTAAATAAAAATGTAAAGTATGTCTGGGTTCCCCGTACTGGAAAAAAATATCATTACAGTAAATCTTGCAGTAACATGCGAAATCCAAGCAAGATCACAAAATCTGAAGCTATAAAAAGAGGATATACTGCATGTAGTAAATGTGTACATTAGAGGGAAAGCTCTCGCAGAAAATTTCTGCAAGGGCTTTTTTTATTGCAAAAATAGAATTTCAATGCTATAATCAGAATGGAATGTATGTTCGATAAGGAGATAACGATGGGAAAATACGATGATATTATTGATCTTCCAAGACCAAAATTCAGACATCCCAAAATGTCAAGGAAAAATCGTGCTGCACAATTTGCTCCTTTTGCAGCATTGCGAGGGCAAAAGGAAGAAATCCAGGAATTACAAAGGATTGTAGAGCAGAAAAAAGTATTAACGGATGTTCAAAAAGAAGAAATTGATCGATCTTTGCAGCATCTTTTAAAAATACAAAATCTGTATCCAGAAGTAAATGTAACTTATTTCGTTCCGGATTATCGGAAACATGGTGGATTCTATGAGACATTTATTGGAAGATTGGAAAGGGTTGACACAAAAAAGAAACGTCTAGTATTTTGCAATGAAAAAGAGATTGAATTTGGATCATTGTGTGACCTAACAGTAACAGAACAGGAGAATCAAAATGAGGGTATATGATTTTAATCGAGAAAAGCAAGAGATAAATACTGAATGTGGGTTGTTCCATGAAGGCGATTATGTTCAGGTAACACTACTTGGAGAAAATACTCCAATAAAATATCAGCTAGTAGGCGTTTCTCAAGATGGAATCCGAACATTCTTTTTGTTACATAATGAGGAATGCGGCATGACAACAACAGAAGCAGATGTAGACATTGATGACATGATCAAAATCGCATAAATTACGAAATATAACAAAAAAATCAGCAATAGTTTATGATATTGCTGATTTTTTTGGTTATTATAATGAGCTGTTTAAAAATGTTAATAGCTTCTAATTAAAGATTACTATAAAAAATATATTTTGTCAAATATGATGAATATGGTTGTTTTGTACATAATTATATGGAAATTATATTAAATAACTGTTAAAATGTTGCTATAAAAAGTTAATAAAGGGGGATTAAAATGAAATAATGATCTAAAATTGAGTATAAGTAAACATCATATTAAATTCAAAGAATGAAAAGGGGAAATTATGAAAGGAAAAAAATTTTTAAAGAAGTTCGCAGTGCTTTTATTGACAATTACTATGATCATACCATCTAACCTACAAATGGTTTTTGCAAAACAACAGAATAAAAATTTGATTAAATTGCAGACAAAAACAATTACTTTAGCTAAGGGAGCGAAAAAACAGATTAAAGTAATAGCTCCATCAAAATGCAAAATAAAGAAAATAGAAATCATAAAGAATAGTAATAAAAAAGCTGCATCTGCTAAAACCTCAAACTCTAAAATATATTTAACAGGTAATAAAAAAGGAAAATTAGCGATTACAATTCGTGTGAAATATATTTACAAGAAAAAAACAAAAACTGAAAAATTACAATTACAAGTGAATGTAAAAGAAAAGAGTAAAGTAAAGAGTACGATCAAATTAAGCACAGGAAATCTGATATTAAATGAAAAAGAAACCAAACAAGTAAAAATAATCATACCATCCAAGGAATATAAGATAAAAAGTGTAATCGTAAAAAACAATAATAAAAAAATTGCAAATATAAAAGCTTCAAAATCTAAATTTGACATAACGGGATTAAAAGAAGGGATTACTGCTGCCAACATTGTAATCAAATATGAATACAAGAAAAAAACGAAAACAAAAGAACTTAAGTTACAAATAAAAGTTACAAAAAAAGCACAGAAAATCACAATCCATACAGTATCCTTTGAATCAAATGGAGGATCACCTGTTGCTATAGTCAAAATTGCAGATGGTGAAATTCTCGAAAAGCCAATAACAGATCCACAGAAAGAAGGCTATGCATTTGATGGATGGTATTCAGATACAAATTTAAATACATTATACGATTTTTCTCAAAAAGTCTATAAAGATATGACACTTTATGCGAAATGGAAAGAAAGTAAGGAACCCAAAATATATACCAGAAGTGAATGGATTAAAATTTTGATTGATTCACTTGATATAAACAAAGAAGAAATAAAAAATAATGACAATGAAGAGGAAGATGCTGATTATGAATGTGCAGATATTGATGAAGATGTAAATTCAAATGAAATCCAAGAAGCATATTCACTTGGAATTATTCCAGATGAGCGTGAGGATAAAGAACAGGATGTAATATTTTTTGAACCAACAAAAATAGTTACACGTGAATATATGGCATATACGTTATCAAAAGCTTTAGGATTCCAAGATATGAAAGAACATGCCCAAATTCAAGATATTGATGAATCTGCATATCCAGATGAAATTTATAATGTGGTTCGAGCAAAGGCGATGACCGTTGATAACGATAAATTCTATCCTACAAATGTTGTAAAAGAAGAAGATATAGAATTGGCAAAAAAAGAAATTGCTTATTGGGTCAACTCAGATAAAGAAGAAATAAAGGAGCATGATGATTCAAAACTACAGGAAGATGTTAAGGATTTCAGAGATTTTGATGATTGTGAAGTAACAAATAATGATGATACATATAATATAAAATTAAATGCTAAATTACCGGATAATAAATCTCTTAAAGTTGGAGATAAAATAATCATGAGTAAAAATAATCAAGATTCGATTACAACATTTTATATTACAAAAATAATTAATGACAATGAATATGAATGTCGAAAACCTGATATTTCAGAAATATTTTCTAAAATTGATGTAGCGACAAAACATATGTATACAGATTATAAAAAGATAAAGGTATCTGAAGGAGTAAAACTAGATTATGAAACATCCACATTAAGAAAAAGTCGTATAGGAGGTGGTGTTTCGTTAGGTGGTTTAAAATTAAAAATTGATTTTGGGAAAGGGAAAAAAATAGCAGATAATTTTAAAATAGCTGGGAAAACCGAATTTTATATTCCTGATATTATAGCTAGTTTTAATGCCGATATTACGTGGGGAAAAATTAAAATAAATAGTTATAAATTTTGCATTGGGGAAGAATTAAAAATAGCTACGGGCCTATATTTAGTTGATAATGATAAATGTATTATTCCAAAGGATGATGCTTATAATACATTTCAGAACTTTGTGAAAAATTGTCAAGAAAAAACTAGTGCAAGACTTGAAATTGCTGAAATACCTATGACTTCTGGAATAGTAGGCACATCAATGAAATTATTTATAGAAGTTTCTACAACAGGAGAAATAACTATAAGTGGACAAATAAATGCAACACAAGGAATAGAATATAAAAAAGGAGTATTAAAAAATATAAGTTCTAGTAAAATTGAATTTAATGAACCTAATCTCTATGGAACAATGTCTGTAAATTTAGGAATTGCATATGATTTTAATATTTGTAATATGTGGCCTATTATTGGAATGACATTACAATCAGGTCTAGGTGCAAAAAGTAAATTTACAGAGCGATTAGATACATATAATCCACTATTATGTGAAGATTTCCTGTATTATCCAGAGTTTAAAATAACTTTAGATAAAGAAACTATTATAGGGGAGTGGTTATTCAATCACGCAGGAAAAAGTTTTACTTATATTAATAATATAAGAGGGGAAAATAAACCTAAAAATGCAACTTTAAAACTTCATTATGAAAATTTCCATAAAGTAGATGAATGTACATATGGACAAGGAAATATCGATGGTTACGTTTTGTATGAAAAAAATGGTAGTCCAGTAGAAAAAGCACAAGTGGAAGTTTATACGAAAGGAAGTCAGGACGAAGAAATTCCAATAAGAACAGTATATACAGACAGTCTTGGGTATTATAAGATTAAAAATCTTCCAGTAGGAAATTATGATGTAAAAATTAAAGTATCTGGTTTTAATCAGACAATACTTAAAGATATTGGGGTTGAAAAAGACAAGACGTATACAATAAAAACAATTAAAGTAGGCGAAAGAGTCAAGACGAATAAAGTAAATTCAATTGCTTTAGGAGAAAATAATAGTGCTGCAATTAGAGAAGATGGATCTCTATGGATGTGGGGAAATAATTCATGTAAACAAATTAGTGATGAAAATAAAGAATATTCAATACTTCAACCACAAAAAATAATGGAAAATGTAAAATCTGTTAGTTTAGGTTCTGTCAATAGTGCAGCTATTAAAAAAGACGGATCTCTATGGTTATGGGGAACTAATACATTAGATGAAATTTTAAAACTTCCACCAAATAAAAGTTATAAACCGTATAAAATTATGGATGATGTAAAATCAGTCAGCTTAGGTGGAAGCACAGGTGCAGCAATCAAAGAAGATGGTACTTTATGGATGTGGGGAAATAATTATTATGGACAAATAGGCGATGGAACTCAAAATGAATGTAAAGTACCAAAGAAGATAATGGATCATGTTAAAGACGTTTGCGTTGGGGGAAATTATACAGCAGCGATTAAAGAAGATGGAACCTTATGGATGTGGGGAGATAATTCGAATGGAAAACTTGGAGATGGAACAACTAACTCATCTTTAATTCCTAAAAAGATAATGGATCATGTTAAAATAATTTCAATAAATGCGACTAATCATAGTGCAGCAGTAAAAGAAGATGGAACTTTATGGACATGGGGTTGGAATGGATATGGTCAACTTGGAGACGGAACAACTAACGAATCTCACAAACCTAAGCAAATAAAAATAATAGATGAAAAGGATATGGAAGGTTTGGGTGAAAACGAAGATGTTAAACCAACTAAGATAGTATCTATTGCTGTAGGCGGAGATAATACAGCTGCTATTGGAGAAAATGGAAGTTTATGGATGTGGGGAAGTAATTATTATCATAAGCAGTTAAAAGCAGATCAATTTTATTCACGAACAACACCTCAAAAAATAGCTGAGAATGGGAATATCAAAGAGGTAAAACTTTCTGACGGATTTAGTGCTTATGTAAACAGTAGCGGTATTTTATGGTGTATGGGACGAAATTACGAAGGACAACTTGGAGATGGAACAACTGCAGATTCTGATAACATGAAAGAAGTTAAATTTTCAAAGTAATTAACACGATAAAAATTAAAAATATTTTTTCATTTTGTTTCCTCTTTTTCTAAAAATCATAGTTTCTATTATGTAGGAGAAAAACATGAATTAGAAAGGGGAAACAAATGAATTTTGATGAAATGATCAAAATAGCCGGAAAAATGCATATTGATGAGGAGATTGAAAAACTAGAAAAGGAAATAGCAAGAAATAGCGAAAAAATCAAAATACCACTAAAATTTCGAATTCGAATGTGGTGGGTGTCCAGAAAAGCAATATTAAAGGACATGCTTCTGAGCCTCATATTTAAATTCAAGTCATAAACTCCCTAAGGATCATTGCATTTGTGTAATGATCCTTTTTCTTTAGAAAATACATTGCTAAAAGTTTATAAATATGGTACTATTATATTGTATTTTTATTAGACTTCCACAGACAGGTGTAGTGGGACATTATATAGGAAAAATACATTTAAGAAATTTCATAAATTTTTATTTTATAAAGGGTACAAATTTAACAGACGAGAGGTCTGTTTTTTTGTGCCCTTTTTTGCGATAAGAAAATTGACAAAAATACGTCAACATGTAAAAATAAGAAAGGAGATATTTTGAACACAGAGTTATCAAGGACACTGACGATCGCAGAAGCAAAAGAACAATATGATGAGAATTGTAAAAATATTCTCAGTAACAAAGTGATTCTTGCTTGGATATTACGTCGTACAGTGAAAGAATTTGCTGTTTACAGCATTGACAAAATTATGGAATGTATCGAAAAACCAACAGTTTCTAAAGTATGTGTTAATCCGGGTCTGACGAATCATCAGAAAATCACAGGAATTAATACGGAAGATGCTGTAAATGAAGAAGGTGTCATATATTATGACCTGCGTTTTTTCGCTATTGTTCCCAAAACACAGGAAAAGATCAGGCTAATCATTAATGTAGAAGCACAGAAATCTTTTTACCCTGGATATCACATTGAAACCAGAGGAATTTTCTATGCTGCTAGGATGTTATCTGCACAGCTAGGAACAGAATTTGCGATTCCAAATTATCAGAATCTCAAAAAAGTATATTCTATTTGGATTTGCATGAATGCACCAAACTATATCGGAAATGCGATTTCTGAATACAAAATAGCAAAAGAGGATATCATTTCGGGAATTCCAGATAATGTGGAAGCATATGATAAATTATCAGTGATTATGATTTGTCTAAATCAAAAAAAAGAAGATCAAACGAATGATTCATTTTTGAAAATGATGAATTTATTATTAAATTCTCATATTTCAGCTAAGGAGAAAAAGAAAATTTTACAAACGGATTATCATATTCCAATGACAATTCGTTTAGGAGAGGAGTTGAATTTTATGTGCAACTTATCAGATTTGTTAGAGGAGGAAGTTCTCAATCGTAAAGAAACAGAGATTGTTTTAAAAATGATAGCACAGGGATTATCTGACGAAACAATTATGGAGTGTGTTACAATTTCCAAAGAGCGATTGATGCAGATTAAAAATTCTCAAAATTTAAACACAAAATAATAAGAGGAGTTAAATCTCATGTGTAACTTATCAGATTTGGTTGAGGAAGAAGCAAGAGAAAAAGCATTAAAGGAAGGACATGCTAAAGGATGTGCTGAGGGTATTGAAGAAGGAAAGATTACCACTTTAGTTGGACTTGTTGCTGACAAAATACTTTCTGTTGATGAAGCAGCGAAACGTGCCGGTGTGGCAAAAAAAGATTTTTTAAAGTATTTACACTAAAGCAACAGACTTTGTAGTAGTGTTTTAACGAAAATTTTATAATGAAATGGTACAAATTTAACAGACGAAAGGTCTGTTTTTTTTGTGCCTTTTTTACGTTAAGGAAGGAGAAAAAATGGACGAATTTATAAACAAAGTCGAAGCGTTTTGTAATGATGGTGGATTTTTAGAGATTGGATTGCGTGATCCGGAAGTTCTTAGAGCATATGCTGAAACAGCACAAAAGCTTAGAAGAAACAATCGAAAATCCCTGTCACATGATGAAAAGATGTTATTAACACGGATTGAAGTAATCTTTTGCGGAGCGTATGGAGATATCAATCTTCGCGTTATTCATCTGATTGAAAATCTGCAATGTAAGGAGAACGATCTGGAAAGATATTTAAAATGTTTTCTAAATAAAGAAGGCAATCGTAGAAAATATCATAAATCATTTGTTCAATCTTGTATGGATAAGGAAAGCACAGTCAAAGATTCTGATCTTTGGATTAAATACTGGCAAACTCATAATACAGGAAAAACATTGATGGATTTTTTAGGATTGGATGCAGGAGAGTATCGCAGATGGGCAGAAACAAGTGGTTCAGATAATCATGACCAGAAGTTTTTTATCGAAGTGTTACAAAGTCGAAAAGAAGAGAAAGGAGAGAAAGTCGTATGTTAGACAATTTAGTTTATCTGATCGCATTTATGTCTGTTTTGTTCATTAGTTTAGGAATCTTATCTCTAGCAGAAGAGAAAATACCATTCTTACACAAAATGACAATCAGACTTATTAATGCAATGACATTCGATGAAAATGACAAGATCCCGGAAGATTGGGATGGAAAGGAAAAAGAATGAATAATAATCAATCAAACAAAGAAAAGGGAGAAAAAAGACAACCAGCTGATATTGCAAAAGCAAATAATAAAGATACCGTTTTAATCGCATCAGATGGATTAAAAATTACAAGTAAATATTATGGCGGTATTTTTGCTGAAACGGAAAATATTGATGGAAACAAAGGGTACTCTAAAATACCTATTTCTTTATTAGCAACAGGTGGAAGCAAGAAAAATGTGACTTTTTATCTTGACGTAGATGAAGCGGAATATTTATATGAGTTTTCTAAGGCATTTAGTGATTGCAGCTATAGTTCTTATAAAGAACGAAATGGTGTAAGGCGTACTTTGCTAATAAAACGTCAAAGTTTTTATAACAATCAGAAGATGAAATATCCATGGTATATAGAAATCAAGAATATGCAACTAGAAACCAAGAATGGGAAAACAGAAATCAAAAAAACAGAAAAACGTTCTATAAACATATCAGATAAAGATTTTTTTACAGTTATGAACCGTATTCATCGTTTTATTCATTGTTTTGTTAATGCATATAGTACTAATATTATAAGAATGAAATTAGAATATGAAAAAGAACAGAATTGGAGGAGATAAACAATGTCATACAGTGCTTTGTATCGGAAATTCCGTCCGCAGACATTTGATGAAGTAAAAGGACAGAATCACATTGTTACGACACTGAAAAATCAGATTCGTAATCAGCGTTTAGGTCATGCTTATTTATTTTGTGGAACGAGGGGGACAGGGAAAACAACTGTCGCAAAGATTTTGGCAAAAGCAGTAAACTGTGAGCATCCTATTGATGGAGAACCATGTGGAGAATGTGAGACATGTAAATCAATCACAGAAGGATCATCTTTGAATGTAATCGAGATTGATGCAGCTTCTAATAATGGCGTTGATAATATTCGAGAGATTAAGGAGCAGGTACAGTATTCGCCAGCAACAGGTAAATACAAAGTCTATATCATTGATGAAGTACATATGCTTTCCATCGGAGCTTTTAATGCTTTATTAAAAACATTGGAAGAGCCGCCGGAATATGTCATCTTTATTCTTGCGACAACGGAAGTTCATAAGATACCGATCACAATCTTATCCAGATGTCAAAGATATGATTTCCATCGTATCACATCAGATGTTATAAAAAAACAACTGATTGATCTTACCAATCAAGAAAAGGTAGAAGCAGAAGATAAAGCTTTGGAATATATCGCTCGAATGGCAGATGGTTCGATGAGAGATGCGTTAAGCCTTCTGGATCAGTGCATTGCCTTTAATTTGGGTAAGAAACTGACGTATGATGCTACGTTAGATGTACTGGGAACAGTAGATATTCAGGTCTATAGTGAACTTTTAGATTTCATTATGGCACAGGATGTTGCGAAGGTTATGGACTTAATTGAAGATGTTGCTAGTCAAGGAAGAGAATGGTCACAATTTATCACAGATTTTTTGTGGTTTCTGAGGAATCTTTTATTAGTTGGGCAGGGAACAGATGCAGAAGAAGCATTGGAAGTATCCACTGAACAAATGAAGTTCTTGCAGGAGAAAGCAAAGTTGATCGATGAAAAATTATTGATCAGGGATATTCGTATTTTATCAGCATTGCTGGAAAAATTACGTTTTGCTACAACAAAAAGAGTCTTGGTGGAAGTAGAATTAATCAAATTATGCAAGCCGGAAATAGAGATGAAGAATACTGATCTTGCTGAAAAAGTAAAATCATTAGAAGAACAATTAAATCTCGTCATGCTGCAATTAAAGAAAAAAGAAAAAACAAAAGAAGAAAAAAATACTAAGAAACTGCCGGAACAAAAATCAGGGCAGGAAGAACAAATAAGAAAATCTATAGAAAGACTTCCAGAAATGATTCGTTATTGTTTAAAAAGAACTGAGTTAAAGTTCAATGAAAAAGAAAAGGCAACAACGTTTACTTTTCCAGAGGACTGTATCCTTGAAAAACAATATGTCATTGATCATAAAGAGTTGATCGAAAAATCTGTTCACACACAAATTATTGTGTGAATCGAAGAAAAAGAGGATAAAAATGAAAAGAAAAGTTGAACTATTATTAATGGCAATGGCACTAATTGTGTTGGCCATTATTTTTTTACAAGAAACAACAACAAAATGTGTATTACTTGTGGTACTGATCGTACTGCAAGTGATCACTGAGAAAGAAATCAAACAAAATTAAAGGAGAATTTATTATGAAAATTGATAGAAAATTATTTGAAGAAGCATTACAGATTGCAAAAAAAGGTATTTCAAAGAAAGCAGATATAACATCTAAAACTCTGGTAGAAATCAAAAATTCAGGGATTTCCCTTACTGGTATGAATGATGGAATGACTGTTATTACCAATATGCCACCAAATAGTTTCGTTTTTGAAGAAACTGAGGAAAAGAAGTTTTTAGTAGAACCTTCATTTATGACGGATTTGTTAAAACAGCTTCCAAAATCTGTAACAGAAGTTGAGTTTGATGCCACAAATGGTCTTGTTTTACGATATGAGAAATCTGAATTCAAGCTTGAGACAATTGAAGGAGCAGACATGTTTCCAATGCCTACTAAAAAAGGGGTAGATGAAAACTTTGTTACGATCGAAGCGAATGATTTACGTCGCATGGTTCGTGCTACCGCATTTGTATCAGTACGAAAAGATGATTCTGTATCTGTAGGACAAGAAGCAATGAAATGTCTTGCAATTCATTGTGCAAAAGATGATATTAAAATTTATGCAGCAAATCCTTATCTTTTTTCAAGTTGTTTAAAAACACATGAAAATAATGGTACCGATTTCAATGTATTGATTTATGCAGAAGATATTAATGAAGCAATTAACGCATTTCAGAATAAAGAAATTCAGATTTTTGCGGATGATAAATTCATGTATCTGGCAGATGATTATACTTTTATTTCACTACGTATTGTAAATGCAAAAGAACTTCCAATCAATACTACTTTAAAGAAAATAGAAACTAATAAAGATCTGACAAAAGTTAACGTAGCTAAAAATCTGATTTTAGGAACTATTAAACGTGCATGTTTATTATCAACGGATCGAAAAATGATTCGTATTTTGTTAAAAGCAAACAAAGAAACGAATTTATTAAATATTCAGGGCAAGAGTGATAGAGGATCTATTAATGAAGATATTGAAGCGATCATTGATGGAAAAGATGCGGAAATTTGCTTTAATGGAAGCTATTTATTAGAAGTTTTGAATGCCTTAGATTGTGAAAATACGGAGATTAGATTTGATGCAGCAGATGAAAGGACTCCAATGCTTGTAAAAAATGGGGATGATGAAGTAGTTACAGATTCCACTTATGCAATTGCATTGTTAAAGAAAAATAATTAGAAAGGAGATTACTTAAATATGGGTAGAAATAATTATAAGAAAAGTACATATGCCTTAATCAAAAGAGGCGAAATTTATGAGATTACTAAAGAAGGAAATGTGAAAAAAGCAAAGAATGGAGATAATGTTCCATTCTACACCAAATATGAAATTTCGCAGGTACTTTATAAAATGCCAAAAAAGAAAGCAGCAAAATTTTTACTTGTGAAAAAGGGAGATTTTATTCAGATGGAAAAGAAAGGAGGAGCAGAAAAGTTTTTCTGCTCCTTAATGCATCCAACTTATGCAAAAGAATCAAAATGGACTTTATTTGCAGATAATCTTGTAACTTTATTACCTTATATAAATAAAGAATATAAAGATAATATTGAGACACTTTCACAATGTGATAAAGAACTGACAGATTTAATGCATATGATCGAAGGATCTCGTATTGGTATATTTTTCTATATCCGTTATTACTGGAAAATTAGAAAAAACAGAAGAATTCGACGTGAATGTAAAGTGAATTTAGAAATCATCGATCAGATCAGAGAAACTTTACGATTTAATTTTCGAGGATTGAACATGATGCAGGAAAGTTTAGATAATATATATTATCCTATTTACAATTATAGAACTGACTGGACCGTTGATCAGAATCGTTTGGTTGACACACTTACAGCACATTGTCAATAAAGGAGAAAATCATATGGATAATAAAATTGAAAAACATGGTGGATTTGAAGATGTAAATATAAAAACATCTCAAACTCCGATCAAAAGTAAACAGACTTATTATGTATCAGTCTATTATAGCTTTTCACAGGAAAGTCCATTATATATGTTTGATTCAGAAGAAGCAGCAGTTAAATTCATTAGAGAACAGTATAGTCAAAAACCCACCACTTATAGAAGTGGGAGCTTGTTAAAAGCTCTGATTGACTAGCCTGAGTGTTTCGGGCACTACGTTAGGAGAGAATGGATAGTCACCTGTGGATATCATATTTCGTCCGCAGCTCTGAGGTATGTGGTTAAACAGTTCTGACGGGTAGGAACAGTGCTGCATACAAGAAACCTCTCCATAACATTGGCTAAGGTATCTTACGGCCTGTATGATGCCGGCTTACCGCAGAAAATCATACAAAAAGAAAGGAGTACCTATATGGTATATGTTTTAAGTCAGAACGGACAGCCTCTGATGCCGATGATCCGGCACGGGAAAGTCCGGCGGCTCTTAAAAAAAGGAAAAGCAAATGTAGTAAAGAAATGTCCGTTTACGATCCGATTAACTTACCCAAGCGGTGATCAGACACAGGAAATATCCCTTGGTATCGATTCCGGAAGTAAATATATCGGGATCTCTGCCACGACACAAAAGAAAGTCTTGTACGAGGCAGAAGTCGAATTAAGAAATGATATCTCCAAACTCCTTGCTGCCAGAAGACAGAACCGCAGGAGCAGACGGAGCAGAAAGACACGCTATCGTAAGCCCAGGTTTGATAACCGCAAACGAAAAGAAGGGTGGCTGGCACCGTCTGTGCAACAAAAAGTAGATTGTCATCTAAAAGTTGTGGAAGATGTCTGCAAGCTACTTCCTGTTATAAGGATTATTGCTGAGGTCGCATCATTTGATATCCAGAAGATCAAAGATCCTGAAATCCATGGTACAGGTTATCAGAAAGGAGATCAGTTTGGTTTCTGGAATGTCAGAGAGTACGTTCTTTTTCGGGACGGACATACATGTCAGTGCTGTAAAGGAAAGTCTAAAGATAAGATATTAAACGTGCATCATATCGAAAGTCGTCAGACGGGAGGAGATGCACCGAACAATCTGATCACTTTATGTGAGACATGTCATAAAGGCTATCACAAAGGACTGGTAAAACTCCCAAAGAAGATCAAGCGTGGCATGTCATTTAAGGATGCTGCGTTCATGGGAATCATGCGATGGGCGTTTTATGACAGATTAAAAGAAATCTATCTGCCACTGGGGATCGATGTGTCATTGACCTATGGGTATCTGACCAAGAACACCCGGATTACACATCAGCTGCCAAAAACGCATTATCTGGATGCCAGATGTATCAGTGGTCATCCGGATGCTGTATCGGATGGTAGTTATTATCATCAAAAGAAGATGCGGTGTCATAACCGGCAGATCTATAAAGCAAAAACCTTAAAAAGAGGTATCAGAAAACGCAATCAGGCAGAGTATCTGGTCCATGATTTCCGACTGTTTGACAAAGTAAGGTATCAGGGAAAAGACTATTTTATCTTTGGCAGAAGAAAGAGCGGATACTTTGATATCCGTAATCTGAACGGAGAAAAGGTCAACAAAGGAAGTATCAGCTACAAAAAGCTGAAATTGATAGAAACAAGAAAATATTATTTAACAGAAAGGAGACTCGCCTGATGGCGAGAGCGAAGGATACCCCAACCTCTCTAAGGTCAGGGTATCCTTCGCTTATTTACGATGAACCGAAAACAGAAGGTGATCCTAAAACAAATGGGATTGCTTCAAAAGATAAAGGAGAACAAAATGGGAGAATTTAATGAAGCACAGGTGGCTGCGATTAAACATAAGAAAGGACCTATGTTGGTGTTGGCTGGTGCAGGGTCAGGAAAAACTACAGTATTAACATATCGTATTAAAAACCTGATCATGAACAGAGAAGTTAATCCAAAGAACATTTTAGTGCTTACATTCACGAAGGCAGCAGCAAAGGAAATGGAAGAACGTTTCCATGGTATGATGCCTAAAAGAAATCAAGTTACATTCGGAACATTTCATAGTGTTTTTCTAAGAATTTTAGTAAAACATGGAGGCTATTCTTACAAAAATATTGTTTCGCCAAGAGTGCAGACAGATATTATTCAAAGAGCAGCTACAGAACTTAATCATTATTTAGGTTCTGGTTTCCAGGAGTGTATGGATAAGACCAAGGAAATTATTTTGAATATCGAATTGATCAAAAATCATCGAATTAAAGATGTAAAAGAGATTTCGGAAAAAGAGTTAGAATTGAAAAACATGTCTGTAGATACAGCATGGCAATTTTATCAGTATTATCAGAATTATATGCAGCAAAAGCATATGATTGATTTTACTGATATGTTACTTCTTACTTATAATCTGTTTAAAGAGAAACCGGATGTTCTGGATTATTACAGGGATTTATATCGGTATATTATGGTTGACGAATATCAGGATACTAATCCAATCCAAAATGATATTATCATGTTACTGGCAGAACCAAGGAATAATTTGTTCTGTGTAGGGGATGATGATCAGTCAATTTATGGATTCAGAGGTGCAGAACCAAGTATCATGTTACAGTTTCCAAAAGAATTTGAACATGCAAAGGTTATTCAGCTGCCATTAAATTATCGATGTAAAGAAAATATTGTTCAAGCTTCAAATCGTCTAATATCTTTTAATAAGAATCGTTATAATAAGAGGATTTTAGCAGCTAGAACAGAAAATCCAACAGATGCAGATGTTATCTTTCATGCATATGATAAGTACAGTGAAGAATGTGATTATGTAAAGAGTGTATTGTTAGGTAATGATAAACAGGCTGCAATGATCGGAAATGTAGCTTATGGAGATACAGCATGTTTATTCCGCACCAATCGTTCTGTTGAAAAATTTGCCGGAAAGCTGATTGATAGTGAGATTCCATTTTATTCCTTAGAGCCTTTACGCAATATGTTTGATCATTTTGTTGCAAAACAGATTATGGCATATTTTGAGGTTGCAATGGGTAATGAAAAAAATCTTTATGAGATTGTGAATCGGCCAGTGCGATATGTAGAGAAGAGGTATGTAAAGCCTAGTACAACTTTAGCACAATTGAAAAGTATATATGCAAATGCGGATAGTGATAAGAGCTATGTATATGAAAATTTGCTGAAACTGGAAGAAGATCTGCATATTTTAAAGGAGTTAGGTACTCCTAGTAAGATGATACAATATATTTTTTCAGAGGAAGGAATTAATTATAAAAAGCATTTGAATAATTATTCTAAGATTATGCATATGACCGAAGAAGATGTTGATGATTTAAAGGAAACAACAAATCAGCTTTACATTTTTTTTCGAAAATATGATACGATGGATAATTTAAAGAAAGGAATTGAGCAGTACACCAGAATGATTCAGGATGCATCTAAGAATCAGGATCGATCTGGCAAAGTTGCTTTAACTACAATTCATTCAAGTAAAGGGTTAGAGTATCAGCGGGTTATCATTTTTGATGTCAATGAAGAAAATCTTCCATATCGGAAGGTTGATGAAAAAACTGATATTGAAGAAGAACGAAGATTGATGTATGTGGCGATCACTAGAGCAAAAGATCAGGTTATTATTTTATATAATAACAAAAATGCCTCTCAGTTTGTTTCCCAGTCTAAATTAGCAAAAGCTGATTTTAAAGTAGGAGATATGATCTTACACAAAGCTTTTGGAAAAGGAAGAATTGTAAATACTGATAGTAAATATATTCAGATTGAATTCCCTGAAAAGAACAGGACTATGAAATTTAATTTTGAATATGCTATCACAAAAAATATTATTAAAAAACTTTAGTTTTTTCAGCTGTCACATTGAATTGTGGCAGCTTTTTTTATTCATAAACATGTTTGGTATAATTGAATTATGACAAGAATGAACGAAAATATATAATATAAAAATGAGATGATAATGCTACTCATATGGTAGTATTTATGTTATAATATATAGAGTGGATTATGAGATAGTTTTATAATCCTATCAAAATTCATAAAATTAGGAATGAACTCAGGAAACCTTCGGGTCCTGGGTCTTTTTTTATGTCAAAATAGAAGGAGGAAGGTCATGAAGAAATACATTGCAATATGCGAGAAAAGTAGTATTATGGAAAATCTTGCAGAAGCATTACCAGAAAAGCTCGTAAAAAGAGGGCGTAATTATTACGGCGAACACTATCAGATTCATGCTCTAAGTGGACACATTTTTGAATTATTTAATATGGAAGATTATCCAGAGTATCCATCAAAGAAAAAAGGATGGGATCTTGATGCATTACCATTTTTTCCAAAGACTTTTCGATACAAATTGATGCAAAAAACTACCGGTGGGGCGAGTGCGAAAAAAATATTTGATGATATCGTAAAAGGAATTGAATGGGCAGATGCCGTGATCCATGTAGGAGATAGTGATGATGAAGGACAGGTACTGGTAGATAACGTGCTGCATTATGCTAAATGTACTAAGCCAGTATATCGTTTAATCCAAGATTCCAATACTGTTGACGAGTTTAAAGAAGCATTGCAGAAAATGAAACCAAATAATTCTCCGGAATATAAAGCAATGGCATTGGAGGGAAGGTTCCGTGCTTTTTATGACTGGCTCTACGGGATCAACGCTTCCAGATATGCATCATTGAAATTCGGAACAACTGGAAAAGATTGTTTTCATGTAGGACGAGTAATCACAGCTATTGTATTTGAGATATTTAAAAGAGATTATGAGATACAAAATTTTGTTCCGCAGCCATATTTCCAAAATGTGAGTAAGGAAGGACTTACATTAACATCTAAGACAACATTTAAAACAGAAGAAGAAGCATCAAAAGTTGCGGATCAATATAATCGGGCAGGAGCTAAAGTAATAGCTATGAATCGAAGAAAAACAGTAATCCAGGCACCTAAATTATTCAGCCAGAATACATTACAGGGATGGATGGGAAAGTATTATAAGATGTCACCGTCTGATACGTTAAAAACAGTACAATCATTGTATGAAAATGGATATGCCAGTTATCCAAGAACAGAGTCGGAATATCTGAAAAGTGAAGAAAAAAATAAAATAAAAAAAATCATACAGTCACTTCAAGGCAGTGGTGTAGACCTTGCATTTAAAGATAGTAATAAGATCTTTAATGATAAAAAGGTCATTGCTCATAGTGCATTGGTGCCAACAGGTAAGATTCCAGATATGAATAAGCTAAATCAAAAAGAACAGATTGTCTATAAAGAAATCGTAGATCGTTTCCACGAAGTGTTTTTCTCGGAAGAATGTATGGTGCATCGTACAACACTCGATATCCAATGTTTGAATGAAAAATTCAGAATACAAGGAGATATTTATATCAGTAAAGGATGGAAACAGGTAAAAAATCTTAGAACAAATGATCGTGAGATACCTGATTTTCAAAAAGGTGATAATATTCCGATAAACTTTCAGCCGGAGAAGAAGATGACAACACCACCAAAACATTATACAACAGATACATTGGTAAAATTTATGGATAATCCATTTGCGAAAGATGAAGAGATCGAAGATGAAGATACAATGTATGCAAATATACGAAAGGGTGCAACAATCGGAAAAACATCAACGCGAGCAGAAATTATTAATAAAGCTCAAAAATCAGGATATATCTCATTAAAGAAAGATATTTATCGGATTGAACAAAAAGGAATCTTCTATATTAATTCTCTATTTAAACTAGGAATTGATTTGAGTAAGGAAAGCACTGTTAAAATGGGCGTATTACAAAGAGAAGTTGGGACAGGCCAGATTTCAATTAAGAAGGCATTACAGCTTATTTATGAAGATGTAAATCATATGTTTGAAAAACGAGATCAGAATTTCTTACCTGTCATTTGTAGATGTCCGATTTGCAGAGGAAGAGTTTTGGAATCTGTATCAGGGTTTCAGTGTGAGAATAATGATTTGATCATGATGAAAGATCATCCATATTTTGCAGCTGTCAAGAAAAAAGTTGATCGAAATATGGTAGCAGAACTTTTCACGCAGGGAAGTGTGGATTTGTTAAATTGTAAATCCAAAAAAGGTAAAAGCTTCAATGTGAAAGTCATGTTGGAAGAAGCAGAGGATGGAAGTATTGTAACTAATCATGGTTATGTAAGAATCACAACAGAATTTTTAAAGGAAGGTATTATTCGATGAAGAAAAAAATTGTATTATTTTTATGTGTTATGGGTATTATGACAGTTTTAACAGGGTGTTCTAGTGGAAGTAAAGAAATTTATACACCTCAAAATATACAGGAAAAGAAAGCAAAAAAAGTGTCTGATAAATTTGTGAAAAAGGTCCAAAAAGAGGACTACAAAGATATTAAGTCATATATTTATATTCCAGACAGCACATTTATTAAAGATGATGATGTATCTTGGTATATTGAAAGAAGTAATCTTGAGGATATCGTAGGAATGTCAAAGAAGCAGATTGTGTTAACCAATATGGAAAAAGACAATACGGTAATTGATGATTCAGATAATAATAATGCAACTACAAGAAAACTAACGTATACAACAGAAGATTCCGAGGATTATGAAATTATACTTGTTCAGGATAGGAATAATGATTGGAAAATCTATATGCCAGATATCTATGTATCAAATTATAAGTATAAAGCAGAAAAAAGTCTTACGACGTACATCAATGGAATCGAGGTTACGAGTGATTATATAGAAAAAAATAATGGTGTAGTGGATGATAACTATATCACGTATAATATTCCTTATGTTCCAAATAGACAATTTACAATCACATCATCAGACGGATTTAAAGAAAATGTGACAAGTAATGATAGTGATGTGCAAATTGAAAAAAGTAAAAAATAAGTGCAAATTGCATAAAATGTGTTAAATATGCAATTTACACGAAAAGAATAAAGATGGCAAAACATCATCAATACCAAGATGATGTTTTGTTAGAAAGGGGAAAGAAAATGCAAATAAGCCAAAAAATCGGGCAATATGAAGTTTTAAAGACATATGGAAAAGATGCAGCCATCGTAACAGATACAATGTTTGAAACAACAGACAGTTATATTATGACAATATCTGAACAATTAGATTTGTTGGGGATTAAAAATTATGATCTTATTGGATTTCCAAGTCTGATTAATCAATTTCAGTGGGAAGATAAAGCATGTTTTATATATAAAGAATTTGAAGGAGCACGATTAGATACAATACCATATGATATTGATTTTGCGGTAAATGCAATTAAAAATTTATGTCTGTCTATTTATCAGGTGTGGACATTATCAAATGGATATTTTTATCCAGAAATTGATATGAATCAATTATATTTTACGAAAGATCAAAATCTGGTATTTAAAAATGCGTATAACTTTTCAATGTATAAAAAATGTGATGAGGGTTTTATTACAAAACAATTATCCTATGTGTTGTATCAATTAGTAACAGGAAGAAAGCAATTAGATGATATTCGCAGTATTGATCCATCATTTTCTTATATCTTAAACTCTACAATACTTAAATGTGCAAAAGGAGAGACGGTATTAGGTATTAAAGCATTTGCAACAACGTTGCAGCAATATAAAGAAACTGATCTGATAGTATATCAACAGGATCGAAGTTTGCGGCCGCCACGCAGGAAGAAAAATACATTAACACGTTTTATGCCAAATCCAGAACAATTGGAATTTTATAAGATAAAACAGGATATAAATCGTGAAAATATGGAGAATACTGCCGAGATACTATCAAAACCTATTGTTTCAGAGGAAAACAGACAAAAGCTAGAAATAAATGATTCCAAACAGAAGCAGGGAAAAGAAGAAACTCTGGAAAATCATATAACAGAACATGAAGAAGAAATGCTGCTGCCGGAAGAAGAGTTACTGGTGATTAAAACAAAAAAAACATTAGCAACAGATGAAGTAGAAGGAAAAAAGAAAAGAAATCTTCAAGAGGAATCATTAACAAAGGTTGCATCAAAGCAACAAAAAGAAGCGGAAGATAAAAAAGATCTGAAAATAGAAAAATCAGAAAGGCAGCGTATTTTATCTAAGAAGCCGAAAGAGAAGATTAACAGTCAAAAGAGTATTAAAAGTTTAGAATCTGAAAAAAAAGAGCAAAATATAAAACCAAAATCTAAAACTGAATCACAATCAGGTAAAATGGAGAAAATAGGAAAGGAGAAAGATCATAATAAAAAGATAATTCCACAAGACGAACTCAAAGAAAAGGAGACTCATCCAAAGTCTCATATTCCAAAACTAAGATCACAAAAATCTAAAGTTCTCAATAAGCAGGAAGAAAAAAGAATTCAAAATATATCTTCAGCAGGTAAAGGATCATGGAATAATATAAAACTTCCAAAGGCGAATAATGACAAAACAGAAAAAAAGGAAATAAAAGTTCTTAATGATAAAGAATCTTTGAATTTAAAACAAAATAAGGAAAATGATTCTAAAAAAGAGAACAGTTCTAATAAAAAAGAAATAGAAAAACATAATAAGATTCTGAATCATCAAAAAATAAATAACCAGAAGGAAAATCATGAAAATCTGAGACAAAAAACTAATACAATACAGGAACCGGAAATTGTTAAAGAACCGAATCATGATGAAAAGTTATCAGATATTCCAGCATCTATTATTGTAGAAGAAAATGGGGAAGATATAAAAAATGCTTCTGTTTCTAACAATGAGATAATTCTTGAAAATAAAAAGGAAATGCCAATAGAATCATCCTCGATAAAAAAAGTAATTCAGGAGAAAGAAAATATAATCTATGAAAGTGAAATAAAAGATTTTGTAGAACAGAATTCTTCTATACCAGATATTAAGAAAGAAGCTACTATACCAATTAAGACGGAATACAAGGTAAAAAAAGAAAGAAAATTTATAATGCCTAAAATCAATATTCCAATGAGTGTACGTATTGCGATCATTAGCTCTGTACTTTTAGTTATAGGAGTCGGGGGATTCTTCATACATAATATTCATCAAAAAAATAAATATAATGATATTATAGAGGTTGTAGATCGCAGCACAAACCAAAAAGAAAAAATCAAGATGTTGCATCAGGCAATTGATATATTACCAAAGGAATCAAAAGCATACGAAAAATTGCTAGATGTATATTTAGAGGACGCGGTATTTAGTTCTAAAGAAGAAAGTGCTTATCTTAAAACGATTCATCAGAATTGGGACAAGGTAAAAAAAGGAGATGGCTATGGAAACTTGTCTTATGAAATTGGAAAGGCATATTGGTATTACTATGAATATGATGATATGAATAATGAAGAAATCACAAGAATGAAAAGTGCTGTTCAATGGTTTGAAGATTCTTTGAAATACAAAAGCACAGCAAAGCATCATAGAATTGCCAAAATTTATTGTGAGATTGGAAAATTTAATCAAGAGATCACATTAAATGTAAAGGAAGGAACAGATAAAGGAGTTTATAAGAAATATTATAATAACCTTAAGGATCTATTAGAAATAGGAAATTCCAACACTGTTGCATCCTTAGAATTATACAAGTTAACGGTAAATTCTATTGATACTTACCGAGAGCGATTTATTGATGATGGTATTAATGAGGAAGAGATCAATCAAACAAAGCAGGATGTTTTATATAAAGTCAATGAAACTTCTGTGGTAACTGAAAAAGAAAAGAAATTGAAAAATACAATATTATATAGCAGCAAGCAATAATCCACGGTTGTTTGTAGTTATCAGTTGTTATTTAACATAATTTATGATATTATATTATTGTATTTTTATTAGATTCCCGACGGTATTAGGATACTTGGGACTTTTTATAGAATAACGATTAAAATAGAACATTATCAACCCAAAGGGCGTAAATTTAGCAGATATTTTATATCTGCTTATTTTTATGTCCTTTTTTATTTGGAGAAAGGAGAAAATCAACGTACACAGTACAAAAGCAACTATCAATATGCTATAATTAGGAGAAAGAAACTATGATTTACGAAGGAATTATATAATGGTAAAAAACATGAACTGAGTTCTGCCAGTAAAACAAGACGCTATTACAGAAAGGACACCAGACTTCAATACCGGATACTTTTTGGAAAGTCGAAATATGTGCATGATTCTGCAAAGAAGGCAGCATAAGTGAAAAGTAATTCCCGTAACAGGGAATAGAGGGAAACGTGTATTTCCATCGAGGTGTAATTTGCCTCGTAAAGAAGCCGCGGTCAACTTTAGTTGCCCGTTTGGTGTATCACAACGTATCAAGGAATTGCAAGATGCTCTCAGATATTTGGAAAAGCCGATTATTAAAGAAGACAGCTTACAATTAAGTAAGATGATAGAGGCTCAGTTTCGAAAAGCAATGTCTGATCAGAAATGGAGGCAAGATGTGAAAGCAATGGAAATTCGATATCAAGAACTTCTACAAGAGGGTCGTATAGAAGGACGTCATGATAGAGAGATAGAGATTGTTTTAGGTATGATTGAAGAGGGTGCTTCCGATGAGATGATTTTAAAATACTTGAAAATCTCAAAAGAAAGACTCGAACAGATCAAAAAAAATCAAAAAGTACACGTATAAAAACACATTAAATAAAGAAAAGATATAGGCAAAAAACAGACAGAAAAATTACTGTCTGTTTTTTTATTGCCTTTATGAAAGGAGAAAAAAATCAAATGACAAAACAGGTTGTGGCAAAACGTAGCTTATCCGAAGGAACAGTACAATTAGAAGAATGTATATGGGATAACGGATCTGTAACATATGATGTGTGTTTGATCTATACATCTTCACAGGTGACAAGTAAGAACTTTCATAGCATAGAAACTATTGAAGAAGCTTGTCGCATATATAATGAATACTCTGAGGAGTTATGTGAAGTATATAAGAACAAATACCGAAAAACACAACGAAAAGAAGGAAAACTTATTATTCAGGTGCAATAGCTGAATGTTTATGCATTGTATTATAAAGGAAGGAAGAGAAAAAATGAGAGACTTAAACATAATCACAGTGTCAGGAACTGTAAATCGTGAACCAGCTTATAAAGAGAATAAAGAAAATCCAAACAGAACGATTTTATATTATAGTATTGAAATTTATACAGGAAGAGATTATTATCCGGACAAAGAAAAGAAGCAGTTAGTTCATGAAAAAATCTATCTTAATTGTGTCAATTATGGGAAAACGGCAATGGAATTGGTTAATAAGGTTAAAAAAGGATCTTATGTGCAAGTTTCAGGAGAGCTTAGACCAAATAATTATGACAGAGAAGATGGAAAAGTGTATGGGCTTCAAATCATGGCCAATACATGTATTCCAATGAATCAGCTAAATCAGCAGAACAATAATCAAAATACACAGAGGCAAAATCAGAATAATTCAAGCAAAAGACAGCAGAGGCAGTCTAACCATGCAAATCCTCAGAATCAGGAATCAAGAAACTCTAATAGAGGACAGCATTCTGAGATGCAAGGGCAGAACACAACTGAAACAAGTACAAGTGTACCGCCTAAAAAAAGAGCTACAATGCCAATGGCACAAGAAGTAAATCAGCAGCAATCAGCAGGGAATTCATCCAATAGAACATCAAATTCAAATCAGCAGAATTCACAATCTAATACTGGCAAAAATGCTTCAACTCAAAGAAGTAATAATTCTGGAAGAAAAAATTCTGAAAGATCAAATCAACAGCCAAGTAGTAGTAATAATGAGTTTGCTGGTCTTGCACCGGAAGAAAATCCATTTAATATGGCAGCGGTGAAGGATGATGAGTTTCATAACCCTTACGGAGATGGAAATTTACCAGATCCAAATGACTTTATGCAAAATGGAGATAATTAATTATATATATTAAGGAGAATGAGTAATGAAAGAACAAACAATGAAAGAAACAACACTAAAGGTTAAAAATCAAACAACAACATTACAAAAAGCAATTATTTTGGGTGATATTGTGTTTATGATTGGATCCTTTTCAGTATTTTTATGCAACTTATTAATTTCCTATATTTTATATCGAAATGAAGGAAAAGAAGGAGCAGAGAAATGGAAAATTGTATTATTAGTTTTCTTATTTTTAACTGGAGGACCAGTTAACTCTTTATTAGGGTTAGGGAATGCAAGTTTATTTAATACATTTTTATCCAAAAATAAGGCTAGTAAAAAAGAAGCAGTAGAAACTAATGAAGAAGAGATTATTAATAATTCATCAGAAGTTGAAAGTGCAGTAAAAGAAAAAAGTGTGAAAAAATCTGAAACAAAAAAAACAGATCCTAAAAAAGAAGTAGACTTATGGTTAAATCATTTTGCCTACCAGACAATCAATCGCTTCATCATGGAAGCAGACGCAAGTGGTTGTGACTTTTTACAGGTAAATACATCTGGAAAAGTAGAAGGATATGGAGAAGAAGATGGAGAACTGAAAAAAATGTATGAAGATACAATTGAACGGTTACCAGATTCTAAATTTTTCCCTTATGTATGTTCAGAATTTGAACGTCTTTGGAGAGAAGTTTCTACAGATTATTCCGATGATAAATTTGTGATTCAGTGGAAATAATCGACACTTTATGTAGAATGTAGGAGGAATTCTACATTTTCACATTTCAGATAACAATTTAACTAAATAATAATAGAATTTCAGACGAAGGCCGTCGCATTAATGATTAAGAATCAGAGATGTGGCGGCCTTTTTTTTGTTTATAAGAAAGGACCTTTAAATTTATGAGAAGAAAGAAAAATAAACAGATGGAAGGGCAAATGTCTATTTTTGATATGTTTTCTTCTGTCATTGAAAATACTAAAACTGAGGAAGAAAATGTTACAGTTTCTGAAGGTGGCATTGCTGCAGCTGACATAACAGCAGTAGAGACAGGAACGCAAACATCTATTTTCGACTTGTTTTCTACAGATGAACAAGATACACAGAAACAAGAAAAAAAGCCTAAAAAGAATTTCTTCCATAGAACAATTCAGTTCGCAAAGAGCTTGGAAGATAAATGGAAGAACAATCTAGCAGCATTAAAAATGTTACTTGGGTTGGACGATTATGCTGATGAAGATCAGCAAACCATCTTGTCAAGTTATGAAGGATGGGGTGGATTGTCTTCATATTTCGAAGTGGAGGAAAAGAAAGTACAGTTAGAAACCCTTGTTGGAGAAAATACATATAAGGGAATTAAGTCTTCAATCTTAACATCCTATTATACAAATGAAAAAATCATAAACTTTATGTATCAGATTCTATCTGAAATAGGAGTCAAAGGGAAGTTGAATATTCTTGATCCTTGCATGGGAACAGGAAATTTCTATCGGATGCTTCCAGATACATTACAAGATTCAAACTTGTACGGTGTTGAGTTAGAGGAAACGAGCTGTAATATCGCAAAACAGCTATTTCAGAAAGCCAATATTCAAAATTGTGCATTTGAAAAAGCTGATCTGCCAGACAATTATTTTGATCTGATCATTGGAAATGTACCATTTTCCGATTTTAGTGCAGCAGATAATACGTACGGCGCATGCTTAATTCATGATTACTTTTTTCTTAAAGCATTAGATCTTGCCCGACCGGGTGGAATTGTTGCTATGATAACCACAAAAGGTACAATGGACAAGAAATCTAGCCGCATTCGTAAGATGTTAGCGAAAAAAGCTGATCTTTTATGTGCCATCAGACTTCCAGAAACAGCTTTTGCAGTGACAGGAGCCAAGGTTTCTACAGACATTTTATTTTTCCAGAAAAGAAGATACCAGACGGTCGGTGATGAACCGGAATGGGTAAACATTGCACAAGAAGCTAATATGTATTTTGGCACGCATCTTAATCATATGTTAGGACGTATGATGGAAGAAAGTGGACCATACGGAAAACGCTTTGTATGTAAGGAAAAAGAAGGTATGGACTGGAAAGCATGTATTGATAATTTTCATTTGGAAAGTTATCTCAAAGATGTTTATGAACCAGGTCAGACAATTGAGAATAACGATGAAGAATATGTTCCGGCAGTAGATTCCATTAGTAACATGTCCTATGGAATTTACAATGATCATATTTATTACCGAAAGAATTCCATGATGAAAAAAATTCCGGATACAGGAATGGTCGCAAAAAGAATTGCAGCCATGATCGAATTAAGAAATGTATTAAAGGAATTGATTTCTAAAGGAATGCAAGATGTTAGTGATGAATCGATTGAACCATATCGTAAGAAATTAAATATGACTTATGATAAGTTTCAAAAAAAATTTGGACTGATCCATAGTAGAGGAAATAAATTAGCATTTCAGGAAGATGATAGTTATTACCTCCTTTGTTCTTTGGAAAATCTGGATGAAAACAATAAGCTAAAAAGCAAGGCAGATATATTCACAAAAAGAACTATTGTTCCTCATTCTGTGCCAGATAAAGTCAATACAGCACAGGAGTCATTATTATGCTCACTGAATGAAAAAGGATGTATTGATTTTGCTTTTATGGAAAGTATTTATGACAAAGCAGAGAAAGATATCATTGAAGAACTTCAAGGACAGATCTTTTTAGATCCAGAAACCGAAGAGTATGTCATGAAAGATGAATATTTATCAGGCAATGTTCGAAAGAAATTGGAATTTGCAAAGTGTGCAGCAAAACAGGATAAAAAATATAATATCAATGTCGCTGCATTGGAAGAAGCACAGCCGGAGCCATTAAAAGCTGCAGAGATTGATGCAAAACTTGGTGCAACATGGATTCCTGCTCATTACATTGAAGATTTCTTGGTTGAGGTTTTTGACACTCCACGAGAATATTTTAATGGAAATGGTATGAGTGTTACTTATACTAAAGAGACCGATCATTGGGATATCGAATGGTATCGAGATTCTGCAAACCAGAAAGCTGCGGTTACGTATGGAACAAAACGAATTAATGGATTTCTTTTGTTAGAAAAATGCTTAAACTTAAAAGATGCAAAGGTCTATGATACGGTTTGTGATGAAAATGATAATAAGAAAGAAGTATTAAACTCAAAAGAGACAACGCTTGCGATGGGCAAACAGGATGAGATCAGAGAAGTATTTCATTCTTGGATCTTTAAGAGCTATGATCGTCGTTGTGATCTTGAAAACATTTATAATGAAAGATTTAATTCCATCAGGTATCGTACATTTGATGGGGACTTTTTAAAAGTTCCAAATATGAACAGTGAGATCAAACTGTATAAACATCAAAAAGATGCAATCATGAGGATTCTATTTTCTAAAGACAATTCACTAATTGGGCACAAAGTAGGCTACGGAAAAACATATACTGCGATTGCAGCAATTATGGTGGCCAAACGATTAAAATTATCTGAAAAGAACTTATTTGTTGTTCCAAATCCATTAGTAGGCCAGTGGGGAGAAGAATTCATGAAATTATTCCCTGGTGCTAACATTTTAGTGTCCAGTGAGAACGATTTTACTCCGGCCAAGAGAAAAGAATTTTGTTCTAAAATTGCGACAGGATCATACGATGCAATCATTATTGCTCAGTCACAATTCCAAAAAATCCCGATTTCTCCTGAATATCAGGAAAAATATATTAAAGCACAGATTGAAGAATTAGATAAGCTGTTAGACTCTGCTGAGCAGAACTTTACAGTACGAAATATCGAAAGTTCCAAGAAAAAACTTTCTGTCAAGCTTGAAAAGTTACAGGATAGCAAGAGAAAAGATGATGTAATTTACTTTGATCAGTTGGGTGTTACTAAGCTGATCGTTGATGAAGCACATTATTACAAGAATCTGCTGTTAACAACGAAGATGAATAATATTGCAGGTATCAATACCAGCAGTAATTCAAAGAGAGCTTTTGATATGTTCATGAAATGCCAGTACATGGAAGAAAATTGCCGAAACAAAGGTATTGTATTCTTAACCGGTACTCCTGTGTCAAATAGTATGGCAGAAGTATACACAATGCAACGCTATTTGCAGTTAAATACCTTAAAAGAACTTGGCATTGACTCATTCGACAGCTGGGCATCGACATTCGGTGAAACAAAGACTGCCATGGAACTTGCTCCGGAGGGAACAGGGTATCGTGCCAGAACAAGATTCACACGATTTGTTGGATTGGCCGAGTTATTAACAATCTTTAAAGAAGTGGCTGATATTAAGGTCAAAGATATTAAAGAAATGGATGTTCCGAATGCCGTTATGGAGACTATTTCCATTGATGCTTCTGATGAACAGAAAAAATATGTAGATGGTTTGGCAAGCAGGGCAGCTCGCATTCGAGACGGTGGAGTAGATCCATCAGAAGATAATATGCTCAAGGTTACAAACGAAGGACGTAAATTAGCTTTAGATCAGCGACTGGTTGGAATTGAGGAAGAAAACTTTAATTCTAAAGCAAAATATTGTGTGAATCAGGTCATGGATATTTATGAGAAATATCCTGGAAAAACTCAGGTTATTTTCTTAGATTTATCAACGCCAAAGAAAGGAGAGTTTAACGTTTATGATGATGTAAAGGCTAAATTAATAGAAAGGGGAATTCCAGAAGGAGAAATTGCTTTTATCCATAGTGCTAAAACGAATAAACAAAAAGTTGATCTTTGCAAGAAGGTAAACGAAGGTGTTATTCGTGTATTATTAGGAAGTACAGATAAAGCGGGAACTGGTTGCAATTTCCAGAAAAAATTGATTGCCTTACATGATCTGGATTGTCCATGGAGACCGTCAGATCTTACACAGAGGTCCGGCCGTATTATCCGTCAGGGTAACTTCAATAAAGAAGTTTACATTTACCGATATGTAACGAAAAATACCTTTGACTCTTATTTATGGCAGACAGTGGAAAACAAGCAGCGATATATTGGACAGATTTTGTCAGAAGAAAACATTCCTAGACGTATGGAGGAAGATGATTTAACATTATCGTTTGCGGAAATTAAGGCAGCAGCCTGTGGGAATCCATTAATCAAGGAACAGATGGAACTTACGCAGCAAGTAAAACGATTAAAAATGCAGAAAAACAATTTCTTAAATCAATATTACGAGTTAGAGTCTTATATTAGCAAGATTGCTCCAAACAGAATTGAACAGTATAAGAAAAATATTGAAAACATTGAAAAAGATATCGAAGTTGCTAAAAAATATCATACAGATGATTTCCATATCAAAGTTTTAGATAAATATGATTCCGATACAAGAGCAGAAGCTAACAAAATAATCCGCAATATTCAACCATCTTATAAGAATGAACGAAAGATTGCTAGCTATCAAGGATTTGATATTATTCTTGATAGAAAGTCAGTTTACAGTCATCAGACAATGATTATTCGTGGTAATTATGACTATGAATTTGAATTCAGTGGCAGTACGAATATCATGTATCAGATTGATAAGATCATTGAATATGGAATATTGGAAGAATTAAAAACTTTCAAGAGAAGATTAGAGTTTGAATCCAGAAAATTTGTTACAGCAAAGACGGAATTAAATCCTGATTTTCCTCATGAAAGTGAATTAATTAAGAAACAGGCACGATTATCTGAATTAAATCAGAAATTGAGTGCGTAATGATCAAAATAAGGGGCAGGCATATATTTGTCTGTCTCTTATTTTTTTGCGACAAAAACTTTATATTTTTTTTGGAATATGATATAATACTCTTGTATTTTTTATTAGACTTTAGGGTTTTAACAGAAAAACTCTGAACTTTTTTAAGGATAAAAAATCATTAGAAATTTCATAACCAATCATTTGGGCATAAAGTTTAGCAGATATTTTGTATCTGCTTCTTTTTATGTCCATTTTTATTTTTACAAAAGAAAGGAGAAAAAACATATCAAATAATTGATAAAACTAAAAGAATTGCAACAGAAAAGGAAAGGAGAAAAATCATGGGGCAGAGATCACAGATTTTTGTAAGATTTGAAAAGGACCCCGGAGAAAAAGAGATTGTCGCAAGATATTATAGATGGAATTGTGGGGATCAAATGATTAGTATAGTATACCATACAATTGAATGGTTAAAAAAACATTTGGGCCTAAATAATTGTGGTTCTGGACAATATTTATTATGGAATCAAAAAGAATTTATCCGTATTCTTGGTACAAAATATGATCCGGGCGACGTTGTTATCATTACTGATATTTTAAATAAATATGGAGATTATTGGAGAGATGATAATGATGGAAAAGCACTTATTGATATACAACGTGATGGAACGATCAAGTATGCATTGTTAATAAGAAATAATACTTTGTGCAATCCTTCAGAATATATGTTATGGAATCTTTGGATAGAATCCATACTTCCAAATAAACCTATTCCAAGAAGAATGATCGACAATATAGGGAATCATATTCAAGAATTATCAGAAAGTGCCATGCTTATGACGGAAAAAGAAGTTGAAGAATTCATGGAATACGAATACAAAAGGAGAGAAGCATAATGGATATTCTTAATACGCATGATAAGATTTTCAATAGGGTATTACATAATTACATGTATGAAGATGTAGAATTGAATCTGCCACATTTTGAAATTCCTGTTCATGCAAGGAAAACTGAACTGTTAGAAATCTATAGAAATCTTGTAAAGACAATCAATGGAGACGATGTCGTCTATTTGGAAAATATTCAAGAATTTATCGATGGACATGGAATAACATATATTTCTGGAACAGTTATTGATCCAGATTTGTCTGATTTTCAGGATAATTTTGAAGGAGATTTTTCAGAGTTTTTGACATCATGCTTCCAAGGTAAAAAAGGATGGTATCGAATTAGCCAGAACGATGAAGTTGGAAAGCCGAATAGATGTGTATTCGGAGAAAAATTGGAATTAATTGTATGATTGAAATTTACAGACAGAAAATTACTGTCTGTTTTTTTTGAACTATTTTATAAAGAAAGGAAGTAAATTATGAGAACGGAAATCAAAACATTAGAAGTATATATTGCAGATGATGGAAAAGAATTTATTTCATCTATAGAATGTGAAGAATATGAAAAATGTGAAAAATATGAAAAAAATAAAATCACAAAAAAAAGAATGGAACAAAAGAAACTTGCTGATAGGATGATTATCAAGGACGTTTATTGTGTTCCACAATGTTCATATACAAACAACGATATGTATCACACGTATTTTCGTGTATCATCTCAAAATGACTGGGAATTATTAAAAGAAGTTTATAATCTAGCAGATCGCCCATATCATGATATTCATTCGTTTTATCTATCACATTTTCCAGAAATTTTGATTTGTGAATCATGGATAGATATTAAAGATAAAGCTTTTTATCAAGATGTAAATCAGTTTGAACATTTTGAACGTAGTCTAAATGAATGTTACTGGAGTAGTGTTTCAGAAATTCGGGAAATTACGATCGATTACTGGAAAAAACTTGGCTATAAGGCAGTTTTTGAGAAATATGATTCTCCAAAACATGATCAGAGGAAAAAAGTTGAGAAAAACTTCTATAATGGACAACATGTATGGATTGTTTCTAATAATACATATCTTAGCGAATTTCATCTTCGCGCTTATGACAGAGCTGCTTATGAAATCCTTGAAGGTATGATTCGTGAGAAAAACCAGAAAAATGTCAAAGTAGAAGTTGCATCAGAACGGATAGACGACTTGCTAAACTTTATGTTAGATGGTGAAAGAGATACAGAATTTGGCATTAAAGAAGCCGATTATGGAAATAGAGTCCTATGCACTTCAAGAGAAGATGCTGAAAAGTATATTGAGAAAACAAAATTAATATTAGAGATTCATTCGAGAGGGCTTCGTGAAAAGGACTTTTCGCTGTCTCAATTACATGAATTACAAAACTATTTAGAGAGAACTGAAAAATGATAATGTAATAAGCTTTTCACGAGTCTTAGCTGATTTGAATTAGAAAGGAATAAAATTAAATGAAAGATAAAACACGTCTGATTGCACTATCTGATAGTCCAGAGATGGATGGAGAATTAGTTATTTTTGAAACAAACGCACCTTCCAAACGTCTAAAAGAGCTGGAAAAAGAAAGTTGTGCATTATTTACGGAAGAAGCTTATGATGAAATTCCAAATTGGTCTTATACGTTAGAATTTGAGGGATATTTATGTAGATATATTGATTCTGAACAGCATGTAACCCCATACGGAACATCAGAAGAATGGCAGCAGGAAAATTATCAAAATATTAAAGAATTTTATTATATTGATAAACTTAAGCCTGAGTCAATTAACTAAAGAGTTGTAGGTTTCTAGGTATAAAAATAAGAAGGAGAAAATCATGATAATAAGAAAGTTAGAAGTAAATGGAAAAACTGTTGTTTTAACGGAAGATGTGATTCGTGAATTACATCGCCAAGAACATATTGAAGAAGGAAAACTTATGATAGAGAGATTCGCCTCAAAAGATGTTTATAATAAAATGACAGATGATGACTTCGATATGGTAGTCGATGAATTTGAATATATCTTGAATACAACAAATGATGATACTGCTGAAATGATGGAAGAAGCTGTTAAAAAGATTACTCAACAAGTAGAGGAACGATATTATAGTCAGACAACAAAAGCAGTGTTAGTTGCAAAAAGTTGAGATTGACAGTAAAAATTACATTTTATAGAAAGGAGGCTCGCTTAATAGCGAGAGCAAATTTATCCCCGACCTTAGAGGTTTGGGGATTTTTGCTTATTTACAATGAATATTCAAAATATATCAAAAAATGACAGAGAAGTAACAGTTACTCTAAGTTCTGATGAATTAGTCAAACTTTGCAATGTATTATATTATGCTAGAGACAAGTACGATGGAGACAATTTATATCACGAAATTAAGAGTGACTTAATGATCGCAAGAGATATAAGTCAGTATGGAAATATTGATGATACGACTCTTTCTAAAATTATAAAGGAAAGAGCAAAAGCAGCAAATCCATATCAGACTAAACCATCTCAAGAATTTTAAAAGGAGAAAAAATTATGTTAAAGAAAGAATTTACACAATATCCACATCATACTGATCCATATGCAAAGCATCGTATCACAGATGAAGAATTGGATTTTTTGTATGAACTGCAGAAAGAAATGAATACCCAACATTCCGACATGCTGACTTATCCACGTATCTGGGTTATTCAAGAACCAATCAAAAATTATCTCGACAATGTTGAGACTGATCTTAGAAATGATCCGGATGCAGTAGAATATCTAAATCAGATTGCTGATGGAGCAGATTTATGTATTGATTGTATCAATATAACAACTCCGCAGCAATTATATCAAACGATTCAGAGTATTATTAAGGATAATTCACTCGAAGAAAAGTATCAGGTAGAGTTGATTAACAATTATAAGGTCTTGATTCATGGAAAAAACGATATAGGCAAAACTATGTTATGGGAAGGATCATTAGAAAAAATCCAAAAGAATGGATTGCTTGCAATTGTAGAATGGGTTATGGGATATACATATCATCATGCAGAATTAAGATATTACATAAAAGAATTATATCAGCGTCCAGGGATCTTTTTCTTAACTTACAAAGATGGCGTACGTTATCTGCAAAAATACGCGGATAAGTATGATAAGGATGTAAAGCTAATTGAAACGTCTCCAATGGATTTATTTACAGATTGCAGTCCAGAAATAAAAAAACTGTTTGATATTTTACATACGGTTGATTTTAGCAAGAAGAACCGGAAAGTCTATATCTCTGGAAAGATTACAAAAACAGAAGATTATCAGGAACGATTTGATGTAGCAGCGAGAGAACTTTTGGCACAAGGATATGAAGTTGTAAATCCTGCATATGAAGGGACAAAATTAGAAAACGCTTCTTATGAAGATTACATGAGATTATCTTTTCAGTTGTTAAAGGATTGTGACATCATTTACATGTTAAAAGGATGGGAAACAAGTCCAGGTGCAAATCAGGAGTTTGGCTATGCATTAGCAAAAGCTATGGAAATCAGATTTGAAAAATAAAAGGAGAAAATTTATGTTAGATTTATCAAATATTTTTAATAAAGATATGAAAAAAGCAATTATGTCCAAAGAAAAACTCGCAGAAATGTTAAGGGTTACGCCAGAAGCCTTAAAGGCATTTGAAAAATCCTATCAGCTACATTCCATGAATGAGCCGATCAGCGACAACCTTTTCAAAGTCAATGCAAAGCAGGCTGCAAGTTTAAATCCAAAACAGGATGTACCTGAGAAAGGAAAAGTTCAAGATTTGATTGATCGGATTGTGAATGAGCTTTTAGATCAAGCCCTCATTTATGAATATGACGGAAAACCAGGATTTACATATGGAAATATCTATTCTTGCAATCAAACGAGAACAGTTAAAGTTCCAGAAAACTCAGAAGTAACACTTGAAGAAATTAATGAGCTGCCAAAAGAGTTAAGACCTGATCTGACTGGACGATATGTTAAAAAAAGTCTTTCTGATGGTACGGGAGATGCATTGTTAGAGCAATATCAGCAGTATCTGAATACAAAAGATCCACGAAAAAAAAGGTTTCTTTATGACCATTTTCGTCAGGGATTAGATATGTTAGATCTGGATGGAATCAGCTATGCAATTTTAGATCGTTGTCAGAATTCCATAGGAAACTGGTTTCCACAATTAGTAAATGCGATTTTTTATTCTGATTTCTTTCAGCTGCCAAAGACAAAGATCATGAAAGTTCCATTGCCGGTATTACAAATGAGTCGAATGGAATATACAGAATTGTCATCTACGACTTTTCAGATCATTGATCAATTTTGCCAGAAAGCTTTTGAATTAGACGAAACGAAAGAATACTTTATCAAAACTGGTGTTTTTTCTTCTAAATTTGATTTTCGGAATGCTCATATTCATGACGCAAAAGAAGTCAAAGAGATCGGAGAATATTTACTATTCATCAGTTTTCAGGCAAGTTGTTTTGCACACTATGATCTTTCTGGAAGAAACCAGCCAAGTATATATGGTGCAGCAACAACAAATGAATGGGTCGTTAGAGAATTCATTAAGGATAAAGAAAACAATCCATGTATCTATAAAGGATTACCACTACATACAGAATATCGTGTATTTATAGATGCAGATACAAAAGAAGTGTTAGGGATCAATCCATACTGGGATCCGGATGTCATGAAAAAGCGATTTGGAAAAGAAGCGGATGCGAATGATCCAGATATGATGCATGACTATGTGATCTATGCAGCACATGAGAAAACATTAATGGAACGATACGAGAAGAACAAAGAGAAAGTTCAAAGAGAGATCATGAAACTGTTACCATTTTTAGATTTAAGAGGGCAGTGGTCCATTGATGTGATGCAGAATGGAGAAGATTTTTGGATTATTGACATGGCATTAGCGAAAGATTCAGCTTTACTGTCTTGTGTCCCAAAGGACAAGATTAAAGCAGTAGAGGAAGACTGGATCCCAAGAATCTCAATCAAAGAACTGTAACAAATTTTATAAAAAAGGAGAAAAATTATGAGAAAAGAATTAGAAAACATTATACAGAAACAGGTTAGAAAAATTGCAAGTGAACAAGGATTTCCAATACATAAAAATTTTATGTGTTTAGAGAAAAGTAAATCCGTGCGTGGTTTATACAATATAAAAGGCAATCTCGGAAGTTTCTTTATTAAAAATGCAGATTCTGATAAACCTACGATGGTATATTTTGAAGATGCATATAGTAGAAAAGGAAGAAGGGAGATCCCTTTATACAAAACAAATGATTCAAAAATTTCTTATGAAAACTATCAGTTACAATGGATGATGGATCATGGGTATTCCCTGAGAGATTTGATGCAGTCCATGGACGAATATTATGATGATAAATATATAGTTGGCAGAACATTCGATGATTTGTTCACAGAGTGGAAAAATGAAAGTGGATTCAATCAGGAACTTTGGAGCTGCAAAGAAGAAGCAATCAATGCAGGAGAATGCAATGATATTTTAAAAGAAGAGACATCAGATATTGAAAAAATGATAGAAGAATTGACAGAAGATGTTATGGATTTGTCACTAAGACAGCCAGATGGAGCAGTTCATAATGCAGATACAATTTTAGAGGATAGTGTGAGAAAAGTTGATTTTCAGACCGAAGGGATTTCTAATGATATTTTAAAATTATATCTGGAAGCAGAAAACAAAGAAGATTTCAAATCGTTATTTTATGTAATGACGGATATGAAATTTGAAGATTATCTGTTAAAAAGCCAGGAGATTATGAAACAAAATATTATAGAAAACAAATCTAAAAATGTAGCAGAATCTAAAGATGTTTCTGAAAAAGAGCCTACAGACTTTGAAGGAACGGTAAAGGAATTAACAGAACAGGTTTTGGATTTATCGACAAAACAGCCAGATGGGATGATTCATGATGCAGATACGATTTTAGCAGATATTATGGAAGCAGCAGACTTTCAAGTTAGTGGAATTTCTGATGACATATTAAAATTGTACCTTGATGTAGAAAATAAGGACGATTTTGAATCATTATTTTATTTAATGACAGATGAAAAATTTGAAAACTATCTGTTAAAAAGCAAGAAAATCATGGAACAAAACATTGCAGAAAGTAAACATTTAAAATACAAACTTACAGAGAAAGATGAGATTGGAGATATATTTCATCATATGAAAATTTTCACCAATTTATATTATAATGCTTCTGGTGTTCCATATATTAAATTAACTGATTCCATGGATGCAAGTGATTTAAAAAAGATTGCAAATGTATTAGGAATTTACTCAATAAAAGCAAATAAATTTTGTATTTCTAAAAGGAAAGCATTAATATGTAATCTTGATTTTGTTGATATAATGAGAATAGCAGAACATGAAAAATACAATGTTGAAACTGGAATAATGAAAAAGTCAAATGATGAATGTTATATTTATATTCTAACTCGAAAGTAATACCACTATTATATGGAGAAGATTTTGTCTTGAATGAGAATAGCTAGAAATTAATTTTTGGAGCAGATACATATTTTATGTGTCTGCTTCTTTTTTTTGCGACAAAATCTTTATAATTTTTTCTGAATATGATATAATACTAATGTATTTTTTATTAGACTTTGGAGTTTTAACGGAAAAACTCTGAACTTTTTTTAGAATAAAAAATCAATAGAAATTTCATAACCAATCATTTGGGCATAAAATTTAGCAGATATTTTGTATCTGCTTCTTTTATGTCCATTTTTATTTTACAAAAGAAAGGAGGCTCGCCTGATGGCGAGAGCGAATTCATCCCCGACCTTAGAGAGGTTAGGGTATCCTTCGCTTATTTACGATGAAAGTTTTATTAATTCATACAGACGGATATTCTATTGATGTTGTTGGAAAATATAACACTAAAGAAGAAGCTTGTAAAAAACTTAATTCTGAATATGAACGAAAGATTGAGTATCAAGAAATGTTTTTTAACGGTATTGATCCGGAATGGATGAAATCATCATACTGCGATAATGAAGAAGCTATTCTCTATATTAATGGAGAAGAGGTTCATGTTTGGCAGATTGTAACTGCTTAATTTTGATATATATTATATTAAATATGGTACAAAAACAGATGAAAAATTATTATTTGTTTTTGTACTTTTTATATATCAAAGAATTTTATCGTACTGAAATTAAAAAATCATAGGAAAGGCAGGCAATAAATATGAGCTTGAATAGTATTAAAAGAGAATTGAAAGATTATATCGAGGAAAATAAAGCATTACTAGAAGCATGGGAAAGAGTTACTTATCTTACGAAAAAAGATGGAACTCCTTTTAAAAGCATGTCGAAAAATTTTAATAATGCAATATATAAAAGGAAAGAATCTTTTCGAGGATACATTCTTGAAGTTGATACAAAGTTTACCCAAAATCATAGAAGATCATATTTTAGAAATTATATCGATTGTGGTAATAAGGATAATCCAAATACTTTGGAAGAAATTAAGCAAAAAGTATCAGAAGAAATCGAAAGAAAAAAAAGGTTTATTAAATCATTAGAAAAGCGATTAGAAATAATTGACTATGCTTACGAAGAATTTTCAAAATCTTATGATGATATAAGAGAAAATTTGAAAGAGTTATGTGAAAATGACATTTCTCTGGCAAACATGATTTGTGAAGATATTGCCAAACGATAAAATTATTAGAAAGGAAGTACATTATGAAAAATGAAAAGCAAATTAAAATTGATGGGTATAAGTGCATCAAGCTTGATGAATGGAAGACGGAATGGAAAGCGGAAAAAGTAAAGTATGTAATTGGAAAAGCAGAAGATGAAGAATTTCATTCATTCTACGCAAAAGTTCAAAGAGTCAATGATAATGATGATCTTATTGATGATGATTATATCTTTGAGTATGATTACAAACCAGAGAGATCAGCGGTTGAGGATGATTTCATTGACGAATTCAGTCAAAGAGATTTAGATCGTCATGAACGTGAAATGCCCGTACTGGAAACTGATATTATCCACATGATTTATATATAAGGAGAAAGAAATTATGATTAAAAATTGGAAATTAGAAATTACAGAAAATGAGACAAAGCTGATTATTCAGGATGGAGCAGTAATGAACAAAGATATTCTGAGTCTCGCAAGACATCTTGTAATCAAATATCATCTTAACAAATTACCGGTTTACCATGAAAATGGTAATAAATATTTTGATTATACTTTAAAAGAAGATACAAAATATAAAAATGATAATTTGCAAATGATGCCATTTAAGAAAGTCACAGATTCGAATTTTTCATATTTTTTAAAAAAAGCAGAAGATTTGATTCAGGAATCAGGATATGTTGATCAACTGTATGGCATCGATTTTGTATTTGATGTGCCAAAACGACAAGGTAATTTTGCAGATTGCTTACTGTGCATTGATTTTCTCGATATAGATGAGGAAACAGAACGACCTAGTGAATTGTACCAGTTCGATCTTACGGAATTAAAATGGGTAAAGAAAAAAAAGAATCAAAAATCATGGAAAGATATCATGATCACAAATATCAATTGGTCTACACCGGATGATGTCAGAGTGATGGCAGGATTACCTGATGAAATTTATGCTTCAGTTCTTAACATTAATTTTTCTAAATATGATCCTGACGATGATTTAGATTGTAATGAGGATTTTCTGGATGATATTTCAGACTCTCTGACAAACAAATATGGTTTTTGTCATGATGGTTTTAAGCTTAAAATCAGGAGGAAAGAAAATGAGTGAGAACATTTTTGGAATTATTACCAGATTCGGAGAAGATGATTTTTCTTATTGGGAAGGATTCTCTTTGAGTGAGGAAGAAGAAAAACAGATTAAGACTATTCTTCTGAAACATGATACAGAAGGTTTTTCTGTTCGTGGAAATAGAAGTGATATTGCCAATGAAATAAAAGAATGAGAAGGAAACTATCATATGATGTGTATGCTGCTAAAGCAAAGCATCAATGATAGTTTTTTAAAATTAGGAGGGAAACAATGATTGAACAAAAAAATGAGTGGTTAGTTGTAGTGTGGAATGATGGCATCAGTCAGTTCTTTATTGAACGGCTCACTGCAACAGAAGAAGAGATTAAGAGGTATCTTTTATCGTTAATTGAAGATGATAAAAAATTATCACAAGAAACGTGCAATGATTGCACAGACAGTATTGATGGAATTGGAAGCTATGAAGAACCCGTTACAGAAGGTTTTATGGCGTTTCATGCGTATGCTTCTTTTGATACATATCATATCGAGTATGAAGCACGTCCATTAAATAAGATTAAAGATGCAACAGAAATGATAGAAGAATTATAAGAAATTAAAAGGAGAGTAACCATGGTTAAAATTTTTCAAAAAGAATTACCAGCTGATTGTGAGAAGGCAATAAGAGAACTAATAAAACTAAAAGTATATATTGTTATGGATGATGACAGAATTGAAAATTTCTCTGATGTTTGGTGGAAAGTGCAACATGAGTGCGATATGTATGAAGAAAAGCAAGATAGTAACGAGTTGGCTTATCAAAGTTACGTTGGTGCCAAAAACTGGTTAAGTAAATGGAAAAAACTTTATATTAAATACAATGACAAATAAAAAATTTGGAGTTGGGAGGTCGATTAAAGTTGTAGGAAATATTTTTGACAATCCACAGTTGAAAAAGAAGTATGGTAAAGATTGGGAGGAAGAACACAAATGATCAAGACAAGATATAAAATACAGGAATATTTTTCAAAAGAAACAAAAATCCATTGCAACAGAGTAGAACAATACACGAAAGCAATGGCAGAAGAATTAGGGCTGTCTGCATACGACACAAAGATGTTAACGGTTGCAGCAAGATATCATGATATTGGGAAATATTACATTCCAGAAAAGATTCTGAATGCACCAAGACCATTAACAGGATTGGAACGTAAAGTCATTGATATGCACGCATACTATGGATATGAAGCTTGCATGGAATATGGGTTTGAAAAAGATATTTGTGAATTAATATTACTGCATCATGGTACACACAAATATCGTACGCTGACAGATGAACAGATCAGCGATTTTGCAAAAGAATATTTTCAAATCTTAATGGCAGCTGATATTTATGATGCATTGATAAGTGACAGGGTGTATCGTAGAGCAATTGATCATGATCGAGCATTGGATATCGTTGCAGAAAATCCAGAGATTAAGCGATGGGTGTTTCTTGCATTAGAAAAAATTTCACTATGTTAGGGTTGAGATACTACTCACAACATGATATAATAAAATTGTATTTTTATCAGACTTTAGAATATAGGAAAATTCTGAACATTTTTAAGAATCAAGTCAATAGAAAATTATCAATCATGGGTATAAATTAAGCAGATATATGGTATCTGTTTATTTTTATACCCTTTTTTATTTTGAGGAAAGGAGATTTAAAAAATATATTAAATTGAAAAAATTCATTGAAACAGACAAAAAGTCTGTTTTTTTTATTTACGAAAGGAGATTTTTATGTTTAAAGAAGCAACAATTCAAGGAAAGATTTCAGGTCCAGTGATGATCGTATCTGTTACACAGAAACAGACCAGAACTTCAAAACCTTATTTGATCTTAAAATTAAGAGATGATCAGAAGAAAGAGGTAGATGCCAAGTTATGGAATATGTCAGTTGAAGAATTTCCATTTGATAAGAATACTGTGATCATCGGTGAATTTTCTGTTGGAGAATACAACGGGCAGAAAGATTTTACACTGGATATGTACAGAGAAGCTTTGGAATCTGAGTACAGAATGGAAGATTTCATCAATGCAGCACCTTACAGTCCGCAAAAAATGTATGAGTATATCTTACAGATTGCAGATCAAACAGTACTTGATGATGATTATCTTGCTATCATTCATAATATTTATGAGAAGTACAAAGAACAGATCTTTATCTGGTCTGCTGCCAAAGCAGTACATCATAACATTCGATCTGGATTTTTGTATCATACATTCCGCATGGTTCAGAGTGGAATTGCACTTGGAAAAGTGTATGGGCAAGCCTTAAATCACAGTTTATTGTTAACCGGCATTATCTTACATGATGTTGGAAAGTTAAAAGAATTATATACAGATCCTACAGGAAATGCCGATTATACTCCGGAAGGAAGTTTGCTTGGACATTTACTGATTGGATGTGAAATGATCGATGAAGCTTGCAATAAATTAGATTTTCAAAATGATGAGAATAAAGATAAGATTTTACTTTTAAAACACTTATTAGCATCTCATCACGGCAAGCAGGAGTACGGAGCAATTACAGTTCCACAGCTGCCGGAGGCTATCATGTTAAATCGAATTGATATGATCGATGCGGAAATGTATCAATGTGAACATGCATTAGAAGATCAGAGCAACGGAACATTCACGGACCGTATTTTCGGGTTAAACAACACCCGCTTATACAAACCACTCTAATTTTGGAAAGGAGTCGTATTTATGCAGTATATTTTACACAACAAAGGATGCGGAAATGTTTATTATGTGCAAATCACTGCTGGTGGCAGTCTGAAAAAAGTCAGAGAACGTTCATTGGCAACGATTTTTCAATCACAAAGTGAAGCAGATAATATCAAGCATAAATACAAGAAAAAACTGAAAACTTACAAATTGGAACCGATTACTGTACAAAATATAGAACCAGTAAAAACGGCAGAACAGGAATGTAAAAGAAAATCTGTTTCTAAAACATTGCGGACACAAGTGTACAACTTAGCAGAAGGACATTGTGCTATTTGCGGTGATTTTGTTCCATATGAAGATTTTACAGTTGATCATATTTTTCCAGTCTCAAAAGGCGGAAAAAATGAACTGTCTAATCTGCAGTGTACATGTAAATCATGTAATACAATGAAACAGAATATGAGCGAAAAAGAATTCCAGTATAAAATCGGAAAGATATTTTTGAGACAAACAATCAAAAGAATCAAGGATAGAAAGAAGGAAAAGTAAATTGAAGAAGAAAATAAATCATAAAGACATGATCGAAGCATGGAATTACGATTCTGGCGTCTTCAAAGGACAATCTATCGGCATTCATAATTCAGCTACTGGAGAAATCGACAAGCTGTTATCAGTGGAATGTTTTCATGGAGGAGAAGAAGTAAAACGAATTGTAATTAATAAAGAAGCCACAAAGAAACATGGCTTTTTAATTATCGTTGATTAAATTTGATGGAGGAAGCTATGAGAAAAGCAGAATTCGAACAGAAATATTTAGGAGAAAGAGTACAAATAGAGTTATTTAATGGACGTGTTTTAACTGGATTTCTAGAAAAAACTGGAGATGAAAGATTTAAAAATAATCCAGATCTCTATTTGCGTAGAGGCTATTATTGCCTAATAGAAACTTTAGAATCACAAGATAATGTGGATTTCTTTATTTTTCGATTTTCACATGTTCAAAAGATAAAATTTGTATAAAGAAAGGAGTATAACTATGGCACAGGCAGCAGTAACTAATACGTTTATCATTCAGATGAATTTTCGTTTATTGTATTTTGCAATGGAAAACATCAAAAGTACAAAGTTACATGATAGGAATTACTGGAATCGATTACAGTCGATCATGTATGAGCAAATTGATAAAAATGCAACTTATAACAAAGAATTTCTGAAACACAGTATGACACAGATGATGATGTTTTATTGTAAAGAGGTTAAGGATATAAATAGAGATTTCTATGATGAAGTTTGCAGACCAATTTACAATATTGTAAAAGAAAATGCAGATGATAATGATCCTATGGCTTATTATGCAGAAAGCTTTGGAAAATTAAATGAACTTTATCGTAAAGTAGATGGATACAGTTATTATACGAAGTCTATTTTAGCAGCGACAGATCTTTTAGAGCAGTTAAAATGGGTGGAGTAGTTAACAAATATTATAAATATTAGAAAGGAGGCTCGCCAAATGGCGAGGGCGGAATTATTTTCAACAATTAATGTAGGAATAAAAATTTCGCTTATTTATGAATGAAACCTTATGACGTAGGATTAGTGTGTGGACGATTCCAGACCTTCCATAAAGGTCATGAAAAATTAGTTGATACTGGTCTGTTACTGTGTGATCGATTACTGATTCTAATCGGCTCTGCACAGGAATCTGGAACTGAACGTAATCCGTTCAATATCAATACACGGACCAAAATCCTAAGAGAGATTTATGGAGATCGGCCAGAGATTATGATCTATGCACTTTCGGACATGACGGACGAAAATGATATTTGTCCTGAATGGGGACGTTATCTGTTAAACAATGTAGACAGATACATCTACAAGAATCCCGAGCTGATGATTTATGGCAACGATGTAAGCCGAAGCGGTTGGTTTGACAAAAAAGATCTTGCAAACACAGCTGAATTAATCGTTAACAGGCAGGATTTACCAATCAGTGCAACTATGGTGAGAGAAGCAATGGCAAAAGATGATCGAAAAAAATGGATGAGTCTAGTAAACCCACGTTTACATAAAATGTATGATGTATTACGTGCGGAACTTATGAGCGTACCGTTTTATCAGGAGCTAAGTAAAAATTAGCTAAAAAGAAGTCAAAAAATTAGTTATAAAGCAAAGGAGAAAGAAACAATGAATAAAGCAATTTTAATGGGAAGATTAACAAGAGATCCAGATGTAAGATACTCACAGGGAGAAAATCCTATGGCAATCGCACGATACACATTAGCGGTAGACAGACGATTCAAAAGAGATGGTGAGCAGAGTGCAGATTTTATTAACTGTTTAGCGTTTGGAAAATCAGCAGAATTTGCAGAGAAGTATTTCAAACAGGGTACAAAGATTGCTGTTTCCGGAAGAATCCAGACAGGTAGTTATACAAACCGTGAGGGTGTGAAAGTTTACACAACAGAAGTTGTGATCGAAGAACAGGAATTTGCAGAGAGCAAAGCAGCTGCATCCAAGAACAATAATAGGGGAGCTTCACAGCCAAGCACACCTCAGCCAAGCACGGCAGCAAGTGATGGTTTTATGAACATCCCTGATGGACTGGAGGATGAACTCCCATTTAATTAAGAAAGAATTTAGAATCATTATTGATCCAGTATATTCAGACAGATTGTCGGATATACTGGATTTTTTTTAGAAAGGAAGAGGACAAAATGCAAAATAAGAACACTATTAAAAATTGGAAGATTGAAATAACGGATGAAGGAGCAAAATTATTTATTACAGAAGGAGCCGTAATGGCTAGAGATGTTTTAAATCTTGCGAGAGAACAGGCTATAAAATACAACTTATCAGTTCTAAAGATTTATATGCATGATGGACAGTATTATGATTATACTTTTGAAAATGATATGCTATATTTCACACATATGACTGAAAAGATTAATAATGGAGATATTCCTTATTTGATGAAACGGGCTGCAGAAAAGTTATCAACTCTAAAATTAAATGATCGTATATGGAGCGTTAATTTTTCTATTGATAATCTTCAAAAGAAGGAATCTGGAAAGAATGGCAACCTATATGCTGCCTGCTCTATGGTCATTCATTTTTATGATAGAAATGATGATTATGAACCTGCTTCACTACAGTATTATTTTAACTTATCATCAGGACAATGGGAATCTGTTAAAGATGTAAAGAATAAGTCTATATCATGCAAAAATTCATTGGCTTGCAAAATTGGAGATAACTATTTTATGATTCAGAAATCAGAAGATGGTTACGATTATACACTTTATACTTCTGATTATTCAGAAATTGATGGAGGACAGCTTGATAGTCCGGATATTTCTATTTATGATGCAATGAATGAAATCTTAGAAGATCTGGATATTGAGATTCCAGGTCATAAAGATGAAATTGATTATGAAGAATTAGAAGAAAAAGTTGAAAATGCAGAAAATGAACGTATCAACAAAATGTTATCAAAACACGGTTGTACAGTGATTGCTCAATCAGATCAGCATACTGATTTTCTTATAAAATCGGGAGAAAATTAGAATTTTGAAAGAATATTAAGAAATAACTAAAAGCGGTGTGAGTATAAATCTCATACCGCTTTTTTACTAAAGGAGAAAAACACATGGAAGAAAAGGAAATAAAAATTGCAGAAAGATTCAACATACTTGATAAATGTCAAAAGTTAGAGAAAGATTTTTTACAGCTTAGTAGAATAACAAAAGTGGAATTTGATCTAAACGGACTATATGACAATATTTATCAGGTTATTATATTAGTAAAATATGAGATTCCAATGGAATTAGGTCCAAAGAAATATTTTAGAATCAGAACAAATATTTTGAAAAAAGTTTTGGAAATTGCACAAAACAACCAATTAATTCGAACAGACGATTCGATAGAAGATTATGGAGAGTATTTTTACATTGTATTTGATTGTTCTAGTTGGAAATATCAGATACAAAGATATACAGAACTTTTCAAAAATGTTTATGGTCCTGAAATTGAAAATCCTAAAGATGGGATGGAAAAGGAACGTGAAGTAATTAAGACTTTGATCAAAGAGGGACTTGGAATGCTTAATAAAGCGAGATCACAAGCTCTTTTTCTTGACGATATAGAGATGCAAGAGGATATTACAAATGCTTTGAATATTTTTCTGGCAGCAGAAGAAAAACAACAGAAGATTTCTCCGGAAAAAAATCTTTTTGAAGATTATACAGATGAGGAATTATTGATTTTTTATGATTGCCTTAAAAAAGCTGATTTTTATGTGATTCCTGAATTAAGCAAGATTTCTTCAAAATATGTTTCTAGTAAACGCTGCTATTTAGATTTGATTTTCGAGTTGTCTAAACGATGGTATCAAGAGAAACAGAAGAAATACAAAGAAGAAAATGGAAAATTTCATCAGTGGTTAGAGGGAGAAGATCCATTAATTTAAAAGATTAGTGATTGATTAAAGCCTCTAAGCTAAATTGAAGATATTATTAAGGAGAAAGAAATCATGTTAGTAGAAGTTACATATGCTTGTAAAATGGGATGTACGCATTGTTTATCAGACTGCAAACCGGATGGAGAACATATGACACTGGAAGTATTTGAAGATGTATTAAAATTTATGATCAAAAATCAGATTCCAACGTGGAGTTTTTCAGGTGGAGAAATGTTTGAACATCCAGATATTTTGAAGATGCTGTCACTTATCGAATCATATTGGAAGACATTACCGATTAAGTATCCAATCACATTTGCAACAAATGGTCGTGAACTTGTTCGTAACAAAAAAATTTATCATGCAGTTTCAGAGTTCTTGAAACACTGTGGAAAACGATATGTTATGATCCAGGTGACAGATGATCCGAGATTTTATCCCGATCCATTAACAGATAATGAAAAATATTGGTTATCTAAGTTAGGAGTTATTATTGATACGGTGCCTTCGGATCAAAACAATAAATCTCACTGTTTGTATCCACAAGGACGTGCTTTGAAGAATTATTCCGATGAATATTGGAATACGATTGCACCTAAATGTATCAATTGCATTTTGATTACAAAGCAGAAACCAGAAGCAACATTGAAGGATCTGGTCAATATACTTTTATCTAATGGCAAGGTTTGTACGCCAGTTATTGCACCAGATGGAAGTATTAAGATTGGAGAGTCAGCTCTATGTCCTAAAATTGCATCTATTTATGATTCTATTCCGGAAATTATGGAAAAGATTCGTAATGCAAGATGTCGTGCGTGTAAAATTCCATGGGAAAAATTAAAAGAAACAAATCCAATCGCATACTTATTATGTGAAAATTTTTAATGAGGAAGGAGGCTCGCTTTATAGCGAGGACAAAAGAGGCTTAGATGATAAGTCTCTTTTGTTTACTTATAATGAGCAAAACGGAAATCGGAAAAAGAATAAGAAATATTAGGATTCTAAATGGTCTGTCTCAATCTGAGTTAGGTGAAAAGCTGGGATTGACAGCAGATCGAATTCAAAAATATGAAAATGGAGCAAGAAATCCAAAAGTCTCCATGATATTTCGGATAGCAAATGCTTTGGATGTTAATGCTGCTGCATTATATGATCCAACACCATGTGATGATTTAAGTACCATGTTTTTTTTCTTTGAAATGGAAGAAAAATATGGAATGACTATTAAAAAAATTGTAGATGATGATGGAAATGTTAAATATGCAGTTGTGGCGAATTCTGAAAATCGTATGTATGATTATTTATCTAAATGGCATGATGCTTATATATGTAAAAAAATTGAAAGTAAATTGGTAGATACGCAAGAAGAGAGGGAAAGAATTTTAGAAGATTATGCTAGATGGAAAAGTAAATTTCCAAAAAGTATAGAGAATTCTAAAGATTTAAAAGAGAATCAAAAGCAGAAATTGAAGAAGAAAATAGAAGAATTGCAATCTGAATATGAAAGATTACATTGAATGGCCGAGAATTCCCGCAGAGTATCTTAAAAAATAGCTTATTACGGACGCTGTTCTATAAAATCATACAAAAATTGAAAATATTAATTAAGGAGAAAATTATGAACAAAAAAATTAAAAAAATGGAAGATGTAGTAACAATTCCAATGACAAAATACGTTACAACAGATGGAAAAGAATTTGCAGATGATTATGATGCAAATATGCATCAAGCACATTTAGATTCAATGGCCGAGGCAAAGTTATGCTTTGAAAAATATGGAATTTATACCAGTGATCTAATGATTAAAAATCATAAAAATAATGATCAAATTATTAGCAATGATTATCTTCTTACTCGCGTCTTACATACAGATATATCAAGTAATGATGATTTGTATATCTTACAGGCAAAAGATGAGGAAGCTGAAAAAGAAATTCTGAAAACATTTCGTGATTACTTGAATACAGATGTTATGGATCGTCGTTTTTTGAATGTGGCAAACAATTATATATTTCCCCATACAATCATCTTTTGTAGAGATTCCATTTATGGAAATTATAATGCTTTGTGTGCAGAAAGGGAATTTGAGCTTATTGAAAAGGCTTTAAAATTTGGAAGACAAGTCTTAAATATGGCAGACAAAAAAGAAGATAATATCGTATCTGATGAAGCGAAAGAAAAAAATATGATTAATAAAAGAGAGTTGGCAGCAAGATTAAAACAGGGAGAATGTCTTGAAGAAATTTTTGATTTTACTGATGGTCAGGAATGTTTGATTTATAAAGGAGAATTTGAAGTATCCGATAATATTATTTATATTCCTGATATTTATCTTAATAAATTGAACCTTGGAGTCGTAGCGACAGGGGAAAATTTGAATGATATTTTGAAAAATTGCTATACAGGAAATGATTTCTTGAAGGAATGCAATGGATACAAAAACATTGCCAAAGCCTTATTTGATTTTGTTGATTGGCAGCATCCAAACATCCAAGATCTCACTGATTGTTATGATGAAGAAGAATTTTACAATGAATTTGGAATTCATTTTGATGATTTAGGTAATGATTAGATATTGAGATGAATGGAAAACGACATGAATCAAGTCCTGCCAGTAAGGCAAGCCATCGTTACAGAAAGGATACCCGGTTGAAATATCGGATATTGTTTGGAAAGTCAAAATATGTTCATACCTTTGCGAAGAAGTCTGCATAAATGAAAGTAACTCCCGTAACAGGGAATAGAGGGAAACGTGTATTTCCATCGAGGTGTAACTTGCCTCGTAAAGAAGCCGCGGCCAACTTTAGTTGTCCGTCGGTGTATCACATTATATAGGAAAGGAAGAATTAATAATGAATCATAATCGTAATGCCCATTATTGGGAAAATAGAGATAAAAGAAAAGAAAGAGCTTATCTCCATACAAAAAATATGGCTTATGTTTTTTCAGATCATATTGAACAATGTGTTCGAAATACAAAATTATATGATGATACAAATACATTTGATGAATTAAATCCAGTATTGACAAGAGAAGTTTCCGTTGTTGATCTGGATACGGTGTCTGCAATATTTCGTTACAAAAGGAAAGAAAAAAGGACGGCAATTCTTAACTTTGCCAGCTATAAAAATGCCGGCGGAATGTTTTTACAAGGTAGCAGTGCTCAGGAAGAAAGTTTATGCCATGCATCGTTTTTATACAATGTATTATCTGAATTCAAAGACTATTACGCTTGGAATGATAAGCACAAGAATCGTGCATTATATGAAAATCGAGCATTGTATTCTCCTGATGTTGTATTTACAAATGATAGTGTAGGGACACTTTGTGATGTAATTACATGTGCTGCACCAAACAAATCGGCAGCACAGAAATATTGTCATGTATCAGATGAAGAAAACTATAATGCATTAGAGTCAAGAATTCGTTTTGTCTTACATATTGCAGAAAAAGAAAAAGTAGACACGCTTATTTTGGGTGCTTACGGAGCGGGAGTTTTTGGTCAGGATGCAACAGAAGTTGCACAGATTTTCAAAAGACTTTTGATTGAAGAATTTTGGACTTTTGAAAAAATCATCTTTGCGATTCCAGATTGCTCAAGGAATAAAAATTATAAGAAATTTTTGGATGTAATGTCCGATACGATTATGTAAGAATGGAAAACGCCTTATAAAAGGCCAAAATTATTTAAATAATGGAAAGGGAGTTGCACATTTTTGTGCAGCTCTTTTTTTGTTTTCTGAAAGCTTAAAATGTGTTATAATGTAATTAATTTATTAGATTCCAAAACAACAGGGATAGTTTGGACTTTTTTAAGGAATAAAGCTTTAGAGAAATTATGTATTACAATTCAATATTTTTGATATAGAAGCATAGATTAAGCAGACGAATGGTCTGTTTTTTTTATGCTTTTATTTATATATATACCTGTTAATAATCAGTCGATCAGAGAGGAGGTGACAATGATATGAGTAAAAAAAGAATACGAGTTATTGGTCTTTTTATTGCGGTATTAAGTCTTGCGGTGCTAAGTGGATGTGGATCTGCAAAGAAAAAACAAAAAGCAACTACTAAAACTACAGAAGTTGCATCAACCACGGAAAAGGAAAATATTTCAAAAAATAAAGATCAGCAGACAATAACATCGTCAGCTACGACAGAAGCTACAACCAAAGTGACGACAAGCACAACAACAAGCACAGCGAAAAAAACAACCAAAGCAACAACAGAAACACCAATTGCTACTAAAAAAGACGAACAAAAAGCGGCAGTTAAGGCGACGGTTACTTATAACGGATTTTCTGACACAAATAGTGTGGAAATGAAAATGTCTGATGGAAGTTATGAAGTGATGATCGTTGAAAAAGAGGATTTAATTAAGAAGTTAGAAGATTTAAATCCTGGAACAAAAGTAACAATTCGGTACAAAGCCAAAGCAGGACAAGCCAATAAGCAAATTATTGCGGTATTTTAAATAAGGAGGAAGTATAGGTTATGAAAAAAGGAACATGTAAACGATTCATGGCAATGGCAATGAGTCTGGTAACTGCTTTAGGAACAGGATTTGGAGGAGGGGTCAACATGGTTTATGCTGCAAATTCCTTCAAAGCTGGAGATACAGTACAAGTCAAGTATCTGCATAACAATAAGACTTATAAAAAGAGTGCAGTGGATGCAAGATGGAATGATAAGATTCTAGGTACAAAAATGCCTGGATACATTGATGAGGATTCCAATGCAATGTATTCTGCTTACTGGATTTTTGGACAGGCGGAGGGTCCCAAAGTATTATATAAAAACAGTGGAGATACTTTTACATTAAGCAGATATAATACAACCATTAAAATGACAGTCGATAGTAAGACTGCTTATATCAATGGCAAAAAAACAACAATGTCTACAGCTCCACGAAAAGTATATAACTACGGCAACAAAACTAATTACATTATGGTGCCGGGATCATGGACAGCCAAAAATTTAGGCATTAGCTATAAATGGAATTCTACGAAACGTGCAGGCTGCATGAGTGCGGCCAGTCAGTCAGGTGGTTCTAATAATGCAACTACAGCTACAACGAAGCCTACAACAACGGCAGTGAAACCCACAACAACAACAGCTAAACCAACAGAAACTAAGCCGGAAGTTGTAAACAAAAAAGTAACAACATCCTATGATATGACAGAATCTGCGTATGCGAAAGAACAGAGCAAAGCTGTTCATAAGTATAACAATCAAACGTTTGATGAAAATGCATATCAGAAAAAAATTACATCAACAGTAAATGATGAACAGTATATGAGAATTGATGTTTATCATAATGTAAATGAATCTGCATTTGCGAAAAAACTGGATGAGTTATTACAAAATAAAAATAACAGCGTGTTAAAAGGAAAAGCAAGTGCAATCATTGCAGCTGCTAAAAAAGAAAAGATTGATCCAGTGTACTTAGTATCCCAGACGATTAATGAATCTGCATACGGAACAAGTGCATTAAGTAAGAAAGCTATTACGAAGGTCATTACAGGCGATAGTGTAAAAAAAGATGCCAATGGAAATGTAACAGGATTCCAGAAAGTTAATGGAAAATATATTACAAAAACAATTCCGGAAACAACAGTATGTAATCTGTATGGAATCAAGGCATATGACAGTGATCCGCAGCTTTGTGGTTCTTCCTATGCGTATTATATGGGATGGACAAGTGTAGACAAAGCATTAAATGGAGCTGCACAGTATGTTGCTGATAATTATATTCATAATACCGTTTATCAGCAGAATACACTATTCAAAATGAGATATAATCCGAAAAAGGATAATATCTGGCATCAGTATTCAACAAATCCTTCTTATGCAGAAGAAATTGCAGAACATATGAAAAATATGAAATCTGTATATGATGGATGTTCTAATACATTTACCTATGACAGACCAGCTTTTGTGAAAAAACCTGAAACAACGACTACAACAGCCACGAAACCTACAACTACAACAGCTAAACCCACAACGACAACTGCCAAACCAACGACTACAACTACCGCGACAAAGCCAACAACGACAAAATATACAGTTACGGGAACATTACCAAACGCTCGTGTAAAAGCTTCTAAGAGTAATTATGATTTAAGAATCAAGTTACCTAGCGGAGTGACAAGCTATTATCTTGAAGATAAGTATACTAGCCGTCAATTATTCATGTCTTGTGCAGGCAATTATGTAAGCCATTTTAATAATGCTTCAAACCGCTACGCAAAAAGCAGTATGTCAGGATTTACAGTCAAATATAATTCTACGAAAAAAAGAACATATGTCTATGTAAAAGCCTCTAGTTCTTATCGTGGATATGCTGTTTCTTTTGACAATGGATATGCTTACATCAAATGGGGAACACCAAAAACAATGTATAAAAATATCTTAGTTTTAGATGCCGGACATGGTGGTTCTGATTCTGGAGCAACAGGAAATGGATTAAGAGAAAAAGACCTTACATTAAGCATTGTTTTAGCAGCAAAGAAACAATTTGATAAGGATAAGAATTATGCAGTGTATTACACAAGAACCACTGATACTTATCCATCTTTGACAGATCGAAGTGATCTGGCAAACAACGTTGGAGCTGATTACTTCCTTAGTTGCCACATCAACTCTGCAGGAGCAACAGCAAAAGGTTCAGAGACGTTATACAATTCTCAAGGATATAAAGCATCCAATGGAGTTACATCCTATAAGTGGGCAGCCAATGTACATAACTTTACAAAGGCAGCAACAGGATTTACGAACAGAGGACTGGTAGATCGTACTGGATTAGCTGTATTACGTCATACAAAAACTGCATCTACTTTGACAGAGTTTGGATTTATCTCCAACAAATCAGAAGCTGCATCCATGAAAGCAAACACAGATAAGTATGGAAGAGCAATGTATGATAGCGTTGTTAAAATGTTTAAGACCAACCCATCAAAACGATAGTATGAAGAAGCAGATATGTATTTTTATGTGTCTGCTTCTTTTTTTTTGCAATTAAATATGGTATACTATATTTGTATTTTTATTAGACTTTAGAGATTGCATGAGGCAAACTCTGAACATTTTTAAGAAAACAAATTAAATAGAAACTTACCAACTATACGGCATAAATTTAAGCAGATATCTATAGTCTGCTTTTTTTATGCCCTTTTTTATTTTCGGAAAGGATGGGTGTGTATACCGTCAATAACCACAGACTGTAAAGGTCTGTGTCTTGTGACAAAAGTTATTGGCGAAGGCTATATTACAGATGTATTACATCTGCGTTATGTGATCAAGTTCACAAAAAAGAAAAAGTAAACAAAGGTAGCCTGAGTTATAAAAAAATCCAATTTTTTGAAACTCCTCGTGGTTATCTAACAGAACAAAGAAAGGAAATGGCATAGCCGTTAGAGTGCTCCTCCCCACACCTGAAGGAATGGGGTTTCCGCACTTGGCTTGCCAAAGGTTATTTTTTATGAAAATCGATATGAGTTGCATCGATCCATACAAACCATTGTATGGATTTTGGAAGTATGACAGTGCGCCATTCATTCTTGGTGGAAACATCAAAAGCATCACAAAAAATAATTGTATCACAGTAGAAGGTTATACCGGATACGAGTTTAAACCGCTGTTTATCACGACCAAAGAAAAGGGCGAAGAAATCCAGAAACGCATTGATACTGCAGAACAAACATACAAAGAAAAAATAAACAATGCTTTGGTCGAACTGCATCAAACTATCAATGATACATTTGATACATACTGCGACGATAGCGAAAAGGAGAAATTATGAAAAATTTAGAATTAAAATCAGGAGACATTTTAACAGTAGATGGAGAAGTTATGCAGATTGATACGATCACTTCACAGCTTGCTTCCATTGAAGATGTAGGAGGACAATATAAGGGTTCCATAATCATTAAGTTTTATGACAAAAATGGAGAATTCCATGACATTAACAGTGATGAAAACCGCATATTAATGTATACGGAAGATCTGGTAATGAGTACATGGAGAACCTTAGAGGTTAGCTACAAAGTACGAAAAAATATCAATGCATATTTCAAAAAAATGCTGCCAAACTATGAGTTAATCAGTGTTGCAAGACAAAGCAATCTTCCACAAGATGCTCATTTATATATGATTTCAGCGGTACAGAAAAAAACAGGGGAATATGCTGTCTGGACAAGCTGGAATGAAAAAATTCAAAATTTGAATTTTGGGCATTATTGTTTAAAACCTAAAGCAGAAATTGTATTAGATATATTTGATAATGCTTTCTTTGACGGCTTTTCAGAGATTAAGAAGGCTGTTAAGGCAGAAAGTGAGGAAGAAAATGACTGATTTCAGTACAATGAGAACCATTTGCTTTACCGGACCAAGACCCAATAAACTGTATGGATACAAAAACAAGGAAAAATATCAGAAACTTGTCGATTGTATTCACGATTTTCTTCGAGGTTTTTGTAAGATTGAATCCGATGAAATCTTAACAGTTATTACAGGTGGAGCACAGGGAATCGATCAGCTTGCTTTTTGGGCAGCAAATTCATTAAAGAAGGAGTATTCCTTAAAAAATGAAGTGTATATTCCATTTGTTGGTCAGGAAGAACTCTGGAATGAAACAGGTCTGTTTGGCAAAAAAGAATATCGAAAGATGAAATCTATGTCAGATAAGATTGTAGATGTTTCCAAGATTCGAACATTGGATGTATCAACAAACGATGGAAAAATTAAAGCACTTTTAGAAAGGAATAAAGAAATGGTTGATAATAGTCAGATGATCGTTGGATTATATCCTTTGAATAAGGATTTTACAAAAGACAGGAATAGTGGAACTGCAAGCTGCTTACGTTATGCAAAAGACAAAATTCCAATCTGTCTGATCGATCCGGAAAGTCATTTGATAGAGTTTCATCCATGTAATGAGTAGAATCAAGAAATTGCTTCTACTTTTTTATTATTAAAAGAAAGAAGGGAAAAACATGTATTATTTACATATTTATAACAGCGAAAAAGAAGAAGGCTCTATTGTGCTTCCATTTGAGGATATGCAGCCTATGATTAATTTCGTGGTTGATCAATATCAGAAAACGATAAAGCGTTTGAAAACTAACAATAAGAAATACCAGAAAATCACATCAACTTGGGATAAAAATAAGTATGATGAGACATTAGAAGAATCAATCAAAAACTTTGAATTTGGGATTTTTTGTTCTATGGAAATAACAATTTGCTATGAATTAACTCCAGAATATAATGAAGAAAAACATAGCGAAAAGACTAAAAGAACAGAAGTAATTCATTGGGAGATTATTAAGAACTATCCTTTAAAAGAAAAAGAAATAGTTAACTTAATGATGAATCCAGATTATGAATTTGAATGTAATATTTCAGAAGAAATGTTTTCTGAAGGAGTAACTCTTCCAGGAGCTGCGTATATATGGTTTGAAGATATTGGTGTAGAATTTGAATTCTGCATTGAAAACGGTGAAAATTACAGTGCAATTTACCGGATGGATATGAATAAAGCAGGTGACGATTTTGAAACAGATCATGATGAATTTTATCATTATGAAATTGATCCAACGGATCCTGAATGGAAAGCAAATCTTGAGATTGAAATGTGTAGAGTATTGATTTTATTACACCATTTAAAATAAGAAAGAAAAGAGGAAAAAATTATGTATTATGTAATTGCAAAAAATAGCGAAAATAAAAAGACGTATGTGTCTACATTTAAAGAAAAAAGAGAAGCTGTTTCAAATATTGCTTTTCGATTCAAAAAGAAATTAAACAGTCTGAATTCAAGTAAGCATGATATAAAAAATATCGAAACTTGTTGGGATTGTGATGAGATATATGAGGAATTGCTTGATCAGAATTATGATCAGCTCTCAGAATCAAAAAAAGTTAAGATCATGTATGATTTATTCAATTACGAGCAAGAAACTTATGCACGTCAAGATATTAGCTGGCAAATCATTTTTGCAAATCGTGGGCCTGATTCAGATTTATATGATTTTGTGTTGGATTCAAGATATAAATTTGAATGTAATATTCCAGAATCAAGAGCATCAAATAATATAGTTCTTCCTAATGCAGCACGCATTTTGTTTGAAGACATTGGTGTAGAATATGATCTTCACATCGAAAAAGGAGTAGATCGTAGTTGCATTTATAAGATCAAAAAAAATGAAAATGGAGACGGTTTTGAAAGAGATTGCGATATACATTGCTCTCACGATGTTCAATTTGAATTTCCAGACTGGAAATCATATCTTGAATCAGTAATGTGTAAAACATTGATTGAAATGCATCATTTAAAGATTACTTTCAATGAAAATGATGTGGAGGATATGTTCAGCAAAATTATCGGGATGAGATTTTCAACGATTGCTATGGTTGAAAAATGGATTTTTGAAAAATTACAGGCTACAAAAAAAAGTCTGCCAAATTTTGTGCTCCAGGAATCAGAGATTAATGATGAAATTTTATTCGGAGATGCTGATGTAGATTTTGTGCTTGATGGAACTTTCGGAAAGGGTGTTTTTAAAAAACATTATTCAGATTTTTCCATCTCATATCTAAAAACAAACGATCATCAGATGTTTATTACTGATGCACATTGGAATTAATTTAGAAAGAGGACTGCGGTCCTCTTTTTTTGTTAGAAAGGAAGAAAAAGATTATGAGTAATTTAAAGAAAAAATTCACAGTTGATGAAGAGATTGTGTGGAAATTTGAAGATTTTGATAGTCAGGGAGAACAAAACGTAAAGTGCAGGATCGTAGAAGTGCATGAAGATTACTGTGTTGCACACACAGAAGGGAATCATAATGGCTACGATGACATGAGATTATGCATTGAAGCTTCCAATGAAGAAAATTTTTATCATATCTAAAATCTGAGAAAGGGGTCAATACTATGCAAAAAATAAATGATTTTGGAGAGAAAATTGGCGGAGCAAAAAAGGATCTTTGGAAAGAAAGAAATATGATCTTTGAAGATACAATTGAAATGACAGAAGCAGAAAAACGCAAATATGTAAAACGAGACAATATCTGGAAAAAGATCAATGCAGAAGAAATGTTAGAAAAAGGATATCCGAGATTAATCGTTTTCTGGCTGAAAGAAATGCGAGCTTGTATCTATCCTGACATGAAACGTACATACATTAGCATAAAAGAATACATCCAGGCAATCGAAAAGATTCGAGATATTGTTATGAAGGTTAAAACCGAAGATGATATCAATCTTGCATGGAAAAAGATTCTTTGCGAAGAAGGAGTGCTTTATAAAACAGGACCATGTCGTTATAGCTATGCTGTACCATACTATGGTATTGCTAATGGGAACAAATTTCTAAAGCTTCATGAGAAAGACGCTCTCGATAGGCTAAAGATGAAGATGGAAAAAACGGGATTTGGCTTATCAAAAACGGAATTCTTATCAAAGAAATACGATATTATAGAATTTGACGAGAAAACTGTAAAGGTAGAACATGAGCGTTTCGGAATTCAAAAAGGAAAACCTTGCATTGAATGGAAAATATCAGGAGAGATATATCCTTTCTATTCAAGAAGTGAAGAGATTAATCTGGAAGAAATCAAAAAAGGGCAGTATTTATTATTATGTAAAGAAAGTCGTGATGTTCTTTTTTATGGAAGTAAACCAGAAGTTATTTTATTCAAGAATAAATTGATTGATTTATTAATTGCAGGAGAAAAAAGAAAAACAAAACGCAAAGGTAAGAAGAAATTAGTACCAAAACAGCTGGAAAATATAGAACGAAAAGGAAAAGATTATCGTCATGGTCATAATATTGTGGGAGACGATTTCTTAAATGCATTTAAGATTCGTGGCGGTGAGTTTGGAAATTATACAAATGACAAAGACCGTCAGGCAAACTTAAACATGGCGTATGAAGCATTTTGTGATTTAGCTGATGCTTTAGAAATATCACGAGAAGATATTGGACTGACAGGTTTGGAAACAGGAGCATTAGGAATCGCTTTTGGTGCGAGAGGTCATGGAAATGCTTTGGCTCATTATGAACCAGGGAGAGAAGTTATCAATCTTACAAAACTGCGTGGAGCAGGATCATTAGCACACGAATGGGGTCACGCTTTCGATGATTTTTTGGGGAAAATTGTAGATTCGCATATTGTTGGCCACTATGCAACAAATATGCTTAGAATTGACGCTATTCCAGAATCGTTTAAAACATTGATCCATAGATTGATCAGAAATGAAGATAATACTTTCACTGAGTTTTATATGAATGCTGAAAAAATCGATCAGGGAGCAACAAAGACAGAAAATGGATACTGGAAAAGCAAAGTTGAATTATTTGCACGTGCATTTGCATGTTATGTCAAAGATAAACTCAAAGAATCTGGAAGTAGAAATGATTATTTGTGTGGACATGCAGATTCTGTAGTATGCGAAACAGAAGATGGAATGATCGTAGCTTACCCTACTGGCGAAGAACGGAGAAAATTCTTTGTTTTGTTTAATCAGTTATTTATTGAATTAAAACAGCTGGAATATCTTCACGAACCTATTGACGATTATGAGTTTAACAATAATAGTCATAGTCAGTTCAAGGATCTGGCTGCTGAAAACAATATTGATCTTGACAATGCAACACAGTTAACATTTGCAGATTTTGGAATTTAAGAAAATTTACAGTACAAAAAACAGACAGAAATTACAGTTTGTTTTTTGTACTATTAATATTGAATAAAAGGAGGATGTAATGGCAGGAAGAAAACCTATTGATGATGACAGAAAAAGAAAAGCAGTTACAATGAATGTATCTAATAAAGATTTAAAAATACTAGATAATTTTATTCGTAAAAATGGATTGAGCAGTCGTTCATATTTTTTGTACCGATTAGTATATAGATACATTAATGGGGATTATGTTGAGAAATCAAATGATATTGCGATTCCTAATGAATATAATTATATGCAGCAAGAATTTTGCAAAAAAGCATTGAATGATAAAGAATTTTTAGATAAGCATATTGAAATTGAAAAAATTTTAAATACTTTGAATGTAGAAGAATTAATGCTTTTACATTCAATTTTTTCAGACAAAGAAAAAAAAGAAAGATTGATATCTATGATTAAAGATTCCAGAAGTCTTTATTCAGAGGTGGAATAATGGCACAACATACAAACTGGGACAAATGGATGTCAGAAAATTTGAGATATGCTCTGGAAAATAACCAAAATGGTAAAAAACTAATTTACACATATTCAGAATATTATATCAATAATTATAAAAATAATGGTTACATTGATATAGTTGGAAAAGAACGATATGATTCAGAACTAAATGAAGATGTTATTATCGAAATCAAAGGTTCATTATCAGATTTAGATAGTGGTCATGGGCAACATTTTATCGGCTACTTTAACTTTTTTGCTACAAATCGAGAATTCTTAGATAAATTAATTATTTATTATCGAAATAATTATATTAATTCTGGAGTAGGTATTTTGGTAGTAGAAGATGATGGTAAAGTGAACACAATCATACCTTCTAAACATGAGAACTTATATTATTTTGTAGAAAGTAACTTTAATAAGTTTTCTACGGATGATGAAGTTGAAGAGTTTTTTACCGATATAGAAATTCCCAAACAAGAATATATGGATGAGCATAAGTCATATTATAGAAATAGAAAGGAGACATTATGTCAGAAAGTGAAAGAACAAAGCGTATGAAATATTTCTTAAAACAAAAATTTAATAGAAATGATTCTGATTATAAATTGCAACTACAAGAAGAAGTATCATGCGGTGAATATCATAGAAATAGATGTGATTTAGCAGGAATAGAATATGTAAATGGGGAAATTCATAATTCTATAGGTATTGAGATAAAACAGCAATTAGGTGATTTTAAATCTGGTTATGGTATGAATTTTTGTTTTGATGTTAATTATCTTTGTGTACCTTCAGAATTTGTTGGATTCGCATTTCAATATTTATACGAACAAAATTTAGATAATGTTGGAATTATTGAATATCGTAATAAACCTACATATTATAAAGAAGATCTTATGCTTTTAAAAATACCACGTTATAACATAGGAAATGGAGTTGGTAGATCAGATTGTATTATGGAAAGGAATATTTGTAGTGCATTAATTTTGACACCTAGAAGTGCATATAGCATCAATAGTATCTAACAGTTTAGGTCGTTATTAAAACTAAAAAATTGAACAACATAAAATATGTATGTGATTCAAACATTGACATGAAAAGACTAAAATGATAATCTAAAAATAGAAAAGGCATTACCAATATAACGGTCGCCTGATATATTTATGATTTAAAATGATCGCTCAATTTTCCAAGGTGGGGCGATTGCAGAAAAGAAGTGGTTAAGCAGAAATTGTTTAACTGCTTCTTTTTCTTATATAAATTTTATGTTATAATAAATATGTATTTTTATTAGATTCACAGACCGATATAACTGTGACTTTTTTTAGAAAACACAAAAATAGAAATTTTATAAACCAAATGGTGTAAATTGAGCAGATATAAAATATCTGCTTATTTTTATGCCATTTTTATTTTTAGGAGGAAAAATAATGAAAATAATGAACTATGAAGAATTCAAATTGGAATTAGAAAAAGAATTGCCAAAAGCATCAAAAAATGAGTTAGCAGGACTAGAGATAAGTTTTTCTAAGCTAGTACGTACAAACAGAATGATGGATGGGATCAAAATCTCCAGAAAAGGAGAAGATAAAGGAATTGTGATTAATATACAGCAATTGTATGAGATTTATCTTCCATATTATGATTTTCCATATACATTGGATACAATTATTAAGCAGGTAAAAGAGTATTTTCTTCATGAAGATCGAAGAGAAAAAGAAGAAAAACTCTCAAAAGAAACAGCTAAAGTATTTATTCAATTAGTAAATATGGAAGAGTCAAAAGAAATGCTTCAACATGTTCCACATCGGCAATTTCTTGATCTTGCAATAATATATCGTATAGTATGCGAAGAAACAGATCAGGGATTTGAAACAGGGATTGTTAATAACGAACTTATGGAAGCCCTTGATTGGAATGAAAAGGATTTGTACCTAAAGGCAATGAGTCAACATATTATGAAAACAAAAATTACGTTGCTTGATGATGTTACTTGTGAACTGCTACTTAAAGCAGGAACACCAAGAGAGTTTGTAGATATTATGTATCCACCAGAAGCAGAGTTTCGTCCGGTGTATATGCTTACGAATGAAAATATGCTTTTTGGAGCAAATGAAATTCTCTATACGGAAAATCTATGGAAACTTTCAAATAAACTCCATTCAGATCTTTATATTATTCCGTCATCTATACATGAATGCATCGTGTTACCCGACGATTGTTCCATTCATGATGTAAAAGAAATGTTAGGTGCAGCTAATGATATTATAGTTTCAGAGAGCAATCAACTAAGCTATAACATTTATCATTATGAGCGAAAAACCGGAAATATCAAAATTGTAGAAAAGGAGAATAGATAATGATAAAAGAAAGATATAAAAAATATGCAGCTATTATTCAGCGTGCAAAAGAAGAGGGCCTTCATGTTAACGATAAACTTTCAGTATTAATGGATATTGAAAGTGCAGATCGCAAATTTAACATCAGATTAGATGAATGGCTTCAAGCAGATTTATTTAATTTTACACATGATTTTTATGGAATTATCGATCATATTGTACGAGATCAGTTTCCAGCAACGAATTTTGAAGGATTTATCCCTAGATTTGCATCTGAAAAATAGAAATTATTTAATGAAAGATTATTAAAAACAAAAGGCAGACATAAATATGTCTGTCTTTTGTGCATTTTATAAGGAGGACAGATTTATGAGAATTAAAGAATACAGAACAGAATTGGATAAGGATAAGAAGAATGTTTTGTGTGAGATAGGTTATTACGATGTTACAGAAGACAAATTTGATAAGCCCGAAAAAATTGCTCGTTTTGCAATAAACCAGTTGCATCTCGATCGACGTGCAGAAGAATATGTTTATGTCGTTGGGCTTACTACAAAAACACAAGCACTTGGTGTCTTTGAAATTTCACATGGAGCCGTTTCTGCATCCATATGCAATCCTAGAGAAATTTTTATCCGATTATTATTATGTGGAGCTAGTACTTTTGTAATGATACATAATCATCCGTCCGGAGATACAAATCCATCAAAAGCAGATCGTATGGTTGCACAAAAATTAAAAGAAGCGGGAGATTTAATGGGAATCACCATGATAGATAGTATTATTATTGGAGATCATTATTATCTCAGTATGAAAGAAAATTCAAACGCTAAATTACTGGATCGTTTAAGTATTTAAAAAGAAAGAGAGAAAAATAATGAGCAATTGGATAAGCCGTAAGGCACAATATTTTAAAAAAAATGGAGATATTGATCGAAAAAAAGAATGTGAGTGTTTTTTGTTAGATACGATCAACAGTAATCTTTATCAAGTTGTACATGCTGCTTTTTATTGCAACGTATATTATGCTGCAGTTGTGCAAACAAAAATATTCAATGGACAGGAGTATAAAAAGATTCCAAAGAAAGATCAGAAAATCACAGCTATGATTATTGATACAAGAACCCAAAAGAAAGAATTTATTTATCTGAATCTCGAAAAAGAGTCCGATATGCCAATTCGTAGAGAATGTCCTAAAATTATTCTTAATCTGCTGTCTGACACAAATGATGAAAATTCGATGGAATGGAGAAAACAGTGTCATACAAACTTACAGATTAAGAGAAAATTATTAAAACTTGATGGATTGCCGGAAGGTACTAGAATTCAATTCCCTTCGCTTCTTTCATTTTCAAACGGTGTAGAGAAAGGAGATTCCATTACTCTACTAAAAAGTAATCGTAAGTGGATATGGGAGAAGTATCAGTATCGCTTTATGAAGAGTTACATTAATCCGGATTATACAATTTTACAGAAAGAGGAAATGAAATGAAAAAAACAGAATTTACATTTAAGAGAAACGATAAATTTAAGCTGCATGGTTATGTTTGGGAGCCTGAATGTATACCAGTTGGAGTAATGCAGGTAATCCATGGAATGACGGAATACATTGACAGATATGAAGAATTTGCAGCACATTTTACAGATTTAGGGTATGTTGTGTGTGGATTTGATTTAGAAAGCCATGGGAAATCTATCCCTGTTCATCATAAGGACAGTGGATTATATATTCATTGTTGGGATGATCTTATCGCAGATGTTGAGATGTTTAGAATCAAAATACGTCGTCAATATCCAGAGATTCCATACGTTATGTTGGGATTTTCACTTGGATCTTTTATTTTACGATCACATCAATGCCTATATCCTAAAACGGCGGATAAGCTGATTTACGTTGGAACTGGGCAGCCTAAAATGAATGAATTAAAATTTGCTCACTGGATTGTAAAAACATTATGTAAAAAGGATGATCAACCATCAAAATTAGTGAAAAAACTAGCTTTTGATAATTATAATCGCAGGTTTAAACACTCAAAAACAGGTATTGATTGGTTATTAAAAGATGAAAAAGCACAGGAAGACTATCTGACAGATGAAAGAGTTGTCAAGGATATGACACCAAGATTTTTCCTTCAATTTCTAAATGGCATGATGAAGATTCAGGAAAATGAACGATGGTTATATTACAAGAATGATGTTTTATTTATTGCCGGAGAAGAAGATCCAGTATCCCGCGGTCTACAAGAGGTATTAAAGAGATACAGAAGATCCGGTGCAAGAATAACAAAAAATATTATAACGGAATACCGGCACGATGTTTTACATGATTCATGTAAAGAAAAGGTATTTCAGTGCATTGAAAGATTTTTAAAATTATAAGAGAAAGGAGTAAGATTAGAAAGGTAGTATCTATATATGATATTACTTTTTTAATTGGTGATTTTTATGAAAGAATTTATTGATAAATTTGCCGAAAAGGTAATGACAACAAAAGAAAGCTTTGATGTTAAAAGAGATAATGGAAAGGCAGTAACTTTTGTACAAAGACAATGTGGAGATGCAAGATACATTTACTGTTTTCTTGGAGCAAAATATTATCAGGTTGATGAAAAACCAGATTTTTGTGCAGTTGTGAAAGATGATCAAATCTACATTATTGAGGAACAGATATTCTTTAGAAATGATACTGTCAAAATGTGGCCAGATAATGTCATGCATATCGATGAATATGTAAATGAACTTAATCGTAAAATTGGTGAAGAATTCAAGAGATTTTATGATAATCTGCCAGTAAAAGATTTTGCTGAAAGTGCTGTTCAAAATATGATTAATGATATTCGCAGAGATTTTCTGCTGCCATCCAAAGTCAAACGAGAAAATATTCGTTATGACAGAAGACCTAGCTGTAATGTTAAGATCGACAAAGAAAAGGCAATTGAATATCTTTGTGGAGTTATTGATTATAAAAAATACACGGAAAAAGAATTTGAATCCGTGAGAAATACTTTAATGATCAGTAAGTCTAAAAGATGCAAAATGCAACAGCTTTTAGAACAAGGGAATATCGTAACAGAAGATGAATCTAAGTTAGCTTTAAAACTTCGTTCATTGAAAAGATCTGGACAAAAGATTGTAGAAGTACAATTTACTGATTCACAAGACCATCTTAGGGGATCAGCAAGAGTAAAGATCGAGGATTTATTATATGCATTAGTTGAAAGAGAAGCATTACTGCCTTCTTATTGCGACAGGCATGATTCTGGTACATGTGATTTCCTTGAACGATTAGAAAAATTTGGGCAGGAAAATAATGTCAAGTTGTATGATATTATGACATTTGATAACATTACAAAGATCAAGTCATTATTAGACGATGCGATATTATACAAAAAATAGCATAAGGGAAGTAGTTGAGTGAAAATTCGTTCAGCTGCTTCTTTTTTTTATGATAATTATATGATATAATACATATGTATTTTATTAGATTCCAAAATTCCAGAGGTGGAATAGGACTTTTTTTAGATACACAAAAAACAGAAAATTCACAACCATGATAGGTACAAATTAAAACAGACGTTAGGTCTGCTTTTTTTGTGCCTTTTTTTATTTTAAGAAAGGAGAAGATTAAAAAGATGTTTAAAACAAATTGTAAATGCCCAAGATGTGGAGGAATTCTTTATACACAGACAGAATATGGAGATTATTCTTATCAATGTCAAAATTGTGATGAAGATTTTTATGATTTTGAAGTAACTGATACTGAGGGATTAGAAGATACTCATAATGTTTTTGTGCCTGTAGAATGTATGGCAGCAGAATATCCGATAGAAGATCAATGCTATATAATTCCAATTCAAGAGTTCAGGGCATTAGAAAATGTTAAGTTAATCACAGAATAATAAAATATGAAAGGAGATAAATAAGAATGTCACAGACATTAAATGTATTAAGTATTGATTTTGATTATTTTCAAAATGTATCAAAAGATGTTCTTATGAATTGTTATCCAGCTGGACTTGATTTATCCACTGAGTTATCAATCTTTACATGGTCAGGATATTATAATAATCCAAAGTCAGCAAAAGAACTTCAAAAAGTAGAAATACTAGAAGATGAACTGAATCACTTAAAGAAACTTTTGTTATCTGATCGTATATCCGATGATGCCGATGTAATGATTACAAATAGTCATGTATTTATCTATGAGCTTATTCATAACTGTATGGAGAGAAATGACCATTATAAAGATATTCGCTGCATTAATATAGATCTACACCATGATTTCGTTAATGGTTCAGAGGATGTTGATTGTGGAAATTGGATTTCCCATTTATACAAAGATTATGGAGATCATTTCAAATTCAATTGGGTTGTCAATCCGATATCCAGAGAAATGTTTGGTCTTAAAGAAGAAATTTTCGATAAAACGCTATTAAAATCATTGGCTGACATTAAAATTAAAGATTTTGATGTCGTTTTTTTATGTCGTAGTGACAATTTTTTTGCACCACATCTGGATCCGTACTTTAATGAAATTGTTAGATTAATTGAAAGTCGGTTCCACGATATACGAATTGAGAAAAGTGTCAATAAGGTTCGTGATTATCGGAAATATGATAGCTTGTATAAAAGATTACAGAGATCACATAAAAATTCATAAAAGGAAAGGAAGCAGCAAGTGCATGAGTCAGACAGAAATTACTAAATGCGAAAAGATGGACAGAGAAACATTTTACCAGTATATCCTGGATAATTTCACATTATCTGGTGAAGAACAAAGAATGGTTGATACAATTCTGCAATTTATTGAGAGTCATTATAGTGATTACGATAAGCAGCAGGAAGTTATAAGGGAACTCTTATGCGATATTGATTTAAACGAAGAAGAGTTGAAAAATGTTTATTTGTAAGAAAGAAAACAATATTCACAAAATAGAAGGAGAAAAAAATTATGTTAATTAATAAAATTTGCCCAATGTGTGGGAAAAGTGCTTTTTTAAGAATCAATTCAGATCAGGAAAAAGAATTCGAAAATTATGCTTATTATGGTGGATTAATCCAAGAAAAACTAAAATCATTCAATGATTTTGAGAGAGAATTTGTAAAAACAGGTTATTGTCCGAAATGTCAGGAAGATCTTTTTATGAAAGAACTTTCAAAAGGCGATAGTTTCTTTACACAAGATGATATTCGGGATGATGTCGTTGAAAAATTTATCAATGATATCGCAGAAGTATATGTTGATAAAAATAGAGTTCTGGATTGCAGAAAAGCAATTTTATCACCGATTGCAGAAAAGCTTTCAGTTAATGAAAAATTATTGTATCTATACGAATTTAATCTGGAAAATGAGTTTGAAGTAGATTTAGATACAGGAAAAGTAACAGAAATCAAATAGAAGGAGTTATATTATGAATGAAGAGAAATTAAGTCAACTACTCGGCCATTGAATGACCGAGCATGTGAAAACATGTGAGGCATGAGATGGTGCCGCAAGGCGGTTGACTAGCCTAAGGGCAACAGACGGTTATCGTTTTGTCTGTCCTACGTCTTATGGAGTTAATACCCTACCCGACAAATTGTCCCATCGGTATGGGTTCAGGTAACGTATGGTGCAAGAGTATGCACAACGACCTGATGCTAGAAGCTCCCGGACATTGGCGAGAACAAATCACATTGAAAGATGTACAGGGCTGTCGCGTCCCTGTAGAAAGAAGGAAACTATGAAAGTATATGTCATTGGATACAATGGACTTGGATTAGCTCCCACAACCCCACGAAAGGCACGTATCCTATTGAAGTCTGGAAAGGCAGAAGTCGCATTCCGACAGCCGTTTACGATCCGGCTTCTTTATAAGACAGGCTGTGCTCATCCAGAGCTGGTAATCGGAATCGATACCGGTTCACAGCATATTGGTGTAGCGGTCGTAGATCGGAAAGTACAGGAGGGCATGAATCTTGAATAATAAAGATCTAAAATTCAAAAGTTTTTATAAAAATGAAGACTTTTCAAAGGCAAAAATTTTTACAATGGAAGATGTTAAGAATCATCCAGAAACAATCCCTTGTTTTGATATTGCGTTACCTTTTATGTGTTTCCAGGATGCAAACGAGACAGATGTTTATGCGGGAGATATATTGTGTTTGACGATTACGGACGAATTAATGAATCCGTCAAAAAATAGTTTTTTCAATAGTAATCTTGGAAAGTACATCACGAAGCATCCAGAAGTTACAGAAATATACATTGCAATCAATCAACCAGATGATCCGTATTCTGGTCCATTTAGATATACATGCTATATGGCTCGAAATCATAAGATTGACCGATGGGATGAAGATGTTGACGATATTGAATATGCAGGAAAATTAATGGAAAACTGTACAGCAGAAGATACCATGTTTCCTAAATATCTTATTTGTAAAGGAGCTGTCATTGTTGCTAATTTATACAATGATCCAGAGTTCCTTGAGCGTTTGTAAGAAAGAAGGTAAAGATATGATCAATTTTGAGAAATATAGAAAATTTGATGTAATAAAATTACATGCGAATTTAGCAGACATTTATAAAAGGAACGAAAAAGGTGAGTTGATCGATCCAATTGGTTGTAAAGATAATAGTTGGTTAACTCCAAAATCTGTTTTTGCTAAAGCAGAAGAATTTAATTTTGAAGATTTTATTCTTAATGAAATCAATCGAAATTTTTTAACTGATATAGAACCTAAAGATATGCAAATTTGTGGCAGTGAGCTTCATTTTTGGAAACAAGAAAATGTTACTGGAATGGAAGATGCTGCTGGAGAATATTTCGTTGATTATGCTGTTGCTATTACGATTAATGGAAAATGCTTAGATGAAGGAGATTTATCTGAGATACTTCCAGATTTTGAATACTAGACAATTGTTATTAAAGACAGATATATCATAAAAATTAAGAATAAAATTGTAGAAGAAGAAAAATCATGAGTTATGTATTAACAAAAATAGGAGAACAGAAAATCAAAGAATTTGTTCAGAAATGTAAAGAAAAACGTGAACTAATCTTAGGAAATGGGATTGACACAGCAGATGTTGAGATTGTGAATGAAGGAGGTATTAATATTGATCTCTTTTTTAATAATCCACCATCTAATGGTGAAAATTTTCAGCATACCTATCTGGTAACAGATCATTTTGCTCAAGAGATTATTTTAGAATATGAAGTTGATTTCTTTGATTCAGAAAAAGAAGAGTATGCAAATTCAATTCTTAATGTTGTTGAGGAATTTCTTGATGAAAAAGAATGTGAGATTCCATGGCAGCGGAGTGATGAAAACTGTAAAACAAAGAGGCAGGAGTTAATTGAAAGACTTCGTAAGTTCTTATAAAAGAAGAATGATTGACGAGAAAGGGAGCAGAAATGTTCCCTTTTTATTTATCTATCTAATACACAGGAAGGAGTAATTTATATGGGCGATTATGAATTTAAATTAACCGAAGAAGGAAAAAGAGAAGTTCAATATTTTATTACCGAATGTAAGGCAAAAAGGAAAGAAGTTTTAGATAATGCAGGAGATACCATCAAGCATACGTCTATTCCAACGGAGGAAGAGATTCTTAATGATCTCAATTCACAAGAGGATGTTGATGAATGTGGATATGATGCTTGTTGGGGTGTTACTGATAACTATGGGATGAAAATCTTTTTGGAGTATGGTATCCATTTTATTTGATAAAAATTTATAAACAAGTATATTTAGAAAGGGAAAAACTATGAGTAAAATAGAAGTAATTAATTTTGAGGAAAAAGTGAGAAAAATGAAAAGATCATCCAAAGTCAATGCTTTTTCAGGCATGATAAAAATGCTTCGACACAGTGTGGATGTATTTGAGTTTGTTGGGGAAGATGTAGAAGAACGTTTACAGAAGTATTCTAATCTGGTCGGAAAAGACAGTAAGGATTTCATGTTAAATCCGACGGATATGAAAGATTCTGGGAATTCTCTTTCATGTGGGAATCCAGCTATATTTAATTTTATGTCAAAAGAGGTCAACAAAGAAAAATATCATCTGCGAATCTGTTATGATCCGGTAGCAGAATCCGTAGCAACCTCTTTTTCAAAATTGTCCAACGGACTTCTTGTTGCCCAATATGACTCAGAAAATAATATCTGGATTTCACATGCGGGTCCAGAAATTTCAGAGAAATTTGCAAAGATTCTGGATTCAGGCTCTCCAGAAGCGGATATTTTGGAATTCTTACTTGAATATCATAATCCTACAGAGAAAGATTATCAGAGAATCAAACAGAAATATCAGAAATTGTTTTCTTTGTACAATAAGACAAATTGTTACATGGAACCAGTTTTCATTATTCCAAAATTTGCAAAAAAAGAGGACGATGTGATACTATATCTTGTTCCGAGAGATATGTTCCGTCACGGATTTTGTGTTGGAATGGAAAAGAATCAACTGGTATTAATGCAGGAATTGCATATGGATGAGCTTATGCTCAATGGATATTTTTATGATGTGAATGACAATTATCGAAAGATTGTTGGAAGAACAGATAATGTTAATACAATGCGAAACAGTCTGTATCGTCTGGCAAATCGCTATACAGATGATGATATTTTTACGATTCCTGTTTCTTTAAATCGATACGTTGAATCAAATAATGTAAAATCATTGGTAAAACGTGCTGCGAGAAAAGGTGCGGAACTAAACGATGTTGAGAAGAAAAATCTGAATAGCTTTTGTTCTTTTATTAAGAAAAATATTGATATTAATATGTATTGATGTTTAGAATGATCTGATATTTGTAATAAATTACAAGTATCTCATTTTCTTTAAAATAACGGTGAAGTTTCTAGAGCTTCACCGTTATTTTTTTTGCAAAAATTTATAGTAAAAATAAAATTATAATACTAGGAGCAAGGAGAAAATTATGTTATAATAAAAATGTATTTTTATTAGACTCCAAAATTCCAGAGGTGGAATAGGACTTTTTTTAGATATACAAAAACAGAAAATTAACAACCAACATAGGCACAAATTAAAACAGACGTTATGTCTGCTTTTTTTGTGCCCTTTTTTATTTAAGGAAGGAGAAAAATTATCAAAAAAGAAATGAAACAGTAGTAGTGGGCGGAGAAATCGATATCCCCTACGGATATGAGGTCAAATACAGTCGGTATTTCCGACATGTCGGACTCCGTAAAATTACCGACCGTGGATTGAAATAATTATATCTGAAACAAAAAGAACATTATAACGCATATATACAGACGGTTTTATCGTCTGTTTTTTTATGCCCATTTTGCAGAAGGGAGAATTTATATCATGCAAAACAAAAACACAAAAGAAACAAAGAAAATCGATTTACATCCAAAAAAGTGTAATATCTGCGGAGGATTGGTTATCTACACAAACAACAACCTTATTTACGGGAAATCGTATGGAAGCGGGAAATGTTATTTGTGTACGCAGTGTGGAAGTTACGTTGGAACACATGAGCCAAGACCAACTGAAGCACTAGGATTGTTAGCAGACAGTCAGATGAGAACATTAAAAAAGAAATGCCATAGTATTTTCGACGAATTCTGGAATTGTGGTTCCAATGGAAAACAAAGAAGATATCTGAGAAATATGGCATATAAGAGACTAGCTACAATGATGAGGATTCCATTGGAGGAATGTCATTTTGGATACTTTGATTTGTTACAGTTAAAAAAAGCTTATAACTGCTGCCAGGTATTAAAGAAAAGATCAGAGACTTATACATGGGAACATACAGATGTCACGAAAAAGTGGCTAGAAGCAAAAGCTGCCGGAGACAAAGAAATTCACGATCATATTGGTAGTGTAAGAATTGGAACTCTTTGCTTTGATCTGATCGAAAGAAAAGGAAAAAGAGATAAAAATTATCTCTATGCAGATCTTTATGTTGGCGGAATTGATACAGGATATGGTTATGGAAAAGACGATTATCCATATACCTATGTTGATTGGATTTCCAGACAGTGGCCTGTTGATAAATTGCCGAAAGATTACAGATCATTCAAAAAGGAAATTGAGGAAAAATTAACCATGTTAATTAAACATGCAAGATCAATTACATTAAAACGAAAACAGTATTCTTTACAGGAAAAAATTTTAGATGACCTGAAAATATGGTAGCTAATAATATTACAAAAGGAGAAAATTAAATGGTAAATTTGATGTTAGATTTATTTGTTAATCATATTGTTGAGGACTATCCAGCAATTGATTATATTACAATCAAAACAAAGAAAGGGGAGGAAATTTCTCTTAACTGGGAAGAAAGCGAATATTCTTGGAATGATGATCAATCAGTCTCAGGAAGATTATTAAAAAAACAAATGCTGAAAAATGTTCATGCAGAGTTAAGGAATGTCTATTTTGATACAGAGGAAGAAGAACATACAATTCCTGATTCTGTAAAGAAAGAGTCCTTAAAAGGTGCAGAAATTGAAGAAATTCAAATATTTATTGAAAATTTTTCTGGTAGAAAAGAAGATGTAGGATTTTGGTTACGACAGATAGTATTTCATTTTTCAGATACAGATGAATATTACCACTTACCTATCACTCATGATTATAAACTGATTTTAGAATAATATTATAAGGAGATAAAATTATGCAGAAAGAAAAAAGACAAAAAATATGCCTTGAGATCATTGATCAATTTGAGCAGCTTTTGGAAGAAAAGGATATTTCTATTCCATGTGAGGATTCCGCGGAAGAAAAAGAAAGACATGACGGCGGTAATAATGCAAGAATTTACGGTGCTGAATACTGGCGTTTAGAAGATGGAATTCATAAGATTTTGGAACAGGAAGATTCTGATAACACAAAATAAGAAAGAAGGGTATTTATGAATATCAAAAACAGTAATATTTTACGTTCCTGGAATTTGGAACGGATCGAATATCAGAGAAGATATTCTAAATTACATAAGGATAGTGTCAAAAATCCAGAGGATCAATATATTTTAGGGCAGATTCATGAACTAAAATATATTCTGGTTTCATTTTTTGGACTTACAGAAAATGAATTAGAAGAAATACAGGAGGATGGATTTGCAGTCAGAGATGTTGAACATCCAGACAAATTAACATAAAAGGAGAAGAGTGCATGGTATGATCACACATATCATGCACTTAAAATTTATTATGATTAAATACTATAGAAACAATTTTATTAAATCAAACAGAGAAAGGAGTAATACCATATCCTAGTGAAACTAGGTTGGGCGTTGGAGAAAAGAGATATTCGCCCGGAAAATTGAAGATCGTGGCTATAAGTTTGAATTAGCCTATAATTCATTCGCATAACAGCAATCCATATGTTGCCATTCACCGGATTCGGTTAGTGGCTGGTATGAATCTTATATACAAAGAATATATTAAATTTTTAAGAGACGTAACAGGGAAAGAATTAGCAGACATAAAAGAAGGTTATTTTTGGCTTGATAAACAGATTATTAAGGGATTCGATAAGTATGGAAATATCCATAAATTTTACAGAGTCGTTATTTCTAATGATCTGTCAACCGTTGAGCTGAAAAAACTAAAAGATTATGACAATGTAGAAGATGTGGATTTGGCAAGCTGGCAGGATTTAATTGAAATGAAGAAAGAGCATTTGAAACAAATTGAGTCAGAAGCATTATTTCTTATCAAAGAAAAAATGAAGGAATATCAAGAATATACATCAATCATTCCCGTATCAATGGGAAAAGATTCGATGTTAACATGTTATCTGGTTAGAAGTCTGTATCCAGATACTAAAGCAGTATTTAACAATACGACTCTTGATTGTAAGGATACATATCGTATGGCAAAAAGATTTTCTAACTGTGAAATCATGAATCCAAGAAAAGGATTCTATGAATATGTGGAATCTCATCATATGATACCAAACAGAAGATCTCGTTTTTGCTGCCGAATATTTAAAACTGGTGTTATGGTATCGAAACTCAATCATAATCATCCATATTTGTTATGGATGGGTATGAGAAATGAAGAATCATTAACACGTAAAGCATATGAAGATGTTTGGGTTAATAAAGCAGAATGGGGAAATGATACATGTTGGAAAGGGATACTTCCTATTAGAAAATGGGCAGAACTGGATGTATGGTTATATACAGTCTGGAAAAAGATTCCCGTAAATTCTAAATATAAAAAAGGTTATTCCAGAGTAGGATGCCATTGTGCGTGTCCTTACTATTCTAAATCCACATGGATTCTGGATAAATACTGGTATCCAAATGGATATCAGCGATGGAGAGAAATTCTAAAAAAAGATTTTATTGAGAATAAGAAATGGCTCGTTATGAATTGTACATTAGATGAATATCTTACACAAGCTTGGAACGGCGGTACATTTAGAAACGTACCTACAGAACAGGTGATTGATGAATTTGCAATGTACACAGGAATTCATAAAGAAGTAGCTGTACAGTATTTTAACAAGACATGCTGCAGGTGTGGAAAAACAAGGATAAAGCAAAGAGATGTATTAAGCATGAATTTAAAATTGCATGGAAGAAATGTAAATAAATTTTATTGTAAAAAGTGCTTAATGGAGCAATATCATTGGACCTCTGAAAACTGGAATCAACAGGTAAATGCATTTAAAAAACAAGGATGTGATTTATTCTAAAAGCAGATAAAAAGTATTCACAATAATAGATCCTTATGCTATAATATATTTGTAGTTTTTATTAGATTCCTAAGCACCATGGGTGTAGTAGGACTTTTTTTATAGATGTATTAATAAAATAGAATATTAACCAATATTGGCACAAATTAAAACAGGCGGTAAGTCTGTATTTTTTTGTGCCTTTTTATTTTTTTCAAAATGAAGGGAGAAAGATGGGAAAAACTAATTATTTTATGAAACTTGCACTTATCTGCGGAGTTACATTTATATTGTCTTTTTGTGCAGGAATTATGTGGACGCACAAAGATCACAATAAAATGTACGTTTATGTAAATAATCTTTCAAATGGACAAACACATGTTGAAAATACGGTGAGTTATAAAAAATGTAGCTTTCCACTGTGTCCGCAGAATTTACATAAAGACCGCAATATTATCATCGTGCGAAAATAAATAGAATTTTAACCTATAATGCGTAGAGCATTTTGAGGCATGAATTAAGCAGAATATATAATTGTCTGCTTTTTTATGCCTTTTTATTTTACTAGAAGGAGGGAATGCTTATGGAAATGAGTGTATATTCGCATAAAGCAAATGATCGCTTTAGAAAAGATAAAATTTCGATTTTAGAACAACTTGGAATTTGCATAAGCAAAGAAAAGGAAGCTGAAATTTATAATAAGTTTTCTGAAGAAGAAATTGATTCATATGCAAAAATGCTAATAAAAGAGAATTTATAAATATATTGATTGAGATTTATGAGAAAGGGGTGTTATTAATAAATTAAAGAAAGGAGGCTTATCATGAAGAATAAGCACATTATGTTACCAAAAAAGGTAAAGGAGATGATCAAATTGCTACTATTTGTAGCATTTGGTTTGTTAGTGAATTACGGTATGTATTCACTACGAACTCAATTCCTGTCATGGGAATATAATATCTTTCCTTTCCTACGTATAGTAGATATCGGTTTATGGTATTTTACTGTAGTGGGAGCTTTTATTATATTTCTAGTTGGAACTAGAGATATCATAAAAGCTAAGTAACATATTTCAATTATAGCCTGTCTTGGTCAAAACCAGGATGGGCTATAATATTATTTTTACATTTATTAAATTGTATTTACCAGGAAGGAAGAAAAATAAAATGAATGAAGATTTATTAGTAATCAAAAAAAATGAAGTGCCAGCAATTCAGTTTAATAAAGAAGATCTGATCGAACGTGTTGATGAGATCTTGGAACAACACAAAGGAATCCTTTATACCATAGAGGATATCCCAGAGGCTAAAAAAGTTGTGGCTGATCTAAGAAAACAGAAAAAATATCTGAATTCTGAAAGAATCAGTGCATGTAAACCGTATGAAGCAATTGTAAAACAAACAAAAGCAGATATGGATGATGTGTTGGACAGATATGATACTGTAATTCAAGAGATTGATACACAGATCAAAGAATCTGAAAACGTCTGGAAAAAAGAAAGAGAAGATTATATCAGAGAAACATATGAAGATGTTTTCCTTCATGAGATACCTGAAAAATATCTTGTATGTCCGATCATTAAGAATCTAAAGATTGATTCTAAATGGATGCTAAAAAGTACATCCAAGAAAAAGATTAAGGATCAAATGATCGAAAAAAGAGATAAAATTTTATCAGATATTAATACATTAAAATGTGTTGCAGAAGAAGAATTTTTATCCGATGTTGAGCAGGAATATTTTAAAAAACTTGATCTCAACAAGGCAATCAAAAAAAATCAGAGTCTTAGAGAAGCAAAGCAGAAAGTTTTAGAAGCAGAAAAAAAGAGAAAAGAAGAGGAATTAAGACGAAAAGAACAGGAAATGAAAGAGCAGCAGGAAACACAAGCTGTAGAGCCATTTGAGTTCGATTTCGATCCTATTCCAGTTCCAGAACCAATTTCAAGAAAAGTCAGTAGCAGTTCTACACCAATTCAAAAGAACAGAAAATCATCCATTAACAATTCATCCGTTCAGAATTATCCGTATCCGTTGAATCGTGAAATCCACAAACCTGTCATGAAAACATTAAATATTAAGATCAGGGGAGAAGAATCAGTTATCAGAGATATCATGAAATATATCTATGATAAAAAAGATATTGAGATTTTACAATAACGGCTTTGATTGGGATGGATATAACAATATTAGAAAGAGAAGGAGTTTAGTATATGACAATTTATGATTATAGCGATTTACTCAAAATGATAGCGAATATCAATACAGATAAAATTATCGCAAAAAATGAAAGAACAATGAACAATAAAAACAGATTAGCCAAAATGGAAAACAGATTATTAACATGTGGAATTCTAAATGATTGGTATGATTTAAAGAAAAGCTGCAAAAGACTTAATGTAAGACTTGCACCGTATGGTAATTGGGACGAAGAAACTCAAGGTCCGCTTATGAAAGATCAAAATGGAAAGTATTTTATGAATAATGGAACTTTTTCTATATGTATGAGTTCAGGTTCCCACTGGAGTGATCATTTTGGATTTTCATATTATGATAAAGAATTCGAATGGAATATCTGGCATTCAACAGATTATGTTCTGTTCAGTAAGTTTTCAAATGAAGATTCAGAAATTGAGACAAAAATAAAATTAATTCAATTATTTTTATCCCATTATGAAGAATACAGATCTGTGCAGTTAGATAGAATCTACAAAAAAATGTCTAAAATTTCAGAAGAAACAAAAGAAATTAAAGATGAACAGGCAGCAATGTCAGATTTTTAATCAGAGGTGAAGAACATGATTAATGTAGAAATTTTAAAGAAAGAACTATTAAAGCAGGATTCCGTAGAGTCCTGCTTTAATGATGAATACAGGGAAATGATGGCATGTATCGCAGGAGCTGTTGACTGTTCGATTGAAAAAATCGAACGATTTTTAACAGATTATGGGCGGTTAACTAGAATTAATCAAATGACTTATGTTTCAAGAGAACATGAGACAAAAGAAGAATTTTACAAAATGCCACATAAGAAAAGAAAGGGAAGATTATTATGATACAAATTATATTTGATGAAGAAAAAGATCGAAGAGAAGGTTATATTGACTGCTGCCATATTATCATTGATGATCATGGAATCAAACAGCAGAAGGTAATTCGTGCAGAAACCTTATATGAATTATTAGAAAAAACAAAAGAACATAAAAAGAAAGAACTTTTTCTTGGAAGAGTGCCACGAGGATATCTTGCAACAAAACAGAGAATTGAGGATTTTCCCAAAATCCAAAGTAAAACTGCCATTTTCTTAGAAGAAGATGTCCGGAGAATCATATATGAAAACAGCGTTTATGAGATTCCGATTCCTAATCTTATGATGATCCATTCAGTAACAACAAACGGATGTGTATCAACAGATTTGTTTTGTCTGGAAAAAGATATGGACAAAAAAACGGCAGCAAAATTACTAGAGGAAGATCGTATGCCAAACTTATATCAATGGCCATTTGCAAATGTCAGTGGTGCAGGAGGAGTTTGTTATGGATCAAACAATATCCGAAAGATTGAAAGATTAAGTGATCTGGACATTCTTCCGATTCTGTTTTTTGATAGCCCAATGAATTCTGATTATTATACCCCACATAGAACAACACTTGGAAAGGCAACGATAAGAGAATTATTAGATACCTTAAATGGGAAAAAAGAATTTCCCTATGAGATATTACAGGAATATAACCCACTTACTTACAAAAGAAGTATATTTTAGAAAGGAAATTAATTATGATGAAAAATGATGTAAATGGACAGATGAATCTTTTAGATATTCTTGGAATTGAAAAAGAACCAGAGCAGAAACCAGAGAAAGAAACGGAAACAAAGAATGCCAAAGAAACAAAAAAAACTGAAAATGTTTCAAATGCTTCTGAAATTTTCAAAAAGAAAACAGAAATAAAAAAATACAAATGCCCTATTGTAATTTACGGTGGTCCTTACAGTTATACAATTAACGAGGAAAACAAGGAAATGTCACTAACAGATGTTAAAAAAAATGTAATTAAGACATTTCCAGAATTAAAAGGACTTATTGACGTCAAAATGCAAGAAGACAACAGCTGTATTTTACAGGTAAATTATAAAGAAACAAAATTATCCGAGATCAAAGAACAGGGAATCTTTACTGTCAAGCTTGGAAAAGAATATGTAATCAGCAACGAAGGGATGGAAGATGCAGTCATGATGTGGAATAAAAAATTTCCTCAGTATGTCGGCTGTCAATACCATTACGTTAATGATCATGATCATCTTTTAATACCATTTTATAAATCTGATGCAAAACCAGTATTACGTACTTACAAACTGCCAGTAGAAATCGGATTTCCTGGAATGATGGAGCAGATAAAATCTGAAAAAGACGAAGGAAACCAAATGATCGGTGGTGCTGAAATTATACAACGATACAGTAAGACTCATCCGGAATTTAAAGATTGTACGTTTAAATACATTGAACATGCAAATGCAATTATTCCTTTAAAGGAGAAAGCTGTTTATATTCCTGATATCTGTATGATTCAGTTACCAATCACGGTAGCAACAGGTGGATATCACATTCAGTTCTCTGCGGATGATTTTCAGGGAAACGATATTGTAACAATGGAAGACATCAGAAAAGCTTTAGAAGCTACATATCCAGAATACAGTAAGGAACGCACGAGCATGACTTATGATAAACGTCATTTTATTATAGCAATGTTAAAAAGCAGTACAAAAGGTGCAACAATTGTATCAAGTCGGGAAGGTTTTCACAGAGAAGTTAACGAAAATGGAGTTACAGAATACCGGCCATATGGGAAATTTGTTCTTACAGGAAAAAATCAGCTGGATTTTTCTTTAAATTCTGATCAGTTAAAGATCCCAAAAAAACTTTTATCTGATATTATTGATAGATTCCGCATGGATATTCACAGAGAATGTGCTTTGCAGTTATTTATGACAAAAGATGAAAAAGGATATTGGTTATACGAGCCAAGACAGACAGCAACATCTTGCGATGTAACTTTTGAACGAAACAACGTTATGGAAGATGAATATGTTCTTGTTATGGACATTCACAGTCACGGGAAATTACCAACTTTCTTTTCAGTCACGGATAATCGTGACGAAAAAGGAATTCGTCTTTACATGGTCATTGGTAACTTTTCAGAAGAAAATCCACGTTCTTATAATATCATGCTTCGAGCTGGTATGAATGGAGTTTTTCAGGAGCTTTCTGTAGAAGATATTTTTGTATAACTGACAATTTACATATTTAAGAAAGGAGAAACTGTCCGGTCATTGATCGGACAGTTATTTTATATTATGAGAGAAGAAACAAAACAGAAAATTTTTATTATTGGATGTGGTGGTACAGGTTCCAACTACATTAAAGAATTAGCGAGATATTTAGCTACAAACAGAAATTATATGATAAATGCAGATGTGATTTTAATTGATGGAGATACGGTAGAAGAGAAAAATCTTGAACGACAGTCTTTTACTCCGGAAGACCTACTGATGAACAAAGCGGAAGCAATGGCATTAGCAGTCAGCGATATGTATAATCTAACATTTTCTTATGTGCCAGAATATATAGCATCTAAGGAACATATGTTACGTATTATGAGAAATACCTATGAAAGAGAATCTTATGAGGAGGAAGAAACTTTCGTTCCAATCATCATCGGTTGTGTCGATAATCATAATTGCAGAAAAATTTTACATGAAATTTTTGAAGAATATACGGACATCATTTATATTGATGCTGCGAATGAATTTAGTACTGGAGAAGTTGTTGTCGGGATTAAAAATAATCAGGCAGTTATTGCACCGGATCGTGCTTTTTATTTTCCGGAAGTTTTAGAGGACAGTAAAAGTGTATTAGAAATGTCATGTACAGAATTGAATAATGTCAAACCACAGCATTTAGTCACAAATCTGTTCGCTGCAAATATCTGTTTAATACAGACGATTAAAATTTTAAGCGGAGATTGGACCTGTGGAGGAATTTATTCATTTGATGCATTTGGGTGTTCCTGTACAAGAACTGATCCAAATCTAATCAAACAACAACAGAAAGGAAAATTAAAATGAGATTTTTTAACGAATTGGTAAATTATGACTTAAAAAGTAATATTACCTTAAAAACAAGATTATATCAGAAATACATTTTAGAGATTGAATCTTATTTAGGAATTTCACAATATCATCAAAATTTATTTTACAATTCGAATGAAGAAGATACTTTTTATAATGATATGCAAAGGTATATCGTATACCAGGATCTTCTTTTATTAAATGATATTTTAGATAAAAATCAGATGGAACATGTTTTTTTTGCAGTTTATGATGATGACGATAATAATGGTGAATTTGAATCTTTAAAGCGCAAATTTTATCAGCAATTAAAAGGAAAATTTCCAGAATTTCAAAAAGAACAAACATTTGATATGAAAATCATAAAAGGTCCTTCTATAGAAGAACTGATTTCTAAGGCTTATATTGGTTTAGGAAGTGCTTCTTTTATAAGAGTAGATGAAGGAAGGTTTTTTCCATCCATGTTTCTATTGATCCGTGAAAATGATGATATCTTATATAAACTTCGTTTTTTACAAAAGATTCAATACCCATTGGATCAAAAAAGAGTTTATCGTATGCTAGATGGAAAGTTTTTCATGGATGTTTTTGGAAGATCTGATCTTCGCATCAAAGATGCAGTGTATCATTTCTGTGTACTTTCCATTGATTCCAGAGCAAATCTTTGGAAGTGGATCACACTGACAAAAGAACATGAATATATTGATCAATGCTATATGGATGCATTGTCTGGAAATGGTTTTAGGAGGTAAAAATCGTGAACAATCAGATTTATGAAATGGTTGATTTATATTTTGGAGAGAAGTTTGTATTATACAATGATGCATCTTTCCTTTTAGATGATCATCAGTTCAATTTTTTTGCATTATTTATTCGGTACATTGAAACACTTGGGAAAAGTATAGGTTTAAATGTAGATCAGAGTCAGAGATTATTACAACGTATTAAGCAAATAAATATGCAATATGTGAAGGATGATTTGGATTTTTCAATAGAAATATCTGATGATTATACTGAATTTTCAGATCAGCTTGAGATACAGTATCTTTCGTTGTTAGATATAAGGAGGTATTCTGTTGATATTTCAGGATTCTATCGGGAAGATAATGAAACTGATCCACCAGGAACGATTGAAGAATTATTCGATCGATTATATGATTTTCCAAAGGATGATAAAAAAATAATTCTTGATGCTATTCATCAGGATAAAAACGGTAGATCGTACCAATATCTTTTAAATGATGCAATGGAAGATGATGAAAGTTTAGATGTATCATTACATATCTACATTGATCCGAACTATACAAAATATAGAAAAAGATATGAAAAATGGTTCAAAAATGACAATGTATATCAAACACTTGATCAGTCTGCACCAGAATATGTCCGTAATTTATGGGTGACTTCTGCGGTTTTAAAAAATGGAGCGAGATGCGATATCTTTTTGGATGGATACTGGATAGAAGATTTTGAAAAATATATATCAACGATTAATCATCAATATTTTATCGATCAGATAAAAATAAGAAAGAAATTAAATTTACTGTAAAAATGACAGGCTATTCTTTTATGGATGGCCTGTCATTTTTTTGCATTAATTTACTGATAAATAGTGACATGTTATTTTTAAAATGATATAATATATCTTGTCAAATTAGATATAAAAATATACAGATGGCAATACATTTCTAAAAAAAGAAGTGTGTTGCCATTTTTTTATGCACTTAAACCATTTGGTTCAGGTGCTTTTTTATACCTATTTGACAGGTAACCATTAAATCATTTTAAGAAAGGAGCAGCAGGATTCTACAATGAATTCTGCTAAAATTAGTTATGAGCATGTTAACGATTAACAAAGATGGGACACCAAGTTACAATGAAGTCAATTATGTGCTTCATGAGCTGGAAGATTCCAGAATCAAACGTCACATTCTGTCTGGAATAATCACAGACATGGAAGTATCCGATATTGGAGCAAAAAATACCAATTGTCGTGTTCGTTATAAAAACCAGTCTGTGTTAATCCCAATCTCTGAAATGGGAATTGAGCTGTCAAATAACGATAACGGAGACGAATGGGTGAGAAAAACGCAGATCCTTAGTAAGATGCTTGGAGCAGTTGTTGATTTTATCGTAAGAGGGATTGATCGAGATGATCCAGATGATATCCATATTGTTGCTTCCAGAGCAGATGCATTACGAAAAAAACGATTTGAGTATTTCACGTCAAATGAGCCAATTTTTGACATAGAGAAATATGACAAAGCAGAGGCAAGAGTTATTGCCGTTTCGCAGCAATCTGCACGTTTAGAAATTTGCGGGGTAGAACTTACATTGCCAATGAATGAGTTATTCTGGAGCTGGGTGGCTGATGTAAGAGAACATTTAAGCCCTGGAGATGTTATCCCAGTTAAAATTCTTGATGAAAGTGTTGATGAAGAAGGAAACATCAAGTTAAGAGTCAGTGGAAAAGAAGCAGTAAAAAATACAGCTGCACTTGCATTAAAGAAGATTCATGCCGGTAATAAATGTGTGGGAGTTGTTACACATATCGAAGAGAATCAGCCAGTGTTTATCCGTTTGGAAAATGGAGCAAACGCTATTGCACACAATTCAAGAGTAAATACAGTTGCATATCCTGGGGATATTGTTACACTTGCAATTAATGACATTAATGAAGAAAAGCAAACAGCTGTCGGTGTTATCACAAATGTCATTAAACAGAATAAGGAATTCTAAACAAGGCAGGAAAGGAGAAGGCAGATCTAATTTAATAAGATCTGCCGACTTTGTTTATGGGAAAAGTAAAAAAATTTTTCAGTGATATAAATAAATCAAAGTTTAAATCTTTGTATGTCAAAAATTTTCTGTTTGCAGTTTCCATTTTAATTGTTGTATTATTTGCAGCAATTACATTCAATGATATATGGTTAAATATCATTGGAATCTTTGTTTTATTCGGGTTCAGCTATCTAACATTCAATGTACGAGCTATAGAGCAGAATAAGCTATATGAAGAAGTAACAGGAGTTATCACAGGGTACAAAGAAAAAGCAAAGGCAGATGTACTCACACCAAGATTGATATCCGAAGAATGCAGTTTCATTGTAGAGACAGATAATGAAAAAACATACGAGATTTTATTGCCACGATTAGAATTAAAGACAAGAGGAATTCTTCTTCAAGAGGGTGGTCCAAAATACTGGATTGGGAAACAGATCACATTCTACTATAGAGATGATCCTTCTAAACCATTTCATTATGATATTAACGAAAGAAAGGCGGGATCTAAAGATGGGAAAGAAAATCCTGAAATTTAGTTTAGACATTATCATTATTGCATGTCTGGTGGCAGCTGGATACTTTGGATTAAAAATTTTTGAACGATTTCAGGAAGATCAACAGTTAAACAGTTCGTATGAATCTATTAGAAAGGATACAAAAACAGGAAAACATATTAACTGGAACAAACTGAAAAAGATAAATTCCGATATTGTTGCTTGGATTTATGTAAAAGGAACAAACATTGATTATCCAGTGGTTCAAGGGAAAACGAATCAATCTTATCTTCATACAAACTTTAAAGGTCAATATACATATGGCGGCTGTATCTTTCTTGATAGCAAAGACAATAAACAATTCGCCTTAAATGACAATAATGTTTTTTATGGACATCATATGAGAAATGGAAGTATGTTTGCGGATCTGGTCAAATTTCGAGAGGAAAAGTTTGCAAGAAAGCATACGATTGAATTATGTACACCGGATAAAACATATCATCTGAAAACATTCTCTGCCTATGCTAAAACGGCCGACACGTCAATTCCAATTACATTTAAAAATCAAGAGGAAAAAAATGCTTATATAACTAAGCTTAAGAATAGAAATGGTGTATCATCAATCATAAAAAATATTCCGAAGAAAGATGAACCGATTTATACATTTGCGACATGTAGTTACGAAGGACATGACTACCGAACCTATATCCATGCAGTCGAAAAATAAGTTGTTCTGTATGCTTGCTGATATTAGAAATTTATGTTATTATTATATTGTATTTTTATTAGATTCCTCATCCTTAACAGGATAAATAGGACTTTTTTTAGAAATATAAAAATTTAATAGAACATTTCATTGCGAAAGGCATAAAAATATACAGACATATTAATGTCTGTTTTTTTTGTGCCTTTTTTTACTATCCAGAAAGGAGGAAATAATATTATGGATGGACACAAACCAATTCCAATCCATGATCTACGAAAAGCAAATGCCTTAGAAAATAAGGATCAGTGGCTAAAGTGGAGAAAAGAAGGAATTGGAGGCAGTGATAGTGCAGCAGCAAGAGGAAAGGGCAAATTTAAATCGACATTGGAGTTGTTTTGGGAAAAAACGTCCAGCTTTCAAAGGGAGCCAAAAAATTGGGAAACATTATTATGTGGTCAATTATTGGAACCTTATGCACGGAGAATGTTTTCTTTCAAAACAGGCTTAAGAGTTATCGAATTACCATACATGTATCAGCATCCGGACCACCCATTTATGCTGGCTGATCTTGATGGATTAGTCATGATGCCGGATGGCAGCATGGCTATTTTAGAATGTAAGGTAATTAATGCTTTTACTAAAAAGTATTATGGAACGAAAGAAAATCCTAAACTACCATACCAATATGAAGCCCAGGTCAGGCATTATATGTGTGTTATGGATATCGATGTTGCATACGTGATCGCCATCTACGGCAACACGCGGAACGATGTCATTATTCGAAAGGTTACAAGAGATATGAAATATGAAAAGATCATGATCGAAGAACTGGAAGAATTTTGGCAGCATGTTCAAAACAACGAAGAACCGGGTATGTTTGAGGATAAAGATCCAAACCTGCTTATTAAAGCATTAGAGGAAAAGAAATATGTAGATGGAACGATTGAATTACCTTATGACCCATTTAAAAGTCTGTTAGAACAATATGACATGTTAATGGAGGAAAAAGAGGTAAAAAAACAAGAACTGAACGTAATAGATCAGTCATTAGATCGGATCAAAGCATGTTTCATTAATTCCCTAAAGGGAGCGGATGATACTCGTTATGATCGAGGAATTATTGTTCACAATGATGAGAAAATCACATTGAATTATGAACAAAAAGAGCCTAAGGTTACATTCAATGTAGAATCTTCACAAAGATTGGCAGAAATGTATCCGGATATTTATCAAAAATTTTGCACTGTACAAAAACAGTCTCCAAGATTTTCTCTAAAAAAGGAAAATTTGAAGAAAGGAGAACGTTACAATCATAGGTATGCTTAGGTGTAACGGAAAAAATATGCAAGAAGTACATTGTAGTTTTTACAAGAAAATCAATGAATTAGATGATGGTACATATTCCATCGCAAGATATCATGCGATATCTGAGGTGCCGAAATTAGCACTCTGGAAACAAGATATATTCACGGTTTTAGGAAGAGATCTTCCAAGACAAAAGAACCGAGAGATTATTTTTTATGGAGAATGGAAAGAAAATATCTATAAAAAAAGAAAATCTCTGCAGTTTCATGCGGAAAGATTTAAAGTCTTGTTGCCAGAAACCAAAGAAGCCATTCAGGAAGTTTTGGCAGATGAAGTTCCTGGAATCGGGAAAAAGACAGCAAAAGCTATTGTGGATGCCTTTGGAACGGACACTTTTCACGTTTTAAAAGAACCGCCTAAACATGAAACGATTCCAAAAATAAAACTTATGGCTGTGCGAAACTTTATCAAAGCTGAGGAAAGAAAAGAAAGATTATGTTATTTAATGGGTACTTATGATCTAAAAAAAGGTCAGGCCAGAAAAGTTCTTAAAGCATTCGGAGAAGATGCTACGGAAATGCTAGATGCAAATATTTATAATCTATACAAAGCTGGAATTTCATTAGCAGATATAGAAATGAATCACGAACCATCCGAAGAAGAGAAAAATGATACAATCAGAATCCGATGCGGGATTTATTCAGCAATCACAAGATTATGTAAAAATAAAGGGCATACTTTTATTTATGAAAATGATCTGATCAATGAAACTTATTATGTAATGCATAAAAATATTCCAAAAGCTACGATCATGTTTGCACTGGATTATTTCAAGAGTCAATTAGTCGATGAATCTATTGTTTATGAAGATGGAAAATTCTTTTTACAGGAATATTATGATGCAGAAATGCTACTTAATAAGATGATTCGAGAAAGACTAGGAGAAAAAATCTTATCCGAAGATGAAAGATCCAAGATGATTGAAGAGATCAATGATCTGGCAAGAGAAGAAAAAATCCTGTTAGCTTCGCAGCAGCAAGAAGCAGTTATCAAATCTCAGATTTATAACTTATCTATTCTAACCGGAGGACCAGGAACAGGAAAAACATTAACCATAGACATTATGATCAAGTGTTTTCTTAAACGTGGGAAATCGGTACTGTTAATGGCACCAACAGGATGTGCTACAAAACGAATGATCTCTGCGACACACTATGAAAATGGTGGTACGATTCATAGCAAACTAGGATATTTCTTAGACGATGAATTTGTTGCAAATCGTATGGTCAATGAAGATGTTGTTATTGTAGATGAATCTTCGATGATCGGATGCAAGTTATTTAGAGATATCTTCACGCAGGTAAGATCTGATGCGACTTTGATTTTCGTAGGAGATAAAGATCAGCTGCAATCCATTGAACCTGGACAGGTGTTTACGGATATGATCGATAGCAAAGTAATCCCTACAACAATTCTGGATCATATTTTCCGACAAGGTCAGAATTCTATGATTCCAATCAATGCAAAACTGATCAATGAAGGAAACCCAAAGATGATATGGAATGAGAGAGATTTTCAGCTAATTCGTATCGAAGGAAATGATAAAATGATTGAAGAAGAAATCTCTAAAAAAATACCTCAAATTTATGAGATGAATTATGAGAATCGAGAATATTCTGACGTACAGCTCTTATCACCGCTGCGTAAAAAATTTAGCAGGAGTGGAAAAGTAGCCCTAACATCAACGGAATATTTAAATCCAGTCATCCGAGACTTGATCAATCCTTATGCAACACCAGATTCTAAAGAATATGTTGAAACATATGGAAAAAGGTTTTATATGGGAGACAAAGTATTAGAAACTTCAAACAGCAATATAAATGGAATCGTGAATGGCGATATTGGAAAAATCATTAAGATTGATCCCAAAGATTTTACTATTACGATTCAATTTGATGAAAAGACAGTTAAGTATAAAAAAGAAAATTTTGCGACTCTGACGTTAGCATATGGTGTTAGTATTCATAAGTCCCAAGGGCAGGAATATCCGATTGTGATCATTCCATTGATGAAATCTTATCACAGAATGTTAACCAGAAGATTATTATATACAGCAGTAACCAGAGCAAAAGAAAAAGTTATTTTCATTGGTTCCTTGGCTGCTTTTTTTATGGCTGTAAATGATGATTTTTCAGAAGCAAGAAATACCAATTTGTTAAATCTACTGACGCAGAAAGCACAGTAGGTTTTTTCATTATTAAGGAGAAAATTTACGATGAAGAAAGAAACTTACGAATTTACAGATGAACAAATAACAAAAATGAACTATTACGACAGGCGTGCAGCTTTAATTGCTGAATTAAATAAAAATCTTGTCAAAAACAGAGAAACCGATGATTACGACTACATTGATCTGAAAGGTATTAATGATGTTCTTCATCCGTTAAAGTGCAAATACAAAATTACGGACATGCCATGTAAAGAAGATAATGGCGATATGTCTTTAATTATGATTGATTCACTTACAGGAGATGAGCATGGAAAAATTACCATTCCATGGCCAGGAAACGATGATGAACATAACAATAATATGCGAAAAATTCAGATCACAGGAGCTAATATCACATATCTTCGCAGATATTTATTGATGCTTGCCTATGATATCAGCGTTCCAAAGGATTTTTACGATGAAAACAAAACTCCTTTGAAATTTAATGATATTCCAGAAGCTTTACGTCCGAAAGAATCTGTCAAAGATGGACAGGAAGAAAACAAAAAGTCTTCCGACTTAGACCCCGTATCCAAAGAAAAATACTTTGGGACAGAAGAAAAGGATCTAGTTCCATATGAGACAGGTGAAGAAGAATTACAGTTAGATCCTAACCGTGGGCGTGGAAAGACAAAAAACATCTATGATGATGCTGAGAACTATATGGTAAAAGAAGGAAAATATGAAGGAATGATGCTTTGCGATGTTGCAAAAATGGATCCGAATGATCTTATAGAAATGGCTCGACAAGGAAGTCTTATTGAGCCTGAATTACAAAGACATGCGGAAACATTAGTGAAAAAATATAACTTATAAAGCAGGGAGGAAGGCATCATGGGATTTCCATTTACTATAGAAGACGAAGCGAAACTGTTACCTCTTAAAAATGCAAGACTGACAGGCGGAACAATTTATGCAGATTGTCCATTCTGTGGCAGCAAAGGAGCTTTACATATTTCAGTTAATAAGAATATGTGGAACTGCTGTGCCTGCATGACAAGAGGTGTGAATAATTCTGGAGGAGGACGAACGCAGCTTTATGCAAAATATTTCAATATGACAAACAGTGAAGCCTATCACAATATCTGTGATCTTTACGGAATCGAAAAAGATTATCGTTCAATGGATGTGGATGAACCGACAAAAGAAGAACCTAAAAGAGATGTAAGAGAAATTGATTATGTGTATCGAGCATTGCTTTCTATTTTGACACTGAGTGATGAACACAAAAAAATTCTTAGAAAAAGAGGTCTGAATGATGCCGCTATCCAAAAACATCAATATCGATCTGTTCCAGTAACAGGAGTTGATAATATTGTGAAAACATTATTATCTTACAATATGGATCTTAAAGGAGTTCCAGGATTTTATATGTTAGATGGCAAATGGAAAGTCAATTTTACACCAGCCCTTGCCGGAATTCTTATTCCAGTGATGAGTCGAGAAGGCTATATTCAGGGATTCCAGATTAGACTAAATAAACCAATCCGTGATTCCAAGTATATGTGGTTTTCAAGCCAAGGAAAAGAATGCGGAAGTTCGCCTGGATCACCGGTACATTTTATTGGAGATGATCCATTAGCAAAAACGGTTGTTCTTACAGAGGGATGTTTAAAAGCAAACGTAGCCCATGAATTATCAAAATATTTAATGAATGAACCACTAACTTTTGTGGCAATTGCCGGATGCGGACAGTTTAATTCTACAAAAAAGGCTTTAAGCAGCTTAAAAGAGTATGGATGTGAACTGGTATATGACGGATTTGATATGGATAAATTCAAAAACCCTAATGTATACAGAGCGATGGCAAAGAATTTTGATATTGCACATGAAGTTGGAATTCGTATGGAAGTGTATCGCTGGAACGCAATAGAGATATACGGTAATTTCAAGCAAAATACACCATATAAGGTGCTGATCAATGATAAAGACTATGCTTTTTATTCTACATATACAAATCATAAACGTGAATTTTTTGATGAGTTTTTTGCAGATGAAAAGACAGGAAGATTGATCATTCCAGAGCCAATATTAAATCCACTACATCCACACGAAGATGTTAATTGCAAACTGATTGACGTTGAAACAGGTGATTACAGTGAATTTAAGATGAATGTAGATGCTTCCATCAATCGTTATCAGGATTATACCGTTTGGCAGAAAAAAGGGATTGACGACTACTTTTATTCATTAGTACGTCTCAAAAGTCAATTAACTCATGACTAAACTAAAGGTACAAGCTTGTAAAGCTTTGTAAATTAGTGACAGCATTGCGGAGGACGATATCTTCAGGCTGTCGGAATGGGGAACAAAAATTTTTCTGCAAAAGATTGTAAGATTGTTGCTCACAATGAGGGACTGGTCTTTGCGTCATAAAGACTCTGTGTTCAAATGTGCGAGTCTTCAAACGCAGGGATAAATGAATATAGAAAAAATTAATTTTACACAAAGAAAGGAGCTTATTATGATCGTAAGCGTAGATTTAGGAAACAAAAATATTAAGACACCAGAGTTATTATTTTTGACAGGACTGGATTCATATGACAGTAATCCATCTACGACGTTTTTCAGAAATGATTGCATACAGTATGAAGGAAAGTATTATACCGTAGGAAGTCACAGAATTGAGTATACACGATATAAACATACAGATGATCGCTTTTTCATTTTAACTTTAATGGCTATTGCAAAAGAAATCAAACGTAGAGGCCTGAAAGGGGATAATTACGAAGTTGAGTTACTTCTCAGCCTTCCACCGGCTCATTATCGTACTCAGCATGAAAATCTGAAAAATTATATGATGATGAAAGGTCAGCATGTAAATTTCATGTTTAATGACAACCCGATGTCTGTTACATTTAAAGATGTAATTGTTTTTATTCAGGGTCATGCTGCTTTATATACTCGTTCTAATTTAACCAAGGAAGAACCGTTGATCATGTTACATGATATCGGTGGTTTCACATGGGATTATCTTTCTGTACGAAATGGAAATCCTGAAAAAGATATCATGGATACACGAGAATTGGGAATCATTCCATTTTATAATGAGTTTAGTAATTATATTGTATCAGAATATGATCTTCATCTTAGAGAAGATGATATTGATAATCTGATCAAGAATCGAACATTACCATCCAATTTAGCTTCAATTCAAACAAAAGTATTAGATACGTTAGATACTATGGCATTACAGTATTTGAAACGAGGTATTAAGACGTTTATCGAAGATAAAATTGATTTAAAAATGTATACAAGTGTTTTTGTCGGTGGTGCATCTTTAATTTTTAAACCATATATCTTGCAGTTACAGGAAGAAGGTTTATTAGGTAAAGTCATTTTCATTGAAGATGTCCATGCAAATGCAAAAGGGGCACAGATTTTGTATAAAAGTGCGAAATCCCTTATGAATAAACAGTAAGCATATTTTTTGTAAAGGTTGTGATCTTATTGACAGAAAAAAATCAAATTAGAAAAAACATTGGTTTCGATTTATCCGATCCTGATCAGAAATTAGCTTATGATATTTTGGAAATGAAGCGAGGAAAATCATTAAGCAGATTTCTTGCTAAATCCATCATCATTGGTGAAATGATAGAAAGAAAAATGCAGACTGATAAAATCGAAAGACGTGGAAATGAACTGTTGAATAGTTTTGATAATTTTCCAATCAATACGAATACAGTTTCCACTCCAATAGTTAAAGAAAAAAGGAAAAAGAAAAAACAGGAAGAACCTGTTGTGCAAACGAAACAAAATGTAGAAATTGCACAGACGGAACAAAAAGAATCCACAAATGAAGTTGCAGAAGAAGTGATAAATCCAGTAACACCTGAACCAGAAGAAATTAAAATTCCAGAACCAGTAAAAAAGGTTGAGGAATCTTCTAACGAGGATGTAGAAGATAAAGATTCTACAGAACCAATCCTGGATGAAGACACTCTTGCAAAAGCAATGAATTTTATGGCAGGAATGTAAAAAAAAGAGGTTGACAGCTTATTTGCTGTCAGCCTCCTTTTTTTTTGTTGATTCATCAAAGATGCTCATGTTTTTTGGTTCAAAAAGTGTTAAATTGGATGTTTGATGCAATTGTTCTAATTCTATTAATGATTCAACAATTGATAGTTCTGGAACTTCTTTAATAATATTATAGAATAACTGATATTTTATAGATTCTTTACATTGGTCATTTTCAAATACCATATCATCAATATTATTTAGCATCTTTTCAAATATTGATTTGTATGAACTATATGCTTTAATTACTTGTGGTGTAAATGTAATCTTAATTTTAGCTCCAATTGTATCCGTTAATTGTTTGAAATCGTTAAATTTTATAAATCTCGAAAATATATTATTATATGCATATTTGGGGAATCCTAATTCTTTTGCAAGTCTTGTCATTGTAATACCTTCAAGTGCCATATAACATTCTAATTGATCCTGAATATCATCTAATGTTTCGAATAAATGAACGTATCTTTTGTGACGTACACTATCTTTTTCAAATTCCAAAGTTAATTTTAATGGAAAATCAGAGGCTTCAATAATTAGTGATAGTATAGTCGTAGACATTTCATAAGGATCTAATCTTAGGCGACGATACAATGAAAGTGGGGCAAGTTCTGTAGTAGAAGCGTACGCAAAATAACTATTTGTAAAATTCACGTCTTTTATTAAATCAAATTTATGATTAGATATTTCTTTATCCAGATACTTTCTGCTAGTAATGCCTTTTTTTTCAATAATTTCTTTTCGGTTGTTTAAAAGTTTATTATATTTTATTGATAATATATTACATGGCGAATATGTTGTAGGAACTCCTTGAGTAGCATATTCGTAGGAAAATTCTTTTTGATGTTTTTCAAAAAGCAATGATGGAACAATTTTATAGATTTTTTTTTCGTCTAAGTAGTCTGATTTATATTCAAAATCTTCTATATCATATTTTGATCGTACTGGATAATTTTGAGCAATTAAAGCAAATACATCATATATAGAATTGAAAGTAAAATCTTTTAATGTAGATACATCATAATCAAACATAATACACCTCCTTATTTAGAATTTATAGATATAATTTTCTCTATAATTTTAGTATAGCAGTAAAAGTATAAAAAAACAAACCATTTATTTCCATATAATACCAATAAAAAATATTGAAAAACTACATAGAAATATATGCATGTTATTTTTATTTATGATATACTATAAATGTGTTTTTATCAGATTCCATGAAAATAGGTATAGTATGGACTTTTTTAAGAAAAAAATATAAAGAAACTTAATATTATAAATAATAAGACAGTAAATATTATATTTACTGTCTTTGCTATTTATAAAAATGAATCTAACAGACAAAAAGTCTGTTTTTTTTATACCATTTTAAAGAATAAAGGAGGAAACAAAATGGAAAAAGAAATTTTAAGATTACTTGGAGAAAAAGATGGAGAATTTTTTGAGGGAGATGTGAATGGAGATATAATTATTCTCTATTCCAGAATAGAGGAACTATTTTCAAACTTTCAAGAGATGATTCAAAAGAACATGTATGAGTTATCGGATACTACAAAAAAATTAATTCAAAAAGATACCAAAATTGCAACAAATTTATATACAATTGCAGCAGAATTAATTCGTTGGTATTCTACAAAAATATCAGATTTTGTAGAAGAAAAAGTGGTAATTGATACTGCAAAATGGTTACGATTAAGTAATCGCCATTTTTTTGATCAATACTGCGATGACGAAAGCTTAGGAAGTATCTTTTTACAATACGTAGAAAAATCTAACCGAAATGAGCAGAAGAAATTTGTATTATATTTCTTCCATATTCTTCATTACTGTCCACCAAACGGATTCAATGAATATATGTTAAACCAGAATATCGGAACAAATTGGTATTATAAAGAAAAATAAAGAAAGAAGGTTATTTTATGAGAAAAATTGCAAGTAATTTGTTGTTAAAGGAACACACAGAACAAGTATTTTTTCTGTGTAAACAGCCAGATGGGTATCGAATTATTAAAGAAATTGATGGTGATCATGGGCAGCAGCTTTTGACACGTTATCAAAATGGATATGGAGTTTTACTTTCAGAGCATGGAAATCTTTTAGATTCCATTGAATATGTTATGGAACATATGAAAGGGGAAACGTGCTTTGAAGAATTCGATTCTAATTATAGTGCTAAAAAGAAAATCCTACAAGATAGTCGTGAATTTCTGAATCGAAAAGGAATGCCTATTTGCGAAATTGAAGATTCTAAAGAAACATATTCAGAATTGGATGAATTTATTCAGGAAAACGAACTTGATGCATTTATTTTGTGTTATTTTGAAAAGTAAGGAGAAAAAATGAGTAAGTCAAAATATCAAGAGAATCTTATAAAGACAGTCATGGATAAATCATGGGGAAGCACATGGGAAGAAGCGGTTCAAGAATGGGATATTATTGATTGTGCCGAGGATAATTCTTTAAGTAGAAGTTGTATTTGTGGAAAGGAACAGATTAAGTATTTATACAGATTACATAATCGAAAAACAAATCAGTGGTTATTCCCGATTGGAAGTTCGTGTATTAAGAAGTTTCAACGTAAGGATTTACAGGAAAAAACTGCGACTACAGAGGCAATGTTTAAATTATTACATGCGGTTGGAAACAATCAATATCTGCAGTTATCGTCTGACCTGTTTAGCCGAAAACTCCTTAAAGAATTATATGATCAAGGAGCATTTAAGGCAACCTCGTATAATCATTATAATCCAAAAAATGATTATGATTTTCTGTTAAAAATGTTCAACAAACGTACAAAAAATAATATTAGTACATTGCAGCAGAAAAAAATTACAGCTATTCTTCTTAATTCAATTAAACCATTTTTGGAACAGAAGTTAAGAAGTCAGATTATGTCTTAAAGGTATTAAGAAAAGAAATTATCAATCTATGGGTGTAAATTAGAACAGGATTTTCTTCCTGTTTATTTTTATACCCATTTTTATTTAGGAGGAAAGAAAAATGGTAGTAAACAGATCAAATTTACAAGTAGGACAAACAGTATTTTTTGTTCATAAAGAATACAATTCACTTACAAAAATGAAAGAAGATTCCATCGTTGAATGTAAGATTACTAAAATTGGAAGGATATATATAACCATTAATAATGGATATCCAAATCGACAATTTTTTATTAAATCTGGAAATGATTACGAGTTTGGTATTCAGGAGAAAGAAAATGCAATTGATGGTGGAATTTTATGCTTTACAAGAGAAGATGCAGAAAAACATCTTCTAAAAAAGAAAATGATGTTGGAATTAAGAAACATCAATTATTCTGAAAAAACTAATTCTTTAAATCAACTGTTACTAATGAAGTTGGCGTATGAAGTTGGAAAATTAGATTTCAAAGATGACGCTGTGCTTAAAATTCCATTACCAGTAAATTATAAAGAGATGTCAGAGGAAAATTTAAAATCATTATTAGAAAGCGATGGGGAGTAATGAATAGGGAAATTAAAAAAATATCAGAAGATATTAAAACAAATACATTTGAACAGTTTTATTTGTTTTATGGAGAAGAAAAATATATGATCTTACAAATGAAAGATCAATTAAAAAAAGCTTTAATTTCAGAAAATGATACTATGAATTATTCCTATTTTGAAGGAAAAAAAGTAGATTCGACAGAAATTATAGAACTTGCTAAAACAGTTCCTTTTTTTAGTGATCATAGATTTATCATTCTTGATGGAACAGGACTTGGGAAAAAAAGTGATGATTCATTTATAAAAGGGTTAAAAGAAATTTCTGATACAAACGTTGTCCTCTTTATTGAAGATACGATTGATAAACGCTCAAAAATTTATAAGTTTTTATCAAAGCAAGGTCATGTTGCATGTTTTGAACCTATGAAGAATAAGGAATTGTCACAATGGATTACGTTATTGCTAAAAAAAGAAGAGAAGCAAATGTCAATTTTAACAATGAACAATTTCTTATATCAATGTGGATCAGATATGTATACATTAAAAAATGAATTAGACAAATTGATTTCTTATGTTGGAGACAGAAAAGAAATTACAAGTCATGATTTAGAACAGCTGACTTCATCTCAAACAATTAATCAGATTTTTGTCATGTTAGATGCGATTGCTCAAAAACAACGAGATAAAGTATTAACTTTATATTATGATCTGATTGAACTGAAAGAATCTCCATTTGGAATTCTTGCATTATTAGTCAGACAATGTAATCAGCTGCTTCAAGTTAAAAATTTGGATGATCTCGGCAAAGATAATGGAACAATCTCAAAGGAGATGAAGATTCCTGCTTTTGCAGTAGGAAAATTAAAAGATCAATCGAAAATGTTCTCTATAGAAGTATTGTTGAATATGGTAGAAGCATGTGCAAAAACAGATGAATTAATAAAAACTGGAAAAATCAATGACAGAGTTGGCGTAGAATTAATATTAATTCAATTTAGCCAAAATTAGATTAGAAGGAATTATGGAATAAATACAAAGTGCAAATTTTGTATTTGTTTGTGATAAATGTATAATAGTGTCTAAAATGCAAAATATGTAGCATGTGTAGAAGTACATAAACTGCATATTTTGCATTAATCGTGAATTGCATGTAAATTACACTTTACTTTATAGATAATTTAAAAATATCAAAAGGTATACAGAACATCTTTTATGAGAAATGATAAAATAATTAACTTCACACAAACGGTTGGAATAATACGATTCAATAAGAATGGATTCCAAGGTGAAAATAATTTACGAATGTAATAATAATCTATACTAATAAATTTTTGGAGTTCTCTTTTAGAGGACTCTTTTTTTTATTCATAAAAAGTAAATAAATGTAAAAATAATAATAAAAATGTGGGAGTGTTACACAAAAATGATACAAAAATACTAAAATATAGGTTGAAAATAGCAAAAATGGGTGGTAATATTAACATTAAGAAAATGATTAATAAAATCATTATGGCTAAAAAATAAGGATAAAGCCATTTATCCTTAATAAGTTTTGCAATTTGATATTATAGTGCTTCATAAGAATCAATTTATTTAAAATAATCTTGTATTTTATAAACGAAATCTATGTAAAAGCAAAACGATGAATCAAAGAAGCACAGGTGCTCGTGCCTAGCATGAGAGGAATGTATACGGAAACATAGCATACTATATGTTCAGAGCAGGCGGTATCTCTATAAACTATCGGGTCCGTGGAGCCGATGCAGAAAATCCACCGGACATAATACGGGTGTTTAAATGTGACAGTTGTTCCAGTTATGGCATGGATCAAGGTATGGCGACTACAAGAAGAGCCTGATAATATGTTCGAGAAAGGTTGAGGGCAGAAAAGGACCTTTGCCTAAGTCAAAACATTGCCAATGTTTTGATATGGTTAAAATTACTCTGCGGAAGGACGAATACGGATATGTTGATGCTATGTGAGACATATGGGGTAGCATAACAAACTGAAAAGTCTGGCAGTGAGGGCGTACCATGTACTGTGAAAGTGTAATATTGATTTTAAAATATCAATAAGATAAGTCTGTCTTTTTGTAGACACAGGGGGAAATTTCATACACAGAAAGAAACGGACATTCGATGTACGGTTCTTTCGTCCGTTTTAAACTTTATAAAAATAAGGATGTAAAAGCTATTAAAAGGTTAAGGATGTATATTTACGATTCCATGGAAAAAATAAAAGGTATTGGCTACCCGAAAGTCTTTCTCAAACTGAAAGTTATCAAAAATAAATATATAATAGATATACGTTGTTTTATCTAAATAATATATATGATTTTACATCGAATCGTATTCTTAATTAATCTTGAAGAGAAAAAATAAGAATATTAATGATGTAATAGCGAAAATAAATAATATGATTAAGAAAATGTAAGAGGTAGACATAAAATATATAAAATGTCTGCCTTTTTATTATGTGAGGAGGTATGTTATGGCCAAAAAAATGTGCTATTGCCTATGTTGATGGTAGTTATAAGCAGCTGGTTGCTAAATATGGTATTGACGATGGGATTAATGATAACTGTAAAGAATAAAAACGATAAAGTAAGTAAAGGGGAGTGTTGAGTATGGAAGCTTTAACAATTGATGAAATCATATCTGCGAAAAAAAATTTTTTAAATATCGACAAGGATCTGAATCTCATTCATTCTGTAAATGAGATTAAAGAAACGTATTATCTGATTCATTGTGTTGCAATTATTACATTTTTATTATTAAAGCAACAGGCACTTGCTGAATCATCTGCGATAATGCTTTTAGTGGTAATTTATTTTCTTCATCGGTGGGAATTTCATTTATCCCACATGATTATACATAACGTTTTGCTTTTTAGTCATCTGTTTGAAAAAAATTATGCCTATGAATTATTAGATAAATTGAATCTGTGTGATCAGGATTATGGAAAAATTCGTCATGTCATGTCAGAGTTTTATAAAAAAGAAGGGATGTGATAATGATGAGAAAGAGAAAAATAATTGGAATTATAGGCTTGGTGCTTATATTAGTTATTGTGCTTTTTTATGTGGTCCGTATTCGGCCAATGGTAAAGGAATATAAGAAGATTGCATATGATAAGTTAGCAAATATTGATGAAGATACCTTTGCAAAATTAGAAAATACAAAGGTTTATGGTAAGAATGGAGAATTGATTGGAGAAGTCAATTCCGGAAGTTACCAGTACAAAAAAATTTCTGAAATTTCAAAATATGTACAAGATGGATATATTGCAGTAGAAGATAAAAACTTTAAATCCCATCATGGAATCGATTATCTGGCAACTGTAAGAGCTGGGATTAAACTTGTATTGAATCGTGGTAAAGCAACACAGGGTGGAAGTACCATTACACAACAATTAGTTAAAAACAGCTTTTTAAGTCAGGAAAAGACATTTACAAGAAAGATTGCCGAGTTTTTCTTGGCACCGGAGATTGAAAAGATGTATACGAAGCCTCAGATTATGGAGTATTACTGCAATAGTAATTATTATGGGAATCGTTGTTACGGAATCGGAAATGCGGCAAGTTATTATTTTCATAAAAACGCAGATCAACTAACATTATCAGAAGCGGCATTATTGGTAGGGTTGTCGAATAATCCAAGTCGATATGATCCAGTAACTAACTATAATTCATCGATCAGAAAACGTGATCGAGTTTTAAAACATATGTTGGATGCGAAAGTAATCTCAAAAACACAATATCAACAAGCAAAGAACGAAAAAATAGAAATTGCAGAGTATCGTAAAAATGTAAAACCTGAAGGGTATCAGACAAGCTTTGCAATTTATCAAGCAACATTGGAATTGATGAAGAAAAATGGATTTGAATTTCAGTACACTTTCCAGGATAAAGAAGATGAAAAGCAATATAAAGAAAGATATCAGGAAGAATATCAAAAATATTTTCAGAAATTGCGAAATGGAGGATATAAGCTGTATACATCTTTTGATCAAGAGTGTCAAAAAGCTTTACAAAGTTCCGTTGATCATAATCTGAGATCGTTTACCAAGAAAAAGAAAGGGAAATATGAATTACAGGGAGCTGCAGTCAGTATTGATAATGAAACAGGAAATATTGTGGCAGTTGTTGGTGGAAGAGGACAGAATGATCAATATAATAGGGGTTATTTAGCTATTCGACAGCCTGGTTCATCTATTAAACCTTTGCTTGATTATACTCCTGCTTTCGATAGCGGTGTATATTATCCATCAAAAGTAATCTCTGATCGAAAGACTTCCTCTGGTCCATCGAATGCAGATCACAGTTATAGTGGATCACGAACGATTCGTAATGCAATCATTCACTCTACCAATACGGTTGCATGGAATGTATTGCAGAAAATTGGAGTAAAAAATGGTCTAAAGTACCTTACAAATTTGCAGTTTAGTAATTTATCATATTTAGATAATAAAAACGCTTCTGCAGCACTGGGTGGATTTACGCATGGTGTTAGAGTTGTAGATATGGCAAAAGGATTTGCAACATTAGAAAATGGTGGAGTTTATCAGGATAACAGCTGTATTGATAAGATCATGTTTAAAGAGCATGAAGTTTTAAAGCATAAAAATACAAGAAAGAATGTGTATTCCTCAGCCTCCGCCTATATGATCACCGACTGCATGAAGGATGCTGTGAAAAATGGAACTGGTAAAAATGCACAAGTAAAAGGACAGATCATTGCAGGCAAGACAGGTACGACAAATGATTATAAGGATGCATGGTTTTGTGGTTATTCAAGATATTATACAACCAGTGTTTGGGTAGGATGTGATGATCCAAAGCCAATGGATAATTTAACTGGTTCGTCCTATCCATCTAAGATTTTTTCTGATTACATGACGAAAGTTCATAAAGGGAAAATGAAGAAAGATTTTAAAATGCCAGATACGGTATATCGAAAAGATGGAGATCTATTTTCGAAAGACATTGATGATACGTTACATGAAACAGTGCTTGAAAATATATTAAAAGAGCAGATCAAGAAAACAGAAAAAGCAGTAGAAGATTTTGAAGCTTTTACAATCACGGACGGGGAGAGTGCCTATCTACTTGATGATAAGTATCAGAATATATGTACAGCTATTGAAAAAGTAGATGATTCCACACAAAAAGCAAAGTTCCGACAACGGATTGAAGATCATTACGATAATCTTTTAGAAGAACAGAAGAAATGGAAAGATGCGATGGAAACATATGCAACACAGAAGGAACAGCAGCGAATTGCGGAAAATGAAAAAGCTGAAAAAGAAGCTGTACAAAAACGACAAGTATATGAACAACAGCAAAATATCAAGTTAGTTGAATCGTATATATCCAGATTAGATGTCATGGATACATATGATGATACAGCAGAAGATATTATTACCAAATTACAAGAAGCTTTAAAGAAATGTGAGGATTATGATACATATGATGAGCTAAATCAGAAAGCTGAACAAGCAATTGAGCGTGTTCGCAATCTAAATAGTGATACAACAACAGAATCAAATTAAGATCAGGAGGAAATTATGAGAAGAAAAGCAGCATCTTTATTATTAGTAGCTATGATGATGAGTGTAGCAGTGCCAGTTCATGCAAGTGAACAGGCGACTGTCACAATTCAAGAATCACAAGGAGAAAACCGAGAGGTTGATCAAGTTCAATCCTCTGAAACAACAGAATCCAAACCATCAACTTCACAGATTACAACAACAGCTGAGAGAAAAGAAGAAGTAACATCAACGCATAAGAAAAAGCAAAACAAAAAGAAAGATAAGAAAAAAGAGAAAAAAGTCAAGAAACTAAAGAAAACAAAGAAAAAAGAAAAAGTTGTTCATGTAAAAATCAAACCAACAATCTCATCTTCCTATCAGGAACAATCTATTAAAATCAAAAAAAATAAAGAATACATTGGAAAATTTATTTATTTTAATCAGGGAGATGCTGCGTGGAATAGTAGTGGATACGGAATTCGAGCTGCTGGATGTGGTCCGGCTTCAATGGCTGTGTGTATCAGCACGTTAACTGGGAAATGGGTAACACCAGTAGATACAACAAGTTGGGCATATGAGCAGGGATATTATTCTTCTGCCGGAAGTGAACATCGTGCAATTCCAGCAATGGCAGAACATTGGGGTTTAAAATGCGATGGATTAGGAACCAATTATCAAAAGATTAAAGAGTCCTTAAAACATGGCAGACCTGTTGTTTCTTTGATGGGATCTGGCTATTTTACTCGCGGTGGACATTTTATGGTATTAACGGAAATTGATTCTAATGATAATGTAACTGTTGCGGATGTAGGAAGTCGTAAAAGAAGTCAGTATAAGTATTCACTTCATGATGTAATTTCACAATCTAAAGTTGCAAGTGCTGGAGGACCATTTTGGAGTATTTATAAACAAGGGAAAGCCAAAACACAGAATGACAGTAAATCAAATAAACAAGTTTTAAAAATTAGTAAGAATAAAAAAACAGCGACAAAAGCAAAGGTAAATCAGAAAGAAAAAGAAATAATCCAAAGTTTTTATACTGAATTATCAAAGAATTTGACAGATCTGGAAAAAGAGCTTCCAAATAGTAAGGTATTGATTGGAAAAAAAGCGACTGGGACCGAAATTCCAAATGGAAAGATTAATCAGTGTATTTATCGTTTAGGTGAAAAGTTAAACAATGGTCATTTACAATTTATTGCGGCACATTATTATTTTGGAGAAGAAGCAATTCTTCATGGGGATGCAAAGTCTGCAAGTATTGATTTGAATTCACGTATTCAAATGCTTGATTTTTAAAAATTGAAAGGAGATGCCGTGGAGAAATCAATCTTCACGGCTAAATATTTATTATGGAGTATGAACTTATTGGAACAATTGTTCCGGCAGTGAAATGTATTTTAAAACCAGGAGAAGCAATGTATACACAATCCGGTGGAATGATGATGTATACTGGGAATATAAATTATTCTACAGGTCTGAGAGGTGGAGTTGTTAAATCCGTTGCAAGACAGCTTCTTGCAAGAGAGTCAGCTTTTATGACAACGTATTATGCAGAAAAGCATATGGGAATTGTTATATTTTCTACGACAATCCCTGGAACGATTCAGTGCTTGAAATTAGAGAAAGATTCTTCTATGATCTGTCAAAAGACGGCATTTCTTTGTGCAGAAGAGCAGATTATGGCAGATGTTGTTTTTACAAAAAGATTACGTGCTGGTTTGTTCAGTGGAGAAGGCTTTGTATTACAGAAAATTTATGGTGAGGGAAGAGTTTTTCTGGAAATAGCAGGGGATTCAATTATTCATGATCTTAAAGAGGGTGAAGTGTTGTATTGTAATTCGGGAAATGTAGTTGCTTTTCAGGACTCCGTAGATTTTGACATTACATTAGTAAAAAGAATGTCTACATTATTATTTGGAGGAGAAGGAAATTTTCTTGTAAAATTGACAGGACCTGGAAAAGTTATTTTACAAACACAGAATCAGATGCAGAAAGTGAAAATTTATGAGAATCAATAAAATGTGGGGGCATTACACAAATTTTACAAGAAAAACGTAAAAATATATAAAAAAATACATAAAAATGTGTAATAAACTTGAAAAATGATATGTAATATGATATTATAATATAAACAGAAAAGTTATTATTTGAAAAATCAATTTCGGGAATAAGAAAATTTTTTTGTTAATAACGTGTAGTGTAAATAATAGCGATGGCGAATGGTTATATTGACATTGGAAATTACTTTTTCATAAGATTTTTCTCCTTAAAAATTTTATCGATATGTGTCAATGTAAAATGGATTGGTTCGATTCCAATCATCGCCTTTTATCAAAGATATGAATATCGTTTTTTTGTATGGTCCCCTATAAACATCCCTGTTAAGTTACTGTACAAGAAATAGAGTTTTTTATATTTATATCTTTGATTCTTCCAAAAAATAGGTAGGGAAATACGAGCCTTAAAGGCAATATATTCCTTACCACTCCCCTTGGAAAAGTATTGGGATACAATAAAATAATGGATGTATTCCGTTGGAGTATGCTAACATTTATTATTTTATTTCGGAGTTCGATTCTTTGATTTTCCAATCAGGCTAGGTGGGCTCATGTTTATGAGTCTGCATTAGCTTATTAAGTCTATATGGTACAATGGTGTAAATGGAATCACAAGCGAGTGCTAATCGTTCTAGCTTTTTGAGCTATTCAGGTTCGAATCCTGATTGTACCGCTGCTAATAAAGTTATTTTATTAGTTCTGATGTTTAAAGTGGAAATGCTATGTACTCTGCTTTAAACAACTTGGAAAGTAAATGGTAAATTTAATGATCTTGTATTTTATCTTTTTTTGTAAATACTTTTTCAGGATTGCTTGTATTTACTTAAAGATCAGATCGTCATGTTAAATATGGTACCCCACGATCATTACAATCGGAGTTCGATTCTCCGGCTTTCCCTAAGAGTATACTGTTTTGTTTGTTATTTCCAGTTTACTCTTTCTATTGTTATTATTTTATCGTATTACTCATTCGAAAAGGCAATATCATATCATGAATATTGCCATTAAAAATTCCTTAACGATGAACAAAAATGGCGTGTCCAAGAGATACGCTTTTTTTGTGTCTATGTACTATGCAAGTCGGATATTGGATATCCACCAAGAAGTATGTTCTCCAGGGGCAACTTGGAATAAATGGATAGTTGACAAAAAAGCTTATGATGAGCAGGTAATTGTTGGGTATAAATGTAGTTGTGGAGAATGGAAATTAGTTACTAATTAGTTATCAGGCAGCACGTATAATTGTACATATGTGTTGCTTGTTTTTCTTTATTTTTTTATGTTTATATGCTATACTAAATATGTAATTTTTATTAGACTTTGGAGCTTTAGGAAAAGCTCTGAACATTTTAAAGAAATCCAAAAAAATAGAAACTTAAACCCAAAGGCATAAATTTAGCAGATAATATATAGATCTGCTTATTTTTATGTCTTTTTTTATTAAAAAGGAAGAAGGAGAAAGAGTTATGTGTAAATGTCAAAATCAAAAAATGAAATGGATTATTGCAATCAGTAATACTTGCAATGACGAGATTAATTTAAAATTTCTGACGGCAACGGAGGATGAAGCAAAACAATATCTTATGGATTGCATCGATAATGATATATTGGAAAGTTGTGAGACATGTAGTGATCTTACAGAAAGTATTCACGATATTAAACGATATGTAGATTGCAATACAAAAAGAACTATGGAGTTACATGCTTATCTTTGTTTCCAAAGTTATCATGTAGAATATAGTGCACAGCCTATGGATTTGATTCCAGATGTAACGAATGGAGAAAAGCTGAGTCAGAAACAGGAAGAAGCAGAAGTTCTAAAATGGGATATGCGAACAATTTGTGTATTTTGGGGAAATGTATCAAACAAAAATAATTTTTATAATCAGAATATATGTTTCAAAACAGATGCTTCCAGATCACAAATCATAGATTGGTTAAGAAAATACCAGCTGGAAAACCATGTAGATAATAAGTCTGATTTATCTCCAGATGTACTAATTAAAAATGGATATACTGTGGAAATGGTTAAGTGTTGTCAAAATGATGGACACGATTCCAACAATGTAACTAATAAATCTTTAGAATTATACAATTTAGATTTTTACGATATGGAAAAATCTTCATATCATGAAAAGATTATTTTGGATCTTGCATCTTGTGAAGATAAAGCAGATGTAAGTAAGAATCTAAAAGAAATTACAAATAGCTTAAATATTTTCAATGTGAAAGAAAATAGTTTTTGTATGACGCAAAATGATCCTGACTATTTATCCCAGGATGTACTAACATCAGGAGTACGAAAAATTGCAGGCCGAAATGGTTATGTTGTCGATATTGTAGAAATGGAAAATGTAGGAGAAAAATGTTATCTTTTTAGAAAAATAAAAAGATATATTTGATTTTGCATAAAATAATTAGAATAAAATTTATTAATTAAAGACATAAAGTAAACAAAGGTTATACCTGTTTATTTTATGTCTTTTTGTTTTTTGAAGGAGAAAGAAAAATGAGAAATGTTATAGAAGTATATGTAGAAAATTTAAAAAAATACAATCAAGGGATTCTCAATGGTCGATGGATTACCTTGGGTATTGACGAGGAATCCCTGCAGAAGATATTAAAAGAGCATTTAGGAATTGCAGATCATAATTCAGCTATTGCAATTTTTGATTACCATGCAGACTTTGAAATAGATGAGCATGAAAACATATATCATCTAAATCAGGCTGCAAAATTGTTAAATTGTTTATTAGATGAAGATTATAAAAAGGCCTTAGATTATTGCAAAGTACGAGAGATTACAGGAGCACTAGAAATATCTAATGTTTGTCTACAACTCGAAGATATTATTTATGGACATTTTTCAAATTGGCTAGATCAAAATATCAATGATCCTGATGAAAAATTGGGACATGCATTATTTGACAATAGTAAACTAGGTGTTTACATGAGACAGAACAAAATGGAATCATATTTTGACTACAAGGCATATGGCAGAGATGCTTCAATCAGTTCTTATGATATTGGAGATTATGGATATGTTTACAAAAAAGATTCTATTAATACAAAAAAATATACGTATGAAGAGATTGATGAAATAATGAAGAACGGTTCTGGTAAATACATGGGAAAATGTGAATGTACTGTTAAATTTCTAAAAAATTTTTTTATACTTTCACAAAATGAGTATGTGAAGATTCAAAAAGTTTGTAAAAGCTTAGATATGCTTGCTGTAGTAGAATTTACTATGTCGGGTTATGATCATTTATATGCTTTTGTTGTTGATCATATTTCAAGACTTATTTACATTAATGATTTAACAGTTGGAAAAAGCTTAAGAGAATTCAAGGCAGGAAATTCAATTGAAGAAGAAACATTTGATGATATTTTGGATGAACTGAATAATCCAAAAATTTACGTTTAGACGCATTAGGATGCAAAAAAAGAAAGGATGATGATTTATTATGGATAAAAACAGAATGATGGAATTGCTAAATGAGATTGTTAATTATGTACAAATTGGAAAAGACATTCCAGAAATAATTGATAAGCTTTTGGATATGGGATTTACGAAGGAGGAATTAATTGAATATTTTGACTTTGATGAATGTGATTTTCTATTATGGTTTATCGGCAGAAACATATAAAATTTGAAATAATAAACAAAAAATTGATGCAAAAAGTTGATATATTTTTTGTATCAATTTTTTGTTGAAAAAGGAGAAGAAGATATGGATTTTATAGATCAAGCAAAAGCAATATTAGAATCATCAAAGAAACAACCAGATGATATGTGTCAAAATGTGGATACGATATATTCAGATATTATGAAAAAATCCAATTATAAGATCAAAGGGATATCGGATAGCATTCTGGAATCGTATATAGCTGCAGAAAATAAGGCTGATTTTGAATCATTATTTTATTTATTGACAGGTGTAACGTTTGAATACTATTTACATAAATGCGAAGGAACAAAACAACGAAATGTTACAGAAATTGAGTTACGAATAATTCAGATTTACCTTTTTAAATCGAATAAAAGTAGAAAAAATTCATTGATTATACAAACAGATGCACCAAAAAATAAGATTCGGACTTGCCTTAGAAATGGTTATTCTTTATCTTTACTCTCGATGGATTGTGGTATTAAAAATATTGTCAATAATCTTCAAGAGATGGGATATATAGTTAGAATATTGTATGCTCCGAATGGAAAATTCGATAAAATAAAAAGATTTTCTTGTAAAGAAAAATATAATCTGGCTGATTATGATATGAAATATGTATTATATCATGAAAAAGTGGTAATGGAATTGTATAATAAAGTATTTTGTCAAAATTTAAAGAATCCAAAATTACTTACACTTGAAATTTTAGAAGGTACTGCAAATCAATTAGGAATTTTTGCTATAGAGATAAATCAATTTTGTATCTTAACAGATGATGCTACTAGATTTTCTTTAGGGTATCGTGACTTTAGAAAAATTGTGAATTATTATGGTTACAGGATATATAGAAAAACAACAGCATCAGGTGATGAGTGTTATCGGTTTGTATTCAGTGAAAAATTGTGGGAACATTATAATTGAAAGGAGGAATTGCGTAAAATGATTCTTTCAGTTGCAGAAGAAAAATATGATGATAAATTTTTATACTAAAATAGTTATTTGATCACGAAATGTGACATAAATGTAATTTGTGTATAATGTGTTAATTGTAAAAAATCATGCAAATTGCACATTTATTCAAGAATGATATTAAATATGTAAAAAGAGCAACCTTTTTGTTTTTGAGGTTGCTTTTTTTTGTATAAATTAAATTATTTTACAGTAACAGTCCATTTGAAGACATCTCCTTTTACCCAATGTCCGCTTGTTTTACTTACGATACAACTAATCGTAACTTTTCCCTTCTTTTTAGCGGTAACTTTATGTCCGCCTTCGGAATCTCCTTTTGTTGCTACAGTGGCAATGCTTGAATTACTACTTTTCCAATTTGTTGTTGATGGATGAACACCTCCATAACTTGGACCAACCCAAATACTTTTTCCTTTTTTTATAGAACAAGAACTTGTTTTTGTAACAGCTTTACGTACTTTTTTGGCAGTTATATTAATTGTAGCCTTATTTTTTAATGGACTGGCAGCTTTAACTACATTAGCTCCACTAAGTCCAATACCTGATACTGTTAGCAAGCTTAATGCAACTGCTGCCATCTGTTTCTTTACTCCTTTTTTCATTATAAATACCTCCTGATTCATTGTTTATATGAAAATAAAAAGCATAAAAAAAACAGACATTTTGTCTGCTTGATCTATGCTTTCATTTTTCATTATTTAATTAAAAAATCTCAGACTTATCCCGATTGATTGGATTCTAATAAACTGTTATTATTATAACATATAAAATATAATTATAAAACAGAAAAAGAAAAAACCATCGAATAATTTTCGATGGCATCACGGCTGATGGCGGAACACGCCACTTAAACGTTAATTCAGACCCCGTGATTATACAGCACAGTCGCCTGTCTGCATACAAATTATAATATAATTTTGAATTTCTTGCAATACTGTGATTTAGAGTGTCATAAAAAATTTCAAAAATCGCATATTTAATATGAAGAGAAAAATTATTTTAAAAAGGAGTGAAGAACAATGATAATTTATAAAAATGTAGATTATGGTATTTATGCATATCAAATCGGTTTCTTTAAAGTAAAACGTATAGGAGAAATTGTGTGGTCAGATCATTATGATTCAAAAAATGAGAAGTTTTATTTGCGAATTGAAGGCTTCTATGTGGCAGAAGAACGTAGAAGACATGGACTTGGCCGTAAATTGTTAAATAAAACAATTAAACAAAATTTAAATGAAAATTATCCGTATATGATTGTTTATCCAAAAACCTTTGGTGAAAAAATATTAAAAGACAATGAAACTTTATATCGTATTTACGAACATCTTGGATTCTATTTTACAGAGGAAATGGTTGATCGTACAAAAGCAGATAACGAAATGCGGTATGATTTTATAGTAAAAAAGAAAAGAAGAAAATTCTTATACAGAACTAACTTCTTTTCCTATTTGTAAAACCAAAACTTACACTTACAGTATACTGTAAAATAATAATTTTGTGAATAGTTTGTGGACTGACTTGCAAATATTGGAAAGAGTTGTTATGATAAGAATGTAATATGACTCATATCTTTGAGAAACAATTACCTTTTGTATAGCGATTCGCTGGAATAAGGGGTGTCAGAAATGGCATCTCTTTTTTTTGAAAAAAATTAAATTTATTTTCTGGAAAAATATACGAAAAATGTGGATAAACCACGTAAACAAGCCATTTGTAAGTGATTTTGTGGATATTTTAATTGATTTGCAATTATTTTAAACCTGTTTTAAACTAATTACTACAAAAGGAAATAGTTTATTCAAAGAAAAGGAGAAGTATTATGAGACGAAGAAAATTAACAATCGGACTTTTATCTATGATGATGGCCGCAAGTGTAGCTTTCGGTATTCAAGGAAATGATGTACATGCAGCAAGTAAAAAACTTTCTGTTAATAGAGTGTACGAAAACGCAACACGAATTAATGGTAAAACTAGAAAGAAAAATATTGTAAGAGTTAAGATCGGTAAGAAAACTTACAAAGCAAAAGCTAACAAAAAAGGAAAATTTACAGTTAAAATTCCTCGTGTTGCTGCCGGAAAGAAATACACTTTAAAATCCTACAAAGGAAAGAAACTTTACAAAACAAAAAAAGTATATGTGATTGCAAAGAAATTAAAGATCAATAGATATACGCCAAATAGTAAATCTATTTCTGGTTATACCAGACCTTCTTATAAGGTTAAAGTAAAAATCGCTAGTAAAACTTATGTGAAAAAAGCAAGTGCAGTTACTGGATATTGGAAAGTAAAACCAGATAACAACAAAAAGATTGGGACAACGGTCTCTGTTAAGGTTGTTAACACAAAAGGTAAGACTGTAACAGAAACAAAAAAGCATGTCCATGATTATAAGGCAGTTTACAAGACTGTACATCATGATGAAGTTGGACATTATGAGACTGTTGAGGTTCCAGCTTGGGATGAAACTGTACAGAGAAGACATCAGGTATGTTTTGTTTGCGGAAAGGACAAAACGCAAGACTTTATTGATAGTATTAACAATAAAACTTATCCAGATTATGATGAAGAAACCAAAAAAGATTGGGGATATACAAAAGAAAAAGGATGGCCTCATTATAGTAGTGATTATGCTATTTATAAAGAAATGGGTGTTGATCCAGAAAACATGAAAGATGTTCCACCATTTGGTGCTTATTTAAGTTTAGGAGGATGGGATAGAAGTTGTGATGGACATAATTATGGTTCTCAGACTGTTGATGTAATAGTACATCATGAAGCAACAACGAAACAGGTATGGAAAGTGGATCAAAAATCATATGATGAAAAAGTTTTGGTCGGTTATAAATGTGATTGCGGTAGTGTAAAAGAATAAATAATAATTCAAATAATGAGAAGGCAGCAGCTTGCTTTATGGGCTGTTGCCTTTTTTGTTGCCTGATATATTCATAAATATATTGGACAAAATATATAAAGTAAAAATAAAATGTGGGAGCGTTACACAAATATGAAACAAAACGATATAAATTATTGAAAAATATAACATTTTATGTTAGTATATTCCATGAAAGCAAGTATACAATCTTGCTTTGCAAAAATGAAAGTACATTGAAAATTTAATATACATATATACAAATCCATAAAGTTGCTCTTATAAAATTTTATGAGAGAGGTGATATGTTATGTATCGAAATAGGAATCCTTGTAAATAAAAAAGAAAGCAGATTGCGGCTGCTTTCTTTTTAATAAATATAAGATCATATTTTGGTGGACAGCTCAAATCGACTGTTCGCCAAAATATACAAAAAAAGTATAACATAAATCAAATATTTTGAAAAGTATTTGTAAGAACGATAAAAATAAGGAGAGCAATATTATGGATAAGTATAAGATCGTGGGAAAACTCCGTCAGTTGTTTTTTGGATCTATGGCTGTCGTTATGTCTGCAGGTGGTGTTGTTGCTACAAACATGGCAAATGCCTTTGCGGCGGATCAGTCATTGGATAACAATGTCGGGGTGGCCGCTCGAAAATTGCAGTATGATGATACGGAATCATATGTATCTAAAAATGTAAATAAAAAAGTAGTAACATCCGAAGCAGATAAGTCTACGAAAGAAATCAAAAATGATTTAACTGAAACCGGATATTCTATCCGATTAAAACAGTTGATCGCAGAACAGTCTAAAATCCCAAAGGATTGTACAATTGATACATTATGGGCAAAATACAAAGATGCATTTATTGCACAGTATTCAACTATTGTAAAATTGTACAATACAAGTGATGATGCAGATTATTATGTTGCGAATCTTTCCAGTGCAAAAATCAATGGAATGGGAAGTATTTATGATGCAGCATTTGTAAAAGGGACAAACAATGCAAATCCAAATGTAATCAAAGATATTAAATTTGATAAGAAAACAGGATTAGCTTATATTCCTAAAAGTTACTTTGAAAAAAATAAGAATGTATTGATCACCGGACAGGTAATGTATGGTGGATCTATCAATAATCAGACAATTGCTATTGATACTACAGTTGATAATGGTGGAGAAGTAACAAAACAGTCTGTTGAAGCAAATGCATTTGATGTAACTGTGAAAGTTCCAATTACAACAAGCAAGAAAATGGCAGAAAAACTCAAAATGAGTGATTTTAAAGTTTTCTTAAATGGATCTGAAACAGAAATGAATCTGGATAAAGATGATACTGCTACATTTAATAAGAGTACCGGTGTGTTAGAACTTGCTGTATCTCCTGCAACTTTAACTTCTGTCAGAGTAGAAGTGAAAAAAGTAGGAGCTGTCAAATCTGTTGCACGTTTCTTTACAACAGATGTCAGTGCATCCGTGAAGAATCCGGATAAACTAAAGTTTGTTACAGACAAGAAAACAGGAAATCCGATCATTTTAGACCGTGTGGATCCAGCAAAGCTTCAGGACGGACAGGTGTTCGATTATAAATCTTCCATCCGTTACTTCTCAAAACTGAGTGATATGGAAGTTAATTATAATATGAAAGCAACGGCAGAAGCTATCCGACATTCCATTAAATATCTGTATCTTCCAACCGGAAGCGAGAAGAGTGGATGGTTCGATGTTTACGATAAAGGATCTGATTTTGGTGATCAGGATGGTGTTAATCAGAAAACAAACTTTGAAGATGTGACTTTTGGTATCGGTTTACCAAACTCATCCTCTAAATACAAAGCAACTGCTTTAAATAAAAATAAAGCAAAGCTTGATTTTCATATGAAGGGTTCTTTCGTAACGAAATACACAGGAGACAAAGCAACTTACTCCAGTAAGCATATGTTTGCCGGTGAGTGTGCCCACATCACAAATCCAATGGGTAAAGTGAAAGATGGCGAAGATGCTAAGATCCGTTTATCTGTACTTCATGTAGACCTGAAAGACCAGTATGTTATCATTGGACTGAACACACAGGAGATCAATACACAGAGTGGTTTTGGTATTTACAAATTAAAGTTTGAGTATAACAAGTCTGGTAGTGTTCAAGTAAAGAAAACATCAGCAAATCCTTCCATGACAAACGGAAGTGGATGTTACAGTTTTAAAGGAGCTACGTTTGGAGTTTATAAAGACAAGGCTTGTACTGATAAAGTAACAACATTAACTGCTGATGAAAATGGCAATACTGATACAGATGAAATTGATGTGGGAGATTACTTTGTTAAAGAAATCAATCCACCTACAGGGTATGAGAAAAATAATCAGGCTTATCCCGTAACAGTTACGGAAAAGAATGATGATGATAATCCTGCCGTTGTAACCATTGCCGATCAACCAAAAGACGACCCTGTTAACTTTGAAGTCAAGAAAGTAGACAAAGAAACAGGAAAAACCGTACAGGGAGATGCGAGTCTTGCTGGTGCGGAATTTACTGTAAAATTCTATAATAACTTCTATAATAGTGCTTCTGAATTACCGTCAAAAGCTACTAGAACATGGGTGTTACAGACAAAAAAACTTGGAAATGATTATACGATTTCATTTGATGATACTCATAAAGTTTCAGGTGATGATTTCTATAGAGATTCAGATGGAACACCCGTAGTTCCATGGGGAACTTTAACGATTGAGGAAACAAAGGCTCCCGACGGATATAAAATTGAAGACAGTACCGTTTCCGTTAACGGGCAGGTCTTAAATAATCGTATTTATTTCACAAGAGTCAGTGATAAAGATGGTGAACAGCCATCCAAAGTAGTTACAGACTTTACAGTTTCTGATCCAGCGAAGAAATATGGAATCCAGGTATGGAAAGTTGATAAAGAACTTGATAAGAGTGAAGCTATCGGTGGAAAGGATCATAAGATCTCTGAAACCGGAACAACACTTGAAGGTGTTCAGTTCTCTATTATCAACCGAAGTGCAACAGCCATTAAATATGGTGATAAGACAGTGAATCCGGGAGAAGAAGTGACAAAGATCACAACTTCATGGAATTCTAATCTGAAAAAATATACAGCTCAGACGGATGAGAGAACATTACCTTATGGTACATATGGTGTTCAGGAAATTTCAAGCAGTCAGGGTTACAAAATGACAGATGGAACTGAAAAAACAGTTGTATGCCATGGTGCAGACGGAACAATGTATACGCCAGATTTGGATGCAAACTTAAAATTCCCGAACCAGGTAGTTCGAGGTGATTACTCTGTCAGAAAAAAATCTGATGAAGGAAAGAGTATCAGTGCAGCGTTCAAGGTAACAAATGAAGCGACTGGAGAAACCCACGTAATCGTAACAGATGCGAATGGAGAGTTTGATTCCACAGATAACAAACACTCTAAAAATACAAATGCCAATGACAAATTGTTAAAAGGCTATACAAAGGATACCGTTTTAAAATCTTCTGATTTTGATCTGGATGCCGGAGTATGGTTTGGACAGGGCGAAGATGGAAGTGTTGCAAAAGCCGATGATAGTTTAGGTGCTTTTTATTACGGAAAATACAAAATTGAAGAATTGCGTAGTGATAGTAATAAAGGACTGAAACTGATCAGTACAGACTTTACGATCACAAAAGATGGTAAAAAAATCAATGGCGGAACATTAACTGATGAATCAGAGCCAAGTATTGGTACAAAAGCAAAAGATGAAGCAACAGGAACAAATGTGGCTTCAGCGACAGATGATGTAACAATCATTGACACTGTTAATTATGAACACCTAGACAGAGGTAAATACAAGTTAACAGCAGTCTTAATGGATAAAGCGACAAAAGCAGCAATCCTTGATAAAGACGGCAAAGAAGTTACAGCATCCAAAGTATTTTCTAATACCACAAAAAGCGGAACAGTTGATGTTGAAATCAATATTAATGCAGCGGAATTATCATTAGCAGGTAAAGATGTTGTTGTATTTGAAACATTGACAAGTGAAGCAGACGGAACAACGATTGCTGTTCATCATGACATTAATGATGAAGGACAGACAATTAAATTCCCTGAAATCAAGACAAAAGCATCTGATGCAACAACAGGATCTAATATCGTTGAAGCAAAAGAAGATATGAAGATCAAGGATACTGTTTCTTATAAGAATCTGATCAAAGGAAAAACTTATACAATGATCGGTAAACTTATGGATAAAGAAACAGGAAAGGTTGTTCTTGATGATGATGGAAAAGAAGTAACAGCAAGTGTGAAATTTACAGCAGATGCTGAGGACGGAACAGTTGATGTAATCTTTGAATTCTCCGGAGTTAAAACAGCTGGTAAGAAGATTGTTGCATTTGAAACTCTTGAATATAAGGGTAAAGAATATGCAGTTCATGCAGATATCAACGATAATGATCAGACTGTTCTTATTCCAAAAGTAAGCACAACAGCGAGCGATAAGAATAATGGAACACATATGTCTTACGCAGGTAAGGATGTAACAATCGTTGATAAAGTTGAAGTGAAAAACATCGTTGCCGGAAGAGAATATACTCTGAAAGGTAAGGTAATGGATAAGAAAACAGGAAATCCATTATTAGTCGATGGAAAAGAAATTACTGCAGAAAAGACATTCAAAGCAAACGGAGAAAATGAAACCGTAGAACTTGAATTCACATTTGATGCAAGTGCATTAAAAGGAACAACCACTGTTGTCTTTGAAAACTTATATGAAGGAGAAAACGAGATCGGTACTCATGCAGATCTTGAAGATGAAGGACAGACAGTAGAGATTCCTGAAATCGGAACAACTTTAATCGGTAAAGACAGCCAGATTCATGTGATCAATGCAGACGAAAAGATCACACTGGTAGACACAGTTAAATACAAAGGTCTTGAAAAAGGTCGTGAGTATAAGGTTGATGGTGTTCTTTACGATAAAGAGACAAAGCAGCCACTTGAAATTGATGGAAAACAGGTAACAGCAAGTGCTACATTCACAGCAGAAGCAAGTGAAGGAAGTGTTGATGTTACATTTGAATTCAATGGAAGTGATCTCGCGGGTAAAACACTCGTAGCGTTTGAAGAAGCCTATGATGTAGAAACCAACACCTTAGTTGCTGATCATAAGGATATTGACGATGGTGAACAGACTGTCGTTGTACCAAAGATCGGTACTACATTAACTGATAAAGACGGAAACAAGACAGTAAACGCCGCAAAAGAAACTGTTTTAGTCGATACAGTGAAATATGAGAACTTAGAGGTTGGTAGAGAAGTTGAGTTAAAGGGTATCTTATATGATAAGAATACTCAGAAACCAATTATGATCGATGGCAAAGAAGTTACTGCAAGTGCTAAATTTACTCCGGAAGAAGCTTCTGGTACAGCACAGGTAGAATTTAAATTCGATGCCACAAGCATTGCTGGTAAAACAGCCGTGGCCTTTGAAGAAGCTTACGATGTTAAGACAGGAACATTGATCGGATCTCATAAGGACATTGATGATTCTGACCAGACAGTAAATTTCCCTGAATTACATACTACAGCAACAGATAAAGCCGACGGGGATCACACCGTTAATGCTGATAAGAAAGTCACTATCGTAGATACTGTGAAATATAAAAATGTAACACCAAACAAAGAACTGGAAGTTTCCGGTACCTTATATGATAAGGATACAAAGAAACCAGTCAAAGTGAATGGTAAAGAGGTTGCAGCAACAGCAAAATTCACTCCAAAAGAAGCAAACGGAGAAGTAAAGGTAAGCTTTACATTTGATGCAAGCAAACTTGGAGGATATTCACTTGTAGCATTTGAAAAGATGTTAGATATTGAAACTGGAGCAGTGATCGGAACACATGAGGATATCACAGATAAAGATCAGACTGTAAAGGTTAAAGGAGTGAAGAAGACTCCAAAAACTACAAGTCATACATCTACACCTGGTAGTGGATCAAGTTCATCATCTGTAAAAACAGGTCAGAAATCCATCGTTCCAGTTGTAATCGGACTCATTGTAGTCGTAGTTGCCGGAGGAACAGCATTTGTGATCCGTAAGAAACAGAAAGGTGACAAAGAGCAGTAGATACAGTAAGGCGTTAGCCGATGGAAGAAAGAGGAGGGAATAATCTCTCCTCTTTTTTACATTTATGAGGAATATTATGGATAACAAAAAATCAGACATTATAAATAAAAGAAAATATCATCAGCCTAAAGCGGTTGTAAAAGGAAAAGATGGAAAAGTCATTAATATACTTGAGAACAACCATACAAAGGAGGAAAATAGTGAAAAAGAAATATGAATCACCAAGAGCAGTAGCCGATATCTTTTATCCGGAAGAATCTATCAGTAGCTGTTATAATATCGCATGTGAGTATGGGATTATGGGTGGAGAAAAAGGAATTCATGCCCCAAATGCCTTCACACTTGATGGCGTAACAATTCCAGGAGATCTTGGAGCTGACGACACGCATGGAAAACTAAGTGCTGGATCAGGATGCGGTTGGGCAGAAAATCAGATTGCAGAAGTAGATTCCAATGGAAAAGTAACAGCTTTAAAAGAAGTAAATGTAATGAACTATAAAATCTTAGATTATGATGTGATTAAGCAAGATGGAGATACCGTATACTGGACTACGCAATCTGGAAAAAATCGATTATGGTCACATATGGGGAAAATCGGGTCTAAAAGCGGCAGCCATCTTAACATGTCATAAAGAAGGTGTTTTTATTGAAGTTAAAAAAGATATTATGGAATTTGTTGGTCCTGCTTATCATTGGATATGTTGGTATTTTAGCGTATCAGAATATCAGCCAATATCAAAGGTTTAAAGTAAATGGGCAATCTATGAATCCTACTTTAAAAGATGGACAGAAATTGATCATGAAGAAATTTCAGAAAAATGACAAGTTACATCGTGGAGATGTTGTGATCATTAAAGTGACATTAAAAGATAAAGAATATGATTTTATTAAAAGAGTGATCGCACTGCCAGGAGAACATTTAGAGATCAAAAACCATAAAGTTTATATTAATGGAAAATATCTGGAAGATGAAGGATCAACGATGGGCGAGGAAGATTGTGTGATTCCGGATGATTCTATTTATGTTATGGGAGATAACCGGGATCATTCTTTGGATTCAAGAAAACTTGGAACAATGAAGATTTCAAAAGTAGTTGCACGAAAAGTGATTCCAGAAAAGAAATTGTAGCTTGAAAAATATTCCAAAATCAGATATGATGAAGGTACTTAAAATCTGTACACTTATTAGGTACGAGAAGAGCATCCGTGATAAATGGGTGCTTTTCTTTTTGAGAATAATTTATATAAATTAGTAAAAATGGTTGATACTCCTAAATGATATCAAATTGGTATAAAATTGGTAACAAAATGGTAGTAAATTGGTATAGAAATGTTAGTGTAATCTTAAACTTAGTATGCTATAATATGAACAGTGAGAAAAAGGGTTCTCACTAATCTTTTTCCTGATTTGGAAAGAGGTTTTTATTAGAAAATTGAATATAGGGGCAGATTATGTCCATTTACGATAGAGATATTCAGAGAAATATCTCTATTTTTTTGGATTAATTTTGTTCTAACATCAGTTTTCATTTTTATAGCATCCAACTCTAAAGATGATTTATCTGTGGAAGATAGGGGAGGTGATATAAAAATTTGTAACTTTATAATCTATTCATTTTTCATGAGGGAGGATAGTACAATGCGAAAGATTACAAGAAGTAAACATCCAGAAAAGCGTAGAAATACAAAATGGAATGCATCCGGGTCAACTCTTGCAATGAATCGTCAGGTTGTAGATACAGAAACAGTTGTTTATGCAATGATGTGTGCAATGATTGCAAGCTTGATTTTATCATCCATTTTACCAATGGTTTGTAATGCGGCCGGTGACTTTAGTTCACTTGCAAAGTCATTATCTACGATTGCATCAGACTTCTATACCAGTTTCGTTGCGAAAGCTATTAAATGGGGAGCTGGTCTTGCACTTGCTATTGCATTTGCATTACGTATCGGTGCACCTGGAAGTGAATTAGAACGTAGACTGCATGGATGGCCAATGAAAATCATTTTTGCTGTATTTGGAGTTGCAGTTGCTCCATCTGTGATCGAGATCATAAGTAAACAGTTATCTACTGCTGGCTTTTTCTCATTTACATTTAGCTAGAAAATATAAATAAGTTAACAAAATTCTTATCTTCCAAGGATTTTGAATACGCACGGAAGGGATCTTCTCTTCCGTGTTTTTTATTTATGAGAGAGTTAGAAAATACGATAGCTCTAAAAAAGACATTTATTTAAGAAAGGAGGAGCTGTCAGGCAGAGTTTTTTAATGCTGTCCGTATTTTGGCAGCGAAGAACAATTGGATTGGATTTTAAACGGAATATTTAAAACATTTATTGGATGGATTACAAGTGTACTTGATATTTACTTTTCAGCAATTTTGGGTGCATTAGGTGTTAATTTAAGTGTGTTTGAAAGTGTGTTTCCTTTAGTAAAAAAATTGAGCATTGGAATCATGGCAATTGCATTAGGGGTTGCATTTTATATTTTTATCTTTCAAATTTCAAAAAATCTTAATCCATCATCAATTGATGAAGCAGAATCGCCATTGAGTTTGTTAGCATCTTTTGCGACTGCTATCTTTTCAGTATTGGCATACAAACCGTTATTAAATATTTTACTGTCATTTACTACAAGTTCTTTAACAGTTTTGCAATCAAGTAAACTTACAAAAATTCTAAAAAAAGGATTAGCATCTGACATGTTTGATTCATTTTATGATGCATTAGTAAAGACAAGTAGTAGTAAAAGCATCGTCGGAAAGGCTATGGATTCTGTAAAGAATACGGTTGGAAGTGTTGTCGGTACGCATATGCCAGAACGAATAGCTGCAATTATTTTAGTTGCATATATTTATTCTAAATTATATAAAATGACAAAAATTATGCTTCGAACATATGTTGGAGTTGGTATCTTGACCTACTTAGCACCGTTACCATTAGCATGTTTAAGTTCTCGTGCAACAAAAGGTGTTACAAAAGGATTTTTACAAATTTATATAGAACATCTGCTTAGCATCATTTTAAACTGTTGGTTTTTGCGAATTGTTTTAGATGGATTTGGTGCAATTAATTTTGATAGTCTATCAAAAATGCAATCAAGTATGTCAGGAATTCAAAAGATTATATCTGATATTATGACATCGCCAGTAGAAAAGAAATTTACAACTTTCGCTGTGATTGTTGTATGGAGTATGATGATTGGAGCATTTATTGATTATGCAGTTACTATTAATATCTACATCGAACGTATGACTGGTGTTGGTGGATTGTCTATAGTTCCAAATGGTCAATCTATTAATCCATTTAAAGATAATGTAGTGACAAAAGCTGCAACTGGAGCTGCAGCTGCAGTTGGTGGCTTAGCAGGATCAATTGCAGGCACACCTTTGAAATCTATGAAAAATATGGCTGGAAAAGCTTGGGAAGAAAAACTAAAAAGTGGAGTTCAGTCAGCGAAAGAAGGAAATGGATTTTTTGGATTTGGTGGATCAGGCATAAATCCTACGAATCCATCCCCTGGTCCAAATGATGGAAATCCGAATAATGGAAATCCTAACAATGGATCTGGTGGAGCTGCGATGGGTGGCTCTAAACCATTAAAACAAAATGCTATTGATGGAAAAAAATCAATGGAACCATTTTCGCCAGCTGTGGAAAATGCCAAACAGGCAGGAATGTATTCATTACTACATAAACCATTGTCTGGAAAAAATGCTAAAAAGCAAATGGCAGCTGCAATGAAAGATAAAAATGGATTTATGGACCCATATGGTGAAGGTAAAGAATACCTTGACAAATTAAAGAATGGTAAGAGCAAAGAAGATCAGAATAAACTTGATAACTCCTTAGTATTTGATGCCGGAAAAGATGGTATGCAGATCATGTCAGATATAGAATCTGACGGAAAAGGAAAAATTACAGCTACAATGAATGGAGAAAATATTGAATTATTTAATGATGATGCTCAGGGATCAGCAACAGAATCAGGAAATCTTGATGCCAGTGTAGATATTGGTGGACAAACTATGAGTTACGATTCTAGCAAGTGCCCAACCTTCCATAAGATGATGGGTGGAATTACTTTTGATGAGTCAGAAATTGTATCAAGTGAAGCATCCAATAGTGGATCAATGGGTACAGTTGACAATAGTACATCATCAGGAACATATACATCTTCTGAAACAGTATTTGGAGGTGCATCAAATGATGTATTAGGTAATGAATCAGTTGGAGGGTTTGGTAGTGGTTCAAATCATGCACATAGCAAATCATCCCTAGATGATATTAATTCTCGTATTTATAATCCAGGTAGCAGTCAAACATATGATGATTTCACTGTAGGTAATAATAATGCTTCATCTTCTGGTGGACCATTAGAATCATCAAAATCTGGACCAAAGCCTTCTTCTGATGATAAAGATGTAAATACTGATCAAAGTGACATTGAATTTTAACAAAGGAGGCTGATTATGGCGGAGAAAACGGAAAAGGTTGGAAATACGAAAGCAGCTGTCCAAGCAGCAAAAATTATACAGGGTGCAACAACAGCTGGTTTACCAGGTGCGGCAATTGCGACTATTTCTGATCCAAAAGCAAGTTTTGCGTTAGTTAAGAAAATTTTAATTGCTGTAACGGTAATTATTATGCTTCCTACCATAATTATCAGTTCAATTCCTTCTTCTATTATTAATCTAATTTCAATTGATCAAACACAAGATTCGTCTTCATCTCAAGTATTTGAATCAAAATATGATGAATTTCTGACAGGGTTTCAAGAAGCCCTGTCAGATGATTTAAGTGAAGATATAGAGTGTAGAGAATTTAAAGCAAATGTCTGTGTATTAATATCTTATTATTCCATTTGGAAAGATAAAAAAATCATACCTATTTCAAGCAGTAAATTGGTATCCGATTTTAAAAAGAGAATAAAAAAAGCAGATCTTTTGCAGATTAATAAAAAGAAGAAAACCGCAACATATCGTGGTGATGATGCGTTTGCTAGGTATTTAAAGTTGTCAGATGACGAAATCGAACTTGGAAAAGCTCAAGGCTCTGTGTTAGCTTCCATTATTGATTTGAAAAATAATGGAGAAATTACAATAGACTTATCATCTGTTTTAGATGAAGATGGCGGAGAATATTTAGGGGTATCAGGAGCTGGAAAAACATACAAGCTCAGTAAATCAGATTATGAGCTATTATGTAAAATCGTTGCTCAAGAGTGTTCAGAAAATTATGATGGATCATTGGCAGTTATAAGCCATATGTGTAATCTTGCCGAATACGGTAGTTATCGTGGAAAAGGGCTTATGGGTACAGCAAAAAGCGGATGGTATTCAGCATATACAAGTGGAGCATATAAGAAAAGACATCCTGCTGCGTTTGTAAAACGTGCAGTTAAAGATGCAATCAACGGAAAAAGAAATCTTCCACCGTATGTTCTTGAATTCTGGACGGCCGGATACAAATCAAAAAACTGGAATTACTCAAGTGGCGAACGATATTATAAAAGAATAGGCGACAATGATTATTATTATAATATCAAGGATAAGAAACGTCTAAAAAAACAAACCAAAGCTTATGAAGCTGCCTTATCTGGTGGTGGATACAGTGGTGCTGTTGTTTATTATAATCAAGGAGATTCACCTTGGGGAAAACATAGATTCAGAGGACCAAATGGAACTAATAAGATAAAACCAGCAGGATGTGGCCCAACGTCAATGGCTATATGTATTTCAACTATTACAGGGAAAAAAGTAACACCAATCCAAACTTGCGATTGGGCAGCAAAGCAAGGACATTATCATCAAGGTGCCGGATGGGATCATTCAACACCCGCAGTCATTGCAAAACATTGGAACTTAAAATGTCAAGGTTTAGGATATAATAAAAGCAATTTAAAGAAAGCTTTGAAACAAGGAAAGATGATTGTAGCTATTATGGCTCCTGGTCACTTCACCAAAGGTGGACATTACATTGTTTTATATGGTCTATCCAAAGACGGAAAGAAATTACAAGTTGCAGATTGTGGAGGACGAGCTAGAAATGGATGGTGGAATGTAGATACAGTATTTAATGAAGCCAGAAGCAATGCTGGTGCCAATGGTCCATTTTGGGCAATAAGTAAATAATAAATTACTCATTAAGAGAAGATACGACATTGTATCTTCTCTTTTTTAATGGAGGTTTTTATGAAACGAAATAAAAAGGTATTTAGTTTAGTTCTGTTATTAATGCTGTTAGTGGTAAGCGTTAGCGGGTGTAAAACCAAAAAACATAAGAAACCATCGACAGTAACAACAACGGAAAATAAGACAGGATTTGTACCAGATGAGAATAGTGATGATCCTGTTGATAATGAGATGCGTGACGATGAAGGAAATGTTTATGAACTTGATATTCAGAAATAAAACGGGAGGAAAAAAATGACAGAAGATAATAGAGATCAGTATGGTAGAAAAGATGAAAAGCTAAAAATTTATCGAATTCCACTGAATTTTAAAATTGATGCGTCTGTTTTAGGATTTACAATTGAGTGGAAACGCCTTTTTGAATCATTGGTAGTCGGAGCAATCTGTTTTCTAACAGCATTAATGATAGGCGGCATGTTTTCGCTTGATGCGAAAGTTATGCTTGGTATAGAGGCATTAGGTTTTATCGGTGGAACAGCAGCTTCTATGGTTGGTATCAATGGAGTATCCTTATTAGATTACCTATTAAGAATCTTCCATTTCATGAAAGAACGGAAGGTATATGGTCCTCCTGATGAAGCATATCGGGAACGATATGAATTGGAATTAGATAAAGAAAGAGTTAAAAATCAAAAAAATATTAATACAAAATTCGATGATGCAAATAGTAAAAGCAGCAAGAAAAAAAGAGGTGGTAAAAAAGAAAAAGTTGATAAAAAGGCTTTAAAAATGGAAAAGAAGAGAAAAGCCTATGAGAAAAAGATTAAAGAACAGATGATTCGTCAGGGTGAAGACCCAGTAAAAGTTGCTTCATTATATATAGAGCTTCCTAAAAATGATAAAAACAAAGAAAAACAACAACCGGATAGTTCTGAAAAGAAAGATTATCCGATTTATCGATTAGGAAGAAATATTAAAAAATCAATACAGACTCAGATGTCAAGATATCTCGGAAGTAGCAAAAATATTAGAGATCAAAAAATTATTGACGGATATGAAATTCCGACACCATTCACGACGGCAGTAGATATGATTCCAATCAAAAGTATCTCAAATGGAGTTATCATTACCAAAAATAATGACTTTGTAAAGATAATAGAAATCAATCCTGTGCGTTACGATTTAAAAACAAATCGTGAGAAAAACAAGATCATAGAAAATTTTGCCAAATATCTTAAAGTTGCACCTAAATCAATGCAGATTAAGTCGATTAGTGTGAATGCTGATCTTTCTGGAATTATTAAAGATTCAGAAGAAATTATCAGTATGGAAGATAATGAAAAATGTCGTGTTTTACAACAGGATGAAATTGAATATTTAAAACAGGTAAAATCACATTCTGTAACAAGACGCTATTACATCATCTATAAAGTCGAAAATGTAGCTAATACAGTAGATGAATCCATAAAAGCAATTAATGTCTTAAATGGTTACTATATGACAGCTCAGCACTATTTGTCCAATTGTGGGCTTAGTATTAATGAATATTCAAAAAACCATTCAGAGAACATGCTGTATAACTTGTATACTATGTTGCATAAAAATAGTCCTGTATCTTGTTATGATTATAAGATGCAGACCAGTGCCAGGTATCTGCAGGGAATTTCTGAACCAAAGGTATTAAGAAATGTTCCAATTGCAGATTTCTTTTCACCTGTGACTGTAAATGTTTCAAAACATAAATATGTAAAATTAGATGATACATATAAGGCATATTTTTATTTGTCTGGAGAAGAAGGATATCGAGAATCTGTATATGGAGACTGGATCACGAATCTGACCAATTATGATGATACGATAGATGTTGATATCTTCGTTCGTAGAGAAAATAAAGGTATTGTAAAACAACAGTTAGGTTTTGCATTGCGTAATAATAAGAGTTCTATTGAACATTTAAAAGATACTGATGTCAGCTATGATAAACGTGTTGGTCGATTAATGTCTACATATTATATTAAACAGCAGTTAGATGGCGAAGATTTTTATTATATGAGTATTCTAGTTACTTTATCCGCTAAAAGTGAAGAAGCATTAATGTTGAAGATCAAAGCATTTAAAGATGAAATGAAGTCAAAGGAAATGCAAGTATATGGATGTGAATTTATCGAAGATACTGCATTTTTAAATACGCTTCCATTAAATACACTTGATCCTAAATGGATTGAGCCAAACGCAAAAAGAAATGTTTTAACTATGGGATTATCAGCATGTTTTCCGTTCTTTTCTAATGAAATATCTGATGCAAAAGGAATTTATATTGGACTAAATAAGGAAGATGGCAGCACAATTCTTTTAGATCTGTTTAACAGATCATTATATAACAATGCAAATGTATGTGTATTGGGTGGATCTGGTTCCGGTAAAACATATCTGATTCAGTTGATAGCCATGAGATATCGAAAGAAACGAATGCCAACTTATGTTATTGCTCCATTAAAAGGGTTTGAATGGAAAAGAGCATGTCTTGAATTAGGTGGTACATTCATAGAGCTGTCAGAAACAAGTTCTAGCCACATTAATATCATGGATGTAAGAGTTAGAGATACGAGTGCAGATGCAATGATCGATAGTGTAACCGAAAATAAATCAGCTATGTTAGCAAAGATTTCTGTATTAAAAACATTCTTTTCCCTGCTTACAAGCAATCTATCTCCAGCAGAACAGGATGATCTTGAGGGGGAATTAGATATTGCATTAACTAAGGTGTATAGAAAATATGGAATCACAGAAGATAATGACTCTTTGTTCGATGAAAATGGAAATTATAAAGAAATGCCAATCCTTGGTGATGTATATGAAGAATGTCAGAAGGATGATTATGAATGTATGAGTCCATTGTTAAAACAGCTGAAAAAGTTTGTCTATGGTACTTATAAAGGATTTAATAATCGTACCAATGTTAATCTGGACAATCTGTATATCGTGTTTGATGTTTCCACGATCGGAGCTAAAAATTTACTGCCAATAGTTATGTTCATTGCAACGGATTTTGTGTGGAGTAAAGTTAAGGAGGATCGTACACAGGATAAAATCGTACTGCTTGACGAAGTTTGGAAGTTAATTAATACAAATGATACAGTAGCAGAATATGTTTTGGAACTCTATAAAACTATTCGTGGTTATGGTGGCGGTGTTGTTTGTGCTACACAGGATTTAACTGACTTTACAGCATTGAAAAATGGTATGTATGGAAATCGTATTTTATCCAACTCCAGTGCTAAGATTATTATGAAAATTCAGTCTGAAAATCTAAATGAGATTCGAAGAGTATTCTCTTTAACAGAAGATGAATTTGACAGTATTCTAGCTATGAAAAAAGGACAAGGTATCTTAATATCCAATCAGGATAATGTCATGATTAATGTTATGGCGAGTGAAAAAGAAGATCGCCTAATCACTACAGATGCAAGCAAACTAAGAGGGTATTATGGAGATTCCAAGCAAATAGAAAGAGAACAACAACGTAGAATTGCAGGATAAAAGAAAGGAATGTGATATTTATGATGAAACAGAGAGATTTTAAAATATCTCCTAGCCGTGGATTAAAAATACAGGAGACGATCAGCAATGAGCTGATTGGACGTTACAGACAGTTGTTAATGTCTCAATTATACAGCTGGTTTGATGAAGGGGATGGAAATGTTGTATATAGGGCGGTAACGAAGTTGCTAAAAAAAGGAGTATTTACAATTGTCCCAGATCCTAAAGATCAAGGAAGAGAACTGATCAAGGCAGCGTTTTATAGTCAGGTATTAGATAAAGAAATGCTTGCAGCATTTTGGGCGTTAATTTTTCTACGGAATATAAAGGCAAATGATGATGTTGCCTTAGTAACACATTATCCGGACAAAGGTGATACCTGTGCAAAAATCAGTGCCTTCTTTGAAGATTCTGATGTGGAAACACAGATTCTATATTGTAAACAGGGATTTGAGAATCGAGATTATGCGGCAATTCAGTTTAATGAACCGGATGAAGAAGAGTATCTTCCAGATCGGTTTGTGATTATCGAAAATGAAGAACAGATTCCTCATATTCGCTTTTCGAATATTGTTGCGTATTTGATGGTAGAAGAAGATGGAACTGTTTCTGTAATTGATGCAGAAAATGAAGAATAATACAAAACATTATAAATATCACAAATTACTAATATTGTGCATGATGTAAAAATGCAAAAATATATGTAAAGTGTGTGATTTGTGTAAAATACACACATAAAACATTATAAATGTAGAAAATGTAGGTTTTATATCTTACAGATATTACATATCATGCACATTCTAGTATTTATTGCGATATTTGTGTGCTATTTATAGATAAAGAAATATATAAAAGGAGTAAGGCTATGAAAGTAAATGTTAAAGAAGTTGATATTTTTAAAAAAATGGGGAATGATGATGGGGATAGAGAGGGAAGATCACAACAAATGACACATCAGGCAAATCTAATTCTTCAAAAAGCGAATGATGAAAAGAGGGATTATTTGGTTCGAGCTTTAACAAAAAGTGTTGAAACAAATACTAAAATAAGAGGATTACTACAGACTTCCCTTAGTGAAACGGATCTTTCTTATTCTATTCAGATGGAAGATGCTTATACAATGGCTGTTCAAATGGTAAATGATCTAAGAAGAGTTATTCAAATTGGGGACGGTATTATCGTCAAAAATGGCGAAGCTAAGCGTTATGGACGTATAATTGAACCACTTGATGTTCCAGTTGAAATTCATTATATAAATGGTCTTTTCAAGATCCAGATTCCAACCCTTCCATCCAGAGGAATTAAGAAAGATTCTGACTTAAAAGCAATCGAGGATGCTGTACATAATGCTATTGAAAGGTTCTTTGAATATAATGTTGAAATAGCGGCCCAAGCACGTAAATTTGCTGGTAAAAAGTATGTAGTTCATGAGCAATATGTACTGCCAGTAAGTGAAACAATTGATATTGACAGGATCGATTTTTCTAATATTATTGATATGTTATCTATAGAATTTTGCTATGGATATGATGATTCAGATTATCTACGAAAGCATGTTCAGACAGTAAAAAATTGGGGAACCAGAAGTTATGCGAACCTGTATATTGTCCTAGAAGATGAATATAAAGAAAAGCTTGAATGGATTGAAAGGGATCTGTAAAAGGGGGTACTTTTTGTAATTAAAGTGCATGATCATAATAAGAAAAAGAGGGTACTTTTCTGCTGTAAAAGGGGGTACTTTTCTGTCCTTAAACGGGGTACTTTTTACGTTAAAGGGGGTACTTTTCTGTCCTTAAACAGGGTACTTTTTGTACAAAAACCGAAAAGCAGAAAAGTACCCCCTTTTAGTGCAAAAAAAATAATTAAAAATCCAGTAAAAATGCGGGTTTCAAGACTTTTAATATGCCGCCAAAGAATCGAAATACAGCCCTTACAGGTTCATAGCCTTTACATCATTAATCAACATAAGGAAAAGAGGGCGAAAGGCATGGGTTGAGAATAAAACGAAAACGGCAGCAAGAAAAATGGAAAATGGGGATGATAAGCAGGAAGGAAGGCGTGATAAATGACTGATACAGAAAAGAGAACAAGGAGAAAAAGAACGATGTCAATGATCGGGACAAAGGGGTATTTTCTCAAGATCATTGCAATGTCAGGGGCGATTGATCTGGAAGGGATCAGGATATTTTACCAGACTCATAATGGAAGAAGAGTTAAGGATAAGAACATGAAAATATTAAGGGAGAATGGATATATACAGAAGGCTGTCTTTAGAAGAAAAAGCTATTATCATCTCACTCAAAAAGGAAAAGATATTGTACTGGCAGGAGAGGTCAAGAATACCTTGGACTGCTCGGAATATCTGACAGGAAATGTTGTCACAAACATAATGCCGTTATCATACAAAGACAATAAAGATAAAGTGCAGCGATGTATTTACCAGGGGCGGATATTAGCCGAGATGTATCAAGGAAGGATACCGATATTCTGGACGGATAAAGAAGATATCTTTAAAAATGAGAAGAAAGTAAGATATGTTTTGGAGCAGAGGATGGAAGAGGCCGGCAGTAAGAAAGATACTTTGATGAATATGGCAGAATATGTATCCGCAGCGAAGCGAAGCGAGTTGGGATTGGATGATGATGCATGGGAGAGGCATGAATATGACAAGAGATATGGCCTCTATCTATACGGAAGAGAGGAAAAGAGTCTGGCAACATATTATCCTGTCATGGAGATAAAGAATCACAAGAACCCTGCATTAAAGCAGAGCCGGGCATTAGGATGTCTAGTAGTAAAGAAAAATGCACCGTATGCAATATATTATATGGATGATAATCTGATCCGTTGGAAACCAAAGGCAGAAGCAGATATGAGGAAATGGGTAGGAAATGCTTGCGAAAAGATATTTAAGGGAAGGTATCAGGGAGACAGTGAATTTGTCAGAGGATTATTCATCGTAAAAAACTACGAAGTTGTCTATCGAATGATCATGGAAGAAGAACAGAGCCGGATCAGAAGAAATATTACATTAGATAATCGAGTATACACGCAGAATCACTATACAACGCTGGAAGATATGGAATTTTATTATAATCCTGAATTAAGTGTAAAGATCATAGATGAAATAGTGAAAAGATATGGAATAGAAAACCGTAATGGACGTTTTATATATAATGGGATGAGAGCATGGTTTGGCTTTCGTGTTTCATCTTTGGATATAGAACAGATGAAATCCGGATATGTTTTTTGTATGCGAAGCCAAGCGAAGCTGTATGAGGGATTGGGAATGTATCCAATAGAGATTAATGATATTGTGGCAGCAGTAAGAAATGCTTAATATTGTTGCAATAGGGAAATTATTTAAAACCTATAAATGCTGCGAAGCTGATTGTACGATGAAATAAATTATGTTATAATTTTTATGATGAAGTCAGTAGGTGATAATACTTACTGGCTTTTTGTTTTATAAAAATATATTTGGAATTTATAAGAACTAATTGGAATATCGCTTCCATAGGAACTACTATACTGCATAGGAATGATAATTCGCTAGAAGCATATGACGATAATCGATATATATTTTATGTGTATTATTTTGTAAAATGCAGGTATAAACATAAAGGAAGGATGTGAGAAGTGATAATGAATCAGTATTATACATTTGATCAGTTGGCCAAGATGATTCCAAAAATATGTAGAGAACAAAGACATTTCTTAAGGCTATCACAGAAGAATGTTGTAGAGAAGCTTGAGGAAGAAAAAGGAATCATAATAGATCAATCGAAAATCAGTATGTTCGAATCAGGAAAGATTAGGATTCCAGATTTCTTGTCAGATTACTGCTCAATACTTGATATTTATTTTCCAGCTCCTTCTTATCGAAAGGAGTATCTTATGAAAGGAAACAATATTACCAGAAAAACAATTTTGGAGGAAATAAAATACATCAAAGAAGTAGTAGAAGATATTATAGATGATATGTGGCAATATAATATTGCTGATTGTGAAGATATTGATATCTGTTCAGTTGGAGAATATTATTGTGCCAAAGCAAGTATTCCAGTTGTTTGCGAAGATGAAATTCCTTATCTAAGTAATAATTTTATTTTTGCGTTTAGGGCAGATAGTGATGGACCTAAATTATGTGGAAGGATGCAAATCCATTCTGTATTATCAACAGCTTATATAAATAGCGGTATGGATAATGAGATTTTGTTATTTACCGATGGGGAATCAGCTGATCTTGGGAAAATGGCACTGTATATGCACAATATGATGAGGAAACATATTAAGAAGCTTACAAACCAAAGTTGCGATAATATTAGTAATGATCTTGGATTAATTTCAGATGAATTTTTTATTCGATTATTAGAGCATAGTGTTCTTTTGATTGGTGACATTTATGTATATGAGACGGATCGAAAAAAAGGCTGTTTTACATCTATGATGAAATATCTTTGGCAATGGTTTGGACAAGATTCTACATGGATCTGTAATACATCTCCAGTTTATTTAAAAGAATATGAATACGAAGGAATGGACGTTGATTATGATTATCCAGAAGAAGCAGATGCAGATGTTCAATCTGTAGTTGATACCAATATAAAGATTTTTGAAAAGTTTGGTGATGTAGAGATTGTATCATTAGACAATATGACAAGTGGAGAATTTCCTTATATTGTTCATAAGGGAAACTTCTAATATTAATTATTGGGAGAAACTTAAAAGGCAGTAAGTAGTGATACCTGCTGCCTTTTTGTATGTAAATTAGTGACTATGAAGAGAATTTTGAAGGGAGTAACACGATGAAAGAAAAGAAACTACCAAAATCAGTTTGTGATGATTTCCAAGAAAGAAGCGAAGCGATTGGATCAAAAGGTGTTGTCGTTAAAGAGGGACTTGTTGGAGAAGGTAAGTCATTTTTAAGCCAAAATATGACGTATTGTCCAAATTGTGGAGATCTTGTGCATTTTACAGTGCAGGATGAGGTGCTAGAGGAAGAATTTAAAGGAGTTATGAACAAAGAAATTATGATTAAATTTCCATTCCGTGTAGGGCGTTGTAACGAATGTGGTCATGAAGTAGCGACCGACAACGAATATAATTTTAGACGTTCGGATGCAAAATGGAAAGCATATCGAGAACAAGAACAGAAATAATATATTGGAGTAGAGAAGAAGGAAGGAAAACAAAATGACGAAGATCGTTGATATTGAAGATATCAGAAAAAAGAGGGAGAAGAAAGAAATAGGAATTCCTATTGAGAATATCAATAAAAAGGAATTGAAAAGACGAGGTCATGAGATTGGAGACATTCTTGGATGTGATGAGAAAGGGGAAGAGATCTGTGTCCGAAAAGGAAAAGGGAACCTCTATGTAGACGGGGACATGGAAAAAGAACAATTGTTTGATTTTATGAGAAGTCAGATCTATCAGAACATACAAAGAGGAGATTCCATGGTGATCGTAGATCTCGGAAGCAGGATATATAAAAGAGAATTATGGATTTATCTAACAATTCATGGGTATCGGGTAGACAGTTACAATATGGACTGTATGACTGAATCTGACTGTTTTAACTGCTTGGATGGATTAGGAGCAGAGAATGAGGAACAGATCGTAATGATTGCAAATGACATCATTGATGACCAGAAATATAAGTTCATGACATATCCAGTAGAAACCGCCTGTAAAGCATTGTTGTCTGCGGTTCTGCTTGCATCATTAACAGAAATGGAAGAATCGGACAGAAATATGTTGGAGATCGCAACGATCTTTCGACTAGGTGTTTCAGGAACAATGTTGGATAAGATTCTGCACGTGATGTTTGAAGAATTAGATGAAACGAGTTCAGCGAAGCAGTTATTTGCAATGTATAGCGAAGCAGAGGAAGGAATTAGGATGGAAGCCATTCAAAAGATTGGTAATGCATTGGCGGTATATGAAAAACGAGCGAATGGTAGCCTGTGTGATAATTTCCGTACAAACCGATACGACATGGAAATGCCTGTCAAAGAAAAGTCTGTATTGTTTATTGAATCTGGACAGCTTCCAGAAGATAAAGTGTTGTTCAGTGTATTTATGGAGAGACTATATGATTCCATGTTAAAGAAAGCAGAGGAACGGCAGCAGGATGTCACAGTGATGTTGTTGGATTATCCGTATTATGGAGGACTCTGTGGACTGGAAAAATATATGGAAGAAGGTCCAGAGAAAGGAATCTGTACAACATTGTATGAGGATGATCGAAAGCTTGATGGAAGCGGCTATGCACCGCATCTGGTAGAACTGTATAGCCTGTGTGATATTTCAGTATGTATCAAAGATACAGAAATTCCTTTGTGCGAGATAGAAAAGTGCGAAAATCCGGTGACTGGGGAGTGTTCAAAGAGAAAAGATGGGTTATGCTACTATCCGGCTACAAGGAACCAGTGTAAGGAATTTATTATCGGATATGATCGTGACAAGGAAGAAGCAATGTTTGTAACAGGGTATCTTTACAATCCAGGGGATCATCCATATAAAATTCCGGAAAATGTAGAAGAACTTCTAACGATGTGGAGCGAAAGTAATTCAACGACAGCTGCCATAGACGAAGAAGAGGAAGAATTAATAAATAAGTGGGGCAAATTAATCTGTATTGATGTAGATGATCTGATTGAAATCAATGATCTGATCAAAAAAGATGGCTATGACGCAGAAGGATTTCAATTAGAAGAAGTGCCACACCCAAATGTATATTGCTTTGTTAATCATGAAAAGAAGCAGTGTTTTGATGTTGTGAGATTTGCGGATGGTCCGTGGAATTTTTCTTATCTTGGATATGAAGATATAGGGGATACTTCCGTATTGGTAAACAAGCCGGCGGATTCCATCAAGGATGCAATTGAGAAGTATAAGGATGTTGCAGGACAATTTGTATAGTTTATATTAAAGTCAGAGAAAGGCAGAGATCATTTTTGAGGTCTCTGCCTATTTTATTGGTCATGGACCAGAAATAAGGATTGTACAGATCATAAATATTATGGTGATCAACGTACAATCTTTTTTCATATCAAAATTTAGGAATGCGAAAGGAGAAAATTTGTGATTGGAAACGTTAATACATACCTGACTAATCCAGGCAGTAACAATCCCCAAAAAGTAATTGATTATTATTCAAATTCAGACTTTGAATATAATATTCGCGTGGGAGACTATTGTAAAGTCACATTAGACAGCAACCTACTTTACTGGATATCAGGCATTGTGGTTGAAATTGATGAAGAAGAGAATGCTTTTTCGATAAAGGATTCTAATGGTAGTGTCACTAAAATTTCTTGTGACAATATCTGTGATATACAGTCCGGAGAAGAATTGCAGGATTGCTTATAAATCATATAAGAACAGGCTCACAAAAAGGTGAGATTAAGAAACTATAAAATCAAAAGTAAAGGAGTAAAGAAGTATGTTAGAAACAGAATTTTTATTTTTTCAGGGAATGAAGAAAAGAATTGACCAGAGAATCAGTGAAGGAAATTACGATGAGGCAGCAGTCAGTATGCAGAAATGCATGGAGTACATATTAAATAGTCTTGATGGTAGAAACAATGATTATCAGAAAGTTTGTGTATTGTTTGAAGTTCAGGCAAGGGTTATGGAAAATCATCCTCAATACCCTTTTTATTGGCATGAATGGGAAACAGTCATTAAATATTGTGATCAGCAGATGCATTTGCAAGGAAAACCGATTGATTTAGAACAGTTAAAATCAGATACTGTAATTGCACATCAAATGTTTGAAAAAATTGTACAAGATTATCTCAATCATGGAGATAGTGTTATTTCTAATAAACTTAACAATGAACATAGACCAGAAAATCAAAGACCTCAACAAAAAACTAAATGGCAGTCACCCGAAACGAAAATCATTCATCCAGCAGAACCTTCCATGCAAGAAAGATTCAATCGTGCATGGAAAAAGGTAAATGATGAAGAAGCGGCAGCAGGTGAGACAGATGAAGGAGCTCTTGAAGGAGCAGTTAAATGCATGATGGAAAAATAAAGAAGGGAAGGGCATTTCTATGTGTAAGAAGATAGAAACAAATGAAAATTTCTTTTCACTAGGAGAAATTTTAGTTAGAGAAATTAGTCCAGAACTATTAAAACAGGAATCTGAAACAGGAGATATTCTTGGATGTAATGCAACAGGAGAGAAAATTTTAACGACAACAGGATATGGGAACCTAAATGTAAGAAGCAGCAATTTGTCTGGCAGGGAACCATTGATTGATTTTGCACGAAATCAGATATATCAGAGAATACGGAGAGGAGATTCCATTGTAATCATTGATCCAGAACGAAGACTCCATACCAGAGAAATGTGGATTTACTTAACGATTCATGGATATTGCGTAGACAGTTATGATCTTGACTGCATGGATGGATCATGTTGTTTTAATTGTTTATCTGGATTTGACAAAAAATTAAGAAAAGAAGATTTAGATCTAATCCAAAGGATCGCAAATGATATTATTAATGATCAGCGACATAATGTTCCTTTTGCAGTAGATAAAATTTCTAAGATATTGTTATCTGCAGTTATGATAGCTGCGATTACAGAGATGGAGGAAAAAGATCGAAACATGGTGGAAATTGCAACAATCTTTCGATTAGGAGTTTCAGGTATCATGTTAGATAAAATCCTTCATGTAATGTTTGATGAGATAGATATTTCTCATCCTGGTAAGAAATTATTTGAGATTTACAGCGAAGCACCTGTCGGAATTAAGTTATATGCAATTCAAAGGGTTGCTGATGCATTGAAAGTGTATGAAGATTATATAAGTGAAAACTTTAAGCTCCATCAATACGATATGGCAATGCCGATTAAACAGAAATGTGTATTGTTTGTAACGCCGGGAAAAACTGCACAGGATAAGGTTTTGTTTAGTTCTTTTATGGAAAAGTTATATGACATGATGATAGCAGCAGCTGATCTGAATCCGAAACATCCAAAGGTTCAGGTTGATCTCTTTGATTATCCGCTTCATGGAGTCATTGAAGGTTTAGATGATTATATGAAATATGGAAATGATAAAGGAATCTATACTACTCTTTACACAGAATGTAAGGATATTGAAACTATTGATCAAGAAGAGTGTATGGAGCATATCAATGAAATATACGATCATTGCAAAATAGACATTCTGATCGAAGATACAGATTCTTCCCTGCATTACACACATAAATGTGGAAATACAACCATCGGAGAAGAACCAGAGATTCCAGGAATGTCATGTCATTCTAATGATCCAAAATATCGTGAGATTATAAAATGCAAAGATAATGAAGATGCAATCGAATGTCATTGTTATATGTACAGATCAGAGAATCATCCTTATCCGATTCCAGAAAATACAGAGGACCTATTAACGATGTATAGTAAACGGAGATAACCAAATACCAATATAAAAATAGCGGGCTTTTCCTTTTATCATGAGAATTACCGCTATTCTTATATTGGCAAACAATACATAAAGGAGTATTGACATGAAAAAAGATAATATAAAGCAAAATTTCCGTAAGCCGGTTGGACGTGATCTGGAAATCGTATCAGAAGATATGCTGAAAGAGAAAGATGTAACAGGGAATATCATTGGATATGACAAGTTATATAATCTCATCATCTTACAGAGGAAGAATGGAAATTTATATGTTGAAAGTGGAGCTGGAAGAAATCCGATTTATGATTTTGAGAAAAATCTGATTTATCAAAGTGTAAGAAGAGAAGATTCCATTGTGATCACTGATCCAGAAAGAGAAATCTGCACAGAACAAATGCAAGATTATCTAATGAAGCATGGATATGCTATTAAAATCTACAATGCGGAAAGTATGAGAAAAACACAGGATATGATATCTGTAGATTCTCTTACAAAAGAAAAAACAATCTGGTTTATCGTTACCAGACAATATCATAAGGATCAGTCCGTATTTCGTACATTTATGGGAAATTTGTATAAATCTCTGATCACATCTGCTGAAAATGCGAAGCAATGTTCAAATGATTCTTTTTGGATATCCGATGTATGGAAGAATTGAAGGGATTCTTGAATATATGGAACATGGAAAAGCGGCAGGGATTTATACGGCTATATGTACGAAAGACTGGATAATGCGTGGTCCGGCAGACAGAGAATGGTTGAAAATCAAAAAGGACAATGAAAAGTACAAAATATGTCGAAATAGTGACATAACCATGTATGTTGGATTACGTGGATTTTTTGATATTGATGATGGCGAAAGTGATCCATGGAAGGATAAGACATACGAAGATTTTTATATTGGCGGCTATTTTATCTCAAGATATGAGCAAGATGCTGGTATTTATTATAAGAATTCCAAAGGCGAAAAAATAGAAGATGCTGGATGTAATCAATATATGTCTAAAAAGAATCCCTATGGAATCCAGAAAACATGATTATAAAAATCGTACTCTGGCAGCAGCAAGATTAAGAAAGGAATTAGAAATGTTAAGTGATAAGGTAAAAAAGTTAATGAATTTTGGTCCACACTTTCATATCTGTGATGTATCTGAAATCACAGAGGATCATATCCATTTGGAAAGTTGGAACCATGATATTAAAAAAGAAGAATTTGTTGAGATTGCACGGTTGATTGAAAAGGATGGATATGACATTGAAGGGTTTGAATTAATCGAGATTCCACATCCAGAAGTCTTTTGTTTCGCTAACTATGAAAAAGAAGAATATTTCGATGTTATAAAGCTGAATGGCAAATGGCAGTTTTCTTATTTAGGATATGCTAAAGGTGATGGTAATTCTAAGACTTTGGCTAATTTCCCAGTAACTTCCATTGCAGAGGCTGTTGAGAAGTATCTGGAATCTTGGTAATGTTAACTATCAATACGTAAAAATGAATGACAAAAGAAAGTTATAAAATACGCAGGCAAAAACCAGTGGCTTGTCATGGGTTCGGTCAGGATACACAACACGAAAAGAGGCTTTCCTTTTGTAATTAACACAATTATAATTATTATTGGCAATCAATAATAAAAGAAAGGTGTTTTTCAAATGTATTATATACTTGACGGAAAGAAAATCAGAGAGCTTATGGAACAGCAGAACATGAATGTATCAAAATTGTCAGAGCTATCAGGAGTGTCACAGAGTTGTATTCGGAATATTTTAAATGAAAAAGCAATGAGTACAAGAATCAACACTGCAATGCATCTGGTAGGAGCATTAAATATGGATGCTGAAACAATAACCTGTGAAGATCTGCTAAAGCTAATAAAAGAAGTAAATGTATAAAAAGAAATTTGGATCATTATAATAATTTTTAAAAAGAGAAGGTTTTGAATCTTCTCTTTTTTTGATGCAAATTATTTTGACTATTTTCTGCTATTTTTTCTAATGTTAATAAAATAGTATTTATATAACGTAAAAAACCTCGTATTTTTACGAGGTTTTTAAATAATAAATGTATATCATTATTGATGCCCTATAGGCGATATTTAGAAAAAATATTTTGTTTGTATGTTTATTGTATCAAATATTATGCTTATAGTCAATAAATTAAGAAAGTGAGGTAAAATAATGCACGGTGAAGAAGTGATAAATGAGTTAGGTGAAGAAATATCAAAAGGGAAAGGATGCATTGTGTTTGATTTTGCATGTTATTTTCCATATGCCGATCAAGACTTTCTGATATTCAAATTTAAGCTTGGAGAAGAAGAATTAGAGCCTTATAAATATAATCATCGATATCCTAATAAAGATTATGTGACAATCTCTAAGAAAATGGGGAGAAGGGTGAGCAGAATCGGATACCCAGTTTTTGTAGATCTTAATGAGGAGTATTTCTTTATACTTGAAATCGAAGTTGGAATAAAGGACTACCAAACAGTAAAACTTGATTTTCCTGTGATTGTAAAGCTTACAGAGGAAAAACCTGTATGCAATCTTGGATTTCGTTTCAATTTCGATGCAGCAACATTTCAATTTGAAAGCTATTATGAGCATGAAAATGATGGTATCATTGGACATAGACATACAATTTGGACCAATAAGGAGGATCATAATATTGAAAATGCAATCGTCATAACACCTTTAATTCAAGTGAACCCAAAGAATGGTGTATATGTAGCAGAAGTGTTAACTCCGCATCCACAAACATTTGAACATTTTATGTGTTGAGAAAAAATAAAAAGGCTTGGAAAATCGTTCCGAGTCTTTTTTGTATATGTAATTTTTATGAAATAGTAAAGGAGACAGCAGAATGGATAATAAGATTATTATATCAAAATCAAAGTTGATAAAGAGTTTAAACTTTTCCGAATCCAATAGGCTTATTTTAGGAACATCTGGTGAAGGACAACCTATACATTGGAAACGTGAAATGATAATGGATGAATATGCCAATATCGGGGCTGCAAAAATTTCAGATAACGATAAATGGATAGTAATAAACAGCGATTCCAACGAGCTTACTTTTGTACCAAAAGATAAAAACGATACGGAACTTGTGATCTGCAAAAATGTTTGTTTGAAAAAAGACGGAGAAGATACTCATGTTCTATTGATTTTTCAAAAAAGCGGTGAATTATTATCTAAGGCAAGAAAATATATTAAAAGCAATAATGATAGGTTTTATAATTTAGCATTGGATCTGCGGCCAGGTGTAAAAGAGCAAATCAATCAAGAAAGTGATGTGGAAGTGCAGCAGTTGATCGATAAGATTTTGCAAGTGGAATCCGAAGAAGAATTGTCTTTATATGATCGAATAATCGCAAGATTACTTCAAAGTATAATCCTTTATTTCTTGGAAACAGGAAGAAACGATGGACTGGCAATCAGGATATTAGACACATTGCTGATAAAAGATGTAGATGTAATGAATCTAGCATTTATAGGGTTTAAAAATGACAGCGAAGCAATGAAACAATGGAATGTTCTGACTGAAACATTAGATCGTCATATGCTGAAAAGTATATGGGATAATGCTACCAAGTATGCTTTAGAATATATGATAAAGAATGTAATGAAATTGGAACAATATAAAAAAGAACATACCGTATTATATATAACTGGTTCGGAAATGAGTTCAGATCTTTATATGTGGTTATGTACGATTATGACAATAGATAAATTTATACAGGCATGGGAAGATTGTCCTAACTATTCTGAATATCACGAATATTTAAGAGAAAGATTCTCAAAAAGAAAGAAAAGTGATCCATTATCTTGCTTTCTTAAAGCTGAGAATATCAGGATCGAACATATTGTTTTTGCGGATCAGATGAAAAATGCAGATCGTCATGTTTCAGAACAGACGGTTAATAAACTGATAAAGGATATGAAAGATACCATTTTAGAAGATTTATTGGATGATTGGATAATTTGGAAAGTTTGTGATTTTGAAAATTATAAAGGGATTGCTAATGCGAAATATTCTTGTAAGAAAATAGGATTTAGTAAATACATCGCATCGATCAGAAAGGAAAATTTACAGGAAAAGCAGAAAAGAATTGCTAACATGATAAGCATAAAAGAAGAGAAGAAAATAAGAGAAAGTGCAGATACTTTTAATCAATATGTTGGATGTGAAGATATACTTTTAATACGAGCATCTGTACCATCTTTTTATATGTGTTATTATGTGCAGGAATTAAAACAACATGAAATGATTGTTGAAGCTAAACCGGATTTCTTTAATTCTTTATATTGTATAGATATCTATATTAAAATAAAAAAGGATTAATGAAAGAAATTGTGAATACTGAAAAAGATGTTATTAATTAAACAAAATAAATCATAAAAAGTTTTCTGCATTTTATATAGTAAAATATATTTTATGTGTAATTTGTGCTATAAACATATGTTTGCTATAATTGTAGCAGTGAGTAATAATTTTCATATTATGTATATTAAGGACGGAAAGGAGAAGTATATTTCAAATGTTCTAGCTATAAATTTTTACACACTCGCAAATTGATTGTTAAGGAAAGAAGAAATGAATGAAAATGTAGAAAAACGAGAAGCAATTATCAATCCTGAAATATTACCAGAAAAATTAAGTGTGATCATAAAAGACGAAGATGGAAAGCTGTATGAATCTACGAAAGATAATCTGAGACAAAAAGGATACAAAATTAAAGAGTTAGAATTTAAAAAATTCATAAATTCTGATACTGATATTCAAAGACAGATTGAAGATATAAAAACGATTCGATCAGAAATATTAGAAAACGCTACTGCGGAAATTGAAAGTATTGATTTTTTACAAAGAGCCAGTGATAATCTAAGAAGCAAAGAAGATTCGAATGAAGAGCTGATCGAATTATTACTTCCTTCACTTCTTTTATTGCACATGGAAATGAGCAGCTACTTACGAGAAGAAGCGGAATGGTCACAATTATTAAATAATAAAACTGCTTTATATGTGACAGGTCGAACTTGTGATCATGGAGAATATTCTGTTTTGTATGCAATATTAAGTACATATTACGAAATGATAATGAAAAATCATATCGTGTTTATCACAAATGGCAACATTAAATAATATACAATAGAAGTAAAAACAAGGAACAATTTATCCACCGATGAGTTGTTCCTTGTTTTTTACAAGATAAATGTCTAAGAATTACAGTTATCATCTAAAACAGCGATTACTTAATCTTAAGCAGATTAAAGACTAAATATTATAACATAATTTAATACAAAAAACTTGGTTTATAAAACATAATTTTTTATTACAAAAGGAGATAAACTTAATCATTATTTCTAGCAGTGATCATTTTTGATCGCTGCTTTTTTCTTTGTCCAAATTTAAAGAACAGGTCCGTGTCAGAGACGGAAGTTCCGGTCGGAACAGCAACTAATCAATCGAAGATTCCATGGAAGGAGGTCTAAAAGAATCTTCACAGAAGCAGAAAGGAAGGACAAAGAACATGAAATTTAATGATCAAAAAGAAGTAGAGATCAAAAGCACAAAGAAAAAGGAGGAAAAATCAGAAGAAAAGAAAAATCTGGCAGCAGGAGATGTCAAAGATGCTCTTGTTGGCGGAGTGAAAGGATTTTATACCGTAAAAGACAAGAAATTACGGAGAAAAAGAATCCTTCTCACAATAGGAGAATTGTTTCTGGTCTATATATCAGGAATGATCAGTGTGAGTTATCAACCGGCGAAGCTGTTTGGAGAAAAAGATTACAGTTTTTTTAATTGTATTGGATCATTTTTCTCATTTGTGGGAATCGCAATCTTCATCTTGTCTAATGTAGTGGCATATTTTGCGTTCCACTGGTTTCTTGAAAAATCAGGGCGTGGAGAAGATTATCGGATCAGTAAGAACGGAACTTACGGAACAGCAAAGTTATTAAATGACACAGAAGATGAAGCAGAAGCTTTAAAGAGGATTCCTATCGATCAGCTGGATGATCCGGAAATTGATGGAAACATTCTTGGATACATGGAAGATACGAAAGAAGTTATTGTGAAGGATGTTCATGGAAATGCCAACCGAAACATCGCGGTATGCGGAGGTCCTGGTACCGGTAAATCACGTACTCTGGTACGTAACATCATCTTCCAGTGTGTAAGACGTGGAGAGTCTATCTTTATCACGGACCCTAAAGGTGAAATGGCCGAAAGTATGGCAAAGTATCTGAAAAAGAATGATTATATTGTAAAATACTATAATCTAAAGAACTTTGAAGCTTCTGATTCCTTCAATTGTTTGCAGGGACTGAATAACGAAGAGGGCCATGCTTTTATTAATGTACTGGCTGATATTATCATGAAGAATACAGCAAGTATGTCCGGATCTGGTGGAAACGCAAATGCGGCACTGAATCTTTTGATCGCATTGATGCTGTTTGTTGTAACAGAATTGCCGGAAGAAAACCAGAACATGGTAGAACTCTATAATCTGATCACGTTAACAAATCCAAAAGTATTGGATGCGATCTTTGATGGATTGGATGCAACACATCCAGCAAAGAAACCATATCTGATCTATGCTCAGTCTTCTGAAAACTTCCGTTCCAATATTACAGCAGACGTTGCAACAAGACTGTTAGTATATGCTCAGGAAGGTGTTCAAAGTATTTCAATTCACGATGAGATCGATCTGACATTACCAGGAACAGAAAAATGTGCTTACTTTATTATTACACCGGATCAGAACTCTGCGTATGATTTCATGGCTTCATTATTTCAAGCGGTGGCTTATAATAAGCTCGTCAAATATGCAGATGATAAAGCTAAGGGTGGAATCTTACCAGTCAAAGTGCAGATGTTGTTAGATGAATTCCCAAATAGTGTGACGTGTTCCGCATCACAAAACGGTAGTAATAACCGACAAAAATGCGGCGTAATTGTATTTATTCAATATAAATCTGATTGCGAACTATATAATCAATTGTTTCAAATGATGGGGTAACGCCCGGAAGGGAACACGCTAAACCTTCGAATAGCGTCAAGTGATGTAGACATTTGAGGTTATAAGCTCGGAGAAGCCATACGAAGTATACCCTAACGTACAGACGAGGAAACATTTCCAGAGGTGGAGATTGTATACGACAGTGTGGGCGGGGTTTTCCTATGGTTAGAATGACTTATGATAGTCTGACAAAGTTTCGAATGTACGGCTCTATAGGAATGACCTGTAGAAATGCAGGAGCATCAGATCAAATGATGTGTGTGCGAGGAAGAGTAAAATTTGTTTGTGCTGAAATTCCTTGTATGTTTACAGGACATACGTTTCATAAGAAATGCACACAGGGTTAAAGAAACGACCTAAGGGAAAACAATGCTAGGTTATATGGAACACGGAAAGCTGCGGACAAGAGAACTGGCTACACAGTGAAAAAGTATCTTGGTTATGACGAAAGGCAGCAAATGAAACTGCTGCTATAAGTATATTTATCGTAGTGAGAGCAGAGGCACAGTACCGATGAAACAGTGATAACAAGCTGCGGAGGGATAGCCTCAAGCCGGTATAAATAATATCGGTGGAACGCCGTATGACGGGAAACTGTCATGTACGGTGCGGGCCAGGGGAAAAATCCGAGATATTATCAGAGATTTACCTATTGGCATTTGGAGAAATCCCAGATTTCGGAAAGAAAATTTCAACAGTCCGAAGTCGTGGTATTGCAACAACCATTATCTTTCAGGCAATCACGCAGATGCAGAACCGATATCCGAATGGATTATGGGAAGAGATTCTTGCAGCCTGTGATACAAGCCTGTTCTTAGGATGTAATGACGAAACCAGTGCGAAATATTATTCTGAAAAGAGTGGTATTTCGACTATTGAAGTTGGTACAGAACAGAGATCCTTAAAAACGCTTCGAATCACGGATTACACACCAGAAGTACGTCAATCAGAAGGAGAAGGAAAGCGTTACGTGAATAATCCAGATGAATTACAGCGATTCAAATATAAAGATGAATTGATCTTCTGCAAAGGATTTAATGTATTCCGTTGTAATAAGTTTGATTATGAGCTTCATCCAGAAGCAAAGAAGTTAGAATATGAGAAAGCAATTGAGCATGTGCCGGAATGGAGAAAGAGAGAAGAACCATACCAGCTGTATGTTCTAAGATATATTCCTGGTACAGAAGCATTTGACCGAAAAGCATTTGCTGCAGCTACTGGAGATAACAAAGAACATACGATGAGCAGTTCTACATCAAAAGGAGCAAAAAAGAATACGATTAATAAACCGCCTAAAAATAAGAAGAGCAAGAGAGGTTCCTCTTGGGCAAATGGCATTAGTGGACAGCAGCAGATGAATTACAATTTAGACAAATCAGATGAAACAGAAGAAGTTACACCAACAATCTCAGATTCTGAAAATGATGCTATAAATACAAATGTTGATTTTAACGAGGCTGAAAATGGTGCAGAAAATGTAAATGATCAGACTCCAGATTTCGGGGATACTTCTGTAGAAGAAATGATGAATCAATATGGTTTGTAGAATGTATTTCGTGTATATGAACATAATCAGGGGGCTGAGAAATCAGCCCTATTTTAAAATATACATAATCTTATTAAAAATGTGGGAGTATTACATAAATATGGAACAAAATTTTTAAAAAATAAGAAAAAAGTTGCAAAAAATGTGTAACGTGTTTATAATTATATATATCAAAAGAATATGTGCGTCAAAAACACATAGAAAAATGGAAGATAGGAGTTGTTAATTATGCCACCTGAAAAAGAGCAAGCAGTTCTCGTGCAGCAAACGACTCAAAAAAAAGAATCGACTCAGAAAAAAGAATCAAACAAAAAGAAATCAAAGGATAAGTTATTTCATGATACAAAGAAATTCTTACAAAGTTATCGAAGATTGGAATTATCCTTGAAATATTCTAAGGCGATGCAAACGAAACGTTTGGCAGCGAATGATATGAGTTTTGAATGGGAACTGCGAGATGACGAAATAGAATTTAATGATATGGTTTTGCAAGAAGCCATTTCAGCACTGCATTGTCTAAAACAGATGCCGGAGATGGGACGTGTATGGTATCATTTGCTACAAATGAAATATTTTGACGTTAGACCCTACAAAATGTCAGACGATGCGATCATCACAGCATTGCAAGAAGCTGGATTATTTTCTGATATTTCTAAAACGACATTTTACAGATATCAAAAGAGTGCAATTCGTATGTATGGAGAAATTCTTTGGGGATCTCTCGATAAGAATTCTTCGGTATATAAGAAATTTGTAAAAATGATACATTCTCATGATCTTGAAAAACAGATATAGATTCATATGTAAAACATATGAATCCAATGATTGAATGGTAAATAACCATTTTCGTGATTGGTTTTAGAACTATGTAAAAAACATATGAATCCAATGGCATCGAAAACTAACACATTCTGTGAATGGTGTTTTAGAACCATGTAAAAACAAATGATTCCAATGGATCAAATTACATAGTGAGTAAAAATAAGAAAAGAATCGAAATAACCTACAAAGGTGGGATCTGCAGGGTGGCAGAAAATAACAATGAAAAAAGAAAGAGTGTGAGATACATGCTTTTTAAACGATATAAATACTTAGAATTAGAAAAAACAGATATCGGAAATGATGAGCATAATTATTATGAAACGGTCTGGTATATCCGTGCTTATAATAATAAACGTGCTTATGATAATCGAAATAATACAGAAACATCAAAGAGTCTTGCCAGTAATGGCAATAAAAAAGAAAAAAAGAAATCGCGGATTATTGTAAAGATAATTCGAGATTCCTATGGTAATGTGACAAGAGTATTTGTAGAACCTAAAGCAAAAAAGAAAAAAGAAGTTGTCGATATGGCAGCAGCGGCATATCAGTCATTGCTTGCAATGGAATGATGGTCAGCAGAAAAGTAATGATATTTACTGTAGGATTTTAAAATTGTGTAACGGAACAGTATGAAATTAGATGATTCCAATGGTGCTCAAAACTGGTAAATGGGCAAACACAAGTTTTTGAATGGCGTAAAATCAGATGATTCCAGTGGAGGCGGCAAACCCCAGCTCTCTACTGCCGAGTTTTGGAACAGTGTAAAAACATATGATTCTAGTGGGTTAAATTACACAGCGAGTAAAAATAAGAAATAATCGAAACAACCTACAAAGGTAGGATCTGCCGAGTGGCAGTAGTGGAAATAATAGTTAGAGAGGAGTTGTAAAATGAGGAAAAATGTGAAGCGTACAATTGCTGTTTTAAGTGCTGTATGTATGCTTCCGTGTCCGCAGGTAGCAAATGTTGCCGTCATGGCACAAAATGTATCTGTTGGAAGCTCTATCGGATCAAAGATATTAAAACAGTCTTTGCAAACATCAACGAATTTTGAAACTGCATCAGGGAAACGACAAGAAGTAAAAGAAAATAATATAGAAGATTCATATGATATAACATATGGTGATTCTATTACTTTTTTTGTTTCTAAGACAAAAACATCTGATCAAGATCAAACAGATATTTCTGGTAATGAAGATGATCAGAAACAGGATGATGGGCAGAAAGATTCGGAAACAGATGTGATACCTGATTATGAGGTTCCAGATACTATTAATGGTTTTTCTTTTAATAAGGAAGAAACTGACGATGGATATCAACTTACATTTACTGCAAATGAGGCAATGAGAAGTGCTGCAATCAAGATCAAAGGTCAGGATATCGTTTTGAAAACTAAAAAGAGAAAACTGACTGCAAAAGCCTCTGTCAAGAATAAAGTCTATGACGGAACGGTCAATGCAGAATACGAGTCCTCTCCAAGCATTCAAAACGTGTTGGATAGTGATGAAAATCAGTTTTATTTTCGTTATAAAAATCCAACCTTTGAAAAGAAAAATGTTGGAGAACAACAGGTTACTCCAATTTCTATCAATTTATCAAGTGACAACTATGAAATTGATGATATCAGCGGACTGAAAGCAACGATTGAGCAAAAAGAGATCACGACCAGTACGATCACGATCAAGAGTAAAGTTTATGATGGCACAACAACTGCAGAGTATGCAAACAAAGTAACATTACTCGGAGTAATATCCGGGGATGATGTGCAATTAAATGTTCCAACACCATCGTATGATACAAAAAATGTTGGAACTGACAAGAAAATCGTATTTGATGGTGATTTTTCAATTGAGGGTGCAGACAGTGCCAATTACCGATTAAAAGAAATTCCAGAAGTAACAGGAACGATTGAGAAAGCGAAGCTTGTATATCGGGCGAAAGATCAAACCAGAAAATATGGCGAAGCAAATCCAAAACTTACTTATGAAGTAAAAGGTTTTGTTGCAGGTGATCAGCAAAGTGATTTTAACGATCCGACATTGACATTGGATGTTCCAAAATTTACGAGTTTAGGAAAACATGAGGGAGTCATTAAAATCTCAGGTGTGAACCTGCCAGAATATTATGATGTAACTTATGAAAGCGGAGATTTATACGTTGAAGCAAATGATATTCATGAAAATGAACATTATAAATTAACAAAGCCGGATGGAAAGAATGGTTGGTTTACGAAAAAGAATTTTGTGATTGAGCCAATTCAGGGAGAAACCAGTGGTTATGATCTGGTTTCAACATCCAAAGATGGACCATGGAAAAAAACACTTGCTTATACAGAAGATACAAAGAAAAAGAATGTTTCCTTTTATCTAAAAGATAGCAGCAATGGTGCAATTTCCAAAGTTGGACAAGAGTCTTATAAGATTGATAAGACAGCTCCGGAAGTTGAGAATATTGCAATTGATTTTGTAAAAGGATATCAGAGTACAAAAAAATCTGGCCCATTTAAATATTTCTTTGATGCAATCGCAAAGATTGGAATTACATCTCATGATGATACCAGTGGAGTTGCAAGGATTGATTATCATACAGTAGATGAAGGAACTCAATCGAAAGAAAAAACACAAGACGGTTCCAAAGCAACATTTGAGATCACTCCGAATTTCAAGGGTAACATTTATGCGAGAGCAGTTGATGAAGCTGGAAATGTATCAGAAGAATACAAATCAGCCGGAACAATCCTAGAGAACAATGGAAAGCACAGTACGACCAGTTCAATTCATATCTTACAGGAGACACAGGAAAAGAAATATTATAATCATGATATTTACCTTGGACTTCAAGCAGAAGATACTTATTCCGGAATTGGGAATATATCATATGAAGCCGGGGCAGTGAATTCGAAAGAATCTTCCTATGATGATATGAAGTATGAATATAAGAAGGATCATGTAAGGATTGATGCTTCTCAGAATAACCAAAACGGTGTAGAAGCTAAATTTACAATGGTGGATAACACCGGACATAAGAGTACGGTCCGAAAGAAATTCAACATTGATGTTTCCAAGCCGGAGATCACAATCTCTTATGACAATAATCAGTCTAAGGGAAAATACTTCAAAAAGAATCGAACAGCAACGATCACGATCAAAGAAAGGAACTTTGACAGTAATAAGACACTTGTTTACTTGACAAAAAATGGTGTAAAAACAAGATTGAAATCCAATTTTGTCAGTGATGGAGTATTACACAGCAGAGAAGACGGCAGTCAGTATTATATTTATCAAATGAATGTAGTATTTGATCAGGACGGTGAATATTCCTTAACAGCAGCAAGTACCGATCTTGCCGGAAACAAGAACCTTCCAGTAACTTATGTTGGTACTCATACAGACAGCTTTGTGATCGATAAAACAAAGCCTGTAGCGAAAATCTCCTTTGATAATAATTCTGTGAAGAATGAAAAATATTACAAAGCGGATCGAGTTGCAACCATTCGGGTAACAGAGAAAAATTTTAAAGAACTGAATGTCTCAACAAATGGAAAGAAAAGTGGATGGAGCAGTCATGGAAATGAACATGTGATGACTGTTACATTTAATGAAGATAAAGAATATCATCTTTCTATTGCAGGACAGGATCTTGCCGGAAATGTTTTAGAGAAACAAAGTGCAAAACCTTTTATCGTTGACAAGACAAAGCCTAAGATCGATCAGGTAACACCAAGTGATTCCAGTGCGAATACTGGAGCTGTTACTTGTGGATATACATTAACAGATAAGTACCTTGACAAAGGCAGTGATCAGCTAGTCGGAGAAATGAAAGGTCGTAAGTTTAAAGTAAATGAAAAACAGAAAGTGGAGAACGGATACAAAGTAACTTATCAGCAGATTCCAAATGCAATGGAAAATGATGATTATTATACATTCGTGATTCAGGCAGAAGATAAAGCCGGAAATATTTCAAAAAAATCCATTCACTTTACGGTTAATCGATATGGTTCTGTTTATCATTTATCATCTTATGCAAAATCTATTAATGGTACTTATGTAAAAGATGCTGATAAGATTGTCTTGGAAGAGATTAATCCAGATCAATTATCAGATTGCAATTTAAAAGTTGTAAGAGATAATGATCCGATTGCTTTGAAAAATGAAGATGCATCGATTGAGAAGAAACATGATAAGTGGTACAAAGTTACCTACACAGTCAATGCTTCGGCACTGAAAGAGGAAGGTACTTATCGTATCATTACATCTTCTAAGGATACGGCAAAGCATACATCTTCCAATGATATGTCAAAGAAAAAAGCGTCAATCAGTTTTGGGGTTGATACAACAAAACCAAACATCTTAATCTCAAACATTGAAGGTGGTAAGGTTTATGCCCAGGATGGAAGAACCGCAACAGTTCTTGTAAAAGACAACTTGCTGTTACAGAGTGCGAAAGTTTATGTCAATGATAATCTGATAAAGGAATACGATGAAAAAGTTCCTGAAAAGATTGACATTCCTCTGGATCAGAAAGATGAAGCTCAAAGCATTCATGTAATTGTGAAGGATGCCGCGGGAAATGAATCTGAAATTACGATGGATAACATTTATGTTACAACAAACTTATGGATCAGATTTATTCACAGTGTGCCGGCGATGGCAACTGCAGGTGGTGTATCACTTGCTGTGATTCTGGCAGCAGTTATTGTTTTACGAAAAAGAATAAAAGCAAAACCATCGGTTGAGGATGATGAAAAATAAAATCAGATGATTCCAAAGGTTTTCATTGATTCAAAGAAAACTCTTGGTCGTTTTAGAACTGTGTAAAATCAGATGATTCCAAAGTGCCTATTAAATTCTACAATTCAGAAATGGAGTTTTAGAACTGTGTGAAATCAGATGATTCCAAAGGGCGTTGACATGTGTTTAGTGTATGATTAAGAGGTTTTAGAACTGTGTGAAATCAGATGATTCCAAAGGGTTGTTTCACTTCTAACATATTATCGTATGGTTTTAGAACTGTGTGAAATCAGATGATTCCAAAGGTTCTGATTTCCATTGTAAGCATAATAAGGGGGTTTTAGAACTGTGTGAAATCAGATGATTCCAAAGGGCCAAATTACACAGTGAGTAAAAATAAGAATTTTATCGAATTAGTTTACTAAGGTAAAAGCTGTCGGCGATAGCAATTTATATAATACAACCGTGGGACACACGGGGGTTAGCTCGCTTAAGCTTAGCACACTGGTGCTATCGAACGAGAACCAAACCTACCGAGGTTCGGGAAGCTCCCATCTATAGAGGTAGGAGAGGATGTCACAAATTAAGGACTTAACTTTGTTCTTTTGTAGAACATAAACATAAAAATATGGAAAAGAGGGGGGAATCGTAAAGAGGGTGTAAATTTGATCATTGAAGTTTTAGAAAAAGACGTGATTCCAAAAGGAAATCGAAAGCTTTTAAATAGAAGAAACTTTTACAAACAGCATTTAACTTCTTTAGGTTTTTCTCATGTAAGAGGAAAATATGTGATACAACTGGATGATGAAAATGAGATTGAAACAATGAAAACATTACTTGAATCTTATCGGACAAAATACCAGAGTTATCCAAACAGTTATCTTCGTTCAGGAGATTACCGAAAGAAGTTTTTTGATAAAAATCGTCCAATCTTCAAAGATTATTATATATGTGCATACTGCGGAAGATTCTTAAAAAAGAAAGATGTAACAGTTGATCATATCATATCAATTAGAAAAGCTCAGAAATCAAAGATTTTGCAGTTTATTCTTCGATTGGTAAAGATCAACGACATTAATGATGAAAAGAATCTGACCGCTTCATGTGAGACATGTAATAAGAAGAAAGGACAAAAATTAAGTTTATCTTATGCACTTCGGGGAATTTTCGGTAGGAAGTCGTGGTATTGGTTTATCTATTATATAGTCATAATTATTGTTTTGGTCATTGTAATTTTACAGATTGTCAATCCATGATGAAGAAGTGCATAATATCTTACTTATATTTTATACGAATCCAATAAAAGCAAGAACTGATATTTCTTGATTCCCTTGTGACTATGATACATTTATTGGAATTCGTAATTCAAAATAAAAGATATTGTAATCGCCCGTTGAATGCGGGATCTGTCAGGTGATAGAAAAGGGTATCTATTGTTTTTTATTTTGAAAGGAGGAGGTAGCTCATTACGTGCTACCAACACAAAGTATGAATCTGAAAAAAGTATTAAAAAAAGTGATGTACGCATGTATGTCCGCAGCAATGATTGCTGTTCCTACAGTGCCTGCTTACGCAGCTCAGAATGATGTTATTGATACAACAAGAACAGCATCATTAACAATTCACAAATACGACATGACAGCAGCGAAAAAAGGTGGAGTTAACTTAGATCAGTTTACTTCTACTGGAAAACAGGATGCAGCAGCAGAAGAAGCATTAAAGAATTATGCAATCAAAGGGGTAGAATTTAGTTACTTAAGAGTCGGTGATGTAGAACAGCAGTCTGAAAATGGAAAAGTTCAGATGATCTATGAATTACCAGATGCGTTACAGAAAATCATTGGATTAACAGATTCCGATGCAGCAAAAACAGAAGGTAGCAAAGATTACTTTACAAGCCAGATCATCAATGACAAACTGGCAAAAGCATTAGAAGATAATACAGCCACAAAAGATAAACTGGAAGATTATATGGGCAAAGGTGGAACAGCCATGGATCTTACAGATGCAAAAGGTGTAACAAAGAAAGACAAACTTCCTTTAGGTTTATATCTGATCGTTGAAACAAAAGTACCAGAAGATGTAACTTATACAACAAATCCTTGGTTCGTGCAGTTACCATCTACAGATTCAGAAGGTGACGACTGGTTCTACGATGTTGTATGTTATCCAAAAAACGAAACAGGTGTTCCTACATTAGACAAACGTGTGCGTAATAATCCTGACAAAGATAATGTAACAACAGCAAATCAGGATGCCCTAGCTGATTTCACACACGCAAGAGAAGAGTACACATATCAGAGTACAGTCACAGCATCCAAGGCAGAAAAACTGGATTATCAGTTTATTTCCAAACTGCCACATATCACATCAAGCACAACATATCTTTCTACTTATACATTCGATGATAAGATGGCAAAAGGTATGACATACAACAAAAATGCAGTGATCGCAATTTATGACAACAAAGATGCAGCAGATACAACAAACGTTAACAACGTTGACAAGAGCGGTGCAATCGCAGTATGGAAAACATCTGACACAGATCCTAAGTTCGCTGTAACTTATGGAAAATCCGGAGAAGATTCCACAATGAAAGTAGAAATGACAAAATCCGGACTGAATGAGATCAACAAGAAATATTCTGATAAATATATCGTCGTCTACTACACAGCGGACGTAAACACAGATGATACAGTTGTTCTTGGTGACAAAGGTAATCCGAACGATGTGTCCTTAACATGGAAGAGAACAAGCACAGATTACTGGGATATCTTAAAAGATAAATGTATCGTATACAGCTTTGGATACAACTTCACAAAGAAATTCTCTGACAATAAAGGTGATGCAACAAAAGTTAAATTCGTGATCCAGAACAAATCTGATAATTACTACTTAGTAGCAAGAGCTGACAGAGCTGGTGTATATCAGATCACAGGAAAATCTGCAACAGAAGAAGCTGCTACTCAGTTTAGTCCAGATGCAGCCGGAAAACTTGTGATCAACGGTATCGAAGCTGATAAATATGGATTTACAGAGACACATTCAGATGCAGGATATACACTGCTCAAGAAAGAGATCATTGTAAATATCACATCTACAAAAGCCAATATTACACCAACAGAAGCGAATATCACAGGAATCCAGAGCAAATCTGATACAGATTCCACAGCAAACGATGGTGTGAAAAATGGTAAAGAACTTGCAAATGATGTAGCAGTTCAGACGATCAACGCATCAGCAACTATCGATGATAAGAAAGCAACAATGAGTGCAAATAAAGAATCTACGGATGCTTACGTCGATATGGAAGTGACAAACCAGAAACAGTTCTTACTGCCAATGACAGGTGGAGCTGGAAGCTATGCACTGATCATCGCTGGTGTAGTTATCGCCGGATGCGGATTCATTATTATCAAAAAGAACCAGAAACGCAAAGAGGTTCAGTAAAAATTTTAAATAAATATTTTTGCCATAAAAGTTGAAGCTTGTAAGAATGACAAGAACTGTAAAGAGACAGTATGTAACTATTTATTTAGGATTAGGCAATTATTAATTGTCTGAAAGGAGAATATCATGGCAAAAAAATTTGCAAAAAAAATTGCTACATATGCAATGGCAGCAACTATGATCGGTGGAGCAGTTATTGGCTCAGGATCAACAGGCGTATTTGCTGCTGAAAAGTATCCATCTTCTGCAACAGCCAAATCAGCTTATAGTAAAGTAATGTCTAACACAGGCACAAATTACAAAAAATCATATGAAGATTACAAGAAGGCATATGAAGATTTCATGAATCAGTATATGCAGGCACCAACGGTTGAACAGGCTGTATTTGATCATGGATATATTTTCACAAATAATCTGTTAAGTATCAGCTTTACAGAAGTGAAATATGCAAAGTCTTATGATGTAATGATCAGCAAAGATGACAACTTTAAAGTAACGAAAACATACACAACAGAGAAACCTTCTTTGGGTGTATACACTAAGAACGATGATTTCCTTACACCTACATGGCATGGACGTTATGTAAAAGTAAGAGCTAATTATGGTTATGGAATCCATGGAAAATGGTCCGAGAAAAAAATGATTGGATGCGGAAAATTACATTTACATCAGGATTTCGTCAATGGTCCTTTTGACGATTAAATTATGACTTTTCCGGATCATTTAAATGTATGGTCCGGAAAAATTAATAGAAGGAGAATAAATAAAATGACTAAGAAAAAAATTGCAAGAAAAATTGCAACATATGCGATGGCAGCAAGCATGATCGGTGGATCTATTCTTGGATCAGGTATAACAGGAGTATCTGCTGCTGAAAAATATCCAACTGCTAAGACATCTTATAGTAAAACTGTAGCTGATACAGACTACAAACAGGCTTATTTAGACTATATCAGTCAGTTTATTAAAGCACCAGAGATTACATCTGCAACGGCAAAAACAGTATGGGGATATATTTTATCAACATATGACGAAACAATTACTTTTAAAGAAGCAAAGTTTGCAAAATCTTATCAGGTACAGCTTAGCTGGAACAAAGATTTTACAAAAGATTCAAAAACTGGATTCACTCCAATTACAGTAAAAACAGATCAGACCAGTGTAACAATCTCTTCTGCACTCGGATACAGTTATGCAAGAGTAAGAGCTGATTATGGAAATGGAGTCTACAGCAAATGGTCAAATGTTAAAACAGTAGAATTTAAATAGTAAATTATAGAATTCTAAGATTTTAGAATTTACTATGCATATGACAAAGTATATTTAAATCAGGACTTCATAAATTGTCCTTTTGACAATTAGATTGTAAAGATTGATTGTAAAATAAAACCCTGTCAAATTAATTTGACAGGGTATAGTAAAAAGATTATGAAACAAAAAATTATTCCAATACTGATTGTATTGTTTGGTTTTGCCTTATTATCTTATCCGTTTATCAGTAATTACATATTTGAAAAAAGTGCTGGATCAACGATTAAGTCTTATGAGAAACAAACAAAAACATATAATCAGAAGCAAAAAGATAAAGCATTTGAAGAAGCAAAAGAATACAACAAAGATTTAACAAAATCAGCAGTGCAATTGACTGACCCTTTTAAGGCGAAAAAAAGTGATGGTGAAACAATGATTTACAATAATATCCTAAATCTTGATCATTCAGGAGTTATGGGGTATTTAGAAATCCCTTGTATTTCTGTTAATCTTCCTATTTATCATGGTACAGATGCAGAAATTTTGGAACGTGGAGCTGGACACCTTGCAGCATCTTCAATTCCGGTAGGTGGAAAAAGTACACATAGTGTATTAACTGGACATACAGGACTCAGCTCAGCCAAACTATTCACTGATCTAACAGAGATGCAAAATGATGATTTATTCTTTATACATGTATTAGATCGAACACTAGCTTATAAAGTTGATCAGATATCAGTTGTTAAGCCGGAGGATACAGAAAAACTTCAAATCATAGATGGGAAAGATTATGTTACTCTCGTAACATGTACGCCTTATGGGGTCAATGATCACCGATTACTTGTTCGAGGTGTTAGGACTAAGTACGAAAAGACACAGGAATCATCCATTCGTCCAAGAAATAAAGATTCCCAGTGGATGGGAACTTATAAGCGAGCAATCGCAATTGGACTTGCAATCGTTATGGCACTGGTCTTATCAGGAAAAGTATATCAAAAGCTTCGAATTCGAAGAAAAAAGACAGAAGAAATACGACAAAAAGAGGGAGAGACGAAATGAAAAGAAATCTGATGAATATATTAGGCATCATCTTAATAGGCATTGGAACTTTTGTATTTCTCTCTCCTGTTTTTTCTGCCTATCAGCAGCAAGAGAAAGCCGATCAGGAAATAGAAGCTTTTGAAAAGGAAAAAAAGATCCCGAAAGAGAAGGACCCACTGTATCAGGAAGCAGTTAGTTATAACCAGAAGATCTACAAGGACGGACAGAGTGGATTAAAGGATGCATGGAGTTACAGAACTTCACCGATCCGCTTAAAAGACGGCAAGAAACGCTTCGGATATATAAAGATCAAAAAGATGGATGTAAAACTTCCGTTATACCTTGGAGCAACTTTAGAAAATATGAGAAAAGGTGCTGCGATTATGGGAGAAACATCCCTGCCGCTTGGTACAAAAAACAGTAATTGTGTCATTGCGGCACATCGTGGGTACGAAGGGATCCCGTATTTTCGCGAGATTGAGAAATTAAAAATCGGAGATCGCGTGATCATAAAGAATCCATGGGAGAAGCTTACTTATCGGGTCGAAGAAATCAAAATCATACAGCCCGATGATTCCGATCAGATCAAGATCCGAAAAGGGAAAGACATTGTAACACTTCTTACCTGTCACCCGTATCGAAGTCATGGAAAGTACCGGTATGTTGTGTACTGTATCAGAGACCACGGCCAAGAGATCGTTGAGAAAAAGAACAGCACGATCAAAGACACGCACTTTAAATCTTCCGAATTGGATATTCGAAGAGAAAAACTATGTCATATGATCGGATTTGGGATCTTGCTTATTTTTTGGATCATAATAATAAAAAATTGGAAAGGAACAATCAGGAAAGGAGGAAAAGCATGAAGAGGATAAAAAAGATCTTAAAAGGAAAAGGAAAGATCGTTGCCGCATTGGCGGTTGTGATATCCTTTGCTACTGTTTTGGTATGGCATCAAATGCAAAATGCAAGTGCTCATAATCAGGAAAATCCCGGTTATAGTAGAACGTATACAAATGGATATGGAAGATTTTATGTAGATGGCCCAGGTAATAAAAGCAGTTGGCTAGAAGTGAAATTTTATTGTAGTGGTTTAGGGAAAAAAGTAACACAAGGAACATTTAATAATAAAGGTCGAAATGTTACATTCAGTGAAAATCAAGGAGGCGGTGGTGATTATGATCTCCATCTTGCATCATGGTCTGCTACAACGTATAAAAATAATAATGGAAATTATACATCATTAGATGTAAAAATTCGTTATACAATTCCTGCACATGAGTATGAAAGTTGGCAATCACAAGATACCTCAAATGATTATTATGTAAAATCAACAGAAGGTTCTACTGGACACGAGAAATCAGAACATACGGTTTATCAAACATTACGTATTAGTGCATATTCTATTGGACTATCAACACATGGTGATAATAATGTTAGAGATTTTAATTGTAGTCGAACATTTCATATGGCCAAATCTCAATATAGTGTCTATTATAATGCGGCTGGCGGAGATGGCGGCGGATTCTCATGGAATTTTAATGATGGAGATAATTTTGCTTTCCCTACTGTTTCAAGACGAGGTTACACATTTGATAAATGGATTGATCAGGGAACGGGATGGGAATCTAGTACTGACTGGCTTGTATGTAGTGGTAATTATACAGAAATTGCTCAGTGGATAGCTAATCAGTATAATGTATCCTTTGATGATAATGGAGCCGATTCTGGAAATGTTTCAGATAGTACAGCAACCTATGATAGTAACTTTACTCTTCCAGAAAGTGGATATAAAAAGAAAGGTTACAAGTTTTTGGGTTGGAGCACTGATGAAAACGCAACGTCTCCTCAGTATACCGCAGGACAGTCTTTTACCTATCAAACAGACGGAGATACCGTATTTTATGCTGTATGGGCAAAAAGTGATTTCGAAGTAAAATTCCACGGAAACGGATCATCTGCTGCAGATTACACAGCAAATCTTACTTATAATAAATCCGTAAGTTTACCCAAAAATGTATTTGAACGTCCAGGGTATACGTTCATTGGATGGGCTGAAAAAGAAGATGGTGATAAAGAAGTACCGGAAGAAGTGAAATATACCGATGGACAGGCAGTGAAAGATCTGTGTGAGCCGGGAGAAACATGTCATCTGTATGCTATCTGGAAAAAGAGCGATGGAAGTTTTGAGACAAAGAACATCATCCATGATGACAAGATGTTCTTGGGAGATGTGAATCTTACAGGACAAAACGGAACTGGATACAGCAATGCGAACATCGATTCCAAATCTGCACACATCGACAAAGAAGATGATCCGGGATATTTTACAGACCGTTATGGATCAAACAATAATTAAGTTTTGATTGTTAAATCATATGGTTCCAAAAGGAAGAATAAGAATTTATCGAACAGACCTGTTTTGACAGGAGCTGCCGTGTGGCGGCAATTGAAATATAAATCAAAAAGAAACAGGAGGAAGCCGTACGTCAATAACCCACCACTTGTAGAGGTGGAGGCTTGCTAAAAGTCCTGATTGACTAGCCTAAGTGTTTCGGGCACTACGTTAGGAGAGAATGGATAGTTACCTATGGATGTAATACCTAGTCTGTAGCTCTAAGGTGTGTGGTTAAACAGTTCTGATGGGTAGGAACAGTGCTACATACATAGAAACCTCTCCATAACATTGGCTAAGGTATCTTACGGCTTGTATGATGCCGGCTTACCGCAGAAAATCATACATGTTAAAAACAAGAAGATCTTATTTAACAGAAAGGAGGCTCGCCTGACGGCGAGAGCGAATTCATCTCCGACCTTAGAGGTTGGGGTATCCTTCGCTTATTCATAATGAAAAATAAGTTGAAAAAAAATCTGAAAAAGATCGGAACATTCTTCTTATCTTTGCTCACATTGTTTTCATCTCTCTTTGGCGGGTTAGCAGGAATGCCAACACCGATCACTAATGTCAGTGCCAAAGAAGGAACAGCAACAGTAAGCATGAGTAAAGCAAGAGGCAGTTTTGGGATCAGGGAACTTGGACGAGCGTCCAGTGAAGGCTTATGGAAGATCAAAGCCGGCGGAAAGCAGACATTTTGTCTTGATTCCGGAAAGAGCATGTGCAACGGAGATACCGTGGAGTATAAGACCGCTAATGCCGTGAAATACAGCAAAAAATCCATTGCAAAAGCACTGACTCATTACGAGCAGGGTTCTAAGAGTGAGAAAAGCTTTATCTTAACACAGGCTTATATCTGGGCATGTGGAAAAGGAAAGAGCAAACAGACAACCGTTTATCAGGCAGGAAAAAACATCGATGGTGGATATTCCACATCTGACGCAAAAAAATTCTGCGATGCGATCGATAAGACTGGTCCGCAGGGAACGATCTATTATTATAAAGTAAAGAAATGTGTCAAAGGAAAAAAACATGATTCCCATCAGATGCTGTATCGATTAAATGACACTCCATATACAAAGCCTGAAACAGCTTCCATTGGTGCATCTGCCAGTGATTCCAAGTCAAAAGAGATCAGTCTCCAGATCAAGAAAAGAGATGCCGACACAGGAGCCTTATTATCCGGAGCAACCTTCTTATTCTACTGTGACGGAGTCTATGTGGACAAAGCAACAACAGGAGATGATGGTGTTGCAAAGGTTACTTACAGCCGAGCGGTCAGTGCATCCTATACCATTCCAAGGAAGGAAGAAAAGGTATATGTCACAAACTGGGATGAACTGTCTGAAGAACAGCAAAAAGAACAAACAGAAGTATTAAAGCGTTATAAATCCAAAGCTGCCGCGAAAAAAGCAGCGAATGCCGAAGCAAAAGCAAAAGTCAAAGCGTCCATTGAATCCCAGATGAATACGAAACATGTATGGACGGTCAAAGAAGGAACCGCACCTTTTGGACATCTGTTAAATGGCACGACGCAGACATTACAGGAAGGAAATGGGAAACGCAGCACACTGAAATTTGGGGATGTCTCAAATGGATGGAATCCAGTCAAGATCCATTTACATAAACAGTGTAGCGAGGATTACGGAGTAGAAGCTTCTTTCGAAGGTGCAATCTATGGTATCTATGCAGAAGAAGATATCAAGGGTTCTGATAACAAAACGGTCCTTTATCCGGCCGGTACAGAAGTTGGAAGGATCACAACCGATAAGAATGGAGATGGCGTTTCCGGAGATCTTCATCCTGGAAAATATTATCTAAAAGAACTTGTACCACCAAAAGGATTCCTCATAACAGCAGAGGATGAAGCAGGCGGAAAGATCAAAGTCTATTTGAACAATACAGATGAAACAGTTGCTGCAAATGAAAAACCGGTACATGGAAAACTAAGTATCAAGAAATACTATGTCACAGGAAGTACAAAAGTCAAAGAGCCGGATGCTGTTTTTGAGATCAAAAACGTCAACGGAGATGTTGTTGATACGATCACGACGGATTCTGAGGGTGTGGCGACAACAAAATCATTGCCGTACGGATCTTATACCATTCATCAGACAAAAGGAAAAACAGGCTATGAGATGGCACAGGATATGACAAGGACGATCGAGAAAATGAACGATGATGGGACTCCGATCACTTATACGTTTGAATGTGAGAACAAGGAAAAGAAAGCCCGTATTTCTGTGACAAAGAAGTTAGTCATCAATGATGATGAGACAGATACCCATCAGCAGAAAGAAGAAGTGAAAGCAAAGTTTGAGATCATCAACAAAGCAACAAAAGAAGTTGTTGATACGATCACAACAAATACAGAGGGATATGCAGAATCCCGAGAACTGGATCCGGGAACATATTATGTTCATCAGATCGAAGGAACTCCAAACTACAAGTTCAGTGAGGATTCCGCAGATATCAAGATTGAGGATGGAGATACAGGAAAATACAATCACAATGTTGTATTAAAGAACTATGGTTCCACAAAACTTCGTATCATCAAGAAGATGAGCAAGAACAAACGAAGCAAGGCAGAAGTTGGAGCTTCCTTTACAGTTCTGGATGCATCTTATACCAAAGATATTGAAAAACAGGATCTTGGAAATGCACAAAAAAGGATCGACTATATCAATTCCCTGAACAAGAAAGCAATCCTTGGAGAGATCGTAACAAACAAAGAGGGAAAAGCTGCCCTGATGTTAGACAAATACAGTAAGAAGAATGGATTTGTCGTTATCCAGACCATTGGAGCTGACGGATATGATCTGATGGGAATCTACTATTCCAAAGATCATGACCCAAAGACGGAAAAAGGACAGGATGTCTATGAGATCGAGGCGTCTGATCCCTACTCTGATTCCGGATGGGTAGAGATTTACAAGCAAAAGAGAGTCGCAGCCGATGAATATGTGCCGGAAGTCGGAGCGAAGTTTGAATTAAAAGAAGCAGATGGACATGTCGTGGAAACACTGACGATCGGAAAGGACGGAAAAGCAAAGACCAGCGAAAAAGTAGCACTGGGAGCTTATATCCTGCACCAGGTAGCCGGTGAAAATGGCTGCACAAAAGAAAAGGATAAGCATGACTGGATCGAAGATCAGGATATCGTCTTAACAAAAGACAACAAAAATAAGACTGTCAGCTATTCTTACGATGATAATGAAAAACCAATCGAAGTAGAACTTGTCAAACAATCCTCTGAAACAAAAAAACTGTTAAACGGAGCTGTCTACAAAGTCTATGACAATAAAAAGAATCAGGTGGCAACATTAACGACAGGAACGACCTCTGACGGGAAAGCGTCCTGCAGACTGCCATATGGAACTTATACGATCAAAGAAACGACTGCACCGGATGGTTATAATCTTGATACAGAACAAAGAACCTTTACCTTAAGTGAAAAGTCTGACAGTATCAAGATCACATATGACAATGCCGGAAACGGAAAAGCAACCTTAAATGAGACAGATACACCGGTCATGGGTTCAATCTCCCTACAGAAGAAAGGAGAATATCTGACAGGACATGATGGGGATGCAGGATTCACATATGAAGATGATAACATCAATGGAGCTGTTTACGGCCTGTTTGCCAAAGAAGATATCACGAAAGATGATGGAACCGTTGTATGGAAAGCGGGGACAAAGATCGATGAAAAGACAACAAGCAAAGATGGACCAGTGAAATTCACAAGAACAGGCAGCGATGGAAAACAGACGACTGATTTCTATCAGGGCCGCTATTACGTCAAAGAACTTTCCGGTCCAAACGGATATACCATTGATAAAGAAGAACATGAAGTCAATATCACATGGGATACGAAACCAGATGCCATGAACAACCTGAATAAAAACAATACAACGCCGGATGTGGAAGATCCAATGGGAAGTGAAGATGCGAAACCATCAACAGGGATCTATGTTCTGGAAGAAGGCGAAACTTTAAACAAAGAATTTGCCAATGCAGAGACGATCACGTTTACATGGGAAAAGGCAGCGGACGGAGTCCAGACAAAAGACGTTTCCCAGAACAAGGACGGAAGTGTTGTTTTATGGAAAGATGGGAACAACTATTATGTATCCACACAGAGAGCCGGACAGGTCATCTACATGAACGCTGTATCAAACAAGATGTTCTTAAACTGTACAGCACTGACAACGATCAAATTTAAAAACATTGATACTTCACAGACCGTGGATATGTCTGAGATGTTTGCCGGATGCGGAGCATTAAAAGAACTCGACTTATCAAGCTTCAACACATCCAATGTGGAAGATGTATCCAAGATGTTCTACGGATGCTCTGAACTAAAGACAACCTATACACAGGACCAGAAGTTACAGATCACAGATGATTACGTGGCAGCAAAAGGATTGCAGATCATGGCTTCTCCAAAGACAGACTTTATGTTAGGAGATAAATACAAAGCCAGTGATTTTGACTTCTCTATGCTTTATGACGATAATGGAGAGGAAACACTGGAAGATGTGACGGACGCAGATGTCAGCTTCAATCCAACCTATGCGGATATGTCTGGCAAACAGAAAGTCCAGATCAGCTTTAAGTCATCCAGTAAATATGCAAAATATCAGACGATTGAAACAACAGTCAAAGTCATCGATCCGGATGATACAAGTGATGTATCCTTAGATACGGCAAAACATGTAAACATTGACCTAAACCTGACTGATAAGCTTCAGAAATACAGCATTCAGTTCATCAAAACAGATAACAAAGGAAATATGTTACCGGGTGCGAAGTTTGCATTAAAAGCAGCCTGTGAGATCGTGGACCGCAATGGAAAGACGATCTTTAAGAAAGGTGATACGATCGCAACAACCGTTTCCGGAGATGATCAGTTTGGTTATCTGGAATTCTTCGGACTGCCAACTGGTATTTATGCAAAAGACGGTGTCGGCAAAGAAATGTATACGGTGGAAGAGATCGAAGCCCCACTTGGATATAATAAGTCCGATGAAAAGCTGACATTTGGCGGAGAAGTATTAAACAATACGGCTGCGGACTTTATCCATGACGTGGTATCCCAGGGAAATACCAATACCGATGAAACAACTTACAAACATGATTCCAAGACAATTGTCAATACTCCATCAGATTATGTACAGGTGAAGAAGTACTGGATTGATGATAACAACTCTATGAACACAAGACCTGTATCAGTGACCATCAAGGCAGAAAATAAGAATACGCATGAAACAAAAACTTATGTTCTGAACAAAGATAATAACTGGGCAATGCAGACAGATATCAAGCGTGGTGAGGAAAAGAACTATACATTTAGTGAAGTTTGTAATGCAGCAGGTTACACAAGAGTTAGTGAAGCAAGTGGCGATTGGGATGAAAAAACATATACCGTTTCCTTTACAAATCAGATTAAAAGAACTGGAAGAGTAAAACTTGTTGTCAAGAAAAACTGGGATGACAGTAATAACAGTGATGGTATCCGTCCGGATTCTGTTGTTGTGAGAGTTTATCAAAATGGTACAGATACAAAATTAAAAGCAACTTTAAATGCAAGCAATAACTGGACTGCAGAGTTTAATGATCTTCCTAAAACGGATGATCTTGGCGAAAAGTATGAATATGAAGTCAAAGAAGATTCATCCTCTGTTGTTAATGGAAATGCCAAGACTGGATATGAAATTGCTTATGAGGTGAAGGAATCTACAGATAAATCCAGTGATATCACAACGATCACAACCGATATCACAAACACTCATAGACCAGATTCAACGACCAGATCCATTCAGAAGAAATGGAGTGATAACAACGATTCCGATGGCATCCGCCCAGATTCTGTCAAGTTTAATCTTGTCGGAAATGGAAAAGTTGCAGATACAGTAACCTTATCTGAAAAGAATGGATGGAAAGCAACATCCAAGCTCGTTCCAAAGAAAGAGAATGGAAAAGCGATCACTTATACATGGCAGGAAGTGCAAGAAGGTGTAGTCACAGGAGAGAGCCAGATCGGATATAAGGCAACTTATACAACCGATAAGGATGATCCTGATACAACGATCGCAACCAATACCCATACACCGGGAAGAGGAAAGGTAACGATCACGAAAGAGATCGATCCATCTAACTTAAACATGGATATCGGAAGTGCGAAATTTACGTTTACACTGAAAGGAACCGATGCTTATGGAAAGAAACATACGTACAAGGAAGAGGTTGAATTCAGCAAGGATGAAGTGGCAAAACAGTTAAAAGCTCATCCGGGAGAAAGGATCAAACTTTCTGCAACTTTCGATGATCTGATCTATGGTACTTATACATGCAGCGAGAGTGGTGGAGAAAAATACTTTAAGCTCCTGACACTTACATCTGACAGCACCAATGCAACGGTTGACCAGAGCAAAGGAACTGTAACATTTAAGATCGGACCAGAAGGAACTATGGGAAATGCGAAACTGACAGCGGATGCAACTTTCGTTAACCAGATGATCCGTGGATCCGTAAAATTAGTTAAGAAAGATTCCTCCGGAAAACGATTAAAAGGTGTGGAATTTACGATCGAAGATTCCGATGGAAACAAGATCGCCAGTGACACAACAAACGAGAATGGAGAGATTAAATTTGATGGATTACTACCGGATAAGTATAAGATCACAGAGACAAAGACACAGAGCGGTAAGACACTGTTAAAAGAACCGATCGATGTAACGATCCCAATGACAGTGACACAGACAGAAGTGAATGATCAGAACATTGATGTAAGCAATGCGATCAAACAGGGAAATAACTATTATTTCTATCATTTGACATATGAAGTAAGCAATGATGCAAAATTAAATCTTCCAACAACAGGTGGATTTAATAACATCAGGACTTATATTCCATTGATCAGTGGATTTGTTATGATCCTGGCAGCAGGATTTTATTACTTGAAAAAGAAAAAAGGCGTTGTGATCTTTAAGAAGAAATAATAAAAAGAGGCAGTCTCGCAGTCAGTTGGCTGCGGGATTGTTTGCTATATGAGATATTCTAGGAGGAAATGAAATGATAAATACAAATAAAGAAAAAAGTGCTATAAATCAAGAGATTCTTGAAAATACGGCTGATCTGTGCAATGATGAAATCAAAGATCATACAGATTGCCAGGAATGCGGAGAAGACTATTTGTTTTTAATGAAAGATAAAGAACATGAGTTTTCCATTGGTTTAAGAACGATTCTTTCTTGTCTTGCGATTGCTGAGAAAGAAGAAGCGGTTCCTAAACTCCCGTATGAATGGTGGGAGGCTATTAATGGGAGGTATTAGTGTATGGATACATTTAAAACAAAACCGGGAATTTCAGAAGAAATATTGATCACGGAAGAAAACTTTGCTCAAAGAACCAAGAAAAGATTTCCGTATTATACGACAGAAAAGGGGAAAGCACGATGTAGAGCGGTTTGTCCGATGTGTGATAATCCAATTCAAATCATTGGCTTGTATAAAAGAGAAGAAGATTCTACAACAAAACCATATGGAAGGCATACAAGATCTAGTCTTTATGGAATTACGACATACAATGAGGAAGATTATTTAAATTGCCCATATCATAATCCAAATCGAAAAGTTAACAGGAGTAAGAGAAAACCAAGGGATAAGAAAAGTCTTTATTTTTACCAAATGATGAAAAAACATTTCGATTTGATTATTCGCATTTTAGAACAAAGCTTGCATATGCTGATTAGTGATCATCTGGCAGAAACCTTGCTGATTAATTGGAAAAATAACGAGGGTTGGAGATATTATGATACATATTATCATAATTTGCCGTACATGTTATTGTTTGCAGAACCTTCTTATAAAATGTATGGAAAATTGGTTAGAAGAGATAGCGAATTTGCTAAAGTCATATTGCAAAACAGTGTGAACATAGCAATGGAAAGTACTAATATGAAATTTTATGATAAAATTGTACAAAAAGATGGATTTTTAGATGCATCGTTTTATCTGACAGAACATCGATTTGTAAGGAACGGAGAACATACGGAAGAATACTGCTATTTGGTGGTAAATGAGCGGAAGAAAGAAATTTATAGAGAAAAAATTGTGATTGATCATGAACGGCTTCATGAAATGATTCAGAATCAGGGGAATCGTAGTAATAGGGAAAAACGATTACTTCAGATAGCTTCAAGAATATTGTGATAAAAAGGAGAAAACAAAATGAGTAAAACTTTCAAAGAAAATGAAATAGCAAAACTTACGGGAACGGCAATACAAGACGATGAGACATTCAAGTCAGAAGGAGGATTTGTCGCTGAAAGAGATCAGTTTTATTTTGAAATGAAGCAGGGAGATTATGTTTTTATGGTTGGATTTAAAGAGCTGCTGATATGTCTGCGACTACTTGAAAAGATGGATGAAATTCCAGAGATCGGTGAAAAATGGTGGCAGCAGATGGCAACACTTTATGGGAATGATATTTACATGCTAAAATATGATGAAGCAAAATAAAATCATATACAGGAGACGATGTCATGAAAGAAATTAAGTTTTACAGAAATATGAATTGCTGAAAATTACATATTAATTTACAAAGAAAAGCATAAAATGGTAG